>FWWL01007442.1_pt1 | contig 14902 bp, 8 predicted proteins | sample 2228331 | NCBI WGS metagenome assembly FWWL01 (sample SAMEA103939775, study PRJEB20133) | metagenome
AAATCAGCTCGACCCGAAGGCCTCATGTCGTTCGTCCACCTGCACGTCCACAGCGAGTATTCGCTGCTCGATGGGCTCAGCCGGCTCGAGGATCTGGTGCGCCGGGCGGCCCAGATGGGCATGCCTGCCATCGCCTTAACGGACCACGGCGTCCTCTATGGGGCGATCGCCTTTTATCAAAAGGCGCTGGAGGCCGGGGTCCAGCCGATCCTGGGGATGGAGGCCTACTTGGCCCGCCGCACCATCCAGGATCGTGAGCCGGACGACCGAAGCCTTCACCACCTCACCCTCCTGGCGATGGATGAGGTGGGGTGGCGCAACCTCATCCGGCTGGCCACCCTCGCCCAGCGGGAGGGCTTCTACTACAAGCCGCGGATCGACAAAGCCCTCCTGGAGCGCCACGCGGAGGGTTTGATCGCCCTCTCCGGATGTCCCTCCGCCGAGATCCCACGGCTGCTGGCCCAGGGACGGATGGAGGAGGCCGAGGCCGTCGCCGCTTGGTTCGCGGAGCGCTTTCCCGGCCGCTTCTTCCTCGAGCTCCAATCCCACCCGGGGGTCCCCGAGCTCGACGACATCAACCGGGGCCTCGTGGCCCTCTCCCGACGCCTGGGCCTCCCGCTGGTCGCCACCAACGACGTTCACTACGTGCGCCCCGAAGAGGCCGGGCTCCAGGACGTCCTGCTCTGCATCCAGACAGGCAAGCGCCTGAAGGACCCCGGCCGTATGAAGATGAGCGATAGCACCTATTACCTCCGCTCCCCGGAGGAGATGCGGGGGCTCTTCGCCGAGGTCCCGGAGGCCGTGACCAACACGCTCCGGGTGGCGGAGATGTGCGCCCTTCACCTGGAGCTCGGCCGGCACCATCTGCCCCAGTTCGATCCGCCGCCGGGCTTCCCCGATCCCGCCGCTTACCTCCGCCATCTGGCGGAGGAAGGCTTCCGGGCGCGCTTCCCCCACCCCAAGCCCGGCTATCGGGAGCGGCTGGACTACGAGCTGGAGATCATCCACCGCATGGGGTTCGATGCCTACTTCCTGATCGTGTGGGACCTCATCCGCCACGCCCGGGAGCGGGGGATCTGGTGGAACGTGCGGGGCTCCGGGGCGGGGAGCCTGGTCGCTTACTGCCTGGGGATCACCCGGGTGGATCCCATCGAGCTGGACCTGATCTTCGAGCGCTTCCTGAACCCGGCCCGCGTGTCCATGCCCGACATCGACATCGATTTCCCGGACGACCGGCGGGATGAGATGATCCGCTACGCGGTGAGCCGCTACGGGGCGGATCGGGTGGCGCAGATCATCACCTTCGGGACTATGAAGGCGCGGGCGGCGGTGCGGGATGTAGGGCGGGCGCTGGACCTCCCGTTGCCGGAGGTGGACCGCGTGGCCCGGCTCATCCCGGCCATCCCGGGGAAGGAGATCTCGATCCGCGATCTCCTGGACCCGTCGAACGAGGAGGGGCGTGAGCTCCGTCGCCTGTATGAGGAAAAGGATTACATCCGGGAGCTCTTGGAGCTGGCGATGCAGTTGGAGGGGACGGTGCGCCACGCCGGCACGCACGCCGCAGGCGTGGTGATCGCCGACCGCCCCCTGGTGGACTACGTTCCGCTCCACCGGCCGACCGGGGTGAAGGGGGGCACCCGGGAGGAGAACGGAGAAGCCGGCGAGGAAGGGAGCGCCCTCCTGCCCGTCACCCAGTTCGACATGGAGGCCCTGGAGGCCCTGGGCCTGCTGAAAATCGATTTCCTGGGCCTTTCCACCCTCACCGTCATGCGGGAGACCTGCGACCTGGTGGCCCAGCGGCACGGCGTCCGGCTGGATCTGGAGACGATCCCGACGGACGCGCCGGAGGCTTATGCCCTGCTCGGCCGGGGCGAGACGGTGGGGGTGTTCCAGGTGGAGGGCCGTGGGTTCAGCCGCATGATGCGGGACCTCAAGCCCCGTGCCTTCTCCCACGTGATGGACGCGTTGGCCCTCTACCGCCCGGGCCCGCTGGAGTATATCCCCAACTACATCCGCCGCATGCGCGGCCAGGAGCCCATCGAGTATCGGCACCCGCGCCTGGAGCCCATCCTCCAGCGCACCATGGGCATCCTGGTCTACCAGGAGCAGATCATGCGCGTGGCCATTGACCTGGCCGGCTACACCCCTTCCGAGGCGGATGAACTGCGTAAGGTGGTGGCCAAGAAGAAAGGCGAGGCCTTCCCCAAACAGCGGGAGAAGTTCCTCGAGGGCTGCGTTCGCAACGGCATCCTGCCCGAAACCGCCGAGGCCATCTGGGGCGATATCGAGTTCTTCGCCCGCTATGGCTTCAACGCCGCTCACGCCGCCTCCTACGCGGTCATCACCGTCCAGACCGCTTACCTGAAGGCGAAATACCCGGTCGAGTATCTGTGCGCCCTGATGACAGTGGACCGGGACAAGACCGAGAAGATCGGCCTCTATGTGGCCGAGTGCCGTCGCCTGGGGATCCCCGTCCTGCCGCCGGACATCAACCGGAGCGAGGCGACCTTCACCATCGAGCGGACGTCGGAGGGGAAGGAGGCCATCCGGTTCGGGCTGGCGGCGGTCAAGAACGTGGGGGAGGGGGCGGTGGCCCGCATCCTGGCCGCCCGCCGGGAGGGCGGGCCCTTCCGGGATCTGGATGACCTCGCCCGGCGGGTGGAGCTGAAGGAGATCGGCCGGCGGGCGATGGAGGCGCTGGTGAAGGCGGGGGCGCTGGGCGCCTTCGGAAACCGGGCCCAACTGCTGGAGGTTCTGGACCGCCTGATGGAGGCCAGCGCCCGCTACCATCGGGAGCGCCAGCAGGGGATCCTTAGCCTCTTCGCGCTGGCCGGCGTCCCGGTGGAGGCGGCTTCCCTCATCGGCCCCCTGCCGTCGCTCCCCGAGGTGGAGGAATCCCAGATCCTGGAATGGGAGAAGGAGCTGGTCGGAACGTATCTCTCGGAGACTCCGCTCACCCGGCAGTGGCCGCTCCTGCAGCAGCTCATCACCCACACCACCGCCGATCTGAGCGAGGAGACCCACGGCCAGACGGTCAAGATCGCCGGGATCGTCCGGGCGGTTCGGACCACCACCACCCGGTCGGGCGAGCAGATGGCTTACGTGACCATGGAAGACATCCACGGGGTGGTGGAGGTGGTGGTCTTCCCTCGGCTTTGGAAGCAGAAGGGGAGCCTGGCGCGCCCCGAGGCGATCCTCATCGTCGTCGGCAAGGCAGAGGCGGGGGGGCGCGAGCCGCGCGTGGTGGCGGAGGACCTCCGCAGACAGGACACAGTGGTGCAGCTGCTGGAGGAGCCCCGCGAGGGGGATTCGGATATGCAGTGGGAGGAGATCGGCGCGGCGGAGGTCCCGTTGGCCTCATCGGTTCGGCCCGAGCCTCGATCTTCGGATCTCCTGGAAGCCCCCGTCCGAGAGACGGCGTGGAGGGAGGATCCTTCCCACCATCGCCCCGCCGCGGGTCTGGCCGGTGGGGCCTCCGGATGGCCCGGCGCTGGGGAGCCGGGCGCCCCGTTGCCACCGGCCGAGCGCCCTGCCGGCTCCTCCCTCGATGCGTCCTCCTTCGTGGATGCCCCAGGGGCTGAAGCCTCCGGCGGTGGGGAGCCTCCCCATCGGGAGGGGCATCCCTCGCAGGGCGGCCCGCCATCCGGGGAGCCCCCGGCGCCCCTCGCCGGCCCGAGAGCCGCTTCCCCGCGACATCTCCTCATCTACTTCCATCGGACGGAGCAGCTCGAGGAAGATCTCCGCCGCCTGCGGGAGGTCCACCGGGTGCTGACGGAGCGGCCGGGGCCAGATCCCTTCAGCGTGGTGGTGGTGTATCCGGACCGCCGGCAGGTGCGCCTGCGGTTCCCCCACCTGGGCACCACGTATTCCCCGGAGCTGCTGGCCCGCCTGGAGAGCCTCCTGGGCCCGGATTCGGTGCGGGTCCTGCCTTTGCCCTGATCGCCTCCGTCCAGCCGGCCGATCATCCTCCCGCTGCGCCTCCTCGGACGCCTGGGTGCGAATCCCGACATCGCCCGGACGTCATTGCGCGTAAACTTAAAGGGGAAGCCACGCCGCTCGCTGCTCAGGAATTGGTGAGGGTCGGGCCGGCCGCGGCGCTTCGGGAGGGCGCCGGGCCGCTTCGATCCTCCTCCCAGGGGGAGAAATCGCTTTGGAATTCCCGTTTTGATGCTCCGGAGGGATGAATGGGGCTCTGGCTAGCTCTCGCGGCGTATTTCGTGGGTTCGATCCTTCCGGCGGAGATCTTCGTGCGGTGGAAGACGGGGCGCAGCCCCCATGCGTTTGAGGACAACCCGGGCGGGGGCGGGGCGTGGCGGCTGGCCGGGCCGGTGCCGGGCCTCATCACCATCCTGTTCGATCTGGGAAAGGGAGCGGTCCCCACGGCGATCGCCCTGCGGGCGGGGCTTAGCCTGCTGGAGCTGCTCGCGGTCGCCGTCGCGCCGGTGATCGGCCACTGCTGGCCGTTTTATAAGGTTATCCGCCTGGACCGGGGCGGGCGGGGGCTGGGGCCCGCCACGGGGGCGCTGTTCGTCCTGGCCTTCCGGGAGGTGCTGCCGGCGTATGTCTTAGGCGCGCTCGCCGCCTATCGCTTCCGCTGGCTTCCCAGCGTGGGCATCGTGGCTTTCCCCCTCAGCCTCCTCCTGATGATCCTGTGGAAGGTCCCCTCCGATCGGCTCGCCACCGCCCTCGCCGTGATGCTCGTGGTGCTGATCCGCAACGTCGGCTTGCTGTGGACGGTCGTGCGCACCCGGGGGGCGCGGTTGCCGCATTAGCGGAAGCCGGCGAGCGCGTGGGCGGGGCCATTAGAGGCGGGGCCGGCTGGCGAACAGCAGGCCCGGAGGCTTTACCTCGGAGAGCGGCGGCTCAAGAGAGCCGCCCTCCGAAAACTGCATGCGACGAATTCGATCCGGCAGGGGCATCGGTTCGACACAGGATCCACACGACGATCATCCGAACACGTGTGTGCAAAATGGGAGAATGACCCCCGCGCCTCATTCCAACCCTCTCTTTACCAGAACCTAACCTCCAATGGCTTCCATGAATGAAATTCATTGCGCCCTGAGCCTTCCGAGAGCGGGCATCTCAGAGGCCCTTTAGGGGGGAATGGCGCAAGAGGAGGGTTAAAATGTCCCCTAACAAGGAGGAGATCTTATGAGCGATTTCCATCGGATAGGGCCCCTCGTGTTGCTGTTCCCCCTGCTCCTCCTCGGGCTTTTCAGCTCGATCCCGCCGGCGCATGCAGACCACGGCGAAAACCCGAACATCAGCGACATCGTGCTCACCACCCCCCAGACCTACATGCTTTGTCCCTCTGGCACAGACTCCGACACGATCGCGTTGACCAATGTGGGGACCCGCTGGCTGAAGGGTTTCATCCAGTTGGACTTCGTGATCCCCACCGGGGGGCGCCAGATGGTCCAGCGCTGGGAGATCTTCCAGGGCGGCGATTATCGCCTGGAGATCACCTATCCCGCCTGGGAGACGTGGCCGGAGGAGTTCTTCGAGATGCACGTGGACCTCGCGATCGAGGTCTACCCCACCGAGGCGGACGCACAGGCGGGGACCAACCGACTCGGGGTCATCGGCCCGGGACATCCGTGGGACATCTTCTGCCTGGAGGCCCGCCCCACGGCCACGCCGACTGAAACGCCGACCCCGACGCCAACGGCGACGTCCACGCCATCGCCCACTCCGATCTCCTCGCCCACGCCGACCCCGACGGCCGTCCCCCCTCCGACCGGGACGCCGACGGCGGTCCCGCCGGTGGCGCCGCCGGTTCCCCCATCGGACACCCCCCGGCCAACCCCCACGGAGCCGGTGAACGGGGAATTGCTCGGCCGCACCGGTGCCGCGACGCCCGGCCCGGCGCCCTTCCCTCCGGCGGCGCTGCTGCCGATCGCGGGTTTCCTCCTCTGGATCGCGGGGCGGCTGATGGGGGGACGTGGCCCCCGCCGCCGGAACGGCGCGTAAGGAGGTCCATGGGATCCGAATCCGCCGGAGGCTTGCCGATGCGGGCGCTCGGGTCCAGCCTCCTGGGGCTCGGGCTGATCCTGGCCGGGATCCCCGGGGCGATGCTGCCGGCGGAGGAGCTCATTGTGGCCGCGTCGTCCCCCGCGGTGGAGGATGCCCAGGCGATCGCCTCCGACCCCGTCGCACCGACGTCCCCGGCCTCCCGCCGCACGGGGGGCTCACCTCGAGGGACGGCCCAGGGACCCGAGGCGGATGTGGGCGATCTAAGGTCCGGGATCCCTATCCGTCTGGTGATCCCCGCCATCGCCCTGGACGCCCCCATCGTCCCAGCCGGATCCCGCATCGTCGTGATCGGTGGGCGTCGGTATCGGGAATGGCTGGCGCCGGATCGCTACGCGGCGGGCTGGCATCTGACCTCGGCGCGGGCGGGTGCTCCTGGCAACCTGGTGCTCAGCGGCCACAACAACATCGCCGGGGCGGTCTTCCGGCGTCTGGCCGACCTACAGATCGGGGATCGCATTTGGGTTTACACCCGCGAGCGCGCCTTCGTCTATGAGGTCGTGGAGCGGCACATCCTTCCTGAGCGGGGCCAACCCCTGGCGGTTCGAACGGCGAACGCCCGCTGGATCCAGGACACCCCCGATGAGCGGCTCACCCTGGTGACGTGCTGGCCTCCCTGGAGCAACTCCCATCGCCTGGTGGTGGTGGCCCGCCCCGTGCGGCCGTAGGTTGAGCGTCCCTGGTCTCCGGGCTGTCCCAAGCGATCCTCCGGGAGGAACTAAAATCAGAGGGAGCGCCCTCTCCCGATCGAGGGGATCCGCTCGCTCACTCCTCAGCGGAGGAACACACGGTGAGCCAGGAGAGCGCCTATGGGGCGGTCTTGGCCGAGCTGTTCGGTCGCGCCAACTTCGAGGCGCAGCGGCCCCGGGCGCCGGAGGCCTTCCGCCTGGAGCCCATCCGACGCCTGCTGGAGCGCCTGGGAAATCCCCATCACCGCTACGCGGTGGTGCACATCGCGGGCACCAAGGGCAAGGGCTCGACCGCCGCGATGGCCGAGGCCATCCTCCGGGCGGCCGGATACCGCACCGGCCTCTACACGTCCCCCCATCTGCACACGATGCGGGAGCGGATCCGCATCGGCGGGGAACTGATCTCCCCCCGCATGGTAGTAGATCTCTTCGAGCGCCTCCGCCCGGCGGTGGAGGCGGATCCGGCCCTCACGGTCTTCGACATCCTGACGGGGATGGGCTTCCTCGCCTTCGCGGAATCCGACGTCGAGATCGCGGTGGTGGAGGTGGGGCTGGGAGGGCGGCTGGACTCCACCAACGTGGTCTCGCCGGCCGTCTGCCTGATCACCGCCCTCAGCCTGGACCATACGGAGATCCTGGGACCGACGTTGGCCCACATTGCCTTCGAGAAAGCCGGCATCATGAAGCCCGGGATTCCCCTCGTCACAGCCCCCCAGGCCGAGGAAGCGATGGCGGTGCTGCAGCGAGTGGCCGCAGAGCGCGGAGCGCCCCTTTTCACCCTTGAGGGATGGCAGTATGGCCCCCGGGCGATCTCCCCAATGGGACAACATGGGGAGATCCGCGCCCCGAATGGATCGCGATGGGCCGTCCGCCTGCCCCTGTTGGGGCGCCATCAGTGGGAGAACGCTGCCCTCGCCGTGGCGGCGATGATGCGGCTGCGGGAGCAAGGGTGGGCGATCCTCGACTCCGCCATCGCGGAGGGGCTGGAGCGGGTCCAATGGCCGGGCCGTTTTGAGATCCTGCGGGAGGAGCCCCCGATCGTCCTGGACGGGGCGCATAACGACGCCTCGGCGGCGCGGCTGGCGGAGACCGTCCGCGAGGTGTTCCCCGGCCGCCGCTGGCGTCTGGTCTTCGGGGCTTCGGCGGATAAGGATGCGGCGGCCATCCTCGCGCCGCTGCACCCACTGATCAAAGAGGTCTGGCTCGTCCGCTCTCGCCACCCCCGGGCCGCGGATCCACATCGCCTCGCGGAGGCGGCGGAGGCGTTGGGGCTCCCCTGGCGGATTCGCGGCGAGGTGGGTCCGGCGTTCGCCGAGGCGGTAGAGGAGGACGGTCCGGTGCTGGTGACCGGCTCCCTGTTCGTCGTCGCGGAGGCCCGGGAGGTGTGGGCCGCCCAAGGCCGGATGCCCATGCCCGAGGTGGATCCGATCCTCGTGCGGGTCGGGGGGCGATGAGCGCTCCCGGGGGCCATGGATCCCCGAACCGGATGAGGACGGAGAGCGGGGAAGCGCGGGGCCGCCGCCCTCGCCTTTATCTCTCCCGGACCAACAGGCTCAACCCGAAGCTGACGACCGAGAGCAGCACCGCGCCGATCAGCGCGGCGAGGAACCCGCGGACGTCCAGGGCGGTGAGGGCGGCCACCAGATACAGGATGAGGGCGTTGATGACGAGGGTGAAGAGCCCGAGGGTGAGGAGGTTCAGGGGCAGGGTGATCAGCAGGAGGATTGGGCGGACGAGGGCATTGGCCAATCCCAGCACCAGCCCGGCCAGGAGGAAGTCCATCAGCCCGGCGCCCACCCGGAACGAGACCCCGGGATAGATCTGGGAGACCACCCAGAGGGCGATCGTGTTCAAGGCCCAACGGATCAGGAAGCCTCGCATGGCGATCCCCCTTTCTTTGGGGTGTATCTGCCCATTATAGACGAAGAACCCGATCCTTCCGCTGAACGCCTCTTCGAGGGATTTGCCCTGGACCTGGAAGTGCGCTAAAGGTAAGGAGCAAGTCGCAGCGAGGAGGCCCCGATGGCGTCCGGCGGAGCGGCCCCGGTGATCCGTGCGCCCCGGGGGAAGACTTTAACCTGCAAGAACTGGCAGATCGAGGCCGCCTACCGCATGATCCAGAACAACCTGGATCCCGAGGTGGCGGCCGATCCGGCGAACCTCATCGTCTACGGCGGCCGCGGCAAGGTGGCCCGCAACTGGGAATGCTTCTACGCCATCCTGGAGTCCCTCCGCAACCTCGAGCCCGATGAAACCCTTCTGGTGCAGTCCGGCAAGCCCGTCGCGATCTTCCGCACCCATGAGCTCGCCCCCCGCGTCCTGATCGCCAACAGCAACCTGGTCCCCCACTGGGCGACGTGGGAGGTCTTCGACGAGCTGGAGCGCAAGGGCCTGATCATGTTCGGCCAGATGACGGCCGGCGCCTGGATCTACATCGGCACCCAGGGGATCCTCCAGGGGACGTATGAGACCCTGGCCGCCTGCGCCCGCGCTCATTTCGGCGGTAGCCTGAAAGGGAAGTGGGTGCTGACGGCGGGGCTGGGGGAGATGGGCGGCGCCCAGCCCCTGGCCATCACCATGAACGAGGGGGTGGGCCTGATCGTGGAGGTGGACCCGCGCCGGGCACAGCGCCGGCTCGCCCACGGGTTCCTCGATGAGATCGTCGATGATCTGGAGGAGGCTCTGCGGCGGGTGGAGCGCTACCGGAAGGCGGGGCAGGCCCGCTCCATCGGGTTGCTGGGGAACGCCGCCGAGGTCTTCCCCGAGCTCGCCCGCCGGGGGATCGTTCCGGACGTGGTCACCGACCAGACCCCCGCGCACGATCCCTTGATGTATGTCCCCAAAGGCCTTTCGGTTTTCGAGGCGGAGGCGCTGCGGGCCCGGGACCCCCAGACCTACGTCCGTCGGGCGAGGGAGAGCATGGCGGCCCACGTGGAGGCGATGCTGGCCTTCCACCGGGCGGGGGCGGTGGTCTTCGATTACGGGAACAACCTGCGCCAGCAGGCCTACGAGATGGGGGTGAAGGACGCCTTCGCCTATCCGGGCTTCGTCCAGGCCTACATCCGCCCCCTGTTCTGCGAGGGGAAAGGCCCCTTCCGCTGGGTCGCCCTCTCGGGGGACCCGGAGGATATCTACCGCACGGACCAGGCGGTGCTGGAGCTGTTCCCTGAGGATGAGAGCCTGCGCCGCTGGATCACCATGGCCCAGCGGCGGGTGCGCTTCCAGGGGCTGCCCGCCCGCATCTGCTGGCTGGGGTATGGGGAGCGGGATCGGGCGGGGCTCTATTTCAACGAGCTGGTGCGCCGGGGGGAGCTGGGCGCGCCCATCGTGATCGGGCGGGACCATCTGGACGCGGGCTCGGTGGCCAGCCCCAACCGCGAGACGGAGGGGATGAAGGACGGCTCCGACGCCATCAGCGACTGGCCGATCCTCAACGCCCTGCTCAACGCCGTCGCCGGGGCGACGTGGGTGGCCTTCCACCACGGCGGCGGGGTGGGGATCGGCTTCAGCCAGCACGCCGGGATGGTGGTGGTGGCCGACGGGACGAAGGAGGCCGAGTGGCGCCTGGAGCGGGTGTTGCGGACCGACCCCGGGCTGGGGATCGTGCGCCACGCCGACGCGGGCTACGAGAAGGCCCTCGAGGCCGCCCGGCGTCACGGGATCCGGATGCCGATGCAGGGCGCTTCGTAGCGATTCAAGGGAAACTGCTCTTTCCCAGGGCTGCTGCACCATCCCCAACGTTCAGGATCCCGGGAAGCCATGCGTGTTGATCTGCTCGTCCGCCACGCGGCTCAAGTGGTCACCCCACAAGGGCGCTCACCGGCGCGAGGGGCCGCCATGGGGACCCTCCGGATCCTCCCGGACGGCGCGGTGGCGATCCGCGACGGCCGCATCGTCGCGGTCGGGCCGACTCCGGAGGTGGAGGCGCAGGTCACCGAGGCGGCGGAGATCCTCGAGGCGCGGGGCCAGGCCGTGGTCCCGGGCTTCGTTGATCCTCATACCCACCTGATCTGGGCGGGCGACCGCGTCGCGGAGTTCGAGCTCCGGCTGAGGGGGGCGACCTACCTGGAGATCCTCCAGGCCGGCGGGGGGATCCTGGCCACTGTGCGCGCCACCCGCGCCGCCTCGGATCCGCAGCTGATCGCGGAGACCCGTTCCCGCCTGGACCGGATGCTGCTCCATGGCACCACCACGGCCGAGGCCAAGACTGGCTATGGGTTAAACTTGGAAACCGAGCTCCGGCTGTTGGATGCCCTCCACCGGCTCAATGGGATCCACCCGCTGGATCTGGTGCCCACCTTCCTGGGGGCCCACGCGATCCCCGAGGAACACCGGGAGGATCCCGAAGCCTATGTCGGGCAGTTGATCGAGGAGATGCTGCCCGCGGTGGCCGCCCGGCGGTATCCCCCGGGTGGGCCGTGGCGCCCTCCCTGGGACGACGGCCGGGCCGCCTGGTTCTGCGATGTGTTCTGCGAGCGCGGGGCGTTCGACCTGGATCAGACCCGGCGGATTCTGGAGGCGGCGAAGCGGTTGGGCCTGGGCCTCAAAGTGCATGCGGACGAGTTCGAGCCGGCGCTGGGGGCGGTGCCGCTGGCGGTGGCCCTGGGAGCCATCAGCGCCGATCACCTGGTGAGCACGCCGCCGGAGCACCTGGAGCGCCTCGCCCGCTCGCAGATCGTCGGGGTGGCCCTCCCCGGCACCGCCTTCGGGCTGGCGACGGGGCGTTACGCCCCCGCGCGGCGGCTGGTGGATGCCGGCGGCGCCTTGGCCCTCGCCACGGACCTCAACCCGGGCACCTCGTGGTGCGAGTCCATGCCAATGATGATGGCCCTGGCGACCCGATGGATGCAGCTCACCCCCGCGGAAGCCCTCACCGCCGCGACCCTCAACGCGGCGTGCGCCATCGGCCTGGGCCACGAGGTGGGGACTCTGGAGCCGGGCAAGCAGGCGGACCTGGTGTTGCTCGACGCCCCGGATTACCGGCACCTGGCCTACCGCTATGGGGTGAACCTCGTGCACACTGTGGTGAAGCGGGGAAGGATCGTCGTCCGTGAAGGGTGTGTCGTGTATGATGAAGGATAGGGCAGGCCTCCACCGCGGGGGAGCGTCCAAGGCCCGGCGCTTTGCCAGGGGATGGAGGCGACGGGGTGGAGGGCCACAGGAGAAGAGGGGAAGGGGCCGCTCGCCACCGAATCGGAGGGGTACGAGGCGATCTCCCACGGGGGAACCGGGCGCCCCGACGTCGGGCCCTGTCATGACCGATCTTGGCCAAGGGAGGTTCAACCGATGAGCATCGGCCAGCGGATTCCGATGCGGGACGGTCGCCTGAAGGTGACCGGTCTGCTGAAATTCGGCGCGGATCTCCGGCTGCCGGATTTGCTCTACGCCCGCTTGGTCCTCAGCCCCTACGCCCACGGCCGCATCCGCCGCGTGGAGACGACGCGCGCTCGGGCGGTGCCCGGCGTGGTCGCCGTGTGGACGGCGGCGGATCTCCCGTGGTTCCAGCGGGAGCCGGAGGACCACGCCCGGGGGCTGCTCGCATGGGAGCGGGTGGTCTACTACGGCCAGCCGGTGGCTGTGGTGCTGGCGGAGAGCGAGGCCGCGGCGGCGGATGGGGCGGCCCAGGTGGAGGTGGAGAGCGATCCCCTGCCGGCCCTCGTGGATCCCCTGGCGGCCATGGCGGAGGATGCCCCCCGGATCTGGCCCGGCGGCCGGCCGGGGGTCCGAGCGGACGCCGGCGCCCACGCGGCGGATGCCGGCGGTTCGGAGGGCCAGCCGGCCCGTCCCGGCAACGTCGCCGATCACGCCCGCTACACACGTGGGGACATCGCGCGGGGCTTTGAGGAGGCCGATCTCATCCTGGAGTTCACCTACCGCACCTCCTCTGTTCACCAGGCCTATATCGAGCCCCACACCACCACTGCGGCCCTCGATCCCGCCACGGGGATCCTGACCATCTGGACCAGCACGCAGGATCCCTTCGGGGTGCGGAAGGAGGTGGCCGATTTCCTGGATTGGCCCGAGAACCGGATCCGCGTGGTCCCGACCCCGGTGGGCGGCGGCTTTGGAGGGAAGTTCACCCTGCTGGAGCCCCTGGTCGCCGCCTTGGCGGTCCAGGCCGGGCGGCCGGTGCGGCTGACCCTGACCCGCCAGGAGGAGTTCCTCATCGGGACGCCTGCGCACGCGGCGATCATCACCTTGAAGACCGGGGTGAAGCGGGATGGGACGCTGACGGCCCTCCAGGCCCGGCTGATCTTCGAGGCCGGCGCCTTCCCCGGCTCGCCGGCCCGCATCGCAGCGAACCTGCTCGGGAGCTTCTACCGCTTTCCCCACTATGAGATCGAGGCCATTGAGGTGTTGACAAACAAGCCGGGGGTCGGGGCCTATCGGGCGCCGGGCGCCCCCCAGGCCCTCTTCGCTTTGGAATCCCAGATGGATGAGATGGCCCGCCGGTTGGGGCTGGACCCCCTGGAGTTCCGGCTGCGCAACGTGATGGAGGAGGGGGATGAGCTGCCGAGCGGGAAGCGCTATGGCCCCATCGGCCTGCGGGCGTGCCTGGAGGCGCTGCGGGAACACCCCCTGTGGCGGGAGCGGCGGAAGGGGCCAGGGGAGGGCATCGGGCTGGCCGTGGGGGGCTGGCACGGCGGCCTGGAGCCCGCCGCGGCCATGTGCCACGTGGACCGGGATGGGGTGGTGCGGATCTACGTGGGCGCGGTGGACCTCCAGGGGACCCACACGGCGATGGCGCAGCTGGCCGCGGCCGTCCTGGGCGTGCCGGTGGAGCAGGTTCGGATCATCCAGGGGGATACGGACGCTGCGCCCTACGCCGGGGCGAGCGGAGGCAGCAAGACCATCTATACTGTCGGGCTGGCGGTGCAGCGGGCGGCGGAGGAAGCGCGGCAGCAGATCCTGCGCATCGCCGCGGAGCGCCTGGAGGTCGCCCCGGAGGATCTGGAGATCCGGGACGGTCAGATCTACGTCCGCGGGGTCCCGGAGCCCCGGATGGGGGTGGGGCAGGTGGCGGGGCTCGCCCAGCGGTTCGGGGGGAAGTTCGAGCCGGTGCTCGGCCGTGGATCCTCCGCCCAGACCGAGCCGGCCCCCGGCTTCGCCGCCATGCTGGTCCGGGTGCAGGTGGATCCGGAGACCGGCCGGGTGGCCGTGCGGGAGGCGGTGATGGCCCAGGACGTGGGCCGGGCGTTGAACCCGTTGCTCATCGAAGGCCAGATGCATGGGGGGGCGGCCCAGGGCCTGGGGTGGGGCTTATGGGAGGCCCTGCGTTACGACGAGAACGGCGTGGTCCTCACCACGACCTTCGTGGACTACGCGCTGCCCACCGCCCAGGAGGTCCCCCCGATCGAGACCCACATGGTGGAAGTCCCCAGCCCCCATGGCCCGTTCGGGGCCCGCGGTGTGGGGGAACCCCCCGTGGTTCCCGGCGCGGCTGCTGTCGCCAATGCCGTCCGGGACGCGGTGGGGGTGCGGATCACGGAGCTGCCCATCACCGCGGAGCGGGTGTGGGCGGCCCTCACGGCCCATCTGATTGAGGAGACCCGGTTCCAACATGAGTTCGGGCCGTAGGCGGGTCAGGCCCGACGCCTGCAGGCTCCTCGATCCCACTTCACGGGAATGAAACCCGCAGCGTTATCGTTTCTCCCTCTTCCCATCGGCCTGCAGGGCCATGGGAAGAAGGCACAGGCGATGGCCGGTCCGATGGGGCAGCGCCTCGGTGGCCATGTGATCCCCGCGAGGCTCAACGATGGAACTGCTCGGCCTCTGTGGAGCCTGCGAGGGCGACGGTGGCGGCGGCCCCGTGCGAGACGGCCGTGAGGACGTAATCGAAGTACCCTGTCCCCACCTCGCGTTGGTGGCGGACGGCGGTGTAGCCCTCGGCCTCGCGGGCGAACTCGGCCTCCTGGAGCCGCACGTAGGCGGGCATGCCCTCGGCGCGGTAGGCGCGGGCGAACTCGAAGGTGTGCAGGTTCAGCAGATGCCAGCCCGCCAAGGTGATGAACTGGAACTTGTAGCCCATGGCAGCCAGCTCCCGCTGGAAGCGGGCAATGGCCTCGTCCTCTAAATAGCGGCGCCAGTTGAACGAGGGGGAGCAGTTGTAGGCCAGCGGCTTGCCCGGGAACCGGGCGTGGATGGCCTCGGCGAAACGGCGGGCCTCCTGGAGGTCCGGCCGG
>FWWL01007447.1_pt1 | contig 14896 bp, 22 predicted proteins | sample 2228331 | NCBI WGS metagenome assembly FWWL01 (sample SAMEA103939775, study PRJEB20133) | metagenome
TATTTCATTAATCTCATTTTCAGTTAACCTATTATGCAATCCAAGATGGGAAATTAGCCAAACAAATGCTCTCCTATGTCTTTTATCTGGAAAAATTTCCGCTTCTTTAATTTTATTTTCAAGTTCTAAAAGTATTCTTTCCCTTAAAGCATAAATATCATGAGTAGTGGGTTTCATCCCAGCAGTTCTAAGTTTAATCTCTTTCTCTATTTTCCTTGCATAATATAAAGCATAAGCGTGTTCTATTTTAAATTTAATTTCTTTAATTTTTTCTTCTTTAAGTGGACTTCCCTTTGGACGAAGACTAATTTTTATTCTTTCTGTTGTTTTAACTGGTTCATACCATCTCAACCATTCTTTTGCTTCAGGATATCTTTCAAGTATCTCTGCAAGCTGTTTTTGTTCAACTGCACCAGTAATATCTATTAACGACCTTATTTTACTATGTTCTATTGGGATTTTAGGTAAACGAAATGTGCCAAAATATTTTTCTCTTTCTGTTATGTTTGCATATATAAAATCAAAATATGGAAATATCATTTTTCCATAATTAACTTGCACCACATCATACCAATTTCTTGATGGTATTACTCCAGGATATGGTGAAACTGTTAAAATTGATTTCCCCTCATGAGTTCCAGGGTTCCCAACATAAACATCATACTTGGGATCATATCTTGTTGCAATCCACCATAATAATGCAAATGAATTTTCTGCTGTAGAAGCCTCAGTAGTTTCAATAAAATATGCAAATTTACCTTTTAAAGGTTCTGGAGCTTTTGGAGTTAGCAAGAAAAATGCTTCTTCTTTTCTTCCAATTGGTTCTCTTACCCCACTTATTTTAGCCCTTTCAAACATGAAATCTCTAATCATACCATCTACTACTTTAATATAGAAAGTTTTCTTCATTGCAGGAGTTCCTTGTAGGACCTCTTTAAGTATTTCTTCGATCGCTTTCTTTTTATCTTGACGTTTTTCGAATCTTTTCTTCAACTCTACATCATCAAATTCTATTTCTGCTTTTTTCCCACTGAATTCCAGCAATTTATCAATGAATTCTATATCTGAAAGACCTGCATAGTTCTTAAACTTTTCAAGCATTATAGATATTCCAGCAAGTAATGGTGCTTCACCAAAAGTCCCCATCATTGATTTTAAACCTGTTATTTTCCTATTTATTTCTTCTTGTGTCTTCCCTTTAATTTCACTTTTCCATAATTCATATAAAGGATAGAGTTCGGGGGCATGGAGCAATATTTTACCCACTTTCTTTCTTAATTCATAATCAGTAGGTATTTCTTCGGGTTTTAAGCGTTCTCTTAATACAGTCTCAATTTCTTCTTCTATTTCTTTTTCTGTATCATCCCCTTTAGTAGGTTCTCCTTGTTGGATTGCATATACTCCAGCATTAATCAATTCGTTTAATTCATCTATTTCTTCTGGCGTAACATCATATAAGTCTTCTTTGCCTATTTCATCAACAGATACTATTTTAATTTCTTTTTTTTCTTTTTTTTCTTTCATATATTATCCCTCCTTTCATTTCATAATTATACTCCATCCATTTAATAAAAGCAAGTCTAAAAATTCTTTTGGTGTCATTTCCTGATTAACTTCAAATGGGACTATATCTTTAAATAGAGTTACGCAGTTGTATCTTTCATATGCATTAATTTGGCTCATTAATTCCATTAATTGATTATACATTTTATTAATATCTGCCCCTATGTTTCTAAGTGCAGAATGTAAAAAATTGTAAACATTATGGATGAATGGAGTAAAGTCATAAAAGGCACCAACCCTACTTAATAGTATTTTCTTGAATACATTCTGCTCTTTCTTTGTCAACTTTTTATATACAATATAATCATATTCAGATTTTTGGTTAATCCTAATAGTTGGAAATTTTGCAGAGAAAAAACCTATCCCTTTAATGTAAAACTCTATGTGTTTAGGATTATTGAATGTCTTCTTTTTCTTTTCAATGTCTAACAAATCAAACACATTCCTTATTGAAATGGCAATGTCAAAGGGACTAATCTCCCTTGCTTCTTTAATCACGAATGAGAAGCTGGGAGGCAGTTTATTCAACTTTTGACCTTCTTCCCCTTTTAAGCTCCTCTACTTTTTTACTTTCTGCTTCAATAGTTGTTAATACTGTTTTTTCTTCTTCTGTTTCCTCCTCTTCTACAATCCTGATTTCAAGCCCAGCCCTTAAATTTAACATTATATATGCCCCATTCTCTTTATAATGGACATAATCAAGATGGATAACTTCAGGATTTTTGATTATTAAGGGCTCATTCAGGTTTAATTTCTTGATTGTCACTTTTTTCACCAACATTTTCTTCCTCCTTTTTAATTTCATTGAGGGATTGAACCTCGCTTTCTTCTTTTTTATGTTCTTCTTTTTCATGCATTGCCTCTAATAAAAATTTAATTATTTCTTTGTCTGTATCAGGGTTAGAAATCTCTTGAGGACTTTTAAAGGCAGGGACTACCCCCTGCTGTAATGCATTAATCCTTGAAAATAGTAAATTTAAAGAAGTTAAAAATTCTGTCCCAAGATTTATAAATTCTTTCAATGCCTCTTGCCATCCAGGTTTCCCTGATTTTGCCTCTTTAAGTTTTTCTTCCAATTCTTCCAATTTCTTCCTTAATTCTTCGTCTGCAAATATGTCTTTACCTTGTTGAACTGCCAATTCCATCTGTTTAAGTTTTAATTGTGTATCCGCATCAATTTGTTTACCGAGGATTTCCACTTTCTTAATTTCCGCTTCTTTCATCATTTCCATGAAATTAGATATGAATTCTTTATAAGCATCTGACATAGATTTTGCAATATCTGTTGGATTATAACCAATATCTTGCTGTTTATAATTTGAAATTGCCTTAATTATCTCAATCATCATTGCGAAATACCTTTCATTCTGTTGCCTTGTAATCTCTGTTTGCAATTTAAACATTTCAATTTGCTGTTTAATCATTTCTGCAATATATTTTAACTCAGAACTTTCTTCTTTTACAATTTTGTTTTCTTCAACTGTTTCTTCTTCTCCAAGGTAATGTGTTTCAGAGCCTGGAAGATATTTCCCTGTCTTAATACTTTTAGGCTTGAATAAATATTTTCCTGCACCATATCCAAAACTTAATATTTCATCTTCAGAAAATGGGGGGATTACTTTTCCTGTTTTTTCATCTGCTGGCAGGTTTACTCTTTTTTGGATTCTTTGTCCCCTTTTCTCTTCAATGTAGAATATATCAAACGCTAAATCTTCAAGTGGATGTGGTATTGGACTTCTCCAGAATGGTGCAATCTCTTCTGGTTTTGTATATTGTTTTTCTTGTTTTTCTTCTAAACCTTCAAATTTTTCTTCTAAGTTTTCCAACATCTTTCACCTCCTTTGTTATTATAAACTTTGTTCCATTATATGTGAAACTTATGCTTCCATTTTTTTTAATTTCATTAATTATATTGCCTTTAAAATTGTTAATCATTGGAATTATAGCATATGAGAATAAAGGTAAGAAGTTTAATAGATATTTTGCAATTTCAGCCATTGTATCAATGAAATCATCAATCATTTCCTCTTTCACAATGATTATCTTTACTTGTGGATTTTCTTTATTGCCTGTGATATGGAAGACCATAATAAAACTCCTTTCCTAATTATAATATTTTTGTTTAACAATTTTAAATCATTTAAGACTTCATAAGCAAGAGGGGAGGGGACTATTACCTTGTTTGATGTGACTAAATAAATTATTAACCTGCTTTTATTATCAGAAACTTTATACATTTCATAATAGACAATATGCTTGGTATTGATAGTAACCCTTTTTCCTTTTTCATCCAGCAAGGAGAGTTCATTTAAATCTGGTGTAAATATGTAAAATACAATGGAAAGCACGAAGAGGATGGATAAAATTAAAATCACCATAATATATTATAAGGTTTCAATAGGGGGTTTGTCAAGTCCTAATTGGTTTCAATAGGCATAATTGAATGATTGGATTTCCCTGTTTCTACCAGTTGGAACCATATTTTCCATTACAATTTTGATGGCAAGATTCTTGATTAATTGATAGATTTGCCATAGTTTTCCCTGCCCCAATTTTGTCTTCTCTTGCTTATTAGTCATCTTTGATAAGAATGTGGGATAGAAATCAAGCATCCTCGCCCATATTTTCTTAATCTCTTCAATATTATTTTTAATTCCCATACAATCAGCAAGGTCAAATAGATAATCATTAATTTTCTTAATGTATAGCCTATCAGACTTTTCATTGGTGGGTGGAATCCTGAAAAAACGCTTATGCCACTCTTTATAATAATCAAAAATATATGATTGAATAGAAATTCCAGCGTGTGTGAATTTCTGTTCTACACCTCTACCACACACACTATTATATATGTATTTATTATTATTATATTTATATATGTGTTTTTTGGTTGAATTGTAGTTCATTGGATTGTGTATTCTGTGTTCTATGCTCCGTTGAATTTTGATTGCTTTTTGTGTTTTCTTTGACTTCACCATATACTTATTTCCTTTGTGCCTCAATGCATCATAAGATATATTCTCTGTTCTACCCTGTGTTGTATTTTGATTCACATTTTCCTGTTGAATATTGGTTCCACTTTCGGTGTCTTTTTCTTCATCCATTTCTTCTTGTGAACTTGAAATCCCAAAAATATCCTTTGCCCTTTCTGTAAACCTGAAATACATATAAGTGCCTTTTGGTCTTATAGTCTCTATTAAGCCAAGATTTCTCAATTTATGAAACCTGTTTACAAGTGCCCTTTTATTGTTTATTCCTATGATAGGCATCTCATTTATTAAATCAAGATACTTTACAAGCACATACTCTTTATCTTCTATGTTTATCCTATTTTCAGAAAAGAGAAAGGTCTCGTAGAGGTAATCAATGATGGCAAGGTCAATAATGTCTACCTTGCCTCTTACCTCTTCCTGCATTGCTCCATATTGGTTTAGTGTGATAATATCCCTATACATTTTAATACCTCCTTTTGAATTAAGGGGATTGAACCCAAATACATCTAATTTTAAAACAAAAAATTAATTTTGTCAAGTTGAATTTTAAAACTCTTGACACTATACTTTATAATTAATTATGGCAATTAAAATATTGGAGATTTCTGATAAAAACATAAAATACGAAGTGCAATCAATTGATGACTTTGCAAAATTGATGGTTGAAAGAGCACAGCATTATGCACAACATCCTATAATCCACTCATATGCAGCAAAGATAATGCCAAAAATGAAAAAGAATGTCCCATACAATAAAGAATACCCCAGATTAGTCTATTTAATTGCCAGAGATAAAATAAGATACCATAGGGAATATTCTGGAATTTCAAAAGTAGGAGATAAAGAATATATTACAAGTGAAATTATTCTATCTCCTGTTGCAATTATTGAAGCAATTAAGAAGGGAGAACAACCCCTTGGAGACTGCGATGATAAATCATTATTCATTGCTTCTATGTTATTGAATAAAGGTTTCCCAGTAAGATATGTCCTCGCACACATTAAACAAAATATTCCCAATGAAGATTTAGAACAACCAAATCATATCTATGTGGAATATAAAGAGCCTGGAAGTGATAAATGGATTCCTTTGGATGCATCTGGCAATAATGAATTTGGTAAAATCTCTAATAGAACAATCCCCCTTAAAAGATATTATGCAGGATACCATCCATTAATGGTATCTGGGATTGGAGAAATTAGCATTGACCCAAATGTATTAATGACTGCTGGCAATCTATTGAAAAATGCTGGAGATATTGTTTTAAGAATGGGAGTCTCATTGAAAGAAAAGAAAGAATTACCATTTCTTGAGAAAACAATCTTAAATTTCATTCAATACATTAAAAATCCATTTGGACAAATGAGTCTTGCCACCATTATAATATTGATTATTATGAACTTAACAAAAAGGAGGTAAATATGAGATACTATGAAATAGCTGGTCTATTAGATGAATTAAGGAAAACTTTCCATGGATGGAGACTCCATTATGACCCTAAAACAGGACAAGTAAAACTTGAAAGTCCACAATTCAAATTTGCAATGACACCAGAGGAAATAATGAGATTGGCAAAAGAAAAAAAGATTACATTGACAACAGAACAAGAAAGTAAACTCCAGGAAATAATGGCAAAACAACAATTACCTGGATGGGCTATTTTAGGAGGAATTTTCCTTGCCGTTGCCTTATTATTGACAATACTTAGGAGGTAAAATGGAAGAGTTCATTGAAAGGGCTATTAATGAAAAGGGAAAAGAAAGAGAAATCTTAACTAATGCAATGCTTAAAACTCTTCCCAAAATGTATCACGAAATGATTTTAGAAATGCAAAAATCAGATAAAAACTTGCTTGAAATAGCAAAGAAATATAAACTTGATGAGGACGATTTTAAATTATTATTATTGCCTGTTTTCCCAGAGCTTAAACCTATCCAAGAGATTGCAATTTTCAAACAGATAGGAAAAGCGTTCAGAAATGTAGGAAGAGAAATTGGAAAAGCAACAAAGGGATGGGCTTTGAGATGGACTAAAGGAAACTTAGTAATATCTACTCCTGTCAAATGGACTAAAATAAGTAAGACACAATTAGCAGTAGGTAGTGCAGTCGCAATTGGAGCTGTTCTTGCTTTCACCCCTGTTGGTCCAGCTGTATTGAGTTCATTAGGGACAATGGCATCAAAAGCTGGAGCTTTAGGACTTAGTGCATTGAGTAAAGTTGCTTCATTTGCAGCAAAAGGTGGGATTTCAATGTTAGAAGCTGCAAAGAGACTTGGAATTTCACAGGATACCCTACTTAAGGAATTTGAAACTTTTAGACAAATGGACTCACAAGGCTATAATGAATTTATTGATACTCTATACGCAAATCCAAATGAATTAAGATATAATGGTAATCCTGTTTTAGGCTCTTTCGGTTTTGGAATGAATGAGATGCTACTATTTGGAGGTGGAGCACTATTACTCATTTTACTTTTGACACAGCAAAGACCTATAATAATTAGAAAAGAATGAAAGAGAAAATAATTCATAATCTTGTGTTTGAAAAACTTTCAGAAGAGGATTTAATTAAAAGAATGAATAAGGCAATTGAATTTTATAAAGAGACAAACCTCACAATGCCAGATAAAATATATCTTGCAAAATTGAAACTCCCAAGAATAAATATTAATGGTAAAATAATTGACCTTGAGAAAGAATTTCCAAATGCAATTGCTATTGTTTCATCTATTGGTTTCATTCCATATATTACATATATTGCAAGAAAAGGTGAAGATAATGTATTATTTTATCATGACTTTAAGAAGAAGCAGGCAGTATTATGTGTTGACCCAGAAGATAATTCAAGAATTTTCATTGCTTGGCTTGAAGAAGCCATATTTGACGCAGAGGGGGTTAAGTAATGGAAGTAATTTTAATAAACCCTGGAAGTAAAATAATTTCTTATATCTTTAACAAGAATAAGTTTACTCCTGAAAGTGCAACTGAATGGATGAAACAAAGATATAGAAGATTTGAAATAATATCAGAAAGTCCTGATGAAATTGAAATATCCATACTTGAAAAAAAACATAGAGGACTTTATAATAAAGATTATAAAATTATGGATTTTGCTGAAGGAGTGAAAGCAAAAGTGGTGGATATTGATACATATGAAAATCCAAGAAAAGTTACACCTGAAATTAGAGACTTCGTGATTCAAAAATATGTAAAAGAGAAATTTACACCAAAACAGGTTCAAGCCCTGTTAAGAGAAAAATTTGGAATATACCTATCACCCTCTACAATCAGAAATATAGGAAAAGGGATAGAGGGGATAGGTGAGATAAACAAAAAGGAGGTGAAAGACATGGCAAGAGGTTTACCCTCATCCATAATGAGGGAGGCAATGGATAAATACAAAAAGGGGGATTTTGCTTCAAAAAGTGAAGCAATCTCCTGGGCTTGGGAAAAGGCAAGGGAAAGTGGTATTTCTGACATAGGGGCTTCTCCAATCAGCAGAAGTGACATTGAAAGGGTGGTAAATGAAATACTCATAAATAGAGGTGAAAGAAGAAGAAAAGGAGGAATAAAAACAACTGATACAACCGCAAGAGAAACATTTACTGAACTATCAAAAAAATTTAGGGAAGCTTGGCTCAAGAGTCCTGAACTTAAACGAATAATTAGGGAGGCTGCTAAGGAAGCATGGGAAACTGCTGCTGGGAAAGCACTTAGAGAAAGATTAAGAAAAGAAATTAGAGATCTATGGGAAACAAAGGGAGAAAAAATAAAAAAAGAACTAAGGAAAGAAATTAAGCCACTTATGGAAAGCACTTGGAGAGGTAGGGTAGGAAGTGAATTAAAGGGCAAGCTTAGCAGGGAAATCTCATCTGAATTGAGCGATATACTGAAAAGAGCTTGGGCTTCCCCTGAAGGTCAAGCAATGATTGAGGAACTTAAAAAAGCATTAGGGGAAAAATGGGAAACACTAAAAACCTTACCTGAATTTAGAACATTCTATGATGAACTTGGTAGGACAATTAAAAGAATTTATGGAATCTCTGCTTACTATGAAAGTGGATTTGATGAAATTGCACAATTTGGCTTCCTTGATAATCTTGAATTTAATAATTTACTCTTCATTGGTGCAGGTGGTGTATTAGAGCCAGTTGCCCATACTCTCTTAAGTAGCATATTCAAGATTGTTGGTGTTAAAGATGCAACTGTCAATAACCTATTGAGTGGAATTGTAAATTATACAGGTAGTGCATTCCTACTCAATACAATGAGAGTGCCAACACCACTTAAATATGCATATCTTGGTGGAGTAGTGAGGGATACATTTGGTGGAATGATTACAGGGATTACTGATGCCATAAAGAAAGCATTCCCCACACAGGAAATATCAAAAATAGAAAATAAATCAACATCAGATATGGGTTCAACATATGCACTTGAAGGAGAAGACATAGGAGAGGCAATTGTAAACATTAACCAGCTTGAGCTGGATGAGGAAGGCAACTTAATTGTGCCTGAAACTTTACTTGAAATTGAAGAAGAAACAACAACAGAAGAAGAACCCTCTCTCTTTGAAGTAGAGGGGTTTGAAGAGATGGGCGGTTAAAGCCCGCCATAATTTAAAAAACAAAAAGGAGGTATAAAATATGTCTCTATACAAAGTAAAACTAATAAAAACAAAGGATGGTAAAATCATAGCAAAACCCATAGAGGCTGTCCCTACTGAGGCAATCCCCCTTGAAGAAGACATATATCCTGAGGTTGGCGTCTGGGGAGAAGAAAGGAGATTAAAAAAGATATTCATTCCAAGATTAAGAGAACAGGAAGAATTAAGGAGAAGGGCAAGATTAAAGAAATATGCAAAAGAAACAAGTAAAGTTGTTAGGGCTGCAGAAGAAGGAGTTCTGGTGACAAGAGATGCATTCTCTCAATCCTATACTTGGTATTTTAGAAGACCTTACAGTGAAATGGCTGGCAAATCTTCTGTCCTATTCTTCAATGAGAGTGGTGACCCATCTGGCTTCAAATCAAATGTATTGGAACCCTTCATTAGACAGGAGGCAATATTAATTGGAATGAAAATAGGGATTGAACCTGCAACCCTTGAAGACAAAAATGATACATATGGATATGGAAGTGCATTTACTGCACTCTATCAATCTGCCGTCCAGCTTTACATTAACAAGGACAGCATTAAGACATTTTCCTTCCAGGAACTTGCACCTTCAATAGATAAAGACATTGCCATTAATACAGCAGCTACTCCTCCTGAGAAATTTTCAACCTATTCATTGAGGGAAAGACCAAATGATGTATGGAAATACTTTGGCGATGAATTGAAAGAGAGTTTCATCAAAGTCCATTATAGAGACCAAGTATATGTAGTCGTTGAATCCAAGAATGCATTTCCTCCTCTTGGACAAAATGCAGTAGATTTCAATGTTGTCCTATACCTGAAAGTAAGAGCTCCAAAGAGGGTAGTCGGAGCATAAGAAAAGATGGGGGAGGATTTACCTCCCCCTTTTAGACTAAAAGGAGGCAGTGATGTTTAGAATTATCTCATTATCACCAAGGGAAGATTTCCCCTTCAGGGAAGATTTAATCATTTTTGGCTTCAATATTGAACCAGATGATTTCTCACAAGTAGATGAAATAGAGCTTGCAAGTAAAATATTCAAAGTAAGATATAATAGGGAATACGATATCTGGACTAATATACCATTATTTTTAGGACATAGAAACTATGTAAATTCTAAATCTGCCATCATTTTCAAATTTGTAAGACCATTCATAGTCAGAAAAGGAGAAACTTTAAATTTCCTGCCAGAGAGTTTGACTTTCAATGGGAACTTATTATTGTATGTGATACCACCAAAGGATGTAGAAAGTCCATCATTGAAACAAGCAACAAAAACAAGGTTAATAGGACATTTCATAGACATAGACAGGATTTCAGACACTATTCTATTTGAAGAACCTGTGAAAATATCTTCAATAGGGTTTGCCATTCCAAGAATAGTAAACAACATTGAAAGATGGCTTAAAGTATATAATCCAGGAAATAATAATGTATTAAGTGGGAACCTTGAATATGATATCAGGGCAAAATTGAGACTTTCCTCTGGAGTTGCAATATTGCAAGATAGAGAATTTAGGGCAATTAAGAGTTTTGCTGGAGACTTACAAGATAATTTAAGACTTGTAATTAAAGGACTTCATACTGCCCCCAATGAAAACTTACAGATTGCACTTGAAAAGTCAATTGATACTTTAAATGCGAATAGGGTAAATAAATATGGTAGACTCTTCATATTGGTTGAATATGCTAAATTATGATAAGGATAATATTAAAAATTGGGGAAGCCTATTTCATAATATGGGGGCTATTAAGAATTCTTGAAATTATCTATAGAAATTTTGGGATTGATAAAGAATTAACAAACGAATTTGACAGGTTTGTAGAAAACATATTCTCAAATATTAAAGATGATTTAATTAGGAGGTTCAGGACTTGAAACAAACTTTCTCTTTCTTTACAAAACATACAATTACTCAAGCTGATGCGAATAAGCCACTGATAGTTATTCCTGCCTCTTCTTTTGAACAATATATGATAGAAATTAGGACAATAGACAATAATGCAAAAGATTTCCAAATAATCAATGTTTCTGAGAATTATGAAATAATGTCAATAACAAATATTAATGGAAAAATATTAAAAATAAATAATGAGGAATTTGGGTTTCCAGAATTTATTTTCGTATTTACCCTACAAGCTGGAACATATTCAATTAGCATTAACACAATTACAAGGGCAATACTATGAAAGGGTTAATTAGAAATATAAGGCTTGACTCAAACTTTATAATTTATGGGGATTATTCACAAACAGAGAAATTAATATTTGACATATTGAATATAGGGGCAAGGGAAAGACTTGAATTAATAGAGGTCAACATTGCATCCACAATATATCAAGACATACTTCTTGGAGATATAATTTTCAGGATTGCAGATGGAGGAAATGTAAAGCCACAGATTACAATATTCCCCAATTCTGGTTCTAAAATATTCAATCCCCCCATCATTATAGAGAAAAGTTTACAGTTAATTTTAGACAAGAAAAACAGGGACTTATTGAGGGATGCAAAACCTCTTGAACCAAGAGATGTAATTATAATGCAAAGGGTCACAAATCCACCTCTACAGCTTCCTGATTTTAATTTTCCATTTAGGGTTAGGATTACAATTTCAGGAGCTTTATATGCACACAATATTTAAAACAGACTGCGTTGAGTTAATGAAGAATATCCCAGATAAAAGTATTGATGCAATAATTACTGACCCACCTTATTATTTCAAGAAAGACAAGAAATATTATAGAATAAACTCTTGGGGCACTAATCCTCAAGATATAGGGGTTAAAGGAGATTATGAAAACTATATGGACTTCTTAAATAAGATATTTAAAGAATTTAAAAGAGTATTAAAAGAAAAAGGCAATTTAATAATTTTCCATTCATATAAGATGATTCCTTCTTTATTAATTTCTTCTTTCAAAAATGGATTTGAAATTCATAGATATTTAATATGGATTAAGAAGCATGTTCCTACTAATGATAATTCAATTACCCCTGCTACAGAATTCATTACAATATTTAAACACCCAAAGGATAAACCATATTTTGATCCATCTGTTAAAAAATATATGAGTGAGAAAAAACTTTACAATTTTCACATATCAGAGAAAGCAGGAGGTCCTGAGTCTTCTGGCAATTTATTATTCAGTTCAGTTAAACCTCCAGACATTTTAAGAGTATTAGTGGTAGGTTTTTGTCCTCCAGGAGGTATTATTCTTGACCCATTTTTAGGGACTGGTTCAATAATTCCAGTTGCTAATTCTGTAGGAAGATATGTGATTGGCTCTGAAATAGATGATATTGCCTTTGATTTATGTAAGCATAGATTAATAGAGATGGGAGGTGAATATAATGTCAAAGAATAATAATGGCTATTATATGATTAAAAAGTCAGTAGTTCATTTCTTCTTAACCCTATTCCCTGTCCTATATATGATTTTTATGATAATATTTAATGTTTTTTCTGGGATTAATGATTTCAATAATAGATTAACAAAACTTGAAGTTTTAGTCTATGAGAATACAAAACAGATTAAAGAAGTGAAAGATATGTTAAATGAATTGATTAAGCTTGAGCTTAAAAGTGGGGTTCAATTCCCTGATTCAACCAAGAGGAGCATAAAACGTGGAGATTAAGAAAACTATTACAACAGGAGCTGTTTACTTATTGAATGCCATAGATGTTTCACAAATACCTTCAAGGCTTGCCATTCCAGAGTCAATGATGAAATTCTTTTTGAAAAGGCATTCTGCACCCAAAGACCAATTCAGAGATATTAGTTATGATTTCTCTGGTGTAAACATATTTGAAAGTGGAGAGGTAAAAGGGACACACATGGACTTCATTGCAGAAATTAAGATATTGCAAGAAATGGCAAATGAGATTGAAAGGCTTAAAAATCAATTACTGACACAGCCACTTACTTTACAGGAGATATCAGCTATTAAACAGGTAATAGACAATAAACTGAAAAAGATTGATGAAATTAGAAAAAGATTACTTTCATACTATAAAATATTATATGGGTATGATATTAAATATGGGAGTCTACCACCAGTAATAAGAAAATAGGAGGTATTTCATGAAGAAGATATTTGGGATTGCAAATGGTGAAAAAGAGCCAGAACCAGAGCATTTAAAGAAGCCAAATGCTCTGGTATTCATTACTACTTGGCAAGCTCTAATAGATGAGTTTGGAATCAGTTATATAAAAAATGGCAAAAGATATTTAACAGTAGAGGAATGGGATAAAGTAAAAAGCAAAATGCAGGAACTTGAAAATACAGTTAAAAATTATATTAGAGAGATTGATTATGCAACCCAAACTTTGAAAAGTGGTTATAATACTATTAAGGGAATTTTAGAAACACAGATGGTGGATTATACTCCCACACAGGAAAAAGTAATAGAAGAAGCAAAGAAGAAAGTAGAAGAAGAAAAAGCAAAATATGTAGAAATAAAGAAAGAAGCAGAGAAAAAACCAGAAATTACTCCAATCCCAGAGGAGAAACCTATGGAAATGGGATTTGGGATGGGAAATTTAATGATACTTGGTGCATTGATAGGTGCAGGGACTTTAATCTATAATTTATTCTTTAGGAGGAAGACATGATAGAATTAAAAAATGTAAATAGGTTCACAGATGAATACATTGAATATGTGGCGAGTATTCACCAATTCATAAGACCTGGACTTATACTCCCTGCAATTAAAATCCCAATCTTAATTAGAGCAATGTTGCCTAAAGGATATAGACTATATTCAGGGAAAATAGATGAAATTGGCAAGGCTGAAGAGCAGAAAAAAGAAGAAAAAATAATCATATTGCCAGCAGAAGCAATTAAAGAAATTGGCAATGATTATATATTGTATGATATTCAAAAAGTCTTACCAGAGATAATTAAAAACATAAGGATTAAACAAATTAAACTTGAAGATATTAAGGCATATACTCCTCCAGGATATGTATTGAAAAAGCAAGATGGATTTCTTAAACTTGGATTTTTGACAGATGGAAGGATATTATTGCCTGGATTTTTCATTATTGGGACAATTATTTCAATGCTATGGAAGAGGAAAGAAAGTTAACACCAATTGACTATTTTGGTATTGCACTCATCATAGGAAATTTCTTATTCTTACTTTTTGGTTCATTATATAAGTTATATATGGAGAAAAAAGAAGAAAAAGAATATAGGAAGAGAATGGAAGAGAGAGAAAAAAGAAGGAAACAATATGGCTTATAAAATATATACATTCCAAGATGAGGCAGTCCCCTTAAATGCCATTAGCAATTTTGACAATTATATATTCGTATCAAATGCAAGAGGCAAATTATTTGTTTATAGATTGAATAATGATGGAACACTCACGAAAATAACTTCAAAGGGGACAGATTGGGGAATTGGATGTATTTTCATAATGAAGGTATTCAAGATTAATGATGATGAGTGCTATATTTTCACACCAATAGCACATAGTAGGTTTTCAATTTGGAAATTTACAAAATCTACTGGTGAATTAAGAGAACTATTTTTATTTGAACTACCAGACAATATTACAAACCCGAAGGGAATCAAAATTAAAGCACAACCTTGGGGAGTAGATGTTTATTATGAAGAAATAAATAATAGATTTCATATAGTATGCACTGGAGCTTTCGCAGGAGTTTACTATATTAGAATTAAAAGATTTAATG
>FWWL01007258.1_pt1 | contig 14895 bp, 14 predicted proteins | sample 2228331 | NCBI WGS metagenome assembly FWWL01 (sample SAMEA103939775, study PRJEB20133) | metagenome
ATCGTATTTTTTAAATGCAGGAATTAAATAATAATCTGTTGAAGGATTTATTTTTTCTTCAAAAATGTAAACTTTTCTTTGCATGTTAACAATATATTTTACATCTTTACAATTACCTGAAACAAAAAATCCTAATTTACCTTTGATTTTCTTAAAAACTATTATTATCTAATGTAATTTTAAGGATTGACGAATAGAAAAAATTTTTATATAATTAAAAAAAATTTTGGAGGTGTAACATGAAAAAAAATTTATTATTAATTTTTTTGGTTTTGTTGTTTTTGCCTGTGGTTGTTTTTGCTCAGCCTAAGATGCTCTGGTTTGAATGTAAGGAAGAGCCAAGAGCCAATCCTGGTGGAGATGAGTTTTGTCTTGCTGATATTAAGTATTATGATACCTCTGTTAGTCCTGCACAAATAAAGATAGCAGAGTCTAATGTGGTTATTCAAATCGACGAGAGTAGTGGTGCTCCTCATCGAGTAGTAGCTGGAAGTACGACTAATTTTCCTACTATTGATAATGTGGAAGTTAGATATCTGATCTATTTTAAAGATGGCAAAATCTACAGGCTCCATACCGAAACATTGGGGAAGACTCAGATTTCAAATGAGACAAATGCAACAATTGATAACCTATGCTGGGTAAGAGAATATGAGGTTATTAGTGAAAGCAATATATTTAAACATGCAATAATTTATGAGTATTTAGCTTCTGGAGAACAATGGTGCAATTCTGGAAGAAATGTTAGAAGAATGGTTAAAGTTGGCACTTATGCTTCATCAAGTCCTATAAATGTAGGGACAAAAGTTGTAGAAGCACAGCTTCTTGACGGAACTGGAAGATTTTTTGTTATTGCCGGGAGTCCTCCTAATTTATCTGCTCAAATTTGTAATGCAAATCTGTCATCCTGCACAACCTTTGATACACTGACAGATTATCCTGATGATATGCCTGATGATTTCAGCGAAATAGACAGAAACTATTTTATATATGTCACAACAGGTGGAATGCTTAAATCATATAAATATACACCAACTTCTGGACTTAAAACTCTTTATACTGCACAGAGTGGTGAATCTATTTTAGAGTCGGTGCTTGGTGGCGATGGATATGTCTATTTTGCAACCTATAGCCCAGGCTCTTTAAAGATAAAGAAAGTTCCTGTTGGTGGAGAAACAGTAACAAATGTAACATCTCAAAGTCTGAGTTATAATCCACATGAAGTACTAATATGCCCTGGTGATAACTACCTTTTCTACATGGTTCCAAACTCTAATTTCTCATCAGTGACAGGTTACTCTGTTTCAAAATCAGGTGGCACATCTACTCTTTTAGGCAGTAACATTGTTTTTGGCTGGTGTTCAGCAAATAAGGCTTTCTGGGAGACAGCAGATGGAAAGGTCCAGAAAAAAAATTTTGATGGAACAGGATTAGAAACAAAGAGTAATGCTATCATTGCTGGCTTTACATTTGGTGGAAAAAGGCACTGGTATAGACTATTTGATGAAAATTCCTTTACTTTTCTAATTCAGGACAGAGTAGGTGACATATGGGCATATGGGTTAAATCAAAACATCCAAAATCCAGGCATAAAATTAGGTAGACTTCCTATAAATCTAAGCAATGCCAAGGGATGGTCATTTAGTGCTCCAGAGATGCTACTTTATGCAAATAAAAGAAATTTGGGTATATCAACAGGAACTGATATAATATATCTAAAAACAAATACAGCAACTTCACTAAAGAGAGTAACAAATACAAGCACTTACAAACTTCCTGCATTGAATATGGATGCAGACTAAAGGAGTTCCTCCGAAGGCTCGGAAGGGCTTTCGGAGGATTTTTTTATTTTGGTCACCGAAAGCTCCATTTTAACATCAAAAAGATTTGGATTTTGTGAGGACTTTTTTATGGATATTGAATTGATTGTTATAGTTGCCCTTTCTTTTTCAAAGTAGTAAAGAATATTTATAAGCTCATTCATAGTAATTTTTTTGAGTATAACTTCTCCTGTTTCTCTAAAGCCAAATAAGCTTTCCTCGGTTGATATAAGCTTTATTTCAAATCTATTGGATAGACCTTTTATAGCCATGGCTTTTCTTATGTCTTCAGTAAAGCTTGAAACATTTTCTTCAAGAAGTTTTATCTCTATCTTATCAATTATACTTTTAAGACTTTTGTATTCCTTTACTAAGGAAATTGTTTCAGCTGTAAGGCTCTTTAGATATTCAATCTCCTTTTTTGTTTTTTTTAGCCATACTAAGCCTGAAATTGTTGAAATAAAAATCATGATTAAAAATATTCCACCTATAATAAATTTTATTTTCATTTTAAATCCTTTTGTATTTTAATGTTACTGTAAAAAAAATCTTTTCAGAGAGTCTTTTTGTCTCAGAAATACTTACTGAATTAAACTTTGAGGAAAGCTGAGTTTTAAATTCATTTATATTAACCATGGAGTTAGCATTTCCATTTATGAGGATACTATCAGATCCGATTATAATTTCATCAATATTAACATCAGAGGATACTTTAATATTTTTAAGAATTTCAAGCACAGGAATATCTATAAAAATTTCCTTTTCCTTTAGTTCCTTAATTATTGATTTGAGCTGAACTGAGACGGTGTAAACATTAGCATGGGGAAGAACTTTTTTAATTTCAGATGAAATTATATTTTCCAATTCTTTTACCTTCTTTTTATTTTCATATATTCTTAAGCCAAAGTTTAAAACAATAATTGATAAAAGCACAAAAAGTAATACTATTGTAATGTTAATGTATTTTTTAAAGGTATTTAACATCAAATCTTTAAATAAGATTTCTTTTTTAAAATTTAAAATGGGTTTTGAAATCTCTTTTTGAATCAATTTAGCATATTCTTCAAAATTTTCTCGGGAAAATGAAAAATCTATAACTTTTGCTATATTTTCCGAGATTGGCATGAGTGCTGAAAGCTCAAGGGATGTAACGATATCAACTTTTATATCATTTTCATAAAAACTCCAAAGTATTTCCTTAAGTTTATTTCTTTTTAAATATGCTACATATACTTTTGTTGATGTTTCAAAAAACTCATAATAAAAGGATTTATAGACTACTTCATCAATATCATCAAGTATTGTCTGAGAAAGCTCACCTTCTAAAACTTCCTCAATCTTTTTTTTGTCTTTAAAAGGAATGTCAAGAGCTCTAAGACTTAATAGATTAAGTGGAAGGCTTAAAAAGATTTGATGAAAATTATTGCCTGATAAAGCCTCTTTAATGTTTGAAAGGCTTTTTATTTCCTTTGTATCTAAAAATTCCAGAATAGATTTATTTTTTTTGAAAAAATTAAGCAAAATTTTCTCTTCTGAAACTACGTCTATAAATAGAATTGTTTTCATGTTTCATTATAAAAAATTAGTTTATCACCTTCAAATACAAATTTCATTATTTTTTTTACTCCTGAATCTTCTCCAAAAGCAACAACTTTAAAAACTCCTGATTTTACAGTTATTTTATCTGCAATTTCTTGATATATTGTCTCTGTCATTCCATTTATTTTTAAAAGTTCACTTAAATCTCTAAAAGGCTCTACTTCTCTTCTTGTAATTATTCTTTGAGCTATCTCATTTGTGATGCTTTCATTAAGACTCATAAGAACTTCCTTTGGAGCAGTATTGATATTTATCTGGGTAATAACATCACTGTAGCATGTTATGAAGGGTTCAAGTTTTCTAAAAATCTCATCTGTAACACCATCAATTTGAAGAAGTTCCTCTACACTATGAAGTTTTCCATTCTTTGCATTTGTTTCAGAACCCCTAATAATTTCTTCACTGTCCCAGTCAATCCAGTCAATTATTTTGTAAGCTATTTTTTCCTCAATATAAAGAAGTTTTATAAGTCTAAGAAAATCCTGCATTGCTCTTATTTTTTCTTCCTCATTATCACTTGATATTCTGTTAAGATTAAGCTTTGCATTTTCATCAATTATAGTAAGCTTGAGTTTTCTGCCATCTTCTAAAAAATCTGATAAATCAATCTCAATTGATTGAAATCGTGTTATTTGCTGGTTTGATAAAACAGAGATTAAATAATCCTTAGCAACTATCTCAGTTGAAGAAAGAATTAAGGAGAGTTTTTCCGAAACTAAATAATTTTTAAAATTTAAATGGCAGATAAAAGCTTCATATGTAAACTGAGATACAACAACAAAGATTATTGCAAAAACAAGAAGAACTGTTATTAAAATAAGTAACCTCCTATATGATTTATTCTCATAAGATTCCTAACCTTGGCTTAACAATTTGAATGAGCTCTTCTTTTTTTGATTGATTTTTAAATTCTAATATTATCTTTATGAGTTCAGGGCATTTACCTGTAAAGGAGGTATCCCAGGTTTTAAAATCTTTTCCTTCATTTTTGGCTATAATTTTAAAATCCTCAATTTCCTCCAATACTGCTATTTTTGAAATAGGCTTTTTATGATATATCCCACTTTCCCGAATTAATAAAAAATTATTATTTATCTCTTCAACTTTATAAATTACTTTTTGAAGTCCATAAGCTCCTGCATGGGTTGTAAAGGTTATCTCTGAAAATTCTTTGTCTTTTATTTTTTTTACTTCAATTTTAATGATAGTATTAAAATCCTCTGCCTTTATGTAAGCTGATTCAATTTCAGTTCTTATTGTTTGTAATAAATTTATTGCCTCTTCCATTTTTACTATTGCCTGAGTTTCCTCCTCCACAACTCTTTGAACTAAAAAGAAGGTAGCATATGTGATTCCAATAATTATTCCTCCGATTGCAATTGCAATAAGAATTTCAATAAGTGTAAAGCCCGCCTGCTTCATTTTTTAATTATCTTTTCAAGAATTACAGAATCCTTACCATCTGATACTATCACCCTGTAAATGTAAATATTTTGATATTTGGTTGATTTAATTATTTTTTTATAGCTGAAACCCTCATACGGTGAAGGAAGTGTTCCAGTATCTTCCTTAATTTTATCTTCCATAATAAGTTCTCTTGCAATTTGGTATTGCTTAAGAAGCTTATTTTGAGTTGAATACAAATCAATGTAGTTCAAAAGAACAGTAATTATTCCTATAATTGAGCCTAAAACAGCGACACAGACAAGGACCTCAATTAATGTGAATCCTTCAATTTTTTTGTTCATTTTTTATTTTAACCTGATTTGAAAAAGGATTATAAACTACGAAAACTTTTTCTTTTCCATCATAAAAGTAAAACTTTAATTCTTCTCTCATTCCTGTAGGATTAAAGAATATATCAAGCTCAGAATCAGTTATTATTCCTTTAGTAGTGGTTTCAACAGCATCAAGAAATTGAAATTTTTCTATAGAAACTCCTTTATATCCATCATAAATTATTGTTTTTTCCTTTAAGATTACCTTCATTTTAAGAATTTCTTTTTTTGCAATACAAGAGCTTTTAATATATCTTAGAATAGATGCCATTTTTTTAGCTTCACTATGAACATTCTGAGAAATGTTAATAGATGGGAAGACAAGAGTCAAAATAAGAGAAAGAATAAAAAGAACTGCCACTATCTCAATAAGTGTGAAGCCTTTATTTGATGTTGTAGTTGGTAATGTCAGCGTCCTTGCCCTCTCCTCCTGGTTTTCCGTCTGCTCCATAAGATATTATTTCATACTCAGCATTCATTCCAGGAGATACATAGATATAGGGATTTCCCCATGGATCAAGAGGTATTTTCTTTTGTTTTAAATATCCACCTTCTCTGTAATTTTGAGGAATTTTACCAATTGTTGGCTTTTCCACTAAAGCTTGAAGTCCCTGTTCAGTTGATGGATAAAAACCATTGTCCATCTTAAAAAGTTCAATTGCTGTCTCAAAATTTTTTATTTGTAGTTTTGCTTCAGCAATTCTTGCATCATCAGTCCTTCCAACAATTTTAGGAGCAACAAGTGCAACAAGCATACTTAGAATAAAGATTACTACCAAAACTTCAATTAAAGTAAACCCTGAATTTAGCCTAAATTTAGTCATTGATTAATACCTTTTATAAAAGAAGAATTAAATAAATTATACCATAAATGAAAAATTTTTAAAATTAAAAGATGCAGGGGGTAATTCCCTGCCTCTTTACTGTTTCTTTATGGCACTGTTACACTTACACAATTACTCCATCCAGAATATCTGAATGAATTTATTTTTATTATTGACGAATAATTAAAAATTTGTTAAATTATTAAAAAATTAAAATAAAAATAGAGGTGGTAAGATGAAAAAAGGATTTAAAAGTTTAATTTTATTATTTTTTGTATTTTTCGTTTTTCATTTTTTATCTTTTGCTTTTGCAGGAGAGAAATTTCAAAAAGCACCGCTTAATCCAGAGTTTATTAAGTATATGGAGCTTCGTGCTCAGGGTAAAGCTGTTTTAAAATCAGATGATGGAAGACCTTTAGGTTATATTCCTTCACCAATTCTTTTGCCAATATACGATAAAAATAAGATTATAAAATATTCATCTGCCTCTACAAACGCATTAGCATTACCATCTAAGTTTGATTTAAGAGATGTTGGAGGTGTAAGCTCAGTAAAAGACCAAGGTCCTTGTGGTTCATGTTGGGCATTTGCAACAATGGGTTCCCTTGAGTCGTATTTAAAATATAAGCTAAAACAGAATTGGAATTTCTCTGAACAGGATTTAAATCAATATCATTACTATGATATAGGAGAATGTGAAGGTGGTAACGCTTTTATGGCAACTGCTTATTTAGCAAGATGGGCTGGACCAATTAAAGAAGCTGATTTACCATATCCATATTCAAATGTTTCTACAGCTCCAGGAGCACCAGTTGTAAAACATGTTCAACAAGTAGTTGCCTTACCAAAAAATATAACAAAAATTAAAACTTTCATTTATAACAAAGGTGGTGTTTATGGAGCATTTTACTGGAATTCTAATTATTATAATTCTACAACATATGCTTATTATTATGATGGTACTCAATCTGCTAATCATGCAGTAACATTTGTGGGATGGGATGACAATTTCCCAAAAGAAAATTTCAATACCCAGCCACCAGGAAATGGAGCATTTATTGTGAAAAATAGTTGGGGCTCAAACTGGGGTGATAATGGATATTTTTACATCTCATACCATGATAAATCACTTACAGAATTTGTTTCATTCTCAAATGCTGAAGCAGTAACTAATTATTCTCATATTTATGAGTATGATCCTTTAGGCTTTACTGATTCAGCTGGCTGCGGGACTACTATAGCATGGGGAGCAAATATTTTTAAAGTTAAAGGAACTGCTCCTGTTATTAAAGCAGTAAGTTTTTATGCATTAATGCCAGGAACAAAATATACTCTTTATATTTATAAGGATGTTCAGAAAAATAAGCCAAGAAGTGGAACTTTGGTTGCTCAAAAGTCTGGAACCTTTGCAAATGCAGGATACTATACAGTAAAGCTTACTACTCCTGTAACACTTACTCCAAATAAATATTTCTCAGTAGTTATTAAGTTTGAAACTCCTGGTTATAATTATCCTGTTCCTTTAGAATCATGGATTTCTGACTATACATCAGCAGCACACTCTTATTATGGGCAAAGCTTTATTAGTTGTGGTGGAACTACATGGTATGATGTTTATTCTGAAGGGCCATATCACAATATAGCAATAAAAGCTTTTGGTTCTTCTCAATAATTTTATTTCCTGCCAGAGAGCCTCCTCTGGCAGGATTTATTCAATAATCACAAAAACTGAAAAAACTGAAGAAGGAGGTTTATTTTCCCATGGTCTTTTATACTGGAGGGTAAGTTTTGTTTTACCTTTTTTTATAGCTTTAAATTTAAATTTCTCTATCCCAGGTGCACCAACAATTTGAGACTTTGTTGAGGAAGTAAACTCAGATTTTCCAATTGGCTTTAATAAAGTATTGTCAATTTCAAAAACTTCCCATTGATAACCAGTTGAAGGATTTGAGGGAAGCTCTAAAATGAAGATTTGTCCAACCTTTAAATTAATAATCTTTTCATTTTCCTTCATCCCTATCTGTAATTCTTCTGTACTGGTGCAACCCGAAAATAAAATAATAAACAATATTATTTTTCCAACAAGCATAAACATCTTCTTCAGAAATAAGATTTTTTTATAGTATTATATCATATGCCTTTTTTTAAATACACTGGATACAAGAATGATGGAAAAAATATTTATGGTACAATTGAAGCTTCATCCAAAAAAGAAGCAGTCTTAATTTTAAAGGAAAAAGGGATTTTTCTAACAAAACTTAAAGAGATAAGGCAAAGAAAAATCTATAAAAAAATTCCACTTGTTAGTATTACAAGGCATCTAAGCACACTTATAAATTCTGGAATTTCTGTTGTGGATAGTTTAAAAATACTATCTCAAGAAAGCAATGAAAAGACAAAAGCTCTAATTGATGATATCAGGGATAAAGTTCTTGAAGGCACATCTTTTTCAAAGGCTTTAAAATTTTACAATAATATTTTCCCAGATTTTTATATAAACATGGTAAAATCTGCAGAAGAATCAGGAACATTACCTCAAGTTCTTGAAAGTATTGCTCATTATCTTGAAACCCAGCAACGCCTTCGGGCAAAACTTATTACTGCAATGATATATCCAACTGTTATGCTTTTTACTGCAATTGTAGTATTGATATTTATTTTCATCTATGTAATGCCAAATATTACAAAGATTTTTGAGGACACAGGAGCAAAGCTTCCTTTTCTTACAGTTACATTACTTACATTTTCAAAATTTATAAAAAATTACTGGTTTATGATTCCATTGATTCTGATTTTACCGATATCTCTTTTTAGGTTTTTAAGAAAAAAATACAGGTTACATTTTGACAGATTTTTACTAAATGAGCCAACAAAGATATTCAAAAATCTTTATTTAAGTAGAATTACCTATGCTCTTGCAATTATGCTTGATGGTGGAGTTCCATTGATTAAAGCATTAAATCTTGCAAAACCTATATCAGGAAATTATGTTCTTGAAAAAATTATTGAAGAGGCTGCGACTGCAGTGTCTGAAGGAAAAAGCCTTTCTTCAACATTTAAGGAGATTTCTGCATTTCTTGGTGAGCTTATTGAAAATGGAGAAAAAACTGGAAAGCTTGTTGAAAACTTAAAAAGAGCATCTCGGAGTTTTGAGGAGACCTTCTACAGGTCAATAGACAGAGCTGTTGCAATGGTTGAACCAATGATTATAGTATCGCTGGGATTTATAGTTCTTATGATTGTTCTTGGAATAGTCCTTCCAATTGTTGAGATAAATCAGCTGATTAAATTCTAAATCTCTGTTTTCTGAGTGACCCTTAAGACTTCTTCTATGGTTGTGATGCCAAGTTTTGCTTTTTCAAATCCATCATCCCTTAAAGTTTTCATTCCTTTTTTTATAGCATACTCTTTAATTGTCTCACTGTCTGACTTGTTAAGTATCATTTTTCTTATTTCATTGTCTAATATTAAAATTTCAAATATTGCTGTTCTTCCAAAATATCCTGTTTGATTACAATGTTCACAGCCAATGCCTTTGTAGAGCCTTTTCTCTGAAATGCCAAAATAACTTGCAATATCTTTTTCAACTTCTATACCTCTCTTACAGTAACTGCATATTTTTCTCACAAGTCTTTGTGCTATAACTCCTTGAAGAGAAGATGCAATAAGATATGGTTCTGCTCCTATATCAAGAAGTCTTGTTATGGCTGATGGTGCATCATTTGTATGAAGCGTGCTCAAAACAAGATGTCCTGTAAGAGCTGCCTGAATTGCAATCTCTGTAGTTTCTAAATCTCTTATCTCACCAACCATTATAACATCAGGATCATGCCTTAAGACTGATCTTAAAATATTTGCAAAAGTGAGTCCGATTTTTGGATTAATATTTATCTGGGCTACTCCTTTTAATTGATACTCAACAGGATCTTCAATTGTTACTATGTTTTTTTCAATGCTATATATTCTGTTTAAAATAGCATAAAGAGTTGTTGTTTTACCTGAGCCTGTTGGACCTGTAACAAGTATCATTCCATATGATTTATCAAAAAGTGTTTCAAATAGCTCAATATCCTTCTCTAATAAGCCAATTTCATTTAAACCTAAAACTCCCTGACTTCTGTCAAGAAGCCTTAGAACTGCTCTTTCTCCAAATGTTGTTGGAATTATTGAAACCCTAATATCAATGTCTTTTCCTCCTATAATTAGCCTTATTCTTCCATCTTGAGGAAGTCTTTTTTCAGAAATATCAAGAGAGGACATAACCTTAATTCTTGTAATTAAAGCTTCATGAATAAGTTTTGTTGCAGTAAGAATTTTTCTTAAAATACCATCAACCCTCAGCCTTACCTCAAGCTTTTCCTCATATGGTTCTATGTGAATATCAGATGCTCTTTCTTTTACTGCCTGCTGAAGCACAGCATTCAGAAGTTTTATAATTGGTGCTTCATCAGTGAGCTCAAGAAGGTCCTTTGGTTTTTCAAACTCTGTAGCAACCTTTGAAAAATCTTCAGAGCTTAATGTTTCCATTACCTGCTCAGCAGAGCTAATCTGACTGTAAAATCTACCTATCATTTGTATAAGTTCTGTTTCATCAATTATTTCATAAGCTGCAGTGACTCCAAATCTCTTTGCCAAATCTCTTAGAACAAACACACCTCTTTCATCTGAAATAAATGCAAAAAGCCTTCCATTTTCTATTCTAATAGGCAAAATTCTATTAATAATGGCAATATGGGAAGGAAATTCCCTTAAAATTGTTAAATCAGGTTTTATATCTTTAGGCATCATTTTAAAATCGTTTCATAATTTTGTTCTATTAGCTCAACTTCTGGAAGTTTTGAAAACGCCTCAATTGCGTTTTTTACATCCATGTTTTCTGGAAGTTTAGCTATGTATAAGGATAAAGCTGGCAAATAATTAAATTTCTGAATATTATATTTTTTCATAATTTCTTTTATTTTCTCATCTGAAACATCCTTTTTAAATTTTATCGCAACTTCACCTGCTTTTATCATCTCTGTAGATTTTGCAAACTCCCTTTGTTTTTGCTCTGTTATTCTTGCCATATCTGAAGCATCTCTGACTATGTGAGGAGTTATGAATACCAAAAGATTTATTTTTTCATCTTTTATTTGTTTATCACTGAAAAACATTCCAACTAAGGGAATATCTCCCAAAATGGGTATTTTATTTACTGATTCTTGTTTTCTTTCTTGCATTAATCCGCCAATTACTACTGTTTGCTTATCTTTAACAACAACACTTGTTTTGGTAGCTCGTTTAGTGGTGGTAGGTCCTATGTTTATCAATATATCTGTTTCAGTAGGCTTAACTGCAGAAACTTCCTGATAGATCTCAAGCTTTACATAATCTCCCTCAGAAATTCTTGGAGTTATACGCAAAGTTATTCCAACATCTCTTCTTTCAACAGAGGTAAGAACAACTCCAGCAGCTGCGGTTTCTCTTTCTCTTTTTGATACAAATGGAACATTTTCTCCAACCACAATTTCTGCCTCTTTGTTATCAGAAGTTAGAATACTTGGTGTAGAAAGAACATCAACGACTCCTCTAAATATATTTAAACTCAAAAGTGCACTCAGTCTCGGAATTGTAAGTTTAGTCTCAGTAACAGTTCCATCTGGATTCTTTATTTGAATTGGAATATCCAGAAAGTTAAACATTCCTCCAATTGTAAGACCTGTTAACCCTTGAATAATATTTGTTATAACATCAGGACTTACAGCACCAAACCCTCCAATCACAATAGGTTCTTCTTTCCTGGTAGCTACAGCTCTCCATTTCATACCAAGCTCTGTAAGTTTGTCAGTGGATACTTCTACAATCATTGCTTCCACAAAGACTTGTCTTGGTCTTCTATCTAACTTTTTTATAACCTCAACAAGATTTTGATACTCACTTTCTGATGCAACTATTATAATACTGTTTGTAGTCTTGTCAGCAGAAATAGAAACTGCTGAAGGAATATCTGATGATTGAGTAGGTATTTTGGACACAGCTCTTTGAAATGGAGCTTTGATTAAATTTTGAAGGATTTTTGCTATTTCTTCTGCATCACCATTTTCGAGAAAATGAACATAAATTCTGCCTTTTGGTCCTTCAAAACCTGGAATTATTTTGTATGCATTAGGCTCTAATGGAATTACCATATATCCCTTTAATTCAAGGACTGACAAAAAGAGCTTATATGCATCATCTACACTTATTGAAGTGGGTGCAAGTATTGTAATTTTTCCTTTTAAGTTTTCATCATAAATCAAATTTTTTTTGGTTATTTCACTTATAAAATTTGCAATTACTGGTAGTTCAACATCGACAAAATTTAGTGTTACTTTTCTTGATTCCTGTGGCTCTGAAGATTTAAGTTCTTGCCTGATATGATTTTGTTGACTATTTATTTCAAGATCATTATTTTCCTTAGTTTGTAGAGTTTCAGAAGATTCTTGAGCGAAAATCAAAAAGGAGCAAACAAAAAGCATAAAGAATATCATTATTACAATAAATAGTTTTTTCATAGTTCTCTCCAAAATTTAGTGTCTAAATCTAAAAAATTTATTTTTATTATCTTTTTCCAAATTTTTTGAATATTCCATTTGTGTATTATTAGGTCCAATCGCTTCATTTTTCTTTAAAGTCTCTATAAATTCTGAAGAATTTTGTTCTTTTAAGTTTTGAGGATTTTGAGATTGTCTTAGAGGCAGCGGGATGAAGTGCTCTTTTTCTTTTAGAACTACTCCTGTATGTTCTATAGTCCTTTCACCACTTTCAGTTTTTATTATGATATTTTTTCTATCAACAGAAACAATCTGTCCTGCACCGGAAATAAAATCACCTATTTTAAAAATTCGCTGTTGACCAGATTCTTCTTTTATAACAGCATACTTATAATTATCTCCAACAATTGTTCCAACTAATAAAAAGTTAATTTTCGGCTCTTCTTTTTTTACCTCTTTATTTTCTTGAGCTTGTACAACTTCAGCTTGCTCTTCAATCATAATCAGTGAGAAATTATCTTTTATTTTAAAGGGATTTTCAATAACTAAATCAGCATAATTTTCTATAGAATAATCTGAAGTGTTTTGTGAAACAGAATTGGCAGTATTAAAAGAAAGCTTTTCTTGAGAGGATTTCGTGAAAAAATCTAATATAAAATATGAAAAAACTATAATAAGTAGAAGAAGTAATGAATTTAAAAGCCAAAAAATTTTAGAGAGCTTAGAGATCAATAATTCTTTTAAATCAAAATTCTCAAATCGCTTGATAAATCTGTTTTTTATCATCTTAAATCTTAAAATAACTAAATTAATAAAAAAATTCAAGACTTAGGAGTCAATGTAGCCCATGAAGATATTGATTTTAAATTTAAATAATAATCGTATCTTCTCTTTAAATCTCTATATCCCATCCTTTTTATCTCTTCAAGAGACATCTCTACCTTTGATTCAGGCTCTCCTCGTTTGATTATTCCAACACCCCAGTCAGTATCAATGACTTCTACAAAGAGTTCATTCCTCATTGCCCTTAAATGGATAATTGTCTTATAAACCTCTCCTGTCCAGAAACCTCTGAATTCAGGATGTTTCTTGGCCTCCTCAAGAGATGGCATTGCAGAAGCCTCTGAATCAGGAAGGCAGTCATGCATAACAATGACTCCATCTGGATTTAGATATTTAAGGACATTCTCTACATCCCTCAGGCTCTGCTCATATGTATGAAGTCCATCTATAAATGCTATGTCTATACCCTTTTTTACAATATCCTCAGGTGGATTTAAGAAAAACTCATCGGATGTCATCTTGAAAAATTTCACTGTTTCAGTATCCTTCATGCCTCCTGGAATCATATCAACAGGGTCAATACCATATTTTACTGGCGCATTTATTTGGAAGAAATTTATCCCTCTTTCTATTCCAATCTCAAGATATGTCCTGTAACCAAATCTGTCTATCAAACTCTGAATAATCGTAGTCCTGTTTAATATATTATTTTTCACCTGAATCTCATAGGCTTTCTTAAAAATCCTTTCTGATTCCTCAATATTTCCTGCACCTCTATAAAAGAGAGCCAGCATGCAGAGTGAGTTATAGTCTTCAGGATTCTGAAAGGTTATCTTCTTCCAGCATTCTATACCAAGACTGAAGGCTTGGGTATTCTCACAAAGATGAGCTAAGTGTTTTAAAGAGTTCATATCCTGAGGCAATTGTTCAATCAATACTTTTCTCTCAATCTCATTAAATTGATTTAAAGCTGTGTTTACAACTCTGACATTTTCTGCTGTAAATGGCCTTGTCCTCAAAAGAAAGATAGCATGGTCAAGGGCAGATGAAGGATTGAGAGATAAAGAGAGTTCAACAAGTTTCTGTCTTAAAAATGCATTATTTGGAAAGATATTAACACCTGTAAGCAGATAAACATAGGCTTTCTCAGTATTTCCTCTATTTTTAAGTATCTGGGAAGAGCGGAAATAGTAATATGGAGATTGTGGCCTTGATGAAAAGGCTTCAAGATAGAGATTTTCAGCAACATTCTTATTTCCAAGTCTTTTAAACGGAGCATCTTTTTCAGAATTACTATGAGGCTTCTGAAGGACTGCAAATGTGTCTTGCCATTCACCCAGTGCCCAGTCAGTAAAAATCTCAACTATACTTAACCCTGCATATTTTGCGAGGGCTTTCATGCCATCAGGGTATATCCTCCAGCAGTCAACAGGATACCTGTGCTCTGGTCCTGATGATGGTGCAATAATGCAGGCAACTCCACCAGGTTTTAAAACCCTTGCAATCTCAAGTATAGTAAGCCATGGATACTCAATATGTTCAAATGTCTGACCTGTGATTAATACATCAACACTTTCAC
>FWWL01007446.1_pt1 | contig 14895 bp, 9 predicted proteins | sample 2228331 | NCBI WGS metagenome assembly FWWL01 (sample SAMEA103939775, study PRJEB20133) | metagenome
AAAATCGAGCGCAAGCGCCGGATCAACATCTTGTAGCGATGCTCGAGTAGGGGTGAGGTCATCGAGCCGCTTGACTGCCCGCCTGCTGTTCGAGCTAGTGTGCGTCTGAGAATGTTGCGCCGTCCGGCTCATTTTCAAAATTCTCACGACCTGGGCGCGTGGGGCGAAGAAATTGCTGTTCGTTACCTATGCGACCACGGATACCGCATCCTCGAGCGCAACTACCGCTGCCCCGCTGGCGAAATCGACATCATCGCCGAGTACGCCGACACGATCCACTTCGTTGAGGTCAAAACACGCGCCCACGAGCAGACGGACCTTTTTCGCCCCGAGGATGCTGTCGACGACGAAAAACGTCGCCACATCAGGAACTCGGCTCGTCATTACCTCAAGCGGTGGCGCCAACCCTCCCCGTCGTGCTTTTCCGTCGTCAGCATTGTGTTGCGCCCCACCGGCGAGCTTGCGCAACTTGAGTATCGCCCCAATGCCTTTGGGTGGGAAGAGTGATGGCGAGCTGTGCCGAGTTTTTGAGCACCACCGCGGGCGAAGAAGCCACGGCGGCAGTCTCTCTTGATAATGTGACAAAGCGTTTCGGCCGCCTCAGAGCGCTCGAGAACCTCACCCTCGAGCTGCGTGCTGGCGAAATTCTCGGGCTCCTTGGCCCGAATGGCGCAGGGAAGACGACTGCACTCCACCTCATCCTTGGTCTTCTGGCGTCGAGTGCGGGCTCCGTGCGTGTGTGGGGGCTCCAGCCGCGTTCGTGGAGATTTCGTCCGTGCCGCCGGTTCATTGGCTATCTGCCTGGGGATCTGGCTTTCGACGACAACGAGCGTGGCGATCGTCTTATTGATCTTTTCGCAAAGCTCTCCAACGCCCCAACCCTCTGCCGCGAGCAACTTTGCGATCGGCTTGGGTTAGAACGCTCCGACCTGCGTCGTCCCGTGCGGTTTTATTCTCGCGGAATGAAGCAAAAGCTTGGGATTGTGGCTGCGCTTCAGCACCTGCCGCGCCTCATCGTCCTGGACGAGCCAACCAATGCCCTCGACCCCGTAGCTCAGCAAGTTTTCTATGCGATTCTTCGGGAGCGCGCCCGAGATGGCGCCGCCATTCTATTTTCAACCCACGTTCTTCATGAAGCCCTCGAGATTTGTGATCGCATTGTCCTGCTGTCCGAGGGTCATCTCGTTGAAACCTTTGCAACGGGGAAGCTTCTGGCGCAGGCGCCGCGTCATCTTTACCTGCGGCTCAGTGCGGACGCGCTTTCGCGTCTGATCGCTCCTCCCCATCTGCCGCTGGCGGAATTCCTCGAGCGACGCCACGATGGCTGGTTCGTTTATCAGATTGATCCAGGAGGGATCGTTCCCGCATTGCGTGAGCTGACGCATCTGCCTGTGGTCGACGTACGGATCGAATCCGCAGCCATTGATCATTTATTATCAATTTATCGCATCAAGAGGAGACCCTAAAATGCCCCTCTTGAGGTATGCCTTACGGCGCACAAGCTTTTTAGGGCTTCCTGCTCTTGCAGCGCTTTTCCTTTTCCAGTTTCTCATGGGCTACGTTTATCGAGCTCTTCTAGAAAACGTTGAGGGGCTTCCAGCTCTGCTCCTTCGAGTTGTTCCCCGCAACCTCCAGACGTTTGTCGGGATGGATCGGCTTCCGCCCACCACGGGTGCTGGCTTTCTGGTGGTGGTCTATCAGCATCCTTTCGTCCTGATTATCCTCTGTGCCGTTGCAATTGCCACGACCACGATGCTTCTTGCGGGACAAATCGAACAGCGCTCGCTTACGCACTTCCTGGTGCGCCCCGTGGCCCACGGGCTCCTGCCAGTTTATGCATTCGCCACGGGTGCCATCTGGCTGGCCCTTGCCACCGGAGGCGCGCTGGCAGGCACCCTTGTGAGTTTTCACCGACTCGGGTTCGCCCTGCCGCCGACGCAGCAGTTGGCTGCCCTTGCCGCGACGCTTTTTCTTCTTTCCTTGAGCGTTCTAGGGATTTCGGTCCTCTTTTCGGCGCTTTGTTCCACGCGCAGCGACGCCGCGGGCTGGGCCGTAAGCGTTCTTCTGCTCATGTACGTGGGCAATTTTGTGGCCCAGTTTTGGGATGCCGCCAAGCCCTGGGCGCGGCTCTCGCTTTTCAGCCTCTATAGGCCAATTGATTTGTTTACCGCGCCTGGTTTGCCACTTGAGACCTGGGCCGTCTTCGCCGGGGTCGCCCTTGTCGGCCTAGTCCTCGCCGCGGGAAGCTACACTATCCGCGAGTTCTGCATCTAAAACGCGCGCGCCTGGCTAGCCCTGCCCCGTCATCTGCTTGTAAAGGGTGATGTACTGTTCAGCTGCGGCAGCCCATGAGAAGTCGCGTTCCATTCCAGCTTTCTGAAGCTGGCGCCAAATGGGCTTTTGGCGATAGCCCGCTAGCGCTCGGCGCAGGGCATTCATGAGAGCCTCGGGAGCAAACTCATCAAAGACGTAACCTGTTGCGGTCCCATGGGCCAAATTCTCTTGCGTGGCATCAATGACGGAATCGGCCAAGCCACCTGTGCGCCTGACCACAGGGATGGTGCCGTAACGCATGGCGTAGAGCTGATTCAGCCCGCACGGCTCAAAGCGCGAGGGCATGAGGAAAATGTCGGCCCCCGCGTAAATCTGGTGGGCAAGCGCGTTGTCGAAGCGAAGATTCACGCTCATACGTCCAGGATATTGCGACGCCGCCTCGGCAAAGAATGCCTCGTATTCGGGCATGCCAGTTCCGAGGAGCACAAACTCTAGGTCTTCCCCCATGATCGCCCCCAAGCATTCCTTGACAAGATCGAAACCTTTTTGCGGATCAAGCCGCGAAATCATGCCCACCAGCGGCCGCGCCGCATCCACCACCAGGCCGAGCTTCTCCTGAAGGGCTTTTTTGCAGCGAGTCTTGCCGCCAATCGAACGCACCGAATAGTGGAACGGTATATGGGGATCCGTTTGCGGATTCCAAGCCTCCGTATCGATTCCATTCATGATGCCCTGCAGATGATCTCGCCGGCTCTGCAGTAGCCCTTCGAGTCCGCAGCCGTATTCAGGTGTTTGAATTTCCTGTGCGTACCGTGGACTCACCGTTGAGATCTCGTTTGAAAAGAGAATGCCGCCCTTGAGCAGGTTGAGCTTGCCAAAAAACTCCAGCTTGTCAGGCGTGAAAAGCGACGCCTCGAGGCCCAGGCGCCCCAGACTTTCGAAGGTGAAGAGTCCCTGGTAAGCCAGATTGTGAATCGTAAACAGCACCGGCAGAGGTGGCAATTGAGGATCTGCTGCTGCCACCTCAGGATCGTGGCGGAGATAAATAGGAATGAGTGCTGTCTGCCAATCGTTGCAGTGAATGACGTCGGGCATCCAATCCAGCGCTTTCAGCAGCCAGATCACCGCTTTGCAGAAGACGCCAAAGCGCACGTCGTTGTCGCGGTAGTCCTCGCCATTTTCCTGATAGAGGCCGACGCGCCCATACAGGGCCTGGCTTTGGACAAAGTACACCGGGATTTGCGTTTGAGGGAAGTAAGAACGCTTGATCTGCGTCATGTAAGAAGTGTCGCCCAGGCGAACGATAATCTCGTTGAGGATAGGAATAAGCTCAAAGCGTGTTTCGTCCACCACAGCGTATTTTGGCATCGCCACCCGAACGTCGTGTCCTTTGCGCGCCAGCTCCACCGGCAGAGCTCCTGCGACGTCGGCCAAACCGCCCGTCTTCGCAAAAGGGACGACCTCACTTGCCACGATGAGAATGCGCATGATTGACTCCTATCAGTGGCTGGAAGGCGTGGCATAATGGTACACGGCCTTCCTTCCAGACGATTTCAGCGTCACTTTTCATCATCATGATGCCAAAGGAAAGTTGCCACTCAAAGGAAATCCTGCGCCCTGTGCCCCCGCCTCCTGCGCTGAATCGTGATCCCCACGGGCTGTAATTTTCCGGCGGAAAGAAAAAAAATGTGATGGGGTTGTTGCGATCACGAGCAACGGCTCCATACTAGAACAGGAGGAGGCATCAAACAAGATCCTTGAGTCAGACTGCTGAGCAAATCGTTGAATTAGGAGCACGCGAACTTCTCGATTTCTGCGGCAAGAATGACGAGAAGCTCAAAGAGCTAGAGGCAGAATTCGACGTCCGGATCGTCCCGCGAGGCACGACCCTCAAGGTTCTCGGCGACGCTCCGAAAGTGGAGCAGGTCTGCCGCCTCATCGAGCACCTCTTGGCCTTTTCACGCTCAAAAAACGTCCTCACGAAGCGCCAAATCCGGTATGCTGTCGAGAGCATCAAGTCAGATCGTAGCGAGGACCTTGGGGAGATTTTCTCGGATCGCGTGACACTGCCGCTCAAAAAGCGTGGCGTCGTTCCGATGACGGCCCACCAGAAGCATTACCTCGATGCCATTCGCCGTTGCGACATCGTTTTTGCTATTGGTCCGGCTGGCACAGGGAAAACATACCTCGCCATGGCCATGGCCGTTCACTCTTTGCTGGCAAATCAAGTGAGGCGCATCGTTCTCGTGCGTCCGGCTGTGGAAGCGGGGGAGAAGCTCGGCTTTCTGCCCGGCGACATCGCGGCCAAGTTCGACCCCTTCGTTCGTCCCCTCTACGACGCCCTTTACGACATGGTCGAGCCAGAGCGGGCTCGTCAACTTATCGAAAATGGGACCGTCGAGATTGCGCCTTTGGCCTTCATGCGCGGGCGCACTCTCAATAGCGCGTTCGTCATTCTCGATGAGGGGCAGAACACTTCCGTCGAGCAAATGAAGATGTTCCTCACGCGTCTCGGCAATGACTCGAAAGCCGTCATCACGGGCGACGTGACCCAGATTGACCTGCCGGCGGGCAAAGAGTCGGGGCTCGTCCACGCTCAGCGCATTCTGAGCTCCATTGAAGGCATTGCCTTTGTCTACTTCGACGATACTGACGTCGTGCGCCATGAACTCATTCAGAAAATCATTCGCGCTTACGACGCCGCGGAGCGGGGGGCGATCCAGCCTGAGCTTCCGTTGCAGTTCCGTCGCAACGGCAGTTCGGATCCTCTTGCGGAAGAATCTCCCGCCGATTTACTTGACGTCCAAGAGAGCTCGGTCCAACAGAGTCAGGAATCGAACAGGGATTGAGATTCCGGGAGATCGTACCGTCCACCAGCCATGGGCAAGTTAGTCGACAGAGCTCGGCGGAGTGCCGAGACAACGTCCCGCGTCTCCTCAGGCAACAAAAACAGCTGGGCCGGTGGAGTCGAATCTTTCAAGCGTGGACTTGCTGCCCTAGCTGTGTGGTTGGGGCTCGTCGCCATTGTTGGCCCCATCCCTCGTCTCGGTGCTCTGCGCGCGGAAGCTGGGCAACCGTGGCAAGAAAACGATGTTTTTGCGCCCTTTGAACTCTTCGTCGAGGATACTGCACGCATTGCCAAAGAGCAATCCGTCATCCGGGCGCACCATGCGAAGATTTTTGTCTATGATTCCTCGGTGGAGCGTGGAACCGTCGACATGCTCCAGGCTATTCTCCGCAAGGCGCGTGCCGTCCGCGATCAAGAAGGTTCTCGAACCCTACTGGCCCAGCGCATCCGTGCAGCCTTCGGACTCGAGTTTTCGCCGCAGGTCTGCGAGTTCCTGATCACTCATGCAGAAGATCCTCGTCTCCAATCCGATCTCCTTGAAACGGTCAGGCTGCTCTATAGCGAGCGGGGAGTGACCAACGACAAGCGAACCTTGGTGGGAGCTGCCGCCACCGGCCGCCTGAAAATTGTCGGTTCAGTGGGGGACTTTCTTGATCGTCCTACGACACTAACTGCTGAACGTGCGATCGAGTATCCGGACGACGTCGCCGCGTTTCTTGAACGGCGCGCTTTCGCCAAGTTGCCCATCACGGCTGAGTGGCGGCGTCTTTACGCCGAGCTGCTTCTGCCCCTCATTCGCCCCAATCTCGTTTATAGTGAGAAACTCACAGCGGAATCTCTGGCCTCTGCTCTCCGCGAAGCAAGCCGCCCCTACCGGCTGGGCCCTGGAGAAAAAATTGTCTCCCACGGCGAGCAGCTTTCGACACTTCAGGTGGCCCTTTTGCAGCGCCTGGATCAGAAGCTTCGCCGCTACGAGCTTTACCGGCTCCTGGCCAACGCTTTCCTTCTCGCCCTTGGTCTCGCCTTTACGGCCGCTTACGTTCACCGCTATCACAGGGAAGTTCCTCTCACCCCGGCCAACATGGCCATGATGGCGCTCCCGAGCATCTTTTCCCTCGCGGTGGCCAAGTTTGTGTTCACAGTCTCGCAGGATCTCAATCTGGCGATTTTTGCCTACCCTGCCGGATTCGTGGGCATGCTCGGCGTGATTCTCTTTCAGCCCCAGATTGCAACAATTCTGGCCCTTCTCACGGCACTTGCAGCGGGAATGGCCTTGCAAGGAGCCTTCTGGACGATTCTGGTCGGGGCCGTTGCGGGAATTGGCGGCGTCGTGTTTGTCTATTCCGTCCGAGAGCGTCACCAAGTTCTTTTGGCTGGACTCAAGCTGAGCGCCTTGAATCTCATTCTCGCCATTATTCTCGCCCTCGCTTATCATCGTGCTGGCGTCCGAATGGATGTAGCCCTTCTCGCCATTGCTAATGGGCTAGGCTGTTATGTGCTGGCCGTGGGCGGACTCCCTCTGATTGAAAGCCTTTTCGGTATTGTGACCGATGTCCGGCTCATGGAACTGACGAGTGTGAATCATCCGCTCATGCGCCTCTTGGAGGAACGCGCGCCTGGCTCCTATCAGCACGTCCTCAATGTCACGAAGTTGGCGGAACCAGCCGCTGAACGGATTGGAGCAAATTACCTGCTCGTCCGAGCCGGGGCCTATTTCCATGACGTGGGGAAAATCCTCAAGCCCAAGTATTTCACGGAAAATCAAGTGACCCCTGAGGAGCGACGCATTCACTCGCGCATCTCACCGCACCTGAGCTGCCTCATCATCAAGAATCATGTCCGAGAAGGTATTGAGTTGGCGCGCCGCTTCGGTCTTCCCGAGAAGGTCATCGATTTCATCCCCCAGCACCATGGCACGTCGCTCATCAAGTACTTCTACGAGCAGGCTCGCCAGCAAGCTGAAGCGCAGGGCGGCGTCGTTGACGAGGAAGAGTTCCGTTACCCCGGTCCAAAACCTCAAACGCGCGAAGCCGCCATCGTCATGCTCGCTGACACGGTGGAAGCCACCGCGACAGCCAAGTTTACGGGGCGAATCGTCCGCCAGGATGATGTTTACCGTCTCGTCTCGCAAGCCATCCAGGACAAGTTCAGCGACGGCCAGTTCGACGAATGTAAAATGACGTTTGAAGACCTTCACTGTATTTTCGAAGTCTTTGTCAAAACGTTGCTCAGCCGTTATCATCGCCGCATTGATTATCCCCAGCCAGGCCAGAACCGCGCGCATGCCGCTGCCGGGGTTAATGTTCCCCAGCCAGTGGGCGCGCCTTCTCATGGCGGGCAGTCCTGAGGCGAGTACATGGTTGCCGCAGCGTGGTGCCCACGCCCATGAGTCGCATTCCCGCGCATGTTGATATCGCCATCGTGGGAGCGGGGGCTTCCGGCCTTACGGCAGCGATCTGGGCGGGGCACTTTACGCATCGTCACGGCAAGCGTGTTGCGGTTTTCGAGGGGGCGCGTCGCCCGGGGGCGAAGATTCTCGTCAGCGGCGGCGGACGCTGTAACGTCACCAACGCCCACGTCACTCCCGCCGATTATCATGCATCCTCACCGGCTGTCGTGCGCAACGTTTTGCGCGCATTCGATGTGGCCCAAACGCTTCAATGGTTTCGCTCGCTTGGGGTCGAACTCGCCCTTGAGGAGGATGGCAAATACTTCCCACGCACTCAGAAGGCTTCCACCGTCCTTGAGGCGCTTCTGCGCGAAGTCCAGCGAAGAGGCTGCTCCCTTGTGACAGGCGCACGAGTACATGCAATCGATCCGCTGAGTGAAGGGTTCGTTTTGCGCATCGGTGCGGATCGAGATTCAGTTTTTGCGCGTCGAGTCATTCTCGCGACGGGCGGCTTGGCCCTTCCCCGTTCAGGAAGTGACGGACAAGGGCTCGAGTGGCTGCGGGCGCTTGGGCACACAATCATTGACCCTGTGCCCGCCCTTGTCCCTCTTCGCCTCAAGGCCCAGGAAACGCCAGCGGGGCGCTTCGCCGAGCTTGCCGGCGCCAGTGTGCGGGTGAGGCTGCGCTATCATTCACGTAGCGAAGATCGCGACGTTGAGACGGTTGGTCCACTTCTCTGGACCCACTTTGGTGTGAGCGGCCCCGCCGTCCTCGACATTTCACGTTTTGTCGCTCGCGATCTCCGCACCTTCGGTCCGCCCGCAATCATCAATCTCGCCCTCGAACCCTTCGCTTCCTTGGCCGACGCCATGCGTTGGCTTCTCGAGGCGCGCTCACGCTTTCCGGCTCGGACAGTGGCAAACGCCATCAGAGAACTTGTCCCTGCGCGCCTTGCGGATTTGCTGGCCGGACCGCTGCAAGAGAAGCGCATGGGGCATCTCACGCGCGAGGACATGCAGTCTCTTTCTTTGGCACTTGCAGAACTTCCCTTGGAGGTCATTGGCGATAGGGGATTCTCCTTTGCCGAGGTCACCGCTGGGGGAGTGGACCTTCGCGAGGTGAATTGGCGCACCATGGAATCGCGTCTCGTCCCGGGTCTTCATTTGTGTGGCGAGCTCCTTGATGTGGATGGGCGGCTCGGCGGCTTCAATTTTCAGTGGGCATGGTCCAGCGGGTACGTGGCTGGGCGTGCCGCGGCCACGGCGGTGTGTTCGTCAACCTAGCGGGGGAAATGGCTTTGATCTCATTTCATTGGATGCAAATGCACATTTTAACGACGCCGCGTCGCTAAAATGTTAGACCCGCAAGAAATGGTTCTAATTTCTCCGCGGGACCGATCGAGGCGAACGAGACGGGGCGGTCTTTGAGATAGAGTTCGGCCACGGCCTTGACGTCATCAGGAGTGACAGCGTTGATTCGCGCGAGCACATCGTCCACGGGGATATAGTCCCCAAAGAAAATCTCGCACTCGGCCAGGCGCCCCATGCGTGTCGCACTGTTTTCCATGCCTAAGATGAGCGAGCTCTTGATCTGCTGGCGGGCGCTCTCGACCTCTTCGAGAGTCACACCCTCCGTGTAGATCTTGCGGATTTCATCAAGGCAAATCCGCACGACCCGATGAATGTGCCGGGGGCTCGTCCCGCCGGTCACGGCGATGCAACCCGCATCGCGGAAGGAGCAGTCGAAGGTCCCGATCGAGTAAGCCAATCCCGCTTTTTCGCGCACTTCGCGGAAAATTCTCGAGGAGGTGGATCCGCCCAGGATTGTGCTCAAGATCGCAAACGCGTAGCGGTGCTCGCTGCGGCGGGGGGGACCATCCGTTCCCATGCAGAAGTGCACTTGCTCCGTTTCGCGGTCGACGTTGTGGCTGCGATAAGTGGGCGCGGGGGGCTCGATGGGGTTGCGCTCCCAACCGTTGGGCTGAAGGGGCTCGAAAATGCGGCGCAGCTGCGGCTCGATGCGTCGAAGGTCGAAGTTCCCAGCCAGCGCCACCACGATACGATCAGGAGCAAACTCACGATGGAGATAGCGTAGGATATCCTCGCGGCTGAAGGCGCTCACCCGCTCGGGTGTGCCAAGAATGGGACGCCCCAGGGCATGGTCGGCATACAAATGGTCGAGGTAAACATCTAGCACGAGCTCATCCGGCGTGTCGTTGTACATCTTGATCTCTTCGAGCACGACGTTGCGCTCGCGTTCAATTTCGTCGGGAGCAAAAACGCTCTCGCGGTAAATCTCGGCGAGGAGCTCCAAAGCCGCCGGAAGATCTTCGTCGATCACTTTCGCAGAAATGCAGAGATTTTCCTGCGTCGTGAAGGCGTTGAAGTTGCCACCGAGCTTATCCATCAGCGTCGACAGCGTCACCGCATCATGCGAGCGTGTGCCTTTGAAGAACATGTGCTCGATGAAATGCGACAGACCATGCTCCTCAGCACGTTCATTGCGGCTGCCCACCTCGATGTAGAGCCCGACGGATGCGCTGCGCACGTAGGGAATGCGCTCGAGGACGATGCGCACGCCATTGGGGAGAACTATTTTCTTAAACTGCTCAATCATAACTCAGGGATGCTTTCTCTTCGTTGGTCTTGATAGCTCTCCGCCGTTTTCACGCCATGCCACCGCACGGAACCATCGATGGGGTGTGGACACCATCGGAATACCGTTGGGGCGGCGCCGAATTTCCTATTTTAGACGACGTGGCCTCTCACGAACACCGGGGGACCGAACGCGACCCGACCGGCAACGACCGGTTCTGACAGTCACCCCTTCTCACGCAAGGCTCTATTTTTCAATAACATGTGGCGTCATGACCCACCCATTCCTTAGTGCTATTTCTCTGAAGCTGCGCTTCAGGGGGGAGAGTCCAACGTGGGGATGATTTTGTGGTAAACGTCGGGTAATCAGATATCAACGTCATTATGCTAGTTATCGACTAGAATTATAGTGAATAGTCCCCACTACAACACGTACTCTTTTCGCAAAAGTCGCCGAGCGGTTGGTGATTTCTTGACCATCGCGTTTCAAGGGCAACTTTGCGAAAGGGAATTCGCTGAAAATGACGATTCAAAAAGCTGACAATATTACCTGGCATCCGGGGCACGTGACCCGCGAAGAACGCATTAAGCTCCTTGGGCAGCGTCCGTGCTGCTTGTGGCTCACAGGTCTCTCCGCTTGCGGTAAGAGTACCATCGCCATGGCACTCGAGCAAGTCCTCATTCAGCATGGTTATCCAGCTTACGTCCTTGATGGCGACAACATCCGCCACGGCCTCAACAAGAATCTTGGCTTTTCTCCTGAGGATCGCGCGGAGAACATTCGCCGCATCGGTGAAGTGGCCAAACTTTTCGTCGATGCTGGATTCATTGTGATCACGAGCTTCATCAGTCCCTACCGCGAGGATCGCGACCGTGTGCGCGCGCTACTCGCCGAGGGCGAATTCATCGAGGTGTTTGTGGATGCCCCCCTCGAGGTTTGCGCGGCTCGCGATCCGAAAGGGCTCTACGAAAAAGCCATACGCGGCGAAATCAAAGGCTTTACCGGTGTGTCGCCCGACGCGCCTTACGAACCGCCTCTCAAGCCCGAACTCCACCTGCGCACGGATCAGCTTTCCGTCGAAGACTGTGTGAGGACTCTCTTCAATTACCTCGAAGCGCATGGGCATCTCCAGGGCGGAGTGCGGGACGCAGGCGCGTGACGAAGTGGTGTTCTCTGCGCGCGCTACACCCTTGGCAACGGGAGCGGCCTCCTGGCGAGCGGAGAACGGGTGGTCGACACTCCAGATGCTAGCCGACTGTCCTCCTCCGGCACGTGCGTCCCGTTTGCCAGTGGGCTCTTAGCGTGACGGAGATCCCAGGCCCAGCGCGGGAGAGGAAGCCAGTTCACTCAAAGAAGTTTTTCCGGCTGTGTTGTACGAGAGCCCTTAAGGGCTTGGCCCCACGAAGCGTGCCCTTAGCGCTCACGTTCCAGAGCCTGCCTCTGCGCCACTGGCTTGGCCCTGTTCGCGCTTCCACTTTTCGAACCACGCTCGGAGCGCTTGGCCGAGTTCGGCGGCAGAGCTCCACCGCTCCTCGCGTCTCTTCGCCAGGCACTTCAGGATGATCGCGTTGAGTTCCTCGGGGATTCCCTCGATTGGTCGAGCAGGCACCCGGCAATGTTGGTAAGCAATGTCGCCCTCCACAAAGGGGGGCTTGCCGTTGAGCATTTCGTAAAACATGATGCCGAGTGCGTAGATGTCGGCCCGTTGATCGACCGGTTGCCCTTGGACTTGTTCCGGGCTCATGTAGAGCGGCGTGCCGATGATGGCCCCCGTCACGGTCTCACTCGTTGCTTCGAGCGCTTTCGCGATGCCGAAATCGCTGAGTTTTGGCGCCCCGGATTCGGTGATCATAATGTTGGCGGGCTTGATGTCCCGATGGATGATCCCGTTGCGGTGGGCGTAATCGAGGGCGTCGCAAAGCGGGAGGATGATCGACATGGCCTCCTCGATCCCGAGCTTGCCTCTCTGGCGAAGCAAGCGCTTGAGATCCGTGCCTTTGATAAATTCCATCGAGATGTACTTGCGCCCTTTTTCCTCGCCGATGTCGTGGATGCGCACGATGTGGGGATGCGAAAGGCGGCGCGCAGCACGTGCCTCCGCCCGGAAGCGATGGAGTGCTTCGGGGTTCTGGGAGAGGTTCTCAGGGAGAATCTTGAGCGCAACGATTTCTTCAAGTTCGTTGTCGCGCGCGCGATAGACGATGCCCATAGCGCCGCGTCCCAGTTCCTCGATGAGCTCGTAGCGATTCTGAGCCCGCTGGCTGAGCTGCGTGATAAGTGTCGAGCGATCCGTCGCCAAGGGGTCCGACGTTGCCCCTGCCAGGAGTTCGAACTTGTGCTTGACGTCGCGATAGTTCATGTCCGCAGCAAAAAGCACACGGTAGACCTGCTTGGCCCCGACAAAATCGCCCTTGGCCTCGTAACGTTGAGCGAGAGTATAGAGCAGGTCCTTGACCTCGTCGTCGATGAGAAGCTTGCGGAACTCCTGGAACGCAAACTCGAGCATCCCTTTGGCCATGAAGCATTGGCCCAGCATCTTGATTGATTCATTCTCGTAGCGAAAGTCCTGAACGGTCTTTTGGAAAAGGACAATCGCTCTGTCGTAGGCCCCTTCTGCAAAAAAGAGTTGGGCTAGGGCGAAACGCACATCCGTGTCATCCGCTTCGGCCAGGAGGGCCTCATAGAGCTCTTTCAGCGCATTACGCACCTCAGCGTTTTGCGGCGTGATGCGCCAGGCTTGCTCCAGGAGCGGACGCGCCGCTTCGAGCCGCCCTTGCGCCGCGAGCAGACGGCCCTTTCCCATGAGCGCTGCCACATTGACGGGGTCCTTGGCCAGGATTCGCTCATAGGCTTGAATGACGGCTTTGCTCTCACCTGGCTCGGCTGCCAGTAGCTGGTCGAGGTGCTCACACGCTTCGTCGAAAGCGTTGGCCTCCGTGAGCAGCGTCACAAGAAACCAGCGCAGATCCGTCCGCTCAGGCGAGTGGGCGAGATAGAGTCGCGTCTCCTCCATAAGCCGCTGCAGGTGCTCAGGATTGTTGCGAAGGATTTCGCCGAGTTGATCCAATGCCTCCGTGTAGCGTCCGGCCATCGCGTGGTGCCGTGCCAACATGAAGCGAACGGATGGCTCGCGAGGCGACAGCTGAAGAGCACGCTCGTAGATGCGAGCGGCCTCGGCATCTGTGCGATGCTTGCGCGCATAAGCTTGCGCCAGATGTACCAGGACTTCTGCGTCGTCGGGTTGGCGTGCAAGAAGGTGTTGGTATTGGGCAATGGCCTCATCGAGCCGGTCCGAGGCGAAGGAAGCTTCAGCCACGAGTTTTTGGAGCTGGTCATTTTCTTTGTCGCTCTGGAGGAGCCAGCGAGCTAGCTTCAGCGCATCCTCGTAGCGTTCATTCTTGATGTAGTGGCGCACAAGGAAAACCCCCAGCTCTTGCGCTTGGGGGTTCTTCTGAAGCGCTTTTTCGATGATATGAATCGCGGGCAGATCGCTTCGGTCCGCTCGAAGGTAGGCCGTCCCCAGTGCCAAAAGGTATGTGGCATTTTGTGGATCAACTCCCAAGGCCTCCTCGTAAGCGGCAATGGCTTTGGGGCCATATTCCCGCAGGTGAGAATAGAGGTCGGCCAAGGCGCAACTCAGGCTTGCCCCACTTTCGCCGAGTTCGACGAGCTTCTCGTAGGCTGCGAGGGACTCGGAGTATTCTCCCCGTTGGCGTGCGGCTGTGGCGTAGAGCTTAAGCAGCTGGGCGTCCGAGGGGTTGGCTTGCAGCGCTCTTTTCAGGAGGTTGAAGGCGGGCTCGTCGATTGTGCCCGTACGCGGGGTCGTCGTGAGCGCGGCGCCACGCAGAAAAGCCGGGTTCTCAGGGTCAAGTTGAAGGGCCCTTTGATAAATCTCAGCAGCTTTCTCATCCGTCCGGTCAGACACCGAGAAGCAATAGGCTAACACAAGGACCGTCTGATCGTCAGCGGGATCGAGAGCGTGCGCACGCTCAGCAAAATCCAGTGCCTTCTCCACGTGGCCCTCTTTCAGCTCGCATTTGGCCAGCTGGCGCAGGGCAATGACGGAATTAGGGTTGAGCGCCAGAAGATTCGATGCTGCAGCGCGCGCGAGATTATCGACTTTACGTGCCGCTGCCTGAGCGCGGCAAAGCCCATCGAGAAAACGCTCGTCTTGCGTTCGGGCCGGGAAAACTTTTTCAAAGGCTTCGAGAGCTCGTTCGGAAAACTGCCGTGTCGCGAGATACAGCTCAACGAGTCGATCTGTCAGGTCGTTCGCGCGACACTCCTCTCTCTCTGCCAGTCGGTAAAGGCGCACGGCCTGGTCGAGATCCCCTTTCGCTTCGCAAATGCGGCCAGCGTGGTAGGCAATTTCTCCCCGCCCCTCTTCTAAAACCGCGACGGCGATAAGGTAGTACTCGAGCGCTTTTTCGTTCTCAATCCCTTGCGCCGCATAGACGTGGGCAAGAGCAGTCTTGAAATCCCCTTCGTCGGGAAATACGTCACAGGCGGCCTCGAGGACCTCGAGGGCTTCTTCATCTGTACGTCCCCACAAGGTTATCACGCGCGCCATCCAGCGCAGAACCGTGGGATTTTTCGGGTCCTTTTTTCGCATCGGCCTCAGAAGGGCCAATGCCTGCGGATAAGCTTGAATCTCGACGAGCTGCTTGATGCGCTCGTTCAGACTGCGGAACTTTCGCATTCGTATCGACGCGCCTGCTGCGAGAAAAACCCCGCCCCCTGCGACAAGAAACATGGCCATATAGACGTACCAGCGCTGGCGCAAAGCAGC
>FWWL01006095.1_pt1 | contig 14893 bp, 15 predicted proteins | sample 2228331 | NCBI WGS metagenome assembly FWWL01 (sample SAMEA103939775, study PRJEB20133) | metagenome
CATTCCTAGCCTTGCAAGGTATATGAAGTGCCTAGGGTTGTAGCGCTCGTCCCAGTAGTTGTGAACGGGGCAGGATGCTGTGCAGTAAGAGCATTGATAACACTGGTTTATGGTCTTGCCGTCCGGAGAGTTTACTATCTCCTTGGCAAAGTCAAGGTCGTAGTCGTTTATCACACGGGGCAGGATTATGAGGTTCCAGTCCCCGGAGACGTCAATGCCGTCGACTACGAGCCTTTCCTTTCTTAAAACTCTCTCTGGCTCTACCAAGCTTCTCTCATGTATAGCCATGGCTTACACCTCCAAAATGTCTTCACTTCTTAACACGCCCAAGAGCCTTCTGGCTATGGAACCAGCGGGTGGGAAGAAGCCCTTGGCGCTGTGCATGGTAGAAAGGCTCATGTAATCTACGTAAGTGGCGTATATCATGGCAAGGAATATATCCACAAAGAGATAGCCCTTGACCTTTATGCCGAAGTCAAGGAGCTTCTCCTGGACTTGCTTATAGATTTGCTCAAACTCCTCGTATGTCTCTCCGTACATGTGGCGCTTGGGTGGCTCTTCCTTTAGAAAAACCACCGCACCGCTCTCGGACTCGGGGTCCCATATCCAGCTGGTCCAGAGGACATATCTGTCGGGAAAGGTAAAGTGAAGTAGCTCGGACGCCATGTCTCTGGCGGACTTTCTGTCTATTCCCCTGATTTCCTTTACAAACCTCTCTACTCTTTCTTCCCAGCTCTTTGCCTTGCCGTATAGGAGGTCGCTTACAGCCCTCTTGAGCCTATCCAGACCCGTCTCCTCAAGGACCTTCTGTTTCTTCCTCCGTGTGGGGAACATATGCTCCATTATCTGGAGCATGTCTTCTTCCTTAAGGGAGGGGAGTCTCTCCTTTGCGAGCTTTTCTTGAAAGAGGAGGGACTTGGCGAGGAGGTCCTTATAAAACTCTTGGACAAACTCCTCGCCTTCACCGAGTATCTTTATCAGGTAGTCCCTAACCAAAAAGTCGTCAAGGGTCGCCACTTTCCTCTGGTTCATACCGTCACCTTAGCACCTATGAAAGCCGCCGCTTCCGCAGCCGCCGCCTCACCTTCGGACAGGGAGGACTCTATGTCTATGGGTCCTTTGCAAGCACCCGCTATGAATATGCCGGGTTTGTTGGAGACTATGTTAGAACCTGACTCTTCGGAAGGTATGAGGAACTGGCTGTCGGGGTCCTGTGCCAGACCGAGTATCTTGGCAACCTTCTTGGTCCCTTCGGCGGGCTCCATTCCAAGCACCAACACCACCAAGTCCATGGGTACTTCGGAAGGTCTTTGGACTATGGTGTCTTCGTGCTTTACCCTGAGCCTGCCATCGGCGGGGCTGTAGGTGATTTCTGCTATCCTACCCCTTACATACCTAACACCATACTTCTCTTGAGGTGCCCAGTAGAAGGGATACTCCCATGTGCCGTAGGTCCTCACGTCCATGTAGTAGCAGAACACATCCACATCCGGATAATGCTCCCTTATCTCGGAGCCTTGAAGACCGGACAGGGCACAGCCATACCTACAACAGTGGACGTTGGTAACGCCGAGCTGTCTGTCTCTGGAGCCCACGCAGAAGACGAAGGCTACCCTCTTGGGCAACTGTCCGTTGGAGGGTCTGTAGAGCTTGCCCTCTTGAGAGAACATCCTCTCAAGCTCCAGGTTGGTTATCACGTCGGGGAAGATACCATAACCCAGCTCACCTTTCCTTCTGGGGTCAAAGTGCTGAAAGCCCGTAGCTACCACTATGGCGCCCACTTCGTGAGTCTCTCCGTTGGAGAGCCTTACCCTGTTGGAGAGCCTTACCCTGTAATTGCCAGGCTCACCTTCACAGGCTTCAAGCTCCGTGTTGAGCTTTACCGTGATGTTTGGGTCGCTCTCCACGTCCTTTATGTAGGGTCCCAGCACCTGAGAAGGCTTTAGCTTCCTGGGTATGAGGGTGTGGTAATGGTTCTGGATGGGGTTTCCACCCAGTGTGCCTGTTTTTTCCACCAGTATGGTCTTGATACCGAGCCTACCCAGAGCTCTGGCTGCGCTCAGTCCTGCGGGTCCACCGCCTACCACCAACACACTCTTAGCCATATCTGACCTCCTTGAGAGTTATAAAAGGGGGCAAAAGCCCCCATGAAAGCTTAGGACTTAAACAGGGGCATGGCTGCGGTTGCGGACGCCTTGGGCTTACCGGTAGACGTCCTGCTGTAGGGTTCATAAAGGTCATACTCCTTGAAAAACTCCATCAGCTCGTCATACTTGCCCGCCTTTTCAAGCTCAGATATGTGCTTGACCGTGTCTTCCCACTCCTTCTTGAGCTCTCTCCAGTTGGTTATACCCATCTTCTCAAGTAAGGGCTCATAGGAAGAGCAGTTCCAGTAAAGCTGGACAATCTTAAACGGATGAGCACCGCACGCGAGGGCGGCAAACATCACGTCCGACATGACCGCAACGGGATAATACATGCCGTGAGCCTTACCTATCCACTGGTTCTTTTCAAAGGTGGTGGTGCATCCGGTGTCGTGGGTTATGATGACATCCGCCTTGACCTCTTCGTATATGACTTTGAGCTTTCTCTGGATTGCCATGGACCTGGTGAATTCCCTTTCCGTCAGGATGTGTCTAAAGCCAAAACCACAGCAGTCATACCAAGTGGAGTAATCAACCACCTGTGCACCGAGAGCCTTCATAACGGCGGTAGAGGCTGCGGGTCTTTGACCGTTGTAAACCTCGGGGTCGTAAGGATAGTCGTCCGCTATCATCTTCCACGTGTGGCAGGCGTTATGTATGGCTACCCTCACGTTGGAAACATCTATACCCTTTGCCTTGCCTTCCGTCTCGTAGAGTTCCTTAATCTTGAACCTCATGGCGTGGACCCACTCGGAGTAGTGGACCACCTCCTGAGGTATGACTATCCTGCCGTCTTCGGTGAGCCTTCCTAGTTTCTTGAGGATGGGCTTTACCGCATCACGGAGCTCTTTGTTCATTATGAGCTGTTCGCGGGTTTCCTTGTAAGAGCCGAAGGAGGTCCCGCAGTGGATGAGGGGGTAATAGCCGGTCTTCCACGCTTGGTGCATGTTCCTGAGCCATACAGCGGCGAGGGCTACGGGGTTAGAGGTTCCTGAGCCGTGATAGTTCCAAGCGGTGCAGGAAGTTTGGTGGGGCTCGTTCAGGTAGTCAAGCCCAAACTTGTTCATAAACCAGAACACGGAAGCGGGGTATCCGGGTATGTTTCCACACTGACCGCAGGACTTATGATGCCAGAGCTTGTTTGTGGGGATGGTCTTGATCCTGCCAGTCCTTGTATAAACCTGTATGGGTTGGTGCTCTTCGGTAATCCTGTGGATGAGTATCTCGCCCTTGGCTTCCAGCTCTTCCATCATCTCAAAGATGTGGTCATAATGTGCAGTTCCCATGGGTTCCTTAGTGGGGAAGGGAGGAACCTCTGGGTATTGAAGGATGCTTCCTTCCTTTCTATGGTGTCCGTGTGCCATGGCTAACACCTCCTTAAGTTTTTCGGGGTTTCAGCCCCTTTCGTTAGCTTACTCCTCTCCATACATGTCCTCGTAGCGCTCTTCGTTTTCTTCTACGATGTCCATTATGACGTTGTAGAGGTTGGGGTCAAGCTTTTCCAGCATCTCAAAGATGCCCGTCTCTCTCCAGATGGTGTACATCTCTATGGCGGTCTCTAAGGACACTTCCCAAGCGGTCTTGACGGACTTACCCACGTCAAAGGGTATAGCCATCCTCTTAGCTCTGAGGTTTTCCATGTTGTCCGCCATCTTGGGTCCCCAGTCTGGGAAGAAGTCGGGCTGTAGCATGTCCGCGGAGAGCTGGTTACCAGTGGTCATAACCTTGAGAAGGACACGGCCGTATGGTTTGAGAAGGTCCTTGGTTGCCTCAAAGGCGTTCCTGACCGCCACCTCCCTCATTATCGCCACCAAACCGCCGGGGTTGTTGACAAAGGGACACCTTATCCAACAGGTAAAGCATTGAGAACACGCCCATATGTATTCGTGCATCATGTCATAGAGGACCTCAACGTCCTCTTCCAAGAAGCGCTGGACTATCTCACGGGGGGAGTAGTCAAAGAACCTGTTGGAGGGACATGATGCGGTGCAGACGCCGCAGTTAAGACAGCCGAAGATGTATTCCTCAAAGCGGAAGTCGGACTTGACTTCCTCCACTATCCTTACCTTTTCCTCCCAAGGCACCGCCTTGGTCTTTTCAGATATGGGCAGGTTGTATCCGTAAGGATGTCCTTCCATGGCTAACCTCCTTAGGGATTAAGTTAAAAACATGTTGACCAAAGTCAAATAAGTTTTGCTTATGAGAATATAAGCATATGCTTATAAACTGGTCAGAGTGTAATGACCGCATACTCACCGCTCATCAGCTTGTCCAGAAAGGCTGCACCGCCTATGATGCCGTCGCAGAGCTCGGGATTGACGTCTTCCTTCTTGTATATCTCCGTAAGGTCCAGAGATGGAACGCACAGGTAAATCTTAACGCCTGCTTCCTTTGCCATAACTATGAAGTCGTAAACCGTTTGTTCCACGCCGGGTCTGACCTTTACCTTTTTGGCATTGTCCTTCATGAGAAGAAAGCCCGCTTCGGAGGTGATTACCATCTCCACCTCGTAGTCCATGGTGGTTGCCGCGGTCGCCAAGAAGAAGGGAGCTCCCGCCTGAGGGTTTATCAGCTCACCGGTGGTAGGCTCCGCCCTTTCAAAGAAGGGAACAGTCAGGATGTAAAAGAGTAGTTTTTCATAGCCTTGCGCTGCCATTTTTACCTCCTTATACAAAGATTATCATGGGTTTTTCCGCCTCAAGGACGTAGTTAAAGAATGCAGCTGCGCCTGCGGGCGGGTCAAGGATATCCAAGAGGTCCTCACTCTTGTAGCCGAAGAGTTCCATGGTCATCTGACAGGGGATGAGCCTTACATCCGCCTCTTTGCAAACTTCCAATAGCTCGGGTATGCTTGCTACTCCGTGCTCTTTGATGCTCTTCTTCATCATAAAGGTCATCAGGTCCGTCATACCGGGGATGATACCCATTATTTGGGGAGGTCCGGGGAATATGGAAGATATGGCGTTGGTTATGGGGTTTTGCATAGAGGGGGGAAAAGCCATGGGCATGGCGGGATTGGCTATGGGAGCTATCTTAAGCTCGTTCATCTTCTTCTTGTGGACTATGTTAAGCCCGTAGAAGGTGAAGAATATGGCGGTCTCCACGCCCAAGGATGCGGCGGTGGATGCCAGTATTAATGGCGGGTACGCCATATCCAGCGTGCCCTTTGAGGCTATGATGGCTAAGCGTTCCATGTGTATCCCTCCTTATTTTTTCCTCAGATAGAAGATTATCTTTCCTCCCTCTTCCACAGTTTCTATCAACTGGTGACCGGTCCTACTGCAAAAAGCAGGTATGTCCGCCTTGGCTCCTGGGTCTGTGGTTATAACTTGTAGTATCTGACCCGATTGGAGCTCCTCAATGGCTTTCTTGGTCTTTAGCACTGGAAGAGGACAGTTAAGACCGGATGCATCCAAAACCTTATCCGGTGTAATCGTTGCCATGCCTATACCTCCTAAAAAGAATGTGATTTTAATTATATTACTTTTTCCCTAATAACTCTATTAGTTTTGCTAATAAGCCCTTAAGTAATCCTTATGCATGAACCACTCTGTCTTTGCCATCCCTCTTTGCCCTGTAGAGCCTATCATCTGCAACCTTCAGAAGTGTATCTACGTCCTGTCCATCCTCCGGGTATGTGGCTATCCCGAAGCTGGCGCTGAGTGTGGCACATCCCATATGCGTTTCCAACCTTTGGAGTTTTAGGTTTTTCCTTACTCTTTCCGCAACCTTTGCCGCACAATCTTTGTCGGTGGACGGAAGCACTATCAAAAACTCCTCCCCGCCGTACCTGCCAGCTATGTCCATACTCCTTATGTTTTCCAACACCACCTGAGCAAACGTCTTCAGACAGGTATCCCCTACCGCGTGACCGAAGGTGTCGTTTGTCTTCTTAAAATCATCCAGGTCTATCATTATCAGGCTCAGTGGCTCGTTCGTTCTTTTACTCTTACTCAACTCTTTATCCAAAAACTCCATAAGATACCTCCTGTTGTAAAGGTTGGTAAGGGGGTCCCTTATGGAGAGCTCTTTGTTTATCTCAATGAGGCGCAGGTTGGAAACAAAGGGTGTAAAGGCACTAACCAAGCTCTCTATGAACTCCCTCCTCTCTTCATCAAAGAAATTGTTCTTCTTAGAGGACATATAAAGGACAGCTATGATGCTACCGCCCGAGACCAAATCCATACACATGTATGACTCATCGCTCTGTCTGTTGAGGGGACATCCCAAGAGGGAATCCTTATCTACCACCAGAGGTCTACCCGATATTATGACCTTGCATTCTTTTATGTCGTCCTCCATACATCTTTGGTAGTCACCTTCGCCGTATACGATTACATTACTAACCCTGTTTAGGGACGGGTTAACCTGGTAGATCACGAGCCTGTCTATACCCGCTTCTCTGAGCAACGCCTTGGCTAAGATGTTGTAAGCTTCTCCCTCCGACGAGCATCTGTTTAGGCTTATCACAAAGTCATGTAGGAACTCTAACCTTTTGGTCTTTTGCCTTATCTCCTCCTCCATCTTAATCCTTTCGGTCACATCCCTGGCAACCAAAAGTATGTAGGGTCTGTGGTTCAGATAAAGCTTGGTGGCTACTATATCTACGTGAAGGATATCCCCGTAGGCGGATACATACTTCCTCCGTCCCCTCACTACCACATCCTGTCTTAGTATCCTTTCTATGTTTGCCCTTACCTGCTCGTGATACTCGGGGTGTAGGATGTTGAAGATGGTCATGTTTTTAAGTTCTTCCTGAGTGTATCCGAGCTTCTTTATAACGCTTGCGTTAGTTATCTCTATCCTGTAGTCCTCCCCCGAGTAAACTATTATCATGTCCTCCGTGGAGTTTATTATCCTCATGTAGGTGTCGAGTTCCTTGGTCATGCTGAAGAGGGTTTCGTGCTCTTTAGAAACATCCCTTAGCAGGAGTTTGAACCTTCCCCTGTGGAGGTTTTCGCCGGTGGGCATGTAGGAAGCGGACAGCTCAAAGACATAGCTCTCCTTTGCGAACCTGTATCTCTCCACCTGAGCCTCTTTCAGGAGCTTGCTGTGTATATAGACCCAGTCCCTCTCTGGAACCACCTCCGTTATGCTCTTGTCTATGATGTTTCCTAAGAGCTCAAGTGCTTTCCTGTTAGCCCACACGATGACCTGGTCTTTGTAGGTATCAACGACCTCTATCACCACCTCTGGGAGGAAATTAAGTATCTCCTTGGCATGCTTTAGCTTTTTCTCAAAAATATTCCTAAACCTTCCCTCCGTGTTTTTTAGAATATCCCTGTAGGTCACTATGCCTACGGGTTTTCCCTCTTCATCAACCACCACCAACCTTCTTATCCTCCTCTCCTCCATTACCTTTATACAGTTGGACAGCCTTTCGTAGATGCCTACGCAGAACACAGGGCTTGACATGTACTTGCTTACGGGGCTTTCAAGGTCATCTGGATCCACCTTGTTTACCACGTCCCTCTCTGTTATTATCCCTACGAGCAACCCCTTGTCCAAGATGGGTAAAGAACCTATGGAGTTTTCCATCATGATTCCAATCGCTCTTCTTACGCTCATGGTAGGTTCTACGTGTATGAGCCCTTTACCGCTCAGTATGTCCACAACTTTCATGTCCCTTCTGAAGAATTCCTCCTCCAGGTAGGACAAGAGCTCTTCCATATTTAGCACGCCTTGAAAAACACCTTCTTCATCAACGACTACCAGACGTCTTACGTTGTTCTCCAGCATGAGGTCAAGGGCATGAAAGAGCGTCCTGCTATGCTTCACGGTTATCAAGGTCTTGGTGGCATGTTCTATCGCCGGGCTGTCAAGGTCTATGTCCTGCGAGAGAAGCCTGACCACATCCCTCTCCGTGATTATCCCCTCGGGGATGCCTTCTCGTGTCAAGAGCACATAACCCTTGCCTCCTTCCTTCGTGGTGCTTATGGCGGACTTGAGGCTTGCGGGAATCTCTAAGGCCACATATCCTTTCCCTCTCAGAAAGGAGGAGACGGTCTGGGTAAGCATGATTAATCTAATATATTCACCAGGTTGATTATTGCCACATCTGGTGGAGCCCAAAACCTCATGGGTGGACCACCCGTTCCCACCCCCCTGCTTACGAAGATGTAAGAGCTCCCCACCTTCACAAGCCCTGCATCGGTGATAAACATACGTCTGAGGATTAGCCAACCTACGGGTAGGTAAACTCCACCGTGGGTGTGTCCGGAGAGCATGAGGTCAAAGAGCCCTAAGGACGAAGGCTCCAATGTAGGCTGATGTTTGAGGACAAGGACAAACTTTCCGTCCCCGCTTACGGACCTAAGGAGCTTGGTCTCGCTCTTTTCGTTCACACATGCGTTTACAAGCTTGCACGTTCTGTCGTCTATGCCAACTATCTTCATAAAGCCCAAATCCACCGTCTCGTTCCTTAGAACCCTGTAGCCGGAGCTTCTCATAAACTCCAAGGCATGTTCCCAGTCCCTGAAGTATTCATGGTTTCCCATAACCGCAAACTTGCCGTAAGGTGCGCTCATACGAGAAAGTTCCAATGCCATATCTTGCTTATCCCTAAGGTTTCCGTCCACCAAGTCTCCCGTATCCACTATGATGTCCGGCTTTTCCCTCTGCCAGATTTCCTTTACCAGCCTAACCTTGTCCATACCCATCACGGGTCCCAGATGCGTGTCCGAGATATGCATAATCTTTAATGAGTCCATACCCTCGGGTAGCTTATGGGTGTAGATGGTAATCCTTATGACCTTGAGATTGAGCGTTTCATAGTAGCTGTAAGCGGAAAGGCTCAAAGACAAGAGCAACACCAAGATTAGGGCTGTTTTAACGGAGGGCTTGGGAAGAGGGTTTATGCCCAAGAACCTTTTGGAAAGCTCCACAAAGCCCTTGTAAAGGTCTACCAGCAAGGCTGAAAAGGAAAGGTAAAGGGAAAAGCCGAGCCACAAAAGACCCAAAAGCACGCCCCAGTAAGAAAGGCTGTAGTAGGAGTTTTTATCTGCATACCTACCCAAAAAGAGCAGGACTACGGCAAACACGCAGACAAAAAGATACAGCCAACGCAGTGGAATAGGTAGGGCATGCCTTAAGAGCCTGTAGTAAGGGTATAGGACCAGCAGGGTATAAACGGACAGGACAAGGCTCAGGAAGATAAGAAAGTGAATCATACCTCCAATTTATACCCAAAACCCCTGACTGTCTTTATACACTCACCCTCCGGACCGAGCTTTTCCCTAAGCTTTTTTATATGCACGTCCACCGTCCTATCGTAAACATCCTTTTGAAGCACGCTCTCTATCAAGAACTCCCTGCTCAAGGGTATGCCGTAGTTGTTCAGAAGGGCTTCCAAAAGCTTAAACTCTGTGGCTGTAAGCTCTATCCTTTCGCTCCCCCTCTTTACCTCCTTTTTCTCCAAGTCTATATCAAGAGAGCCGAGCTTGAACCTTCCCTTGCTTTCTAACTTCCCCACCCTTCTGAGGACCGCCTTCACCCTCGCCAAAAACTCCTTCATGGAAAAGGGCTTGGTGATGTAATCATCCGCTCCGAGGGAAAAGCCCTTGAGCTTGTCCGCCTCCATATCCTTTGCGGTTAAGAACACGATGGGTATGTCCTTTAGCTCCACGTTAGACTTTATATGCTGGGCTATCCTGAACCCGTCGTAGTCCGGAAGCATCACGTCAAGCACGAAAAGGTCGGGTTTCTCAGAGGACAGGACCTTATAAAGGTCCAAGGCACGCTGAAAGGTCTTTACCTCGTAGCCTTCACGCCTCAGGTTGTGTTCCAAGAGCTCCGCAAGGTCCTTGTCATCCTCCACCACAAAAACCTTCATATCTTAGGCTTTATCCTGATGACCACCTCGTCCGGGTTTACCACTTCTCCAACTCTGGCGAGGATTTCCTCAACCACGCCATCTACGGGAGAGTGGACCTCGTTTTCCATCTTCATGGCTTCTACCGTAAATAGGACATCCCCTTCCTTTACTTCCTGCCCAACAGAAACCTTTATGTTGGTTATCTTACCCGAGATGGGAGAAGTAATGTCTCCCACTCCTACGGGCTTGGGTCTTTTGGGCTTTACCATCTCACCTTGGGTTATCTCGCCGTAGCCTTCCGCCACGCTCTCTATCTCCCTTAAAGGTCTTAGGACAACCTCTTCCAGCTTCCCGTCAAGCCTTATGAAAAAGGTCTTGCCCTCGGGTGCTGGTTCACCCCTGCCCGCTATCTGCACGTGATACTGCTCTCCGTGTATAGTTATCACAAACTCTACGGGGACTTTTTCCTTTTCTTTTTGCTCCTGGAGCTCTTCTTCAACCGTAGGAGGTGGTACCTCACCCCTTTCAAACTTGGCTCTCCATTCAAAGAACTCTTTAGCCACCAAAGGAAAGAGGGCGTAAGATAGGATGTCATCTTCAGTCCTTGCCCCATTCTGGATGGCTTCTTCTCTGATTTTGGGTAGTTCGGGCTCCAAGAGGTCCGCGGGTCTTACATCGTAGATGGGTTTTTCATCACCGAGTATTTTCTGGATTATCTCATCCCTTATGGGAGCCGGGGGTCTTCCGTAGAGCCCCTTTACGTAATCCTTTGTCTCCTTCGTAACTACTTTATACCTCTCTCCGTGCATCACGTTGAGCATGGCTTGAGAGCCCACTATCTGGCTGGTAGGAGTCACCAACGGAGGATATCCCAAATCCTCCCTTACCCTTATGACCTCCTCCAGCACCTCGGGAAGCCTATCCTCCATGTTCTGTTCTCTGAGCTGTGCTATGAAGTTGGTTATCATACCACCCGGTATCTGGTGGGTCAGGACGCCCACATCGGGATAAGGAGGAAGCACGTCGTATTTTTTATACTTCTTCCTTATCTCCGCAAACATGTCTCCTGCCTTCTTGTAGAGCTTTTCGTCCACGTTTACTTGGTAGCCCCACTCCCTCAGCACGTATACCATGGTCTCGCCCGGTGGGTGGGATGTCTGGCATGAAAGGGAATAAAAGGCTGTGTCTATCATGTCCGCTCCCGCCTCTATGCCCTTGAGCTGTGCCATCTCCGCCAGATTTGCGGTAGTCTGGGTGTGCAAATGCACCATATAGTTGGGAAACTCGGACTTTAGAGCCTTGACCAGCTCGTAAGACACCTTGGGCGAGAGCAGTCCAGCTTGGTCCTTTATGGAGATAATGTCTATGCCCATGTCTACGAGCTCTCTAGCTACGTTTACGTAGTACTCAACGGTGTGGACGGGGCTTATAGTATAGGAAAGAACGCCCTTGACTATGGCTCCCACCTTCTTGGCGGTTTCTATGGCTTTTCTCATGTTGCGTGTGTCGTTTAGAGCGTCAAAGATTCTGAAGACCTCTATGCCGTTCTCATACGCCCTCCTTACAAACTCTTCCACCACGTCGTCCGCGTAGTGCCTGTATCCCACTACGTTCTGACCGCGCAAGAGCATCTCAAGGCGTGTCCTGGGCGCACGCTCTTTAAACCTTCTTAACCTCTCCCATGGGTCTTCCTTTAAGTATCTTAAGCACACATCAAAGGTAGCTCCTCCCCAGACCTCTAAGGACCAAAACCCGCACAGGTCAAGGAGTTCTATCACCTCAAGTAGGTCCTCCGTCCTTACCCGTGTAGCGAGCAGGGACTGAATGCCGTCTCTCAAGGATACATCGGTTAAGAGTATTTCCCTCATCATCTCAAAATTATAACAGATGGTTTATTATTAAAAGTATGCCTGAGCTTTCTCTGATAGTGGCTTTCACGGGTGGGCTGTTGGCTTTTCTCTCGCCCTGCATACTGCCCGTAATACCCGGCTACATATCTTATATCTCGGGCATGTCCGCAAGCCAGAAGACGGAGGGCTTTAACTGGAGGGTCTTTCTGGCGAGCCTTCTCTTCGTGCTTGGGTTCTCCTTGGTGTTTACCTCCTTGGGCGCTGGCGCATCGGCGGTGGGTCAGGTGCTCAGGGAGTATCAGCAGTATGTAGCCCAAGTGGGTGGAGCTCTTGTGGTCTTCTTTGGACTTCACTTCTCGGGAGCTTTCCTCAGGAAGAACTTTTTAAAGGAGTTTGTGGCGGTATCGGTTGCGCTGGTTATCCTGATGGTGGGTCTTTACTTCTTCGGTTATGTATCAAAGGAGTTTATAACAGGTATCCTTTTGATACTTCTCCTTGTGCTGGTCCTTTACTCTCTTGGTTTTCACAACGTGCTTTACAGACAGATGAAGCTCCAAGGCGGGGGCGGGTTGGGGCTTGCGGGTGCCTTTCTGGTAGGAGTGTTCTTTGCCTTCGGATGGAGTCCTTGCATAGGTCCCGTCCTTGGTGCCATACTCTTTTACGCATCACAGCAAGATACCGTCCTTCAAGGCTCTTTGCTTTTGCTTGCCTTCTCCATGGGTATGGGTATACCTTTCTTGATGGCAGGAGCTCTGCTCTCTGCCTTCTTGGGGTTTGTGAAGGGCTTTAGCAGGTTCTTCGGTGTGGTGGAGTTCATCGGTGGTGTGCTTTTGGTCTTGCTGGGGATACTCCTCGCAACGGGTGAGCTTGCACGCATCAGTGCGCTGTTGGGAGTATGAAGATTGTTCTGGTAGACTACGGAATGGGAAACCTGCGCAGTGTGGAGAAGGCTCTGGAGGCGGTGGGTCTACCCTCTCATAGGACCGATGACCCAGAGCTCCTTTCAAAGGCGGATGTGATAGTCCTTCCGGGGGTGGGAGCTTTCAAGGATGCGGTAAAAAACCTTAAGCTTTTGGGACTTTGGGATGTGATACTGGAACATATCAGCAGGGGAAAGCCCTACCTGGGCATATGCTTGGGCATGCAACTGCTTTTTGAAAGGAGCTACGAGTTCGGAGAGGAGAGGGGTTTGGGTGTGTTTGGGGGTGAGGTCAGGCTTTTGCCACCGGGAGTTAAAGTGCCTCACATAGGGTGGAACCAGGTTTGGAAGAAAAAGAGCTCAAGACTCTTTGAAGGAATAAAGGACGGTGAATACTTTTACTTTGTCCACTCCTACCATGTGGTTCCTAAGGATGAAGGCATAGTGGCGACCACCACCGATTATGGTATAGACTTTGTTTCTTCCGTGGAGGCGGACAATGTGTTTGCGGTACAGTTCCATCCGGAGAAGAGCCAAAAGGTAGGCTTGAGACTGCTACACAACTTTAAGGAGGTCCTCCAGTCTAAGCTTTCCATGGCTTGACGCCCGAGGGATGTAAGGATATATTTATGCGTAAACACCATGCAAAAACTCTGAAGCATCTAAGGAGGTTTGGAAAAATGGGTTGGACTATAAGGAGCGTTATACTGCTGGGTTTTTTAACGGGCTTGTTTTTGTTCGTGGGCAATCTGGTGGGTGGTAAGACGGGTATGACCATAGCCCTCGTACTTGCGGGCATCATGAACTTCATAGCCTACTTCTTCTCCTCCAAGATAGTCCTTGCCATGTATGGAGCGAAGGAGATACCCTATGAAGAAGCCCCTTGGCTACACCAGATGGTAGAAGAGCTCGCCAAGGGGGCAAACATACCCAAACCTAAAATATACCTTGTGCCTATGGAACAACCCAACGCCTTCGCCACCGGTAGGGGTCCATCGGACGGAGTTGTGGCGGTAACCGCCGGGATACTGAGACTTCTGGACAGGGATGAGCTAAGGGGTGTTCTGGCTCACGAGCTTGGACACATCAAAAACAGGGATGTGTTAGTGGCTACCATGACGGCAACCATAGCGGGTGCCATATCTTACTTAATACAAATGCTCCAGTGGGCTCTCATATTCGGACATTCAAGGGATGAAAACAACAACAGCAACCCCCTTTCCCTGATAGCCTCCATAGCCATGATAATCATCACTCCCATCATAGCCACCATAATACAGATGGCCATATCCCGCTCAAGGGAATACTTGGCAGACGAGACGGGCGCCAAAATCTCCGGAGACCCGCTGGCTCTGGCAAGGGCTTTGGAGAAGATTCATTATTATGTCCACAGCATACCCGCAGAGGTCAACCAAGGAACAGCCCACCTTTTTATAGAAAACCCTCTCAAGGGTGAAGGACTTCTGGAGCTCTTTTCCACCCACCCTTCCACTGAAAAGAGAATCCAAAGGCTCAAGGAGTTGGCAAGGAGGATGGGACAGCTCTCCTACTGAGGGCTGTCTTTTACTGTGTCCTTATCCTTCCATACCTGTCTACTATGACACTCCTTTGAGAGTCTATAGCGTTCACAAGGCGCAGTGTAGACATGCCCAGACCGCATAAAGCGTCCCTTGGATAACCCTTCCTGTCAAAGACCATGCTCACATCGGAGTCAGTCTTGACGGTAGATGGCAGCCTTACCACCCTGACACAGTCCGTGTTAGGGTCGGGACAGTCAGGGGCTGTCTGGGTGCCCGGGTAAACACAGTCTTGGTCTCCGGTGGCGGTGCTACCTATCCTGCAGTTTCTGTCCCTGTCTTCAAAGATGGCGTAGCATGTTCTATTGGGTTCCATCCTTATGCCTACCGGGTGGGCTTTGGTCAAAGAACCTGCCTTCACGCCCGCCACATGGTTTTGAAGCTCATACACTGCAACGCGTAGGCGGTAATCCATCAGGGTGTTTATCAGCCACCTCAAAGAAAAGCCCATGAGGATGGCTATTATGACAAAGACCACCAGAATTTCTACCAAGCTCATCCCCCTCACACCTTAAATTTTAATCAGAGACGCATCCTGTCCGTTCCCCTATAACCAACCATATCCCTTATGGCTAAGGCAAGCTCCCTTA
>FWWL01003548.1_pt1 | contig 14892 bp, 13 predicted proteins | sample 2228331 | NCBI WGS metagenome assembly FWWL01 (sample SAMEA103939775, study PRJEB20133) | metagenome
GATGGCCAGGGCCACCGGGGCCCCGGTGGTGCGCCCGGCCCTGACCCCAGCGCGGAACTCCACCTGGTCCTTTTCTATGACCATCCGCCTGCCCCGGCCGTACCCCCCCTGGCGCTTTTCCAGCCAGGGGTTGATGTCCTCCTCCGTGAGGGGGAGCCCCGCGGGGAGGCCCTCGATGATGGCGAGGAGTTCGGGCCCGTGGGATTCGCCGGCGGTGAGGAACCTCATGGGCCCATTCTAGGGCCTTTTTGGGGGAAAGGAAAAACCCCCCCGCTAGGGCGGGGGGGGTCGGGAGGGAGGCTTTAGGGCCTGCTCGCCGTTTCCTTAAGCACGTCCGCGGTGATGACCACCAGGAGTTCCCGGTCGGTGGTTTCCCCCGTCCGTTGCTTGAAGAGCTCCCCGATGAGGGGGATGTCCATCAGGAAGGGCACCCCCTGGACGGTTTCGTTGTTCTCCTGGGAGGTGAGGCCCCCCAGGACCACGGTCTGGCCGTCCCGGACCCTGAGGGTGGTGGTCACCACCTGCTTGGTGAAGCGGTCCACGTCCCCGTCCACGGGGTTCCGCTGCACGTTCCCCGAGACCTCCGCCTTGATGTTGAGGAGGATCTGGCCGTCCGCGGTGATCTGGGGCGTGACCTCCACGATGATGCCGATGTCAAAGGGCACTCGCTCCACCCGGTCCCCCACCACCCGGCGGATGAGGAAGGTCTCCCCGGACTGGAGGCGGGCGGTCTGGTTGTTGAGCACCGTCTGGTTCACGTCCCTTAGGGCCCGGGAAAGCCCCTGCCGCTGCAGGGCGTCCAGGGTGGCCATGATGTTGAGGGCGGCGAGGCTCCTGGTGGAGTCAAAGATGAGGGAAAGCCCGGCGTCCACGATGCTGGCGGCCACGTTCCCCCCGGCGATGGTGTTCCACTTGAGGCCCAGGGCGCGGCTGAAGTTGCTCTGCACCTCCTGGATGCGCACCCTCAGGTTCACCTGGGGCACCGCCTGGTCCAGCCGGGGGATGAGGCCTTCCACCAGGGCCAGGTCCTCCGCGGTCCCCGTGACGATGAGGGTGTTGGTGCGCTCGTCGGCCACCACGGTGGCGGTGGGGGTGGCCGTGGCCTCCTGGCCTTGGGCCTGGGGCTGGGGGCCGGTCTTGGCCTTCAGGGCCTCCTGCAGAACGGCGGCCAGGTCCTTGGCCTTCGCGTTGGAGAGCTGGTAGGTGCGCTGGAAGAGGGCGGGGCCTTGCTCCGGGGCCCGGTCAATCTGCAAAAGGAGGGCCTCCACCTCCTTTAGGGCCGCTTCCGTGCCCCGCACGGAGAGGATCCGCTGCCCGGGCACGGTCTGGACCACCACGCCCGGCACCTCCCGGGCCAGGAAGGGGGCCACCTTCTCCGCGTCGGCGAAGCGCAGGGGGAAGAGCCTGCGCACCGTGGCCTCCTGGGGAGGGGGGGGCGGGGCCTCCGCCACGTCCACGGCTTTGAGGAGTTCGGCGAAGAGGGCCTGGTCGCTTTCGGGGGCTTCCAGGAGGAGGGCTTTGGGGTTGCCGGGGATGGCCTCCAGGCGGGCGGCTGGAAGCTCCTTGGAGAGGAGGGCCCTTAGCCTTTCCCCTACGGCCTCGAGGGTGGTGTTCTGCAGGGTGTAGACCCGGCGGACCGCCTTGGGCAGGTCGGCGGCCTGGAGGAGCCCGGCGAGCTTGGCGTGGTCGGCTTCCGTGGCCAGGACCACGGCCCGCTTGGGGTCGGTGGGGAGGGGGGTGATCTGGGCCCCCGGCACCTGGGCCTGGAGGAAGGCCAGGAGCTCGGGGAAGGTGGCGTGCTTCAGGGCGTAGCTCTTCTCCACCCGGGGCTCGGGCCGGGCCAGGGGGGGGAGGGGACGGAAGTCAATCCCCGAGCGCTGGAGGAGGTCGGCAAAGCGGGTGTGCTGCTCGGGGGTGGCCAGGACGGAGAGGATGGCCTTAAGCCGTCCGGCCTCCTCCACCACGATCCAGTTCACCCCGATCCCCGCGGCCTCCCGGGTGAGGAAGGGGAGGAGGTCGTTTTGCACCCAGGCCTTGGCCCCGTCTATGTTCACCACCGTCCGGGTCTGGCCCTGGGCGTCCACCTCCGTGCGCCGGTAGGCGATCTCGGGAACCGCCAGGATGTAGGGCCTTCGTTCCGCGGCCCCGGTCCGGCTTGGCGCATCCACCAAGGCGGTGATCACCTGGCTGGGGGCCACCACCACCACATCGGGGGGGAGGAAGAGGTAGTCCAGGTTGTACTGGGTTCCGTAGGTGGCGAAGAGGAGGTCCCACACCTCCCGGAAGGGCTTGCCCTGGAAGTCCAGCTTCACGTTGGGCAGGGCCGGGGCGGCCTTGGCGGGGTCCCCTGTGGGGTCGTAGGCCCGGTAGATGAGGGGCTGGAGGCCCGCGCTTTTGGCCAGGGCCTCGAGGACCACGTCCAGGGGCAGGGTGAGCCGGGTTTGAACTGGACTGCTTTCCACCTTCAAATTCACCGGGACCCGGAAGCGGGGCTCATCGGGGAAGCTCCCGGCCATGGCCAAAAGGCCGAAGCCCACGCCGAGGGCCAGTCCAACGGCTTTGGAAAACCTCATTCGCCACCTCCCGATAGGGTCAGGTCCATACGTTCCTCCTTCAGGGCCAGCGTAACCCGGCCTTCCTCAATACCCTTCACAATGGCTTCGCTACCCGGGATGGGGCTGCCTGCGGGCAGCACCAGGTACCCGTCCTTGCTCTCCAGGATGGCCACGCTCACCGGGCCCAGGAGGGTGCCCGAAAGCTTCAAGCCCTTTTCCTCCACCAGGGCCTCGAGGGGGGTTTTGGGGGCAGGGGTTGGGGTTGGGGGAACCCCCTCCTGTGCGGAAGGGCCCGCCTCTTGGGGTAAAGGCGCTTCCACCAGGGTGAGGGGGGCCTGGGGGGCCACCCGTTCTTGGGGTAGGGCCGGGGTTTCCACCCGGGCCGTGGGCGTCAGGACCTTAGGGGCGGGCAAGGCCCCCGCGGTCCCCGGCAAGGGGGTACGGCCGGTGGTAGGGGTGGGCAGAGGGGCCTGCGGGCGGACCTCCACCCGGGGTGGGGGGGCCACCACCACGGGCTCGCCCCTGGGGATGGGGCTTACGGGCTGGGGCTGGATGGGCGGGGCGGGGGCTTCCACCACCAGGGGCACGAAGGGGTTGGGCGGCGGGGTGGTGGCCTGAACGGCCCGTGGGGGCGCCACGGTCCTGGGGGGTTCCTCGGCTTTTGGGGGTTCGGCCTGAGGGGCTTGGGTCTGAGTCTGGGGTTCCGTCTTGGCTTCCTCGCTGGGGGTGAGGGGCGGGATAGGGGGGGCCTCGATGGGGCCGGGGGTGGGGGCGGCCTGGGAGGGTTCCGCCGCCGCCGGCCCCCCCTGGGCCGGCAGGTAGAGCCCCACGTACCACAGGGCCACCCCTCCCACCAGGAGGAGGGCTACCAGGAGAATTTTCGTGGACTGGGGCAGGTTGCGCAGGCCCGAGAGGAAGCGGGCCAGGGTCGTTGGGGTGCCCCGCTCTGGTTCCTTCACTGTCCACCTCCCCCGCCCGGGGTTCCGGACGCCTGCTCCAGTTCTTCCACGTCCTTGGCCAACATGTAGAGGGTTAGGGTCAGGCTGGTGTTCAGGGTGGGGTTCAGGCTAGGTTCCCCGGCCACCGCCAGGGAAAGCCCAGAGATGGAACTGAAGCGGGAAAGCCCCTCCAGGCGCCTGAGGTAGGCGTAGGTTTCCGGGAAGGGGCCCTCCAGGGATAGGGCCAGGTTCACCGCCCGCACCTCCGGGACAGGGGCGGAGGTGGGGGAGCGGTTTAGGGCCCGCACGGTCACCCCGCTCCGGGCCGCCTCCGAGAGGAGGGCGTTCAGCACCTCCCCAAGCCGCTCCTCCCGGGGAAGGGCCCTTAGGAAGGCTTGGCGCTCCGCCTGAAGCTCGGCAATGGCCGCCCGGAGTTCTGGCAGGGCCCTTTGGGCCTGGCGCCCCCGGTCCCGCTCGGGGATGAGGGTGGCGATCTCGTTCCGCACCGCCTCCGTTTCCTGGCGGATGGGGGCGATGAGGAGGAAGTACCAGAGGAGGGCCAGGATCACGGTGAGGGCCATGACGAGAAGGGCCCACTCCCGCTGGCCCAGCCGGCTTAGGCTAAGGTTGAGCACTGCGCTCACCTCCCATGGCCCCTATGCGGGCGGAAAAGGTCCAAAGCCCCCGGTCCCGATCCAGCGTGGCCCCTTGGAACTCGATCCCGAACCGGGGGGAGGACTCGAAGGCCCGGACGAAGCCCACCAGGGCTTCCCGGTTCAGGGCCTCCCCCTGGACGGTGAACTCCACCCGCACCGTCTTGCCGTCGTAGGCCCCGTTCTGGGCGGCCTGCTTGGCTTCCTCTTCCGAGAGGGCGCGGGTGTTCACCGAGCGGAGGGCCACGGGGAACCGGCCTCCTGTGCGCGGGATCTGCCCGATGAAGGCCGCCAGGTACTCCGACCAGGGCACGAACCCCTTCCTCAGGCCCTCCCGGATGGCGAGGAGGGCCTCGAGGGTCTTCCTTTCCCGCTGGAGCCGGTTCTGCTCGGCGATGAAGGGCCTTAGGGCCTCCACCTCGGCCTTCAGGGCATCCCGCTCCGAGCGGGCCAGATTGAGCTCCGTAAGGGCGGTGTAGTGGAGGAAACCCATGGTGAGGAGGACGAAAAGGGCGAGGAGGGAGGCCGCAAGCCGCCACCAGCCGGGCTCCACCCGGCGCCTAAGGTCCTTGGGGAGGAGGTTCAGCCTAATCAAGCGGACTCACCCCCCTTAAGGCCAGGCCCACGGGCACCATAAACTCCGGGGCCAGGCCCTTGAGCTCTTCCAGGTCAAAGCGCTTGGGGTCCACGGCGATGCCCTCCCAGGGGTTGGGCACCTCAAAGCTCACCCCCAGGGTGTCCGTGAGGAGGGTGGGGAGGCCCCGGAGCTTGCTCCCGCCCCCCGTGAGGTAGCCCACCTCGGGCTGGAGGTCCCCCATCTGCACCCGGAAGAACTCCAGGCTCCGCCGGATCTCCTGGGTGAGCTCCACCAGCACGGGGCGGATGGCGTCATAGATGCGGGCCGGGCTGTACCGTTCCCTCTCCGCGTCAAAGTCCAGGAGGAGTTCCTCGTCCTCCGTGGGGATGGTGGCCAGGCCATAGGTGCGCTTGACCTCCTCCGCGCTGAGGAGGTCCAGGCCGAAGGCCTTGCCGATGGCCTCGGTGAAGTCCTTGCCGGAGAGGGTGAGGATGCGCACGTAAAGGGGCCGGTCCCCCTGGGTGAGGACCAGGCTGGTGCTCTCCGCTCCGATGTCCACGGAAAGGGTCACCGGACCCTCCGTGAGCTTCTCCTCCAAGGGGTAGAGCCCCGCGAAGGGCTTCACGTCCACCACCACCGGGATGAGCCCTGCCCCCCTCAGGGCCTCGATGAGCCCCGCCACGCTCTCCTTCCGGGCGGCCCCCACCATGACCTCCACCTGCTCCCCCTCCTCGGCCTCCTCCAGGGGGGTGAGGGGGGCGTAGTCCAGGACCACCTCGTCTATGGGGAAGGGGATGTAGCGCTCCGCCTCCCAGCGCACCGCCTCCTCCATCTCCTTGGCGGGCATCTTGGGCACCTGGACCGTGCGCAGGATGACCGAGAGGTTGGGGGCCGCGGTGACCACGTAGCGCTTCTTGGTCCTGGCCTCAGCGAGGAGCTCCCGGAGTTCTTGAGCTAAGGCGCTGGGCTCGGCGATGAGCCCGTCCACGAGGGTGCCCGGGGGGGTGGGCCGCATGGCCCAAGCCTTGAGGGCCGGGGGGTTGCCGGAAAGCTCCACCAGCTTGAGGTGCGCCGCCCCGATCTCCAGGCCCAGGGCCTCAACCCGGGGTTTGAATAGACGGCTCAGTGCGCCCTGACGAAAGAGCCTTTGAACCACGTGCCCTCCTTCCTGAACCTTAATCCTCTATTAGAAAATGGCATAGCGCAAACTCCTTAACGAAGCCCTTCCACCCCCCTGTGGGCTGCTGCCCTTGGCCCTGCCCTCCAGGTTGGCCCCTACATAGGGCTACTATACCACGAAACCCCCGGGGCGCCCCGGGGGTTGCCGGAACCTCTACGCCCTACACCCGCCCCAGGGCCCGGATCACCGCTTCCGTGAAGGCCTTGGTGGTGGCGTTTCCCCCGAGGTCGGGGGTAAGGGGGCCCTCTTCCAGGGCCAGGTCCACTGCCCGTTCCACCTTCCGGGCGGCCTCCTTCTCCCCCAGGTAGTCCAGCATCATGGCCGCGGAGAGGATGGCCGCCGTGGGGTTGGCGATCCCCTGGCCGGCGATATCCGGAGCCGACCCGTGCACGGGCTCAAAGACCGCGGTGGTGTCCCCGATGTTGGCCGAAGGGGCGAGGCCCAAGCCCCCCACGAGCCCCGCGGTGAGGTCGGAGAGGATGTCCCCCAGGAGGTTGGTGGTGACGATCACGTCAAAGCGCTCGGGGCGCATGACGAGCTGCATGGCGCAGTTGTCCACGATGATGTCCTGGACGTTCACCAGGGGGAAGTCCTTGGCTGCCTCGCGCACGGTGTCCAGGAAGAGCCCCTGGGTGAGGGGGAGGACGTTGGCCTTGTGGGCGATGTGGAGGGTCTTACGGGTCCGGCCCTCGGCGATCCTTAGGGCCACGCGCCCGATGCGTTCGCTGGCCTTTTTGGAGATGACGGCGTCCGCGATGGCCACGTCCAGGTAGCGGCGTTCCTGCTCCACGTAAAGCCCTTCCGTGTTCTCCCGCACGATGATGAGGTCCACCCCCGGGCGGCTATTCGGGATGGGGCGGCTCTTGGCCGGGCGCACGTTGGCGTAGAGGTCCAGCCGCCGCCTTAAGTAGCGGATGGCCCCGAAGAACCCCGGCACCTTGCGGGTGGGGCTGGTGGCGGCCCCGAAGAGGGTGGCGTGGCAGGAGAGGATCTTCTCTACGGTTTCCTCGGGGACGGAGGTCCCTCTTCGCTCAAAGGTTTCCCAACCCGCCTCGGCCTCCACGAACTCCAGGGGAAGCCCGGTGGCCTCCAGCACGGCCCGGGCCGCCGGAACCACCTCGTGGCCGATGCCGTCGCCCTCAATCAAGCAGATGCGGTACCCCATGAACTGGCCTCCTTATGGGGTTCATACCCCTTAGCGAACTATACACTACACCAGGCCCAAGGCCCAGAGGGTGGCGAAGAGGAGGAGGCCCAGGGCGAACCCCAGGCGGAAGGGGCTGGGCTTGAGGCCCCGGGGCCTGAGGGCCCCCTCCACCACCACCCCCATAAGGCCCAGGAGGATGAAGAGGTCCCCCAGGCTCACCGCTTTACGCAGGGGAGGCAGGGCGATGGTGTCCCCCAGGAAGGGGAGGCGGGTGGAGCTGTCCAGGAGGGTGTGCACCGCGTCCTTGCGCTCCTTTAGGATCTCCTCCCACCCCTCCACCCCGGCCCGTTCCAGGGCCCCTAAGCTCACCGGCATGTGCCCCCCGTTGGCCAAGATGACCAGGGCGTTCAGAAAAAGCCCGAGGAGGACCAGGTAAAGGCTCTTCAGGTGCCGGTTTTGGTAAAGGCCATAGCCCACGAGGAGGAGGACCAGGACCTTGGCCAAAGGTCCTGCCCACTCTGGGGCGAAGAGACCCCGGTAGGTGCCGTAGGCCAGCCCCCCCTCGACCAAGGCGGCCAGGAGGAAGGCCCAGGGCGCCCGGAGGTCTAGCTCTCCGAGGTCCTTGAGCCGGGCTCCGAGGACGAGGGCAAGGACGATTCCGAAGAGGGCTGCGGCAAGGTAGAGGGTGATACCGATCCCCCCTTTGCGGCCAGGTAGGCCTCGCGGTCGCGCCAGATGGGGTTCTGGTTCCAGAGAACCGTAAAGAGCCGGACCAGCTTGGGGTCAAACTGGACGCCCGAAAAGTCCTGCACCTCCTTTAGGGCTTCCTCGGGGGACTTGGCCTCCCGGTAAGGTCGGCCCGCGGTCATGGCCTCGTAGGCGTCCGCCAGGCCCACGATGCGGGCCTCCTCGGGGATGTCCTGCCCCGCAAGGCCCTCGGGGTAGCCCCGGCCGTCCCAGCGTTCGTGGTGGTAGAGGATGACGTTGTAGACCAGCTGGTCAAAGGCCACCTTCCTGGCGGGGGAGAGGAGTTCGGCCCCCAGTTTGGTGTGGCTTTTGATGAGGTCAAACTCCGCTTCCGTGAGCTTTCCCGGCTTGAGGAGGACCGCTTCCGGGATGGCGATCTTGCCGATGTCGTGAAGCCTGGCCGCCCGGTAGATTTCCTGAGCTTTGGCCTCGTCGTTATAGAAGGCCTTGGCGAGGTCGCGGGCGATGTCCGCCACGCGTTCGGAGTGCATGCGGGTTTGCTTCTCCTTGGCCTCCAGGGCGTTCATGAGGACTTCCAGGGTGGTGTCAAAGGCCTGCTCCAGGCGCACCTTCTCGTCCCAGTAGTAGCGGCTGTAGTAGAGGGGCACCAGGAAGAGGAGGACCGTCCACCCCCCCCAGTTGCCGATTAGGGGGGTTTCGTACGCGCGGGCGAGGAGAAGGGCGAGGGGTGAAAGAAGAAGATAGCTGAGGGCAAGCCATTTGATGTTTTTGCGCCAAACTTCCTTCCAGGGTGTTCCGGAGCTAAGGTGAATAGCTGTAGTGACCAGAAGAGTGTTGGTGGCAAAAAAGGCCAAAGCAGCTAAGGCTATGCCTGCTCCTGCGCTTAAGTTCCAAGAGCCCAAGTAAAGGGGATTTTGGGTGAAGAAGTTCCATGTTAAGCCTGCTACTACTGTAGCTAGAGCGTCCTGTGAGCGATTAAAAACTTGCTTGTACCACGTATTCCCACTTCCTTGAAGGAAGACAAGAAGAGGTACTATCCATAAGGGAAAAAGGACTACCATAGCCAAGGCAAAAAGAAACAGCTGGCTGACACTAGCTTGGAAGGGGAGGCGTATTCTAACTTGTACACTCCAGTAAAGTAATAACCCCCAAAAAACGACTTCCCAAAAAGCGTACCTAAAAGGCTCGTTCTTCAAATCTAGAATTAGATAACCCTCGGTAAGTATACAAATAAGAAAGGTCCCTAAGATCAGGACAAGTAGCCTAAGAGGGGGTATTCCTGTCTTCTTCAGAGAGGGTGACATTCCAACCGGAGTTTGCCATAAAAGAAAGGTACCCTCATAGCAAAAGGGAAAGGGCCAGTTAACTGGCCCTTTCCCTTTATTCCCAACGTACTGAAGCCCCAGCCGCGAGCCCGAGAGCGATCAAGCTGCCGAGAAGAACCAACACACGCGCGATCAGCTTCTTCATCTTCATCCCTCCTTTTCCTGCGCCCGGGGGGTCGTCCCCGTTTGCTTGTCTTTCACTGTAGAGGGGTCTGTCAATACTGTCAAGAGGGGAAGAATAAGTATCAGCACGGTGAAAACTGTCACTCCCTACGCAATTGTTTGGACTGAAGAGAATATATGCTCCCAGCCTAGCACACCCTGCGCCAGCTGGGAAGGGGGGTAAGCCGTGCTTGGTTGTGGGCGGGAATCTTAAACGGGAATAAGAAAACCCGGGGGGAAAAGGGCTTCCCCTCGAGGTCCCCAATACGCCTGGTTGAACATCCCTTGCGAATACACGGGTCCAATCTGCGCTGAAAATCTACCGCCCAAATGCGCCTTTAAATGCACCCCCAGAAGCTTCGCGCTTCCTTCCTGGCTTTCACCCCCCAAGGGGAAGTTTAGCAGAAAATCCCGGAGAAAGCCAAAGCCCCCCGAAAAGGGGGGCTTTTGGTGCCGAGGGGCGGAATCGAACCGCCGACACTGCGATTTTCAGTCGCATGCTCTACCAACTGAGCTACCTCGGCGTGGCGGCCCCGACGGGACTCGAACCCGCGATCTCCCACGTGACAGGCGGGTGTGTTAACCAACTACACCACGGGGCCTTAGGGTTTGTGCCGGGTCGGGGGCGTCCGACCGGGCATTTAGGATAATAGCCGGGGCTTTAGGCTGTGTCAAGCTTGACCTGGACCGAGGTCTTCGCCTACCACCGGACGCGGAAGGGCATCGGGGAGAAAAGCCTCCTGGTGGACCGGGGGGAATCAGGCTACCGGAACGTTTTTTTGCCGGATGGGCGCATCCTCTACATGGGGGAGGGCAGGCGGGGCCACCAGGCCCCCATGGGGGGCAACCTCCGCCTCCTCCTGGCCCACCGGGAGGGGCGCCCCCTTAGGGTTTTCCTCCGGGAAAGGCCCGGGGTTTGGCGGGACCTGGGGTGCTACCGGGTGGAGGGGTGGCGGTACGCCCTTCTGGAGGAGGAAGGGCGGTACGTGTACTGGTTCACCCTTGCGCCTGGTGGATGCGAAGGAGGCCTTTCAAGGTGAGGTCCTCGTCCACCAGATCAAAGGAGGGGCAGATGGGCTTTAGGACCTCCGCGAAGCCCCCGGTGGCGATGACCAGGGCCTCCCCCACCTCCTCCTTAAACCGGCGCACCATCCCCTCCACCAAGGCGGCGTAGCCCAGGACCAGGCCCGAGCGGAGGGCCTCGAGGGTGTTCTTCCCCACCGCCTTCTCGGGGGGGACCAGGTCGATGCGGGGGAGCTTGGCCGTGCGCTGGGCCAGGGCGTCGGCCGCGGTCTGGGGGCCGATGGTGATGGCCCCCCCCAGGTAGCGGTTCGGGGCCTCCACCAGGTCAAAGGTGGTGGCGGTGCCGAAGTCCACCACGATGTAGCGGCCCGTGGGGCTTTCGTAGGCCAGCGCCCCCACCGCGTTCACCAGCCGGTCGGCCCCCGCCTCCTTGGGGTTGTCTATGAGGACCTGAAGGCCCGTGGCCTCCGCGTCCACCACCCTGGCCTCCACCCCAAAGAGGTTCCCGATGGCCCGGGCCATCTCCCGCTCCACCGGGGGCACCACGCTGGAGAGGAGGGCGGCCTTGGGGGGTGGGAGGCCTTCTAGGGCGAAGAGGTTTTTGAGGAGGACCCGGTACTCGCTTTCCATCCGCATCCGGTCGGTGTGGATGCGGAAATGGGCCACGAGCCTTTCCCCCTCAAAAAGCCCTAGGGCGGTGGAGGTGTTCCCGATGTCCACCGCAAGGAGCATCATTCTCCTTCCCAGGGCTCCAGGACCACCCGGGTGGTGATCTCGGCGTTGAGGTTGGCGGACACGGAGCAGTACTTGGTGTGGGAGAGCTCCACCGCGCGCTCTAGGGCCTCGAGGGTCACCCCCGGCCCGGAGGCGATGTGGGTCACGGTGATGTGGGTGTAGCGCTTGGGGTGGGTTTCCGCCCGCACCCCCTCCACCTCCACCCGGTAGCGGGCCAGGGGTTGCTTCTTCTTCCGCATGATGTCCACCACGTCGTAGGCGGTGCAGGCCCCCAGGGCCATGAGGAGGAGCTCCATGGGGCGGGGGCCGGTGGCGGGCTGGTCCCCGTCGATCATCACCTTATCCCCCTGCTCGTTCACGCCCAGGAAGCGGTGGCCCACCAGTTGGTAGACGGTGACCTTCTTCGTCATGAGCCGCATTTTACCAAGCCTTCATCTTGTGGGGTAGAATGGCCCTCGGTGCGGTTTTTCCCTCTTCTCCTTTGGGTGCTCCTGGCTCTGGCCCAGGCCAACCTCCGGGTGGGGATCCACGAGGGCTTCACCCGGGTGGTGGTGGACCTCCCTGCCCCTGGGGTAGGGTACGCCCTGGAGAGGGAAGGGGCCCTCCTCGTCCTAAGGCTTTCCGGCCTCGCCCTTCCCCCATCTGGGGGGGTGGTGGACTCCAAGGAGCTCGCCTCCTACCAGGTGGTGCCTGAGGGGAACGGGACCCGCCTCCTCCTCAGGACCAAGAGCCCGCAAACGGAGGCCAAGCTGGCCCGCTATTCCGACCCGGAACGGCTGGTGGTGGACCTGTACCTCCCCTCCGGTCCCACCAGCCCCTCTGGGGCTAAGACCTCCCCCTCGGGGCTCACCAAGCCTCCCCGGCCCCCCAAGCCCCTGGTTCTTCTGGACCCAGGCCACGGGGGGGTGGACCCGGGGATGGTGGGGTACGTGGTGGAGAAGGAGTTGGTGCTGGACGTGGCCCTCAGGCTCAAGCGCCTCCTGGAGCGGGAGGGGATAGAGGTCCTCCTCACCCGGGACCGGGACATGCACCTTTCCCCCGACAAACGGGAAGACCTCTCCAGGCGGGCTGGCCTAGCGGACAGCTCCCGGGTGAACCTCTTCATCTCCATCCACGCCAACGCCTCCCCCACCCACACGGCCCAGGGCATAGAGGTCTACTACTTCGGCCGGGCCCAGAGCCAGGCGGTGCTGGACCAGGTCATCCGGGAAAACGGCGGAGGGGACTTGGGCCGCCGCCTTACCCAGGAGGCCCGCACCGTGGCGGAGAAGATCCTTCAGGACATCGTGGCCCAGGCCAACCAGCGCTACTCCGAGCGCTTGGCGGAAACCCTGGGCCGGAAGCTTTCCCAGGCCACGGGGAGCCCGTACCGGGGAAGTTTCCCCGGCGACTTCTTCGTGCTGCGCTACGCCAAGGTGCCCGCGGTGCTGGTGGAGGTGGGCTTTGGGGATCACCCCGTGGAGGGGCGGAAGCTGCAGGACCCCGCCTACCGGGAGAAGGTGGCCCAGGGCCTCCTTTCGGGCATCCTCACCTTCCTCGCCCAGGGGGCCTTCCGCTAAAGAGGGCTTTTAGAAGGGGAAGGCCTCCAGGGCCGCCCCCGCGTGGGGGAAGCGGGCCTTGGGGTCCTTGGCCAGGAGGCGCCTAAGGTAGCTCTCCTCCTCTGGCCGCAGGCCGGGGATGGGCGGGGCCTCCTCCTGCAGGTGGCCGAGGAGCACCTCCTCCGGCTCCCCCACGAAGGGGAGTTCCCCCGAGAGGATCCAGTAGAGGATGACCCCCGCCGCGTACACGTCCGCCTCCTGCCCCGGGCTTTGCCCCAGGACCTGCTCCGGGGCCAGGTAGGGCAGGGTGCCCACCCTGAGGGGTTTCTTGAAGGCTTCCCGGGCCGGGCCCGAGAGGTCAAAGTCCAATAGCCTGGCCTCGTCCGTGAGGGCCACGATGACGTTTTCCGGCTTCACGTCCCGGTGGACCAGGCCCTTTTCGTGCATGTGGGCCAGGGCCTCTAGGAGCTGGCGGAAAACCCCCAGGGCCCTGGCCTGCCCCGGGCGGCGGAGCATCCAGCGGCCCATCTCCTCCCCCGGGGCGTAGGCCAGAAGGAGGGCGGGGCCTTCCTCCAGGTCCAGCTTTTCCAGGACGGGGTTCAGGTTGGGGTGGGAAAGCCGCTGGCCCACCCAGTGCTCCCGGTCCCGCCGGGCCTCGGCCCCCTTGGGGAAGAGCTTCAGGGCGTAGGGGGTGCCGTAGAGGTCAAAGGCCAGGTAGACCGTGGCCAGAGCGCCCCGGGCCAGGGGGCGCACCACCCGGTAGCGCCCCAGGAGGTTCTGCCCCACCAGGCTCACCTTCCCCACTATACCCGTCCTCACCTCTTTCACCTGGCCTCTCGCTAAGATTTTCCCGTGCGCGGCTTGGCGCTTTCCGGCGGTGGAGCCAGGGGCCTCGCCCACATTGGGGCGTTGGAGGTGCTCCTGGAGGCCGGCCTGGACTTCCAGCTGGTGGCGGGCACCAGCATGGGGGCCATCGTGGGGGCGCTCTTTGCCGCGGGGATGAGCCCCAAGGAGATGCTGGCCCTGGCCCGCAAGACCCCTTGGCTGGGCCTCTTGGGCCTTTCCCCCAGGGAGGGGATCTTCTCCCGCCGGAAGCTCAAGGACTTTCTGGCCGAGCACCTTCCCCCCACGTTTGAGGGGTTGAAGCGTCCCTTGGCGGTCACCGCGGTGGACGTGCGCTCGGGGAGGCTCCTTTACCTCACCCAGGGGGACCTTCCCAGCGCCGTTTTGGCCTCCGCCGCCTACCCCGGCCTCCTGGCCCCGGTGGAGCGGGAGGGGGTGCTCCTCTTTGACGGGGGGGTTTTGGACAACCTGCCCGTGGACGCGGTGCGCTTTTTGGGGGCCCAGGAGGTCTTTGCCGTGGACGTCACCCCGGAACGGGAGGCGGAGGAGGCCCCAAGGGGCCTCATCGCCCTGGCCCGGCGGGCGGTGGACCTGATGCAGCGCCAGCTCACCGCCCTCCGCCTCACCCTTTACCCCCCGGAGGTCTACCTTAGGCCGGAGCTCAAGGGGGTGGGGATAGAGGACTTCCGCCGCCTCGAGGAGATCGTAGCCGCGGGGCGCGAGGCGGCCCGGGCCTATCTGGAGGGTAGAGTGGGAGGGGTATGAAGGCGTTTTGGGACTACCTGTTTAAGGAGTGGTTTCGCCAGGTGGGGGAGGCCCTCCTGGTGGCCTTTCTGGTCACCACCTTTCTTTTCACCACCGTGGGGGTGGTGGGCCAGAGCATGTACCCCACCTTGCGGAACGGGGAGCGGGTCCTGGTGCCCAAGTGGGAGACCTGGCTGGTGCGGCTGGGGTTTGCCGAGTGGCGGCGGGGAGAGATCGCCATCCTCAAGCCCCCGGAGGGCACCCCCTACGCCACCGCCCGCTTTCCGGTGCTGGGCTTCTCCTTCCGGGCCTTCTTCATCAAGCGCATCGTGGCCGTGCCCGGGGACGAGGTCTACGTGGAGCGGGGCGTGGTGCATGTGAACGGAATGCCCCTGGCGGAGACCCACATCACCGACCAGATCGCCCCCTGGCCCGACTCCTTCCCCGGGGTCTGCTACAAGGACGGGCGCATGACCCGGATTGTCACCCAGCAGGGGGACTTCCCCGTGGAGGTCCTCCCCGCCTACCTGAAGCCCCTTAAGGAGATGCTCCTTCCCCCTTCGGAAGGGGTGCTGGAGCGGAGCCGACTGGGGGAGGCCTGCGAGGTGGGCCGCATCAAGCTGAAGCCCGGCTACTACTTCGTCATGGGGGATAACCGCACCCTGGGGGGGAGCGAGGACTCCCGCACCTTTGGCCCCGTGCCCGTGGAGGCCATCGCCGGGCGGGCGAACTACGTCTGGTGGCCCCCCTTCGTGCGGGAGGAG
>FWWL01007450.1_pt1 | contig 14891 bp, 11 predicted proteins | sample 2228331 | NCBI WGS metagenome assembly FWWL01 (sample SAMEA103939775, study PRJEB20133) | metagenome
ATTGTTATCGATATTAAACATACGCGGAGGTAACTATGTTGTATCCCGGCTATGCAGAAAACAAAGATGTCGAACCGCTGAGTCTCCCTCATTTTCCAACCGTTCAGCAAACGGTGGTATGGCGCAATTGGGAGCTTGTTCCGCTGGACAGATTGGCCAAGATTCTCAAAACGACTGAAGAAAATGTACTTACGCTTGCGCGGGATATGGGTCTTCGCGTTCCTCCCCGCATCGACGAACAATGGCTGTTCCGCGGGTATATTACGATCATACGCACCAATTGGCATATTCTGCCCTACAATCAGCTGCTGGAGCTGCTCGGTTGGAGTCCCGACATGCTAGCTTATGCGCTCAAAGAGGACGATTTTCTTTGGGTCAAATTGGGCAATGTAAAGCCTGCGGTCGAGCCGGTCGCTTACATACCGCTTACACGGGAAGAGGAGCTTCGTACCCGGGAAATACGCGAGACGATCGATGCCCATTTTCCGGAAAGCCGGGACGAAAGTCCGGTCAAGCCTTTTGATTTCTTGAATAACTTTACATCCGATAACAAATCCGCTGAGCCGTGGACCGTTTCGGCAAATCCCGACGAAGTGCTGTTGAGCAATGAATGGACGATCGTCTATCCCGAAGGGCGGGAAAGGGTCGAAACATTTGCGCGCCGCTTTGTAGCCGAGCATGAAGCGGTATGGGGAATCCGGTTATCCGTTTCGCCCGTTCCTGGCTCCTGCGCCCAAGACGATGCAAACACAGCCGTTCAACGCGGTATCGGCGACGTCCCTCAGCGGATCCTCTCGCTATCCATTAAGCCCGATTCCTCTTTATTGTCCGAGAGCCATCGTATCCGGGTGAGTGCAGAACGCATCGATATCCAGGCCGTCGACGAAGTCGGGCTGCTAAGAGGCTTGAACTGGCTGCAAAAAAAGATGGAAGAGCGCAACGCGCCTTATCTCGAGCCTAAATCAACCGTGCGCAACACCCGCTTCGATCTGCGCTATGTGTATTCCTACTTCGCCGTATACGGAGATCCGCTGCTGGACGCCGACATCGACCCTTATCCGGAAGAGCTGCTGTCGCAGCTTTCCAAGCTGGGCATTAACGGCGTTTGGCTGCAGGCCATACTTTATAAGCTGGTTCCTTTCGTACACGCGCCGGAGTTATCCGTCAATTGGGAGAAGCGCATTGAAGGCTTAAAGAGACTCGTCGACCGTGCGGCGGACTACGGAATCGGCATCTACTTATACTATAACGAGCCGCGTGCGATGCCTTTGTCATTTTTCGAGAAATTCCCGAACTGGAAGGGACATGCCAGTGTAGAGGATGCATCGCTTTGCACTTCGCATCCGGAAGTGCAAGACTATCTCAGAACGGGTACGGCGCGGTTGTTCACGGAAGTTCCGAAGCTCGCCGGCCTCTTCACGATCACCATGTCAGAAAATTTGACGAATTGCTTTTCCCGAGCCGGCGGCGGAAACACGAATTGTCCGCGCTGCGCAAGCCGGTCGCCACATGAGGTCGCATCGGAGGTCAACCGGATCATTGCCGAAGCTGCGCATAGCGTGGCGCCTAACGCCAGAATCTTATGCTGGACTTGGGGATGGACGCAATGGCTCGGATGGAGCCCCGAAACGATAGATGAAGCCATCGGTTTGCTGCCCGATCGCGTAAGCGTGATGAGCAACAGCGAGGAAGGCCTGATTACGAATATCGGCGGCGTCGAAGGGCATGTGGTCGACTACTCCATTTCGCAAGTGGGCCCCAGCGAGAAATCATTGCGCATTTGGAGCAAGGCAAGGCAAAGAGGTTTGTCCGCCGTAGCCAAGGTGCAGTTCAATATCACCTGGGAATGCGCATCCGTTCCTTACTTGCCTACTATGGATCTGCTGGAGCGGCATTTAAACAACCTTCAAAAGTCGGGCGTAAGCGGACTGATGCTCAGCTGGACGCTCGGCGGCTACCCTTCCTTGAATTTGGAGTTCGCTTCCCAATATTACTGGGATACGGAACAATCGAGCGTCAAGGGGCCTGAGCTTGTCGCCGGCAAAGTATTCGGCGCAGAAGCAGGCGCCGTCGTCAGGGAAGCTTGGAGCGCATTCAGCAGCGCATTCGGGCAGTTTCCTTTCGACATTGGCGTTGCCTACACCGCGCCGCAAAATATAGGGCCGGCCAATTTGCTGTACGACAAGCCGACAGGCATGGCCGCCACCATGGTCGGCATTCCCTACGACGATCTGAAGAGATGGCGATCAATTTATCCGGAGGAAATATTCGAGGAACAATTTCAAAAGGTTGCCGACGGCTGGAAACGAGGTATCGGCATTCTTCAGGAAGCGGAACCGCTCATCGACTGCTCGGACAGCAGGAAGAAGGCCGCATTTTTCGATTTGCTGCATGTGGCAAAGGCGGCTTACTGCCATTTTAAAACTTCGCATTTGCAAACGAAATTTGTAAGACTAAGGGATAAGCTGGATACCGCCGCTGACGAACCGCAATTCCAAGCCATCAAAGCTCAGCTTTACGTCATTATCGAAGAGGAGATCGAACTGGCCAAAGAGTTGTACGATATCGTCCGGAACGATTCCCGTATCGGCTTCGAGGCGAGCAATCACTACTTCTATACGGCCCAGGATCTCATGGAAAAAGTAATCAACTGCATGCATGTGCGTCAAAGGCTCGAGGAACGCAAATTGCAGTTAGGTTAGAAGCAAAAAACCGTTCGACGATTACCGCTTACTTCTCCCCCACTGGTTTTGATTATGTCGTGGACAATGAATGAATCCTGATGCAGAACGATTGTTGAACGAATCAAGGAGCAGTTTGCCGCAGCAACTGCTCCTTGATTTATTCTGTAAACAATATGTTTTTAAAGCACAGGGTAAACATAAAGTCCGTCACCGCCGCCCTAACCGCTTCAGCCGTTTCATAACGGATCGTATCGAACGGATTGAAATTGTTCGTGCTGACATATGACCAGACGACCGGAGCTTCCGTGACCGAGACATTGAAGGTCAGTTCCGGCGCGTGACAAGTCAGCACAAGGCCGCCTGCCCCCGGCGCATCCAGCGCGTTCGCATCTCCCTGCGAATACGTCCAGCTGCCTTTCGCGGGCTGCGGATCGCTTGTCCATCAGATCAAAAACTGCAGCGGTCGAAGAATAAAAATACAGTTTTCGACTGCTGCTGTTTCCATTGCACTACTGTGCAAACCCACTTACTCAGTAGTCTTTAATGCCTCGCGAGCCGTTATATCGGAAATTCATTTGTTTTGTAAATCTAACAAAAAGTGATTATTGACACATTTCCTTTTTTATTTTGTTCGTCTCGAATTTGTAATGCATTAACTGGTCTCTTATGGTTGGAACGAGGTGTGGCTTGTTTACCTCTCCGCTACTAACAAAAAATGTCGTGATATATGTCGACTTAGAGGAATACAGTCCCGTTCTCTTTTCTAGTAGAGTAGAGAGCTGAAATTGAATTGGAGGGCGCAAGCCCTCTTTTTACTTTTCAGCTCCCCCTTCATCAAACCGTATGTGAGGTTTTCCCTCATACGGCTTTCCGATGTTCTTCTTCCTTCGGCGTTACGGTCATCTCTTTAGCTGGCGAGTTTCTTGAGTCCCGCTAACTGAGCCGCTATAGCGGCTTGTTGAAACTTGCTGTGTTTGTTACGACGGTTGCGCTTCTTGTTCCAAAACAGGGTGAGACGCTTCCGGATATACCAGTCGATTTTGTTCAGGAATTTGTCGGCGAAGGAGTCCAATCCGTAGTAGTTCTTCCATCCTTGAATCTTCCGGTTTAGCTCTTCTACCATTCGATTCATCGTCCAGAATAAACGACTGCGCGGTTCGGTCACTTCCGAGTCATTTCATTCGGGTGTTTCGCAATTATTGGGGGGTATCTCCCGGCGAATTAAAAAATGTAATGAACCCCCACAAAGTCAAGCCTTTCTTCGAAATTCCAATTACTTTGCGGGGGCCCCGAATAAATGTGCAAAAAAACCGACACGGTCATCGCCGGGGCGGTTTTCTAGCCAATCCACATTATTTCTTTTTTTCCGCTTCGATCATCGGATTGATTTTCTCGTCCGCTTCGCGCAGGGCCGTGTTGATATCTCTCTTGCCGTCCGCGACTTCAGTGAAGCTGTTGCGGAGCAGGGCGACGCCTTTCGTGTAATGCACCGAGAACGGCGGGCTTTGTGCCGGCTTGCTCTTGAATATGCTTTGCAGCGTTCGAAATGTCGATCGAAGTCAAAGGCCCGCCCGGAATGGCATCTTCCGTTCCTCTCCCACTCGCTAAGGTTGAGTCTCCTCTAAACAAAGATGCCGTTTTTATTTGGAATCCGGCTTTCCCAGTCATCTTCCATTCGTCCTGGTTGCGAGTCGCCGCAAACAGGCTCACATCCGCTCCCCCCGATACGCGGCGGACTTGTTTGGCAAAATGACGGTGAACCGCGAGCCTGCTCCGAGCCTGCTTTCCGCTTCGATCGTTCCGTTGTGCGCCTCAGTCAGCGCTTTGGCGATACTGAGCCCGAGGCCGACGCCGCCGCTGAAGCGGGAGCGGGACTTGTCCGCCCGGTACAGCCGATTGAAGATGTAAGGCAAATCTTGCTCGCCGATGCCGATGCCGTTGTCTTCCACCACGAATAATGTGCTGTCGACGCTCCAGGCGACGGATATCGCCACCTTGCCGTGCTCCGGCGTATACTTGATCGCATTGGCTATGAGGTTGGACAACACCTGAACGATTTTGTCTTTGTCCACCTCGGCGTAGCAGGGAACGTACGCGGGCTCGAATGTAAGCTTGATTAGTTTGCTTTTGGCAAGTGACATAAAGTGGGAATGAACCGTTCTGGCGAGATCGACCATGTTCGTCCGGCGGATGTTTAACGAGAAGCGCGCGCTTTCCGCTTCGGAGAGCCGCTCCAGGTCGTTGACAAGGCGCGACAGCCGGATTAGCTCGTCATAAATGTCCTGAAGCCGGCTCGGCTCCGGCTCGTATACGCCGTCAACGATCGCTTCGATTTGCGTTTGCAAGGTAGTGAGCGGCGTACGCAGCTCATGCGTCAAATCCTCCATTAAGGCGTGTCGCCAATCCTCCTGCTTCTTCAACTCTTTGGTCATCCCGTGCAGCGTCGCGGCCAGGCGCCGGACTTCCTCCAGGCCTTTAAGCGGCGGGGAGACGTCGAGGTTGCCTTTACCGATCTCGTCCGCCATACGGAACACATCGCTCAGCCGTCTGGTCAGCCCGCCCGCAATGAAGTAACTGAGCAGGATGGAGAGCGCGACAACGCCGCTCAACAGCAGCTTGGAGCGGAACGAAATCGATTCCATAAATTCCTTGTAAGCGGGCTCCAGTTCTTTGCTGCTTTCTATATACTCCATGCGAAGATAGCCTTGCACGTCGCCGTGCGCGGTGTAGGGCGACTCTATCGATTTGCCGGACACCGGGAGATCGACCATGATATACGTATCGAACCATACTTCCTTTCGGTCCGCGCTTTCGAAGCGAAGCAGGATGCCGTACAGGGCGGAGCGGCACTGCAGCCATAAACGCTGCTCGTTCGTGAGAGGGCTGCGAACGATGCCGTATTCCCGCATGTCGTCCATGACGAGGTAGCTGTTTTTGGCGATCTGCGTCGCTTGGAACCGCGTGAACAAGCTTATCCAATTCGTATTGTTGACGAACGAAATTAGCAGCACGATGCCGATCGAATAGATCAGGAAGCTGGCAAATAAAATAAAGCTCATTTTGCGGAAAATCGGAAATAGTTTTCTCATATCCCGCCATCATCCGGCTGCAGCGAAAATTTAGCTACGGCCGATTTTGTTTTCTGGAAGAAGCTCGCTTCCATTTTCGGCATATCGGCGCCGGCCAGAACGATGTAAAACTGGTCGAGCTGGAGCGGGGATTTGATCAGCGTGTCGCGCATAGCGCCGATTTTTTCCTGCAGGCTTGCGATCGAATCCATGTGATACGGGATTTCGTTCGGATAGCGCAAGTAGTTGTCCAAATCCCGCTTAAAGCTCTGAATGGTCTGGTACACGTTGTCCTCCTTACCGTTCGCTATCAGCTGCACTGCCCGGATCGTACGGATGATAATGCAGCTTCATCTGATACAGCCCGGCTTTATCGACGCGTATTCGATCCAGTTGTCGTGTTCGCTGTTCCAGAAGAAAACGGGATTAGCTTAATGCAAACAAAACCAGCCCCTTGTTTGTGAGGCTGGCTCTAACCACTTTTGAAAATCGTTATGCCGGCTACACCGCCCGAATCTCTGCTCCTGATAACCCGGATGCAACCTCGCTTCGCTTGGGTTGCAGGGCGTTCATGACGACAGCCTTCTCATCGGCGGCGACTGCCGCGCGGCAAGCCTCGAGAATATCGGGATGCTGAAGGACGGAGACCCGGCCTCCGACCCGGTTCAGGAAATCCTCCGTGATCGTCGTCGGGATCGCCGACAGCGCTATGCGCTCGAAGGCGCTGGCGTTCGTGACGCGGAACAGCAGCTCTTTGGCTGCACCGCCTTGGACCGACGGGTCGCCGCTGAGCCGCAGCTCGGCGCAGCCGGTCGTGCCGGACACGAACACGCGGCAATCGCCCCACGCCCAGCTACGGTCCGGCGTATGCAGTCAGCGTACAGCTGCGCGAGCACCCCTCCCGCCATGAGCACCTGGGCACAGTTGGTGTCGTAAAAGCCCGGATACTCCGGGAGTATCGTCTTGCTCATCAGGCTGTCCACCCGCTCGATCTCCTGGCCGGTCCACCAGCGCAGCAGATCGAAATCGTGGATGAACAAGTCCTGGATGAGCCCCCCGTTCTGTTCCTTCGAGAAATGCCAGCCGTGCCGCTGCTCGGGGTTCAGCCGACGCGGCTTGCGCATCGTCACAGAAACGACCCGCCCGAGCTCGCCCTGCTCGAATCTTTTCGACGAAGAAATCAAGCAAATCTTATCGAATATAAATCCGCGTCGCGCATCCGCGCGGTCAATACTACTTCTTTGTCTGCAAATTTTGCAAGCTCACCATGATCAAAGGTTATCATTCGGTCAATGGAATCACCGAAAATCTCGCAGCTTTCAAGTGTTTCTCCCGTGGACGACCGCAAAGTGAAGTATATATAACCCCGTGCCGATGTCGAAAAGTTAATCCTCATCTCACCGCTTGTAAAGGTAAAATGCTTGGTGGTTATTACTTTTTCGGTATAACCGGCGTGCAGCGAAACGAACCCATCGCTGCGTATGGTGTATCGCCACAATTGTGCCGGCACATCCATCCAATGATTGTCAAAACTGTATAACGACAACTCGTGCGGTTCGCCTTCTACAAGGGGAGGCGTTTCGATAAGCCCGCGTGCCGGAAAGCAGTCGCCGTAAACCCAATTCGAACCGTTCTCCATACCGGGGCGCATAAAAGCCTCATCATACCGCGTAAAATTTATACCGTCGCGGGAAACCATAAATACGCAGTCTGTAACCGCAAGTCCGTATCGTTTGTGATTCTTCGAGGGCAACATGCGTTCAAGACGTTTTTCTTTTCCGCCAAGCTGCTCAAAATTGCCGTTCCATTCGGGGCTTTCTACATATCTCGACGGAAAACCTATATACATATGCGGTGCGCGGACATACGGCGAAACGCAGTTTGTATAAAGCGGGTAATCCTCCGAGTCTCCAAAACAAATCAGTTCGGGGTCGCTCCATTTTTTGCCGTCTTCTGACCAAATGTAACGTATATCGCGTATTCCGGCGTTCCAGTCGTCGCCTATGATATTGTGGAACCCGCGTATATATCCGCGATAGATCCCCGCAAGCTCATCCCAGAAAACAACGTTGAGAGAATCCATATATCCTTTTGTAGTGATAATATCGCCCATTGTAAAGTGAAGTCCGTCGGGGCTTGTGAACATTCGCAGCTCAATTCGCTGCCCATGCTCCGGATTATTATATTTTCCAACGCCTTTATATTTCTCGGACGCAGGAACGGCAGGGTTATCATCCCGGAAGACCATAAAGTTATCGAAATTATTGGTATTTTTGTCTAAAATAATATTGTTCTCGCGCGAGCCTTCCCATTCGCAGATTCCGAGCGCAGGCTTTGTCCATGTAATTCCGTCGCGGCTTTCGGCATAACAAACACGAATACCATTCGTCGTGTGATCCTTGTTGTCGGGGCTATACATCTGCCAGGCAAGATAGTACATCCTGTATATCCCGTTGTCATGTAAAATATTGTGGTAATTGCAACCGTTGCCCTCCCACGATGCATCATGGTTGATTGCGATCTCGCGGCGAGTCGGTTCATGCAAGCGGAATTCTGCTGTCGTTTTGGCATTGTCAATCAAATAGTCGTCGAAAAAGCATTCGCGTTCTGATGAAATGTTTATCATGTTATACTCCTTTATTTTCCTATATTTTCAATTTTACTAATTGGGACAGCCTATTTATGCCCATGTAGTTCCATTCCAGTATTTTAATGCATTTGAAATCACCGCTACTTGTCCAATTCTTGCTTTGAAAGATGGCGCTGTCGTCCATAAATTTCGGCTGCCATTTACGGTATCATCACCAGCAGTCGCATTTGCACCTTGATAAATATAAGAAGTTCCGGCAGCTTCAATAATGTTGTCGAAAGATGAAAATTGTGCGCTATTGTCCGATACGATGTACCACTGCCATCCGCCGGACACTTTAGATTTAAATGTGTTCCCTTTAATAATGCCACCCGTATTGGCGGCTCCTAAAATATGAAACACATAGCCACTTCCAACGACATCCCGAATAACAGTATTACCCTGAACTACCGAATCAGATGAATTTCCACTAACCCTAAATACGCTCCCAGAATTACCCTTTAAGTTTGTGAGCGTGTTACCCGATATATCGGCAGCATACGAATCGATACAAGATATAGCCCCGCCGGGTGGATTAGAGCAACCATCCAATCTATTACCTTTTATAGTTGCATGATTAGACCTATATAATTGTATGAAGTAAGCACTAACGTCTTGAATGGTATTACCAATGATGTTCGCATAATTTGCCCTGTCCGTGTGAATACCTTGTACGACTTTGTAAATATTGTTTGCTGATAGAACTACATGTTGAGCGTCATTTAAACTAATCCCTGTTGTACTGTACGTGTTATTAAACAATCCGTGAATGATATTGCCGACAACTGAAATTTTACTATCAAGACTTTCAACACCTAGCGCCGGGTATGTATCAAGAGTGATCCCCCCAACTTGATTCCCGATACAAATGTTTGAAGATACGACACTATTTAAAGTATTTACAGAACAAACAATACCCCAACCACCCTGATTTGCAGAATCCTTTTTGTTGCCATAAGACAAATTACCAATAATACGTGCTTTCTTAGTTGTATTGCTTACTACAATTCCGCTGCGTTGAGCATCATGTGACGTGACGCCGCTAATATAAACATCTTCGCCATTTAAGATTTGAATATTATCATACGAAGATGCATTCTTATACTCTCCGCCGGTAATGGAAACTTTCGCAAGTGGTGTAATGGCATATAATCCAATCATACCGCCATCAACTTCAATGTTTTCACATATTAGTTTTTTCTTGGCTCGGGTAACAATGTTGATTGAAACGGATGGTTTGAATTTAGCGCCCTTCAAAATTAATGAATCGCCTGAATGTTTAATAGAGCAATGAGATTCGGACGTAATGGTTCCACCTGCATTATTATCCTTGTTTTGATCAATTTCAATGTCACCATCAATAATTAAATTATAAGCAGTGTTTAAAAGTGTTGCGTTTGAGCCTGCGAATAATGTAATGCCGCCGGAACCGATAAGTTTAATATCGCCAATCGCGTTCAAGCTTGATGTGCTAATATTCAAGCCGCATAAGTGGATAGGTAATTTTAATGTTGCAGAAACATCAAATAGTGCTTGGAGTTTTGTGTATTCATTGGTACCATCACCCTGTAAACCCGCAAGAGTTGCTAATAGTTGATCATAATAACCGACAAGCACCCAGCCATTCAATGTGTAGAATCCGTCATTTACATTCGATTTATCAGCATCGTAAATATACATAGCGCCAGTGGCTTTCATTCTGATCGTTCTGGTTTGAAAATTACTATCCAGAGCTAACATTTCAGAAATAGATTCAATCGTATAAACGGATGAATCATTAATCTCTTGCTGTGTTTTTCCGCTACTATCGAGAATAGCACTCGCTGGATGTGCTTCAGCCATATCACGACCTGCCAGCTCGTTATGGGTTATAAGCTCAAGCTTCGCCGCTATTCCTGGGGGAATTTTGCCCTTGTCGTTAGACCCTTCGTATACGGCACCGGCAACCGATGAACCCTCTTTCCCGTAAACCGTTGACGATCCCCCGAGTATGCTGCCCGCGGCTAAGGCCACACCGGCCATACCGAAGGACGTTAGTAGCTTTCTGCGGCTTATATGGCTGCCGGACTCATCCGGCCGTTCCTGCTCCTGCTCCTGCTCCAAACCTTTCCCCGCTTGCTGCTCCAACTTTTATTCACCTCATCTAAGTGGATTTTTCGGTCAACTATTCGTCTTTACCGATTGGACGGCTCCGCCATTTCGATGCGACCGGATCAAGGCATCGGCTACATATACCGAACAGAGGCCGTCCTCGAGCGTACAGACCGGTACGGCGCCATTTTGCGCGATATCGACGAGATGCTCCACCGCCAGCTGAATTAGGCTATCGCGCGCCAGCAGATTGGTCTCCTCGCGCTTCAGCGTCAGGTGTGCACCTTGAACTGACGTATGCTTCGCAACCGTATAAAAGCGGATGTCATCGCCGGTCCGTTGCAGCTCGATTTTGCCTTTGTCGAAGTACAGGTCCATCTCGAACATAAGAAAATGGCGGTCGTCAAACGCCTCCGCGTACCCGGGGACGCCATTATCCAGCGAAAACAAGAAAGAAAACGTCGGGTCTCCTTTGCCATCCATGTTCGTGGCGACTTGCCTGACGACTTGGACTTGAGCGATCGGACCCGCTGCAAACCGTATCAGATCAAACAGATGAGAACCGTTGTTGCCGATCCCCCGCGTATACCGCACATGGATGTTGGTCAGCTTGCCGAGCTCCCCGGACATTACCGCTTGACGAATTTGACGAACGCCTTCGCTCCATCTCCGCGAAAAATTGACGACAACCGTTCGCTTATGGCGCTCCATGAGCTCGGCGATTGCCTCCGCCTCCTGAACTGTCGTCGCAACCGGCTTTTCCAGAAAGAGGACGCGCGCTTGCGAACGGGACAATACCGTCCGCAGCAGCTCCAGACGCACATGCTCTGGCGTGCAAATGCTTATCACATCGAGCTGCTGCTCGCTGAGCATCGCCTCCAAGTCCGTGTAAAACTTAGTTTCCGGCGCGATAATCGCGAGTTGCTCGCCCTGCTCCCTGCGTACGCCTGCGGCTGCCGCAAATTCAATATGCGGGTTTAACCGGTAAGCCAACGAATGGCTTAATGGCACATCTTTTCGCGGTATATCCGCCCTCAATCCGATATAGCCCAGCCCGATAACGGCAGCACGGTATTTACTCATCGCGATCCTTTACCCCGCCATTCCTGTAAGTTACTGGGATACCTTCGGGCTCACGGACGCGGCATACTGCTTGTTGCGATCGTCGATCATTTGCGAGCCTCCCATTTCGAGCCAACGCGCCATGATGCCATCCCAGCTGTCGACGCGTATTTCGCCGTTTAACACCCGCACCTTCTGCTCGCTAAGATTATCGTTCAAAGCACCAAGCTTCGGATACGACTGCCATTTGGTCATATCGTAATACACGCCAGAATCGATCGGTTCGAATCGCGGCAGCCGGTTTACCTGCTCCCGCTTCAAATTGTACTCTGCGGATGTCCATGCTTTAACCGGCCATACCGGTTTGCCCGGCCAGTTAATATACACCGTTTTGTATTTGGCGTAATAATGCGCTTTGGCCAAATCGGTTTTGTCCTCGGAGATAAATTCGACCATCCCGTCCGGAGTCGTCGTGTAGTTGTCGCCTTCGATGCCGAACGAGGTCAGCATGTTGCCTTCGTAAGTTCCCTGGTAGTCGAAAAACTTCAAAACCGTTTCGGGACTGGCATTCTTTTTGTAAATGACCCAGACCGAGTGAGCGATCGGCGAGGCAGGCAAACGATTGAGGCCTTGTTCGCCCTCAAGCACAACCGGAACATAGTTGTAGTCTGGCACGGATTTCCTCAGCACCTCGCCGGCGTTTACTATCGTTCCCGAAAACGTGGCGGCAACCGCCCCTGCCCGGTTATCGGCAATCAGCTCCTGTTGTTTGTCTGCAGCCGACAACAGTAAATCCGACCACAAATATCCTTTCTCGTTCCAACTGGCGAGCTTGGCAAGAAACTGCTTATAGGCAGGATGAAGCTCAGGCGGCTTCAACTTTCCGTCGGCGTCCTGCCACCAGGCATAGCCTTGCGGCAGAAAGCTCGAGCCGAGAACGTTCTCCAGCATGTTAAACGCGCCGCCCGATGCAACGGTAAGCGGTACTGTGTCCATCTTGCCGTTACCGTCGGGATCTCGCTCCTTGAACGCTTTCAACACTTCCTCAAATTCGTCTATCGTTCGCGGGAGCGGTAACTGCAGCTTGGCGAGCCAGTCAGCGCGGATTTGCAGCGCGCTGAGCGTATACAGACCGTTCTCGATCGGAATACCGAGAATATTTCCTTCATACGTCGCCAGCTTGAACGCTTCGGGTACGACGTTTTTCTTGAGATGGGTCCCATACCGGTCAAGCAGATCGTTGAGCGGCAAAAGGAGCCCTTCGTTAAACGCCTGTACCGCCTCGGTTATCGATAATTCGGCGAAGTCCAGCTGCTCGCCGGAGGACAGCATAGCCGCCCGCTTCGACCGGCACGGCCCGCCTGATCCCCCATCCGAGAAGACGATGCGCACATCAGCGCCCGTTTGCTCCAATATTCGATCATGCACCCGCTTCTCCTCAGCCGTTTGCCGGTCAAAGGTGGGGCTACAATTCAGCCCGACGATGCGAATTCCGCTCGATATCGGTTGGCCGTCGTTCGGACCTGATTGCCCCGGAGCAGCCGAATCGCAAGAAGCCGCTGCGAGGAGAACTATCAGGAGCATTGGGGCAAGCATCGTTTTGATCCCTCTACATGAACGCATCGATTCAAGCCCTCCTTATGCTCCCAAGCCGTCCTGCGGCAGTTTACTTCGCTTTCAGCTCCTGCAGCTTTTTCACAGCGCTCTCTTCCGACAATCGCATTGCGGTATTCAAGTCGATCTCGCCTATCATAACCTTATTCATATTCGCTACATACAGCGAGGCGATCGGTATTTCATTGACGCTTTTATACGGAACTTCCGCCAGTTTGTTGTAGAAGTAGGCGCCCCAATTTTTATCCTTCACCTTCGTACCCTGACCGAATTCTTTCCTGACATCCAAGTTTTTCACCACCGGCATAAAGCCTTTTCTGGCAACTTCGGTCTGGAATTCGTCCGATAGTAGATACTTCAGCATTTCCATTGCCGCATCCGCGGTTTTTTTGTTTTTGGCCATCCGGGTAATACCGAAATATTGAGTATACGGCTGTCCACCCACATTCGGCAAATCCTGGAACGACGGAAGCGGCACCCAGTCCCAGTTGAATTTGCTTAATTGATCCTCGCGGCTATTGGCCACGAAAGCGGTCATCCCGCCAATCATCGCGACTTCCAAATCTTTGAAAAAGCCGTCGATGGCATTGTGTTTCTTCAAATACTCCTGAATGCCGGCTACCTCGGTAGGGGCGATCAGCAGCGTCTGGTAAAATTTCTTCCAACGTTCGTCCCGGTTGATCGTAGGCGTCTGCGTCTTCTCGTCAACGAGTGGAATGGACAGCGGATTCATGGACAGCATGTAATTCGTAAACGGCAAGTATCCGGCATACGTTTTATCGCCCTCGGTCCGGGTCATCTTGCGCGACATATCGATGATTTCTCCCCAACTGACGCCGTTTTTCGGATAGGGGACGCCGAATTTATCGAAAATGTCTTTGTTGTACATGATGCCGAGCGTATCGGCAACGACAGGAAGCGCATACATGCCGTAGCTCGAATTCCGGATGCCGCTAATGTTCGACGGGTCAATCCGGTTCAGATCGAGCTGGTGCTGCTTGATCAGATCGGACATGTCCAACTGCAAATCGTAGGAGATGACCTCGTTTTCGAAATAACCGACATTGGCGAAATAAACATCGTAATGGGTATTGGAGGCGAGCATGCCGGGAACATCCATCCCTTTGCCCGTGTTCTGGATGTACTTGATCGTGTCGTTGGGAAATTTCTTTCTCAGGCTGTTGCCGAACCGATTATCGAAATCGGCCGGCGTCATCCCGTTCTGCGAGTAAAATACAACTTCGGCGGGCTCCCTCGGTTTTTCTTCCAACTTCGCTTTATCCTTGTCTTGGCCACCATTGGTTGTTTTATCGCCGGTCGTGACCGTACCACCCCCGCTGCAGCCTGCCAGCAACAAAGCAACGGCCAGCAACAACAACGGAATCATTGTAAAACGTCTCTTCATCTTCATCGGACCATCTCCCCTTTTTCCTACATCATATCGATCCCGGCCCCGGACGCCGGAACAATTTCAACCTACCCCATCTTCGGCGATCTTTTCAATCACAATATATTAAAACCGTTGTAACGAGCGGCTTCCAGTCCCAAGTTCAACGAGTTGAATATTGTGATACAAAAAAATATCCCCGCTTCATATCCCCCCCCCATTTCATTTTCACGGGAAGTAAAAAAGCCGACAGTGTTTCCTGTCGTCATGCGAGTCGGACTGATCGTTCAGCTATCGGCGAGTTGCGGCTTTTTCTCCATGTTCCGCGTAAACAACAGCTCTCTGTACTCGGAAGC
>FWWL01003402.1_pt1 | contig 14878 bp, 5 predicted proteins | sample 2228331 | NCBI WGS metagenome assembly FWWL01 (sample SAMEA103939775, study PRJEB20133) | metagenome
GCCGGCCGCCCGAAACCCTTGAGGCGCTGTGACGCTCATCGGCTCTCCTCCTCGGCACCCAGTTCTCGCTCCGCTTAAATTTACAATAAAGGCATGGGAAGGCAGGAAGGGCGCGGGCCGCCGGAGCCCCGGTCTGGACCCCCAGGGAGTTACGCCCTCCGATCCCTCCAAAACTGAGGAAGCGGGCAGTCAGGGCCCCCGCGCTCTCCCTTCCGGGGAGGCCGTTTCCGCGTAACGGCCTCCCCCGGTTTTCGGTTATCTTTATAGGTTAGCATTTTAAGACTATCCGGGCTCAGGGAGGGGCAAGGGCGGGGAACGGCGAGCGCCCCTTTCCCCCGCGGACTGGGCAGGAAGGCGAATCCGATCGCAGCGCTTTCTCGTTCTTTCCCATCCCGCGTTCTATCGTGGCGGCTCCTGAGGGGAGGTCGATCGCCCCCCAAGCCTCCTGCGGGCCAGGTGTGGGAACTGGAAGGGTCCAGCCGGAGTTAGAGTGATCTTGCCACATAACTGAAAATCGGTAAAAATTATTTTAAAGCCGGCGTCGGTGCGGCGGAGCCGGCAAGGCGGTCGATGGGCGGGAGGACCCTGTGGCATGGGGTGGAGGACCGATGAGCGGGGTGATTTTATACATTGAGGACAATTTCGAAAACCGGCTGCTGGTTCGGCGGATCCTGGAGGCGGAAGGGTATCGGGTGGTGGAGGCCGAGGATGGGCCCAGAGGCCTGGAGCTGGCCCATTCGCTCCGGCCCGACCTCATCCTGGTGGACCTTCACCTTCCGGACATTGACGGCTATGAGCTGGTCCGCCGCTTCAAGCAGATGCCCCACCTGCAGGGTGTCCCCATTGTGGCCCTCACCGCCGATGTGATCCGCGGCACGCGGGAGCGGGCGCTCGCCACCGGGTGCGACGGCTATATCCCCAAGCCGATCGACGTGGATGCGCTGCCGGGGCAGATCGCCGCTTTTTTGCGGAACGAGGAGGGGGAGCATGGCCGGTGAATCCGTAAAGCCCCCGGTGAACCCCAAAGAGGCCACGATCTTGGTGGTGGAGGACAACCTGCAGAATTTCGTCCTCATCGCCCGTCTCCTGGGCTATCTGGGCGTGCGGGACATCCAGTGGAAGGCCTCCGGTTGGCAGGTCCTGGAGTTCGCGGGGCAGCTGCCCCATATTGATCTGATCCTGTTGGACATCCATCTCCCCTATGAGGACGGCTACGAGGTGCTCCGCCAGATCCGCGCGGATCCCCGCTTTCGGGGGACGCGGGTGGTGGCGGTCTCGGCGGAGGCCACGGAGGACAACATGCGACGCGCCCGGGAGGCGGGCTTCGACGGGTTCATCGGGAAGCCGATCGACCCCGATGCCTTCCCCGACCAGATCCGACGGATCCTCGCCGGCGAAGGGGTGTGGACCCTGGGTTGAGGAGGGGGAAGATGGTCACGTTGGATTGGGGCGCGTGGCCGTTGCGCTGGAAGTTCCTGGCCGGGTTCGTCCTGATCGCGCTGGTCAGCGTGGTCGGGACGGTGGAAGTTGCCGGGCGGCTGATGGAAAGCGCCCTCCAGCGACGGATCATGGAGGAGTTCCAAGGGGTGGCGCGGACCCAGCGGGCGGCCCTGGAGCAGGTCCTGTGGCATCAGATCGAGAGCCTGAGCACGGGGGCGGAGGAAGAGACCCTGGTCTCCGAAGCGGTCTACCGTTCGGCTTACTACACCGACCCGACGATGCGGCGCAGCATCGTCCAGCAGGAGGAACTCCTCTGGAAGACCCAGCCGGATTCTGAGGTGCGGCGGCGGGTCCTTCGGAGCCCGGTTGCGGACAAGCTCCGTGCCCTTCGAGGCCGGCTGCAGGGCCACCTACATCTCCTTCTCACCGATGCCCACGGCGTCCTGATCGCGGCTACAGAGCCCCCACGCGCCTATCGGTTTGATCAAGAGCCATGGTGGCAGGCCGCCTGGGATCACGGACGGGGAGCGCCTTACATCGGCACGATTCAATTCGATGAGGATCTCCAGACCTCGGTGGTGTATCTGGCCGTGCCGGTCTACCGTCCGGACACCCATCAGGCGGTGGGGGTGCTCCGCAGTGCCTATGGCGCCTCACAGATCTTCGGCATCCTCGGCCAGTTCCGGACCGGCCAGACAGGGCGGGCGTTGCTCCTGGATCGAGATGGCGCGGTCCTCATCGATCCGATCGGGGTGCTTCAACGGGAGCAACGGATCAGCACCCTGGGCCTTTCTCCGGTGAGCTTCGCGCAACCGGAAGGCGCGGCCCTCACGCTGGACTGGCTGGTCGCCTACAGTCGGGTGGGCTCCGGGATCAGCCACCAGCTTCCCTCCCTCGAGGAGCGGGGGTGGATCCTGGCGGTGCTGCAGCGCGAGGATGAGGCCTTGGCCCCGGTGGCGCGCCTGGGCCGCCAGGCGCTGCTCTGGGCGCTCGCCGTTGGGGGGATCGCGATCGTTCTCTCCTTTGTTGCTTCCGCTTCCCTTACCCGCCCCATTGTGCAGCTGACGGAAGCCGCACGGCAGCTGGGCGCCGGCCGGCTCCACATCCGGGTCCCGGTTCCTTCGCGGGATGAGCTGGGGATCCTCGCGGAGACCTTCAACACGATGGCCCTCCGGCTGCAGGACCTCTACCAGAACCTGGAGCGCCGAGTGCAGGAGCGAACCGTTCAACTCCAGACGGCGGCGGAGATGGGGCGCCTGATGGCCTCCATGCTGGATCTGGATGAGCTCCTGCGGACGGCGGTGAACCTGATCCGGGATCGCCTGGGCTATTATCACGCATCGGTTTTCCTGATGGACGAGAGCGGCCAGTGGGCCGTGTTGCGGGAGTCGACAGGGGAGGTGGGCCGGCGGCTGAAGGAACGGGGCCACCGCCTGGCGGTGGGGGGCCAGAGCCTCATCGGATGGGTCACCGCGAACGGGCGGCCCCGCGTGGCCCAACGCACGGCGGAGGACCCGATTCACCTTCAGAACGAGTTGCTTCCGGAGACCCGTTCGGAGGCCGCTTTCCCCCTGAAGGTCGGCGAACGGATGATCGGCGCCCTCGATGTGCAGAGCACCTTGGAGGATGTGTTTGACCCGGGGGCCCTCTCCGTGCTCCAGATCCTCGCCGATCAACTGGCGGTGGCCATCGAGAACGCCCGGCTCTACCGCCAGGCGCAGATCGCCCTGGAGGAGACCCAGGCCCTGTATCTGGCCACCCGGGATCTCACCGCCGCCACCTCCATCGAGGCGGCCGCCCGGGCGCTGCTGGCGCATCTTCCGAGCCAGGGGGTGGATCGCTACGTGTTGACCCTGGTGGAGGATCCGGAGGCCCGCGCGGAGCAACGGGTGCTTCAGGCCCGGCTGATCTGGGATCGGGACCGCGGCCTCTTCACGGAGCCCCGGCGATACACGGCGGCCGAGCTGCCCATCATCGCCCGGGAGCCCACGCGGGAGCCGATCGTGATCCCCGACGTGGCGACCGATCCATGGCTCGATGAGGTGAGCCGCTCCTTCTACGTGCGGCACCGGGTCCGCTCGATCGCCTTCTTCCCTCTCTGGGCCGGCGAGACCTTCTGGGGCTGGCTGATCGCCCAGGGCGTCCATCATCCGCTGCCGCTGGAGGAGCAGACCGTCCGCCGGCTGCAGGCCCTCACCGACACGGCCGCGGTGGTGTTCCAAAACCAGGTCCTCTTCGAGCAGCTGGAGCGCCGGTTGCGAGAGCTTTCCGTTCTCTACGAGATGGCGGCCTCCCTTTCCCAGGCTTCCGGCCTGGAGGAGGTGCTGGCCCATGTCGGCCGCGCCTTCGCTCAAGGGCTGCGCGCGACCAGCGTGTATGTGGGCCGCGTGGCTTCCGACGGCCAGGGGTTCATGATCGTGAGCGCCTATCACGCCCCCGACGCGTCCGCCCAGGAGCGCGCGAGGACGGCCGGCGCTTACTATCGTTACCAGGATTATCCCCGCTACCAACAGGTGCGAGAGAGCGAGCAACCGGTCGCGCTTCGCCGCAGCGAGCTGGAGGCGCAGGGCGCGCCGGAGGCGGCGCTGCTGGCCCGATCCGATGGGCGGACGGCGTTGCTGCTCCCCCTCGCGGTAGGGGATCGCTATTACGGCCATGTGGAGGTCTGGGACAGTCGGGAGGAGCGCTGGTTCTCGGAAGCGGAAATCCGACTGGCGGTGGCCCTGGCCGACGGCGCGTCGGTGGCGATTGGGCGCGCTGAGCTCTTTGCGGAGACCGAGCGCCGCGCCCGCTTGCTCCAAGCCGCAGCCGAGGTCAGTCGCATCGCTGTCACCATCCTGGATCCGGATCGGTTGATGAGCGAGGCGGTGGAGTTGATCCGTGACCGCTTCGATTATTACTACGTCGGCTGGTTCGTCCCGGATGCGGAGGGGCGGTGGATGGTGCTGGCCGCTGGGACCGGGGAGCCGGGCCGGATCATGAAGGAACGTGGCCATCGGCTGGAGATCGGTGGGCAATCCATGGTCGGCTGGGCGGCCGCCCATCGCCGCGCCCGCATCGCCCTGGACGTCGGCGCCGAGCCGGTCCGATTCGCCAACCCGTTGCTCCCCCTGACTCGCTCCGAGATCGCCCTCCCGATGATCGTGCGCGGGGAGCTGGTGGGGATCCTGGACATCCAATCCGAGCAGCCGGCGGCCTTCACCGAGGAAGACATCCGGGCTCTTCAAGTGATGGCCGATCAGCTGGCCACCGCCTGGCAGAACGCCCGGCTCTACGCCCAGGCCCAGAGCCAGGCCCACGAGCTGGCCATCCTCCACCGCCTGGCGGTGGAGTTCTCGCGCTCCCTGAACGTCACGGAGATCCTGGAGGCGCTGTGCCGGGCCTATGTGGAGGTGCTCGGCGCGGATCATGGCGGGGCGGCGTTGTGGGCGAAGGGGCAGGAGTATGGCGTGGTGGTGGCGGAATATCCCCCTCAAGGGTTCATCGGCGTTCAGATCCAGATCGACAACGCCTTCACCCGCCAGGTGATGGAAACGGGCGAGCCCCAGTGGGCCTGGGATGTGCTTCAGGACGAGCGCCTGGAGGCCACGGGGCCGCTCCTGGCGAGCCTGGGCATCCGGTCCCTCGCGGTGGTCCCGCTGGTGGCCCGGGGCGAGGTGATCGCCACTGTGGGCCTGGATTACCTCCGGGAGCCACACCGGTTCACCCCGGAGGAGCTCCGCCTGGCGCAGACCATCGCGCAGCAAGCGGCGGTGGCCATCGAGAACGCTCTGTTATACGAACAGACCCAGCGGCAGGCCCGACGGATCCAGACGGCCGCCGAGATCTCCCGTATTATCGTCAGTGTGTTGGATGTGGAGAAACTTCTGCAGCAGGCGGTGGATCTGGTGCGGGAACGCTTCGATTACTACTATGTGGGGGCCTTTATGCTCGATCGGTCAGGTGAGTGGGCGGTCCTGCGGGCGGGCACAGGGGAGGCCGGCCGGCAGATGGTGGCCCGAGGGCATCGCCTGCGCGTGGGCGGCGAGTCCATGATCGGTCAGGCCTGCGCCCGCCGCCAGCCGGTGATCGCCCAGGACGTCAGCGAGGCCGAAGCCCGCTATGTGAACCCCTTGCTCCCGGCCACCCGGGCGGAGATGGCCCTGCCGCTGGTCGTCGGCGATCGGGTGCTGGGCGCGCTGACGATCCAGGCGGATCGCCCCCACGCCTTCTCGCCGGAGGACCTCACCGTCCTCGGCATCGTGGCGGACAACCTGGCCGTGGCGCTCCAGAACGCCATGGCTTATCAGGAGCTGGAGCGCCGCACCCACGAGGAGGAGGCGATCGATCAATTGACGGCGCGCCTGCTGCAATCCGGGACGGTCCGTGGGAGGTTGCTGGCTGGGCTGGAGATGATCGCCCGGTTGACCGGGGTCACCCCGATGGCCGTGTGGATCGGGCCGAGCGCTTCTTCCCAGTCCGATGATGAGCCGTCCCGTTGAGTTTGCTTAGGAAGGATGGACCAGCAATCACGCCTCATCGACCAGCTGAACGCAGGCGGGTAGTGGATTACATCACCGAGGACTGGGGAAGGGCATGGCTCGAGTTCTACGGGAGGATCTTAAAAAAGCACTGAAGGCCAACGATGCCCGCGGGTGCGAACGGCGATGCCGACGGGCGATGGGCAGCCCGGTTTGAGGCTGAGGGGAGGGCAAAGGAGGGATCTATGGAGGCGACTGCTCAGCGAGTTGAATGGTGGGGCCAGCGTCGTCCTCGGATCGAAAAAGAGATCGCCGACGCCCTTCGCCGGCATCTAAGTGAGAACGCCGGCTTGATGTCCTCCTATCCGCTCGTCCCATCCATCGTCGGAGATTTCCTGTCGCTGGTGGAGGGGACGCTTTTTGGAGGCATCGATGCGGAGGCGGCGCGGGCTGTCGCCCGGGATTGGGGCCAGCAAGGGATGGCGCTGTCTACCCTATTGGGCCTCTTCCACTGCCTGCGGACGTGGATGGAGGCGGAGGACCCCGCGCTCTACACTGAGATCCTCTCGCCTCTAATCCACCTGGAGGAGGCGATGGTTAGGGGGTTGAGCGAGGGGCGGGAGCGCTACCTGGGGGAGCGCACGCAGGAGGCCCTGGCGGATCTAAACGCGCTGATGGGCCGCTCGGTCGCTCAGCGCTGGCTCTCGCCCCGGCGCCCGAGGGCCTATGTCTTCGATGGCTATCGTATCCATGAGACTGACAAGCCGCCAGAGGATGGGGAGCGCCTTCCCTTGCGCGTAGGAGACGTGGAGATCGGATTCCTCCATATCCCCTCCGGATCGCTTCCATCAGATCTGCGGCCGTTGCTCGATCGCCTGCTGGAACGCTGGATCGGTCTGTTGGAGATGGCCAGCCTCCTGGAAAGTGCGAACCGGAACGCCCGCCGCCTCGAGGCCGTCGTGGAGATCGCCAGCGATATCGTCGGCGAACTGGATCCGGAGGCGTTGATCCGCCGGACGGTTCAAGGGGTTCGAGACCGCATGGGCTTCCCCCACGTCTCGGTGTATGCCGTGTCCGAGGGCCGGGGGCTGGTGCTTCAGGCGTGCGCGGGATGTTCTGGGAAGCCGGAGCATGCGGTGGAGATCGCAGCCGAGCGGATCCATGAATGGACGGGTGCTCTGCTTGAGGGGCGCCCATGGATCACCGATGAGTTGGATGAGGGGATGGCCGCCCGTTCTCTGTTCGCGCCCTCTGCTCGCTCCGCCGCGCTCATCCCGCTGTTCGATCAGGAAAGCCATCTGTGGGGGATTCTGATCGTTGAGGCGGAACAGCCGCAAGCCTTCGATCCAGAGGATGCCTACGTCTTCGCCCTCGTCGGGGAGATCGCTACGGTCTCACTCCGGAGCGCGCTGCTCTACAACGAGCAGAAGCGCACGGCGGAGCGCTTGCAGGAGCTGGATCGCCTCAAGACCCAGTTCATCGCCAACATGTCCCACGAGCTGCGGACCCCCTTGAACTCCATCATCGGGTTCAGCCGGGTGATCCTGAAGGGTATCGACGGGCCGCTGACCGAGGCCCAGCGCCAGGATCTCACAGCGATCTACAACGCCGGCCAGCATTTGCTCGGCCTGATCAACGACATCCTGGATCTCTCGAAGATCGAGGCCGGCCGGATGGAGCTCCACTTCACCGAGGTAGACATGCGGGAGATTATCCGGGGCGTGATGTCCACGGCAGTCGGCCTCACCCGCGACAAGCCCATTGAGCTCCGCCAGCAGGTCCCCGAGGATCTTCCGCCGGTTTGGGCCGACGCCCAGCGGGCCCGCCAGGTCCTGCTCAACCTGGTCTCCAACGCCGCCAAGTTCACCGACCAGGGGTTCATTGCGGTCCGCGCCTGGGCGGACGACGCATATGTGACCGTCAGCGTGCAGGACACCGGGATCGGGATCCCAAAGGAGAAACAAGCGGAGATCTTTGAAGAGTTCACCCAGGTGGAAAGCGGGACAACCCGGCGCTATGGCGGGACCGGGCTGGGCCTGGCCATCGCTCGGCGCCTCGTGGAGCTGATGGGCGGGCGCATCTGGGTCGAGAGCGAGCCGGGGAAGGGATCCACTTTCTTCTTCACCCTCCCTCGCGCCCGGCCTCGAACCCTCGTGGAGCCCCGCTCGGGCCGGCCTGTGGTCCTCTGCGTGGACGACGATCCGGGCGTGATCACCCTGTATCGGCGCTACCTGGAGAAACACGGTTTCGAGGTGGTCGGGCTGACGGACCCCCAGGATGTGCTCGAGGTCGTTCGCCGCGTTCGCCCCGACGTGATCACGCTGGACGTCATGATGCCGCATAAGGATGGCTGGGTGATCCTCCAGGAGTTGAAGACTGATCCGGAAACCCGCTCTATCCCGGTGATCGTTTGTTCCATCATAGATGAGCGGGGGCGAGGCTTCAGCCTGGGGGCGGCCGAGTATCTGGTCAAGCCGTTCACGGAGGAGGAGCTGCTGGAGGCGATCCAGCGAGTGGATGGCCGGCCGGGGCCGCTTAAGGTCCTGGTGATTGACGACTCGGAGGCCGACCGCCAGCTCATCCGGCGCGTCCTGGAGCGCCTGGGCGGCTATCAGGTCCTGGAGGCCTCCGGCGGGTCGGAGGGAACCGCCTTGGCCCGCCAGGAGCGCCCCGATTTGGTGATCTTGGACCTGATGATGCCGGAGATGGACGGTTTCATGGTAGTGGAGGCCTTGAAGGGGGATCCAGCCACCCGATCCATCCCTATCATCGTGCTGACAGCCAAGTCTCTGACTGAAGAAGACCGCCAGCGGCTCAACGGGCGGATCGAGGCCTTGCTCCAGAAGGTCGGCGTGGATCCAGAAGCGCTCCTCGCAGAGGTGGTGGAGGTCGTGCGGAGGGTTCGATAGGCTCGTCCCAGGATCTGGTCTCCTCTGGCTGGCCGACACCTCGGGCGGCCGGGCGTTCCAGGTTGCCAGGCTCGAATTCCCGGAGGAGGCGTTAGGGGAAGGGCCGGTGCCCTTCGGCGGTGGAGGCGGTTGGCAGCCTGTTCCAATTATGGTATCCTTAGAAGCAGGTTTTAGCCGTGGTGGCTGCTTTCCGCCGCGAGGCCGGGTCTGCAGCACGAGATAGGAAGGAGTGACGAGGAGATGGCCCGCTATCGGGGCTGGAATCCGAATATCGTGGTGGACGACGCCTTCCGACACCGGGCGCGGGGGGCGGTGGGGATGTTTTAGCATCCGATGGTGGAACGAGTGAAAGCGAACCTGGGCCGCCCACCCGCAGCGGGCGGCCCAGGCTTTTTGCGGGCCCTCCCATCGCCGTCCAGGGCTTTGACCATGGAGAGGCCCTCAAAGGCGGCCCCCGCCCGGCTGGGAAACCTTGTGGGAATCGAGCAACGGCGCACAGGGCTGAATCTGCTTCAGGACGGGAGGACTTCATGTTGAAAACCCACGGGTGTGGCGAGTTACGTCCGGCCCACATCGGCCAGCGGGTGGAATTGGCCGGTTGGGTGCATCGCCGCCGGGATCACGGCGGGCTGATCTTCATTGACCTGAGGGATCACAGCGGGCTGGTGCAGGTGGTGGGGGATCCCTCCCGCTCCGCTGCGGCCCACGCCGTTTTGGATGAGGTTCGCCTTGAATACGTGATCCAGGTCCGTGGCTTGGTCCGCCGCCGCCCGGCGGGGGCGGAGAACCCCCATCTGCCGACCGGGGAGATCGAGGTGGAGGCCCACGAGGTCCGCATCCTGAACCCCGCTCGTCCGCTGCCTTTCTCCATCGAGGATGACGGCCGCCGGATGGATGAGGCAGTCCGCCTGCGCTACCGCTATCTGGACCTGCGCCGGGCGCGGATGCAGCGGAACTTGACGTTGCGTCACCAGACGACGCGGGCGATTCGGGATTATCTCGATGCCCGGGGGTTTATCGAAGTGGAGACCCCCATTCTGATCAAGAGCACGCCCGAGGGGGCGCGCGACTTCATTGTCCCCAGCCGGCTGCATCCGGGGAAGTTCTACGCCCTCCCGCAATCCCCCCAGCAGCTCAAGCAGCTGCTGATGGTGGCGGGCCTGGAGCGATATTATCAGATCGCACGCTGCTTCCGGGACGAGGATCTTCGGGGCGATCGCCAGCCGGAGTTCACGCAGCTGGATCTGGAGATGTCCTTCGTGGATCGGGAAGATATCCTTCAGCTCATCGAGGGGTTGCTGATCGAGGTGGTGCAGCGGGTCACCCCCCACAAGCGTTTCCGCGCGCCCTTCCCGCGCCTCACTTACGCGGAGGCGATGGCCCGTTACGGCTCGGACAAGCCGGATCTCCGGTTCGGCATGGAGCTGGTGGATCTCACGGATGTGTTCCAGGAGAGCGCCTTCGAGGTGTTCCGCACAGCCGCTCGGGCAGGAGGCCAGGTGAAGGCGCTGCGCGCCCCGGGGTGCGCCGGCTACAGCCGCCGTGAGCTGGACGAGCTGGTCACCTATGTGAAGGGGCTGGGCGCCAGGGGGCTGATCACCCTCGCCTTCACCGGGGACGGCGTGAAAGGGCCGGCGGCGAAGTTCCTCACCGAGGGCGAGCAGGCGGTCATCGCCGAGCGAACCGGGGCGGGAGCGGGGGATCTGGTTTGCATGGTGGCGGATGCTCCGGAGACGGTGGCCAAGGCCCTGGGGGGCTTGCGCCTGTTCTTCCGCGACCGGCTGGGGCTGGCCGATCCGAACGAATTCGCCTTCGCCTGGATCCTGGAGTTCCCTATGTTCGAATGGAACGAGGAGGAGGGGCGCTGGGAGGCCATGCACCATCCCTTCACCTCGCCGATGGATGAGGACCTGGACCGTCTGGAGGCCGACCCCGCGTCGGTCCGGGCGAAGTCCTACGACATCGTGTGTAACGGATATGAGATCGGCGGGGGGAGCATCCGGATCCACCGCCGGGAGATCCAGGAGCGGGTCTTTCGGTTGTTGGGGTATACCCCGGAGCAGGCCCGTGCCCGGTTCGGCCATCTGCTGGAAGCCTTCGAGTTCGGCGCCCCGCCCCATGGAGGGATCGCCCTGGGGTTGGATCGCCTGGTGATGCTCTTGGCGGACGAGCCGAACATCCGGGAGGTTATCGCCTTCCCGAAGACGGCCAGCGCCATGGACCTCCTCTTCGACGCGCCCTCGGAGGTGGACGAGCGCCAGCTGCGGGAGCTCCACATCCGGGTGGTGCGCGACGAGGAGGCATAGGGTCGTCCTGGGGATTTCCCGAGGGGCCCGTCGTCTCTCGCCTAAGGGATCCACGAATGGGCGCGGGATCCGGCGAGCGGGAGGGCCCCGGGAGGATGAACGTTGATTTGACAAAATCAAATCAAATTGCTATACTTCTTTTTTGCGATGTTCGAAACCCCTTTCGCTCGATTTCGATCCCCCAAAAGGGCCGGAGGCGCCGGCGCGGCCGGTGAACCCTGCCGTGTGGCTTAGCATCGCGCCGCAGGCCTGAACAGGAGGAAGCGGACGGCATGATTCGAATCAGCGGTGAAAAGCGCTACGCTCACATCCCCGAGATCCTGGAACCGCCCAATCTGATTGAGATCCAGCACCAGTCGTTTCAGTGGTTCATTGAAGAGGGCCTGAAGGAGCTCTTCGATGAGATCTCGCCCATCGAGAGCTTGAACGGCCAGATGCGTCTGTATTTCCCGGGGAACAACTCGGTGGCCAAGCAGCTGAAGCTGCGCTATTGGTTCGACGAGCCCAAATACAGCGAGCTGGAGTGCTTGGAGCGGGACCTCACCTACGGCCGTGGTATGTGGGTCCAGGTGGCCCTGATCGTGGCCGGGCGGGAGCCGATGGTGAAGGATATCTTCTTCGGGGAGATCCCGTGGATCACCCGCAACGGCACGTTCATCTATAACGGCACCGAGCGGGTGGTGGTCTCCCAGCTGATCCGCTCGCCCGGCGTCTATTTCGATGTAGAGGAAGATCCCACCCTGGGCCGCCCCCTGGCGATGGCGAAGCTGATCCCCGATCGGGGGGTGTGGCTGGAGTTCGAGACCCGGCGCAACGACCTGCTCGTCCTTCGCTTCAACCGGCGTCGCACGGTGCCGGTGACGCTTTTCCTGCGGGCCCTGGCGGCGGTGGATGATGGGATCAGCCGCATCCTGACCGAGGGCACGGATGAGGAGCTGCTCGAGCTCTTCCAGGATGTGGACACCCATCCGGATCATCCATACATTTTGAGCACCATCCGCCAGGAGGGCCGGCTGGAGCCCCGCGAGGGCCGCACCCTGGCCCAGGAGGCCTTGATCGAGTTCTTCCGTCGGCTGCGCCCTGGGGACCCTCCGACGCTGGAGAACGCCCATTCGTTCCTCATGGCGCAGCTTTTCGACCCCCACCGCTACGATCTGCATCGGGTCGGCCGCTACAAGATGAACCGCCGGCTGGACCTATCCATCCCCATCACCCATCGCACGCTCACCAAGCAGGACATCGTGGCTATCCTCAAGGAGATCATCCGCATCAACAACGGGCTGCGGCCGCCTGATGATATGGATCACCTCGGCAACCGCCGGGTGCGCACCGTGGGCGAGCTGATCCAGGCCAAGATGCGGGTGGGTATGCGCCGGATGGAGCGGGTGATCCAGGAGCGCATGAGCATCGCCGACCCCGCTACGGTTACCCCGCTCCAGCTCATCAACATCCGCCCGGTGATGGCCGCCCTGCGGGAGTTCTTCGGCTCCAGCCAGCTCTCCCAGTTCATGGATCAGACCAACCCACTGTCGGAGCTCACCCATAAACGCACCCTCTCGGCGCTGGGGCCGGGCGGCCTGCGACGGGAGCGCGCCGGCTTTGAGGTGCGGGATGTCCACCTCAGCCACTACGGGCGCATCTGCCCGATCGAGACGCCGGAGGGGCCGAACATCGGCTTGATCGGCCGGCTGGCGATCTACAGCCGGGTGAACGAGTTCGGCTTCATCGAAACCCCCTACCGGAAGGTCATGCGGGCGGTGCCCAACCGGCTCGAGGCGCTGATCGGCCGGATCCTGCGGGAGGACATCGTGGACCCGAGGACCGGCGAGGTGGTGGCCTCGGCGGGGACGGAAGTGGACGCGGCCCTGGCGAGGCAGATCGCCCGCCTGCCCCTGGAGGAGATTAAGGTCCAGCCCTTCGTCACCCACGAGATCGTGTATCTCACCGCCGACGAGGAGGAGCGCTACGTCATCGCCCAGGCCAACGTGGAGCTGGATGAGAAGGGGCACTTCAAGCAGGCGCGCGTCCCGGCGCGGTATATGGGCAAATTCATGCTGGAGGCCCCCGAGCGGGTGGATTATATGGACGTGGCCCCCCGTCAGATCGTGGGGGTCTCCGCCTCCCTCATCCCGTTCCTGGAGCACGACGACGCCAACCGCGCTCTGATGGGCTCCAACATGCAGCGCCAGGCGGTGCCGCTGCTGCGCCCCGAGGCGCCCATTGTGGCCACCGGGATGGAGCGGGTGGCCGCCCGGGACTCCGGCCACGTCCTCCTCTCGGAGGTGGACGGGGAGGTGGTCCAGGCCACCGCCGATGAAATCGTGATCCGCGGGACCAACCGCCGTTTGTATCGCTATCCGCTTCGGCGCTTCCAGCGCTCGAACCAGAGCACCTGTATCCACCAGCGCCCCCTGGTCTTCAAAGGCCAGAAGGTAAGGAAGGGGCAGGTCATCGCGGACTCCAGCAGCACCGACCAGGGGATGCTGGCCCTCGGCCGCAATCTGATCGTCGCCTTCCTGTCGTGGGAGGGGCTGGTCTTCGAGGACGCCATCGTGATCAGCGAGCGCCTGGTGCGCGAGGATATTTACTCCTCCGTCCACATCGAGAAGCACGAGGCCGAGGCTCGGGAGACCAAGCTGGGGCCGGAGGAGATCACGCGGGACATCCCCAACGTCGGTGAGGATCAGCTGCGGGATCTGGATGAGAAAGGGATCGTCCGCATCGGGGCGTTGGTCGGCCCCGGCGACATCCTGGTGGGGAAGATCACGCCGAAGGGCGAGCGCGAGATGACTCCCGAGGAGCGGCTGCTCCGGGCGATCTTCGGGGAGAAGGCGCACGATGTGAAGGATTCCTCGCTGCGCATGCCGCATGGTGAGCACGGCAAGGTAATTGATGTGAAGCTCTTCACCCGAGACGAGTATCGGGAGCTCCCCGCCGGCGTGAACACAGTGGTTCGGGTTTCGGTGGCCCAGTGGCGCAAGATCACTGAGGGCGACAAGATGGCCGGCCGCCACGGCAACAAGGGGGTGATCTCCAAAGTGGTGCCCATCGAGGACATGCCCTTCCTGCCCGACGGCACCCCGGTGGACATCATCCTGAACCCCCTGGGGGTGCCCAGCCGGATGAACATCGGGCAGCTCTTGGAGACCCACCTGGGCTGGGCGGCCTCACGGCTGGGCTTCCGGGCCATCACCCCGGTGTTCGACGGGGCCGATGAGCAGGAGATCGAGGCGGAGCTGGCCCGGGCCTGGATGATTGACACAGCGTGGGAGGACGCCCGGCGGCAGTGCTGGAGCTGGCTGAAGGCGCAGGGGTATGACCTCTCGGAGCTCCGGGACGACGACGAGGCGCGCCTGCTGTATCTCTCCGCCATCCTGGGCGCCCGGGGCTACGATGTGGACCGCCTGGCCACCGATGAGGTCTATGCCCGCCGCAGCGCCCTGCGGGAGTGGCTCCGCGATCGGGGCTACAACCCCGACGAGATCCTGGTCTTCGAGGATGACCCGCGGACCCCGGAGGAGCGCCGGAAGGCGGATGAGAAGGCGATCCTCGTCGGGCTGCGCCTGTGGATGGAGCGCCTGGGCGTGGACACGCGGAACATCCCGGATGAGCGGATCCGCCAGCGGGCTACCGAGGTGATGCTGGAGACGGGCCAGCCGATGCCGATCCTGGGCAAGATGATCCTCTACGACGGCAAGACGGGCGAGCCCTTCGATCGGCCGGTGACGGTAGGCGTGATCTACATGATGAAGCTGGCCCACCT
>FWWL01004282.1_pt1 | contig 14877 bp, 21 predicted proteins | sample 2228331 | NCBI WGS metagenome assembly FWWL01 (sample SAMEA103939775, study PRJEB20133) | metagenome
CTTCCAGGTCTGTTGCTTCAACTGCCGACCGCGGACGAGCTTTTCCGCGCCCGTGATCGCGGCCGCGCCGCCGGCGGCTACGAGCAGCGCGGCGGCTAGTCCGACAATAAGGATTGTCGACCCCATGCTTTTCGAAGCCATGAAGACCACTAGAATGACTAACATCGACATAACCGCGCTAAATAAGACGTTTCTCACGTTCTGAATTGTAGCATTTAACATCGCATATCCCCCGATTTACTAAGATAAGGAAATAATACGATACAATCTGTAACAATGCAATACTTATGTTGTAACCATGTTTCGGCTTATTTCTGTTAAATAATAGTTTGTTCCATCGCAATAGAAGGTTAGGATATCGCATGCACCCGTCGGCGTCGTTTCGAATATCGGTACCGTTCCGCCGGGGAATCGGATGTTCGCTCCCCAGTTATGGATGAAATAATTTCCGACGCTTTTCTGGAAGATGATTAGCTTCAACGTATCCCCGATTTTACCGCCGGTAAACGTAAACGCATTGATGTGTTGGTAAATCTCAACGGACTGTGTTTTAATACCCGTCCAGTCTACCGTCTGTGTTGCTGCCCCGCTTGCGATTGCAATGTATGGCGGGTTGTTGTCCTTAATCAGACAATGCAATTGCCTTCCTTCGATTGCCTTAATATGCGATCCTGTATTGTTGCGGAATGAGTTGCCTACGACCGTACAATAGTCACCGTAGGATCGGAAGTAGATGCCGTTTCGCTGAGTCGCAACAGCTTGATTATCGCCAATTACATTCCCTGAAAAAGTGACATTGACCACAATCGTCGAGGGGTTGTTTGTGCCGTCATCCGTTACCGATATACCATCTGAACGGTTTGCGTCACCCGCTTTCCCCGAGTTCATTACGGTGTTTCCTATAACAGATCCGTTTCGGGCGCTGTCAATGAAGATGCCTTCCATGCCGCAATCTGTGAACGCGTTACCTTCAACGGTAAAATATCTCCCATAAGTCATTCCAAGAGCTACATCGTTGGTAGAAGTAAATCCGCAGCCCGTAACGTGAACACCCTCACTTACAGGCTCAACACCGTTAGACCCGATCCAAATTGATGCGCCGAATGTATCTCCTGAGAGATTGGTAAGGTTAACATTCTTCCCGGATGTACAAATGACCGCGCTATCCGCCATGTCTGTAAATTTGCAATCGGATACGTAGATGTCCTGACCTTGATGCTTAAGGAAGACAGCAGCACCACCTAGAGCGGATGAACGTGTTTGATGTGCGAAGTGGCAGCCGCTAATCTTCAAGTTGCCGCCGGCCGTTGCCGCACCGGAGCTGAGTGTCTGGTTCATAATTCCGGCTTCGTAGAAGTTATAGAAGTCTTGAATCCGGTTCATGTATTGAATCGCGGGATCGGTTGGCATACAGCCGTCCAAATGAAGCGCGTAAAACTTCGCCACATTCCTGAACTTTACATTTTCGAACGTAAGGTTATAACCCTTGCGAAATTCAATCATAGGCGCATTCGTCGGATTAAAGGCGTTGTTTCCATCGAAGGTAAGATCCATAACATCAAAGTTAATAACAACATTAAACCCAAGCATAAGATAGTTGTTCGTATTTGAGAGTTGTTTAATGACCGTCCTATCTTTGCCTACGCCCATTAGCGTTACATTGTCCTTTGGAACAATCATAGCTGCCATATAGGTTTTGGCGTGAAATAGGACGATACCTCCCTTTTCGTTCGCGTCTTTGATCGCTTTATTAATGGCGGCGGTGTCGTCCGTTTTCCCATCGCCCTTTGCCCCATAGGTAGCGACATCGAAAACGCTTTTCCCGGTATTGCTGCTCATCAATTCCGCAACAGTAGACATCCTCTAACCTCCTATACCGCGAATGCTGACGATGGAATAACTGCCGCCATTGCGGCATGCCCTGCATTGCTTGGATGAACACCCATGCTATCGGCGGTCAACACCATGCCGGGTATCCATACAGGCGTGTTGTTACCCTTTAATGCGACGACCGCTGCCGCGCAGGAATGACCGCGCCACCGCTTCCAGGTGTAACGCTGTTGCCTTTCAACCAGTTGATGAGGTCCTGATACGTGTTATTTCCGCCGGCCGCTCGAGGTACAAAACCATTTGGTCCTTGCCCGCCCGGTGTCTGATTCGTAACAGTCGCCCACACATCGGTGGAATCTGTTTTTACGACGGGCGTGCAAGCATATACCTTTCCGACGCCGCGCGTCTTGCAAATGGAATATATCTGCTGGAGGTTTCCGGCGATAGTCGTGATTTTATCGTCGCTTGCCGCGCCGCTAAGAGAGATATCGTTCACGCCATATTCGACGAGCGCATGGGTGCAATAGTCTAGGAATGACCATCGATCGAAGCCTTGGACGCCGAGGAAGCCGCTTGCCGATTGTCCGGTAAGCCCCATGTCAATCCAAGCGCCACCAGCGGCGTTAACGGCCTGCTGCATAAACCCATATCCGATGCCCCATGTGAAGTTACCGTCCACTCCCGCCCCGCGGGAAATGGAGTCTCCGATATTGGCGACAACCGGATATGCCGCCGCTGTTGGATAGGGTTTGCCTACGCACAGCGCGCATCCGTACCCCGTTACGTCCGAAGCAAAGGTCCCGCCTAGCCCCGGCTGTCTCAAGGAGTTTTCATGAGTAGGCGTACCCGTGACTGTAGTCGCTGCGCCATCCGTCGAATACACGGTATTATTCATTTTTGAAGTTGCCGATGCAGGATGATTGGCGTAATTCCCATCAAGCACACCCTCGTGCGCATATGCTGCGGAAAGAGATATCCCTGTCGGCCATTTGTTGTTCGTGCTGCTTACGAATGTGCGAAGATAGGCGATTTGTCCTTTTTTGAATGACAATGGAATCTCATCCGTCAGAACAGTTTGATCCGGGTTTACGGCGATTTGCCGTGATCCGTTTACGCTCAGCGGGTAGAAAGTGGAGTTGCCCGAACCATCTACCGGATCCGATACGGTTTCCAGTGTTACTTTTAGGTTGATGACGTTTCCTGCAATCGCGCCGCCTGCAGATATCGGGTTCATAAACAAGAACTGTGGCTCGAAACAGTCACAGGCGAATACGATCCGCTGGCAGTAGGTTCGACCGCCTTTTGTTCCGGCGTATGTGTCCGTGCCATCAAAATACACGTGATTCTTTTTGTTGACGACTTGCGTCGTGGGTTTTCTTGAGTTTCCAACAGATCCACTTGGACTAAAGCGCGACATAGGAGATGCCCTCCCCACTTACAGATGCGTCAATATATATCAAATCGGCATTGCTGACTGCAAATGTAAAACTCTCATTAGCAGCTAGCACCACGCCGTATACGGTAGAGGATACGTCCGCACCTCCGACGTAGATATTACCTGTGTTGCTTTTCTTAGCGATTAGGGTTATTTCATTGCAATCATAAGTCGGGAGTTGGACACGCGTTCCCGACGCTACCACGTTTTCAACCGCGCCTTTGAGCCTATCGCTTCCTACAGCTCTGGTATACACGATATCCCCTCCATATAGGAGAAGGGAGAGCCTAATAGCCCTCCCTCTCTAAATAATTTAAGGCATGAAATACGCGACCCGCAGTGTTCCTGCGCCTGTTGTGTTAGTGCCGCCGCCTGCAAACGTACCGATCAAAGCACCGCTTGTGACGCCGTTCCATTGCGCTGCCGTAGCAGCTGGAGGCGTGAGCGTAGAAAGCCCCGCAGCAGCAGACAGCGCCACACCATCCACCAAGCCATCCGGGTCAGCAGCATATCCGAGATCATACGTCGGGGTCGTGCCGTTAAAGCCCGTCGTGACGAGGACCGTGATAGAAAGGATCCTCGCGCCGGTTGGAATCGTCATTAGCGCCTTGGCCGCGTCATTAAAGGCGATCGCCGCGGTCTGAACAAACACTGCCGCACCTTTTACGCCGTCCTCGTGTTCCCATGTTGTCTTATCACGAACATTCAAAACCACTCACCTCCATAGGAGGAGCCCGCGGTTACCCGCAGGCCCGCCCAATATTAGCCGGCGGAGCCGACAAGTCCGCGCCAGGAAACATAGCCTTTGGAATAGCGCGTATAACCGTAGTAGAACCAGTCGACCGTCTTCGGGATCTTCTCCTTGTCGAAGGACACTTTATCGCGCCAGCCGAGCGTGATGTTCTGGAACTGCGGATTGGTATCGCGCAGAATCCATTTGGTGCCGGTGATGTAATCCATGACAACTGGCGTTACGCCTTCGATGACGTTCGGCGTGTTGGACATCTCGTAAGCCTGGTTGATGGCTTTCGTGATTTCCTTGGACGTCCACTCCAGATCAGGACCGACGACGAGCTGCTTCGCCTTCATCGCGATAAGCAGGTTGGCATTGTTCTTTTGCTGGCGCATCAGCGTCATGCCGTCCTTCAGGTTGCCCGGTGTCAGCGCCCCTACGATCAGGTTGTCGCCGAGTGCGTTGGAGTCGTAGAGCGGATGGCTGTCGGAGAACAACGCCACACCGTCATAACCCGTGTTCGCGAAGCCGGTGTTGACGATGTCAGCGATATCTGTCTCGATACGCGCTTGAAGACCGTAAGCAAGACCGGATGCCGAGCCGTTCGTACCCATTCCGGAGAACACGTCGTACTGGTCGTCCCTCACGAGTTCCCATGTGACCGAGTAGCCTTCGTCGAAGCGCTCAGCCACGAGAGCAGCCGTGTCGCCTTCGGTGATAGACGTCTCGTTGATCGTGTTACCTTCGGTGTTCGACTGCCACATTTGGTAGTCACCGATGTGCGGGAACGTGTCCTCCGGTTTCGTCATGTCGTAGACAGTGGCGATTTTCGGATACTGCTTCTCGAGGCCAGTCCACGTTTTGAAGAACACTTTTTTGTGATAGGGGATCATGAGTTCCCCGAAATTGCCGCGATTCATTTTCATGTTCGGTTATCCCCCTTACGCGCCAAAGACGCGATTAGTCAGTATGACGTCGGCGAATTTGTTCGTGGTGTCCACGTTGCCGACAACTTGAATGTAGCCACCTGTTGTGTCGTCAGCATCGAATTGATACGCTGCAGCACCCATGTCGTACTTCGCGCCAATAGCTGGCGTAGCGGAGCCGATGTACTGCATGCGAAAAATCGAGTTTGGATTGACGTCGACTAGGATTGTGTCGGCGGCCGTTGGAGATGCCGTAGTCACGATGTCGGAACCAGACATCCCGAGAACGGTCCCTGCCGCCGCAGCGTCTGCTGCAATGCTTGCTTTAGCTGTTGCCAGGACGACAACGTCGCCCGAACGAATCGTTTGACTCGCGTTTACTGGAAACGTCCGATAAATAGGAGCGGATCCGTCTAGCGAGCCTTTGTACTTGGCACGAATAGTCACGCTGGTCACCTCTTATTTGAGGAGTCTCGCGTACTCCTCTATTGATTTGAAATGGCCTTTCTTGACCCCATACTTCGCTGCCGCGAGCTGCTCGGTCGTGAGGTTATGCGACTTGCTGGATTTGGGAGTCGATGCGCCGGCGGTAGGCTTCGTGTTTACACGCTTGCTCTCTCGCTTGGCTTGATTGGCTTTCACGCGGGCTTCGATCTCTGCCTCGCGTTCTTTCGCACGACGTTCGCCGTGCACGGCTCGGTACACCTGCTCGATGGTAAACCCGGTACGCTCGGCCATCGCTTCGAGCTCTTCGCGATGGTCTTCGATGTCAGCAAAAAAAGCGTCTTTGCTCAGACGCTCCACTTCACCTTCATATTTTTGCTTCCGTCCGGAAGCTTGCAGATCCTCGATCTGCCGTTGCTGGCTGACTAACGTTGCTGCGAGCTGTGGGTCGACGCCTTGGGTTTTCAGGCGCTCCGTCTCTACGTGATCCATGTGCCTGTGCAGCTCTTCCAGCGATTTCGCACCAGACTTCGCCAGGACTTTATCCGCAAGCGCAGCTTTGGGTTCAAGAGCTTTCAGCTTCTCTTGCCATTTCCGACGCTCAGCGATGACGGCCGCAGCGGTTGTGTTATCCGCCGGCTTCGATTTGGGCTCGGGGGCTGGTGGTTTCTCCGCGTCCGAATCATCCTCGTCCTCTTCCTCGATTACCTCGTCGTCTTCGTCATCGTCGCCGAACTCGATCTCAACGTCGTCACCGTACTCCTCCTCGTCAGGCGGCGTTCCGGGCGGCTTCGATTTGTCGTCAGCTGCGGTTGGATCGGTAGGCAGTTCTTCTCCGAGATCGCTAGGATCAACGCCGTCGTCATTAACGCCAGCAAACAATTGCAAGTTCATCGGGATACGTAATTTAATCATGTGAATCCTCCTCGCCCTTTACGCGGGGCACTCGATATGGCGTTCTTTCGCCGGGAACGATGACCGGGATGATTTGGGCGGCTTTGTCTAGCCGAGACATGAGTCATAGCCACCCATGAGGGCATATAGAAAAGACACCTCGTTAAAGGTGTCCTGGGTTAAATATTTTCACCGCTATACTCTCCAAACGATTTAAATGCAATCTCGTTAATTAATGTCCTGACTTGATTGTCCAGTTCGGTTTGTGGGATCTCGTGCTCCTCGCGCTTTCCGAACAGGGTGTATCTATATCGTCTCTCGCCGATCGGAGTGTCGTACACCCACATTTTGTTCGCTTGCATCGTCTTGCGGGACTTCTCCAGCTCAGCCATGATGGCGCGACCTAACCCTTTTGCGGCCAAGAGAATAATGCCTTTACCCTTCGCTTTCTCCACTTCTTGCTTAGCGTCCTCCAGCATCTTCAATAAGGCGATGTGGGTATTAAGCGAGATGATGGGATCGAACATAATGATAATCACCCTCTGTTGAATTGGTGTTATCATTATATGCGAACATGCGTTCTTAAATCCAGTTAATTATTCGTTCCTTGCGATTGCCGCATTCGCCCACATAACTGCCGTTTCGAGGTTCGTCATAGCGACCGAACTTTCACGACTTGAGGGGCATAGTTCAGCGATAAGGTAGGCGAGTTCTTTCGCCTTTTCACGAATGGCCGTATATTTCTCGGGTTGTCCCGACTTTGGTGAATGGTACTTGAAGTTGTTTTCGATGACCGGATTCTGTGCCACATCTTTCTCAGCGGCATCATAGGTCTTGGTGAAAATCTCCTTTTTACAAGGGTAGATTTCACCGTTGAAGCCAGTAATCAGCATGTCTTCGGGAGTGAATCGCATAGTGCCTTCGAGAGTGGGAATGAGATAACATTCGTCGTTTTCGTGAGTAACCGGGTGCCCATTATAGTTAAATGACCACGGCATGCCGTTGACGATGTTGCCACCGTTGTTCTTTCCGTATTCGATAAGCTCCTCAAACGTTATGGCTGTGATCACAACCGCCTTTTTTCGAAATTTCATTGATCGTTGTTCTCCTTTTCTTCTTCCGGTTTAGGTTGTGTTGCCAGCCAAGCCAGTGCCGTCTCGCGGAGCCGTGCTTCGCCCCATTGTGGCGTGAACGGAACGTCGTTCTTTTTCAGCCAGGCTTTAAGCCCCGGAGCTTCCAACCCGAATAGCTCGGATTGATCGACGACCGTTTCTTCCTCGACTGTAACCGTCTCGATTACGGTTTCCTCGTCAACGACCACAGTCGTCTCGGGGGTTTCTTGCACTTCGCCGCTGTATGCGATCGACCGTACGCGCCAGGACTGGCCAGTCTGTTTGATGTAGAGCGAATAGCCTTGACCGCAGCCGGGGCATTTCGCCTCGCAGGAGCGATCGACGCTGCCACCGAAGAAGCCCTTCGGCACCCGATTAAGCGGCGGCCTGATATCGGTAGCAGTGAACGTATGGCCGCATTTGCATGTTGCCGTGTTAAGGTTAGTCATGTGATAATCCCTCCCGATATGCGTTAACAAGTGCAATCGCCGTCAAGTCAATCATTTGTTCCAGTGCGACATCCTTCGGTCCCCCGGCGTCGAAGTCATCGAACGGAGCGGAGTGGAGATGTAGTAGTTCATGGACAAGCGTCTGCTCGTGATCCTGCGGCCAGAGTAGACTTGGATCGTAGTCGATCGGGTCAAGGATCTTAATGATCGCCTGCTTTCCGTTGATCGTCCATCCAACTTGACCTTGAAATGTCTCACTTTTCATTTCCGACTGGCGCACAATCTGGATTTTCACATCCCAATCCGAGAGGCGAAGCCGACGCTGCCACACCGCGCACACTGCCGTTGCTTCATCTGCGTTTTGATAGATCATGACGCTACCTCCACATTTTTTCTTTCTTGTATTCTCGGAGCAGCACCGGTGCGCGACCAGTCCAGCCGCACGAAGGACACCTGGCCGTCCTGTTTTGCGTCCACCCCTTATGCCGCAGTGCGATCTTCTCGCACCGCGGGCAGATAGGGTTCTCGCTATAGGACTTGTCTTCCTCGCCGATCCACGGATGCTCCCGTGCGTGCTTCTGCCACTCGGCGGCGCTGATCCGGTTCGTTAAAATGTTGGCCATCCTACATTCCACCTCCAGGTGCCATCGGAGCTCCACTTGGTGCGAGTCCTGCGATCGCTGGATTCTGCATCGGTCCTGGAGGCGCTCCTGGTATTGGCGGGCCTCCTGGCATCGGCGGCATCTCCGGTGTTTCAGGAATTGGGAGTCCGAGATATTCCCGCTTAAACTTCCGGCGTTCCAGTGGCGTGATATCCGGATCGTCCTTCATCATCTGATAGATAAACGCCTTATTGCTTGGCAAGCCGGCGCCGACAGTGACGGCGATGTTAAGCGCGATCTTCTCCGTCAGTCCTTCCGGATGCGGCATCCACTCAGGGACGTTTGCAGCACCTGGAAACCTAGTCGCGAGGTCAGTTTTATAAGACTCTGTCGCAGGAATGAGTTGCGGAATGCTCTTAAGCTCAGAAGGGTTTAACGACATGAAGCTGTCTTGCCCCTGCTCGGTGATGTTGAATATCTCCGTTTCGGTGTAATTCTCCATCATAAGGATGAGGCAATACTCGAACACCTCAGCGAGCGTTTCGGCCAGGAGCTTCTTATCATGCCCGATCGCCTGCGTGCCGCCTTGCTGGAGCCCGAGGGACTCCGTGGCCGTATCGACGCCCTCTTGTTTAATGCCGTTCATTTGATCGCTCCACCGGCTTATGATGTTGCGTTCCGTGAATGCTGAGTTACGACGATTAATGATGTATTGCGGCATCTCCGGCGGCTGTAGGAACTTGATCCCGTTGTTCTCATTAACCGGGTAAATAAGTCCGCCTTCGTTGGTCATCTTGTCCGGATCCACACCGGTATTGATATTGACCTCGCGCTGCGGGTTACCCGTCAGCCGCGCATTATAGCGGATCTGGTCATCGAAATCGTCGATAATGTCCTGCTGCGGAATGAGCAGCTCCGCGGTCGACTTCGCCCATACCGTGCCCTCTCGGAACATGTCCGGCGTGAGGAAGTAGGGGAAGCGGTTATCGTCTTCGCAGATCATGATCCCCTCTTCGAGCGTGTCGCGCAGGATAACGCCGCAAGCGGACATCTCGATCAGGCGAAGGATCTTCTTCTGCCCCTTATTCTCCGTGGATTCTGTGGCGCTAGGTTCTTCGCCGGTCATCTCCACATCGTCGTCATTCATAACGACCGGCTGCTGCTCTACGCCGAAGTCCTCGTCGACCCAAGCATGCGTCCACACGAGCAATTTAATAAAGTGGTCGCGTCCGACGTCGCTCTGCATACCGTCTTCGAACTCGCCGTACATGTCGGTGTACTCGAACGGGAGGAAGCCTGGCTGAATGGCGCATGCGAGCTCTTCGCCGTAATCCTCTTCGGCGGACTCAATGCTGCTGTTCAGCGCCTCGATAAAGAAGCGTCCCTGCTGAATTTTATAAATGTCGCTAACAACCGGATCCGGATAAATATAAGCGGGGTTAACGCCATCGATCCAAGGCAGCCCGAGACCGTCCAGCAAGTCGGGATCGAACAGCACCCGGAACACGCCAACGCCGAACTTCTTCCGCCGGCGTTCGTGGACGTCCAGTTTACGGACCATCTTGTTCTGATCCTTACACCACTCCATGAGGCTAACCGCTTTGTTGCGGAACGCAAGCGAACTCGGCTTACGTGCCTTGGCTTCGATCGCGATGTTCTGTTCGAGCAGGTACGCTACCTGCCCCTCGATCGTAGAGTTCACGACGTTCGTGTTCGATGCGGGATCAGTGTCCGACTCTGGCGGGTTGGCGTCGCCTTCCCAGTACAGGTCGCACGTCTCCATCTTCTCGAAAACGCCGCGGTTATCTTTATCCCAGTACGAAGCGCGATACCAGTCTAGTAATTTCTCGGACAGCTTATGCTGCTCGTCAGACATAACTGCGGCCCTCTGCTTCGCGTAGCCGTTTTTCTCGTCGAAAGTATCGTTCATGTCTGGCTTTGCCACGCTTTAGCCTCCTTTCCTGACAAATACCGTTGTGAACCTATTTCACGTCTAGATATTTGTCAATCTTGTTGTTGATCCAACGGGCAGTTAACCCAGGACGCGCATAAACGACTTCCTCTCGTGTGATGGCTATTGCAAACCGAGGAATGGATTCTCTGTTGGGTTGGGTGAGATGTAACTGGATCTCGGTCGCCTCATTCACGGCGAACCCGAGTAAGTCCTTTTCTAACTTTTGCTTCATAGCTTCGATCTCTGCTTGGCCGTAGGCACGGTATACCCACTCTTCAATGACGTGAGGTCGATTACTTATCGCGCTCACTTGGACACGAAGCGTTTTAACTGCAACGGGTAACTCTTTACCCTCACGAACACCGAAGTAATTGATCATCATTTAACCTCTTTCTCGTTCGCCGTCGAGCCTTTGCCTGGCCTGACCGGCGCGTACAAACCGTTCTTCGAGCGATACTCCTCGTAATCCGTGACGCTCGTCTTTCCTGGGTGGCGGAAGCTGGCGCGGGTGCGTTTGACGAGAATTGGTGCGGGCTTGTCCTCGTTGGGCGAAGCCGACATAGGACGGATCGCGATACCCACTGCTAGTCCGCACAGGAACGCCCCGATGAGGCCCCCGATCACGATGTAGTCCGTCATGACGTCTCCTCCTGTTCGAGCGTCTTGGCGTACACAGCGACGTAGCCGCAGTCGTTGCAGCGCCATTCGTACTTGCGTATCGGTTGACCCTTCGCCGGCTTATAGTGGCCGCAGTCGTTCTTCGCACGTTCCACATTGTCGGACTGGCAGGCGTGACATGTATTCATCAGTAGTTCCTCCGAAATAATTTGATGAATGCAGGACTGTTTTCCCGCCATGAGCGCTCGATATTCTCACGCATCGCGGGCATTCCTTCTCTAAGCGCAGCGCCTATTTCTTCTCTCGTCCTAAACGGAAGCCAGCGAACTGAATCCGGTGTATCGCTTGCCGGTATACCGTGTATGTTCTCGTCGTTCATGTGATCAGCCCCATCCGCTTCGGCATCGCCTGGAGTTTGCCGCGTTCGATCATCGCCTCGGATAGGACGTGGACGAACCTTGCGAACTCGCGCGGGTGGAAGACGACCACCTCGCAGCGGATATGGAACTCGTCGCTGTCCTCGCGATCGGCGAACTGCGAGCTGGCCATAAGCGCGGGATACAGATCCATGATCATCGCTTCCGCCAGTTTATCCTTGAATCCTTCCTCGTTAGCCTGGTCGATCGGTACGCTGCCCTCGTTGACGAGCATCGGGCTGATCTTAAGGCGGTCAAGGATCAGCGTTGTTAACTCTTCGTTGGACATCTATTTCACTCTCCGGATCTTGTATTTATCAATGCCGAGCTCCTGGCGTTCGGTCGGCGTATAGAAGCCGTCCCGGATCGAAGCCGGTGCTGCCTTACTAGCGATGAGCGACCACTGTGAGCAGAGGTACCGGAGCGCATCCGGACCGTGTGTGAGCTCATGCGGGAACTTGGCGACGTCAGTCGGGTCCTTCTCGTCGTGCTGCAGCTGAGGAAGGCAGCGTATCAGGTTGGTGCAGTTGGAGAAGATCTGAAGGTTGGCCGATCGGGTGACTTCCCCGGTCTGCTCGTCCCTAGTCTCGGTCACCTTCAGCCACTCCTTGAGGTTCAGCCATCCGTTATGCCTATCGTTAGGTGTCTTGATCATCGAGACGCCGTTCTCCATGAAGATGCTAGCCGCGCTCTTGCCGGTTTCCTGCCGGCGGTTCCACAGATCGGGAGGGGCGAAGACGGCCATGCGCTCCAGGTTGGTCGATGCCTTCTTAATGCGGCTTGAAGCTTCGCTGATGATGAGGTCCTTCTCGTACAGCTCCTTGTAGACGAAGAGTTTCCCCTGTTCGTTCATCGTCGCCCAGTAGAACGCAAGCATGTCGAGACCATAGTCTGTTACGCGGTACCTCTTCCAGTGTGTCGGGATCTGGAACGGCTCGACGACGTGAACCTTTCGGTCCCACTCGCTGAAGTACTGGCCCTCGAAGATATCCCAGTCGCCGTACAGGTACGCCTTCTTCTCCTTGTCCGGGAGGTTCTCAAGACGCTTCACGTAGTTGGGGTCATTCTTCATCAGCACAACGTTGTCGTACACCTTGGCGGGAATGAAGGCCCGCGTATTGCCGGTGACCGGATCCGTCGTCGTCTTGCTGCCGTACTCGGTCGCCTCGATGTATTCCTCTTTGACCCATACATGCCCGACGCCGCCAGGGTTGCACGTACCGCGGAAGCGGACCGGGTAACCCTTTGGAGAACGCAGGCAGGAGAGCAGCACCTGGATGCTGCGCTTCTCGTGCTTCGTCAGCTCGTCCACGCCGATCCAGTCCATCGAGCGGCCCTGGTAGCTCTCAGCGTCGGCGTAGTTGCGGATATACCTAAAAAACACCCGCGTGCCATTGGTCATGGTCGCTAAGTGTTTGGATTCGTGGTACGTGTACAGTTCCTTCGGAATCTTCCGTTTCCACTCGCTGATAAGGTTCGCTTCCAGGTCGTCGTAGGTTTCGCGGAACATATAGATCTCGGCACCGGGATGTTCTGCCCCGTATGCTGCCGCCTCGATGACTAGCGCGCAGCTCTTGCCGCCACCCTTCGCCCCGCCATACACGACCTCATCCTCGCCGCTTGCGTGGAAGCTCGACTGCTTCGCGTTGGGTTCATAGGGGACGGTGATGACCTTTGCTTTGATATCCCCGATCGTCGCCGTCGACCCCATATTACCCACCTCCGAGCGCATAAACGCTGTATAATCCATGCATATTGCATAATACAGGATGAAAATTAACACCACTTCAAATAACGAAACCCGCGAGCCTTAGAACCATAAGGAATTCAAAGTACTACTGCACAAAATGCTTATTTTACGCGGCAGTACCTAGTCTCCCTTTGGTCGCGGAATATTGAACACAACTTGCAGCGGATTATCTGTGTCACCCTTAAGCGTCAACTTATCGTTGAACATACCAAGATGCCGGCCAATCTTCTCAAGTGCCGCAACCTTATCGTGCAGCTTGAACTTAAGCGTGCCGTCTTTGAGTGTGATCTCGCTGATCGGCGCGCCGTCAACCTCTTCACTGTCTCGAACATCGATCACGTGAGCGTAGTCGATGATCGCCTCGCCATTATCATCCGTCCCAATCTTCGTCAGCGCCGTCTTGTACGCCACGTAGGACTTGATATCCGCGAATCCGATCTTAGCGAGCTCAGCGAGGACACGATCCTGCGTTATTTCTGTCCGTTTCGCGCGATTTGCCTGAGCTTCTGCGATATGAGCCGCAATCTCCACTTTTATCAAGTTTTGTCGTCCTATCTCCGCCGCTGTTTTAACGCTATAACCGGCTCGGATCGCGGCCTGCGTCGCATTCAGGTCAATTAGGTATTCCCTTACGAATGCTGCTTGTTTGGCTGTTAATGCCACGATCTCCACCTCATTTCGTCATGTATTCCGGATCTAACCGAATCCGGTCGTCGTGCACCCTCGCCCACTTCAGTGCCCTGGGCATATCGAAATCGCTTTTGCCATAACACGTAATCATGATCATGACATCACTTACGATCTCGCATACCCACCAAACGCCGTCGATGTGGACGTACTCTCGTTCCTTGCGATAGTTCTTTTCCTGGATCTCGCTTGTAAGTAAGTTACGCAGCTCTGCTCGCTCAATGCGACCTACACGCTGGCAATACTGCTCATAAGCATGATCTGTAACTCTAACAATCAACTCAAGTTCCATGGCCCCTTCCGCCTCTCGTAATTAAAGCCGACAACGTTCCATCGTAGCTCTTACGCTTCCGGTCTACGCTGTCGGCACATGGAATATCTATCGATCATGCCCGGCATTGATATGGCTTCATGGCCTTGGGATCCGGAGAGTCGAAAAATATCCCCCTATATATAAATGCCATTTCGTAGGGCAACCGTAGGGCAAGAAACCTCAAATCCCTTGCTGTACCTTGTGTTTCGCCCTATCGACATAATCTCGCACCGACGCTTTAGAAACGTTTAATTCCTTCCCAATCTGTCCCAAACTCAGCCCGTTGACCACGTGCATCCGGTAGCATTCTAGCTCGCGAGGCGATAGTGTCATTAAGATCCGAACCAGCGCTTGCTTCTGCGCAATGGTTATCGGCAGCTCCTCGTCTGGCTCCGGTGCTGGTAGCAGATCCATTTCCATCAGGACCGATCGCTTATAAGCGTCTCTGATATCGACGCCGCGGCGCGTATGTGGTTGCCTACCGGTCTTCATCCACTCGATCGCGTAGTTCATCTCCGCGATCATATCCTCAACGATGTCGATCTCCTTCTGCAGCTCCGGGATCTATGCATACTTGCTGGGATCGCCCTGACGAACGAACAGATCAGGCGCGAGAGCAAGATATCCGAGCTTAGCGAAACGGCGGGCAACATCGGCAATATGCTCGTGCACGCCGAAGATCTCTGACACGACCAGAATTACCGGCAGGTTGGT
>FWWL01007459.1_pt1 | contig 14874 bp, 13 predicted proteins | sample 2228331 | NCBI WGS metagenome assembly FWWL01 (sample SAMEA103939775, study PRJEB20133) | metagenome
GAGCACCGGGACGAGCTCGCCCGGCACCTCGCCCGCCTCGGCGGCCTCGGCGAGCCCGCGGTAGGACTCGGCCCGTTCCGGCAGGGCCTCGGCGAAGGCGTGGGCGAGGAGCGCCACCGGGTCCCGCTCGTCCGGGGCGAGGTGCACGCCGGTCTCGGTCCCGGCCGGCGCGGTCATCCCGCCTCCCCCGCGTGCGCCTCGCCGATGAGGGCCTCGGCCTCGTGCTCGAACCCGCCGGTCTCGATGGGGCAGTGGATCCCGCACTCCTTCGGCGCGTTCGTCTCCCACCACCACCGGCCGGCGCGGTCGTCCTCGCCGGGACGGATCGGCCGCGTGCAGGGGTCGCAGCCGATGCTCGTGTAGCCCTGCGCGTACAGCGGGTGGACGGGCACGTCGTGCTCGCGCAGGTACCCCCAGACCTCCTCCTTCGTCCAGTCGGCGAGGGGGTTCAGCTTCACGATCCCGCCGTGGTCGTGGTCGAGCTCGACCTTCTTGATCGCCGCCCGCGAGGCCCACTGCTCCCGCCGCAGGCCCGTGAACCAGCCGTCGAGCCCGGCCAGGGCGCGCACGAGCGGCCGGACCTTGCGGATGTGGCAGCAGAGCAGGCGGAGCTCGACGCTCCGGCGGAACGCGTCCGGCCCGTGCCGGCGGACGAGCGCCTCCACCTCCCGCTCGTCGGGGTGGATCACCTCGAAGCGCGCCCGCGGGTAGCGGGCCTGCACCTGCGCGATGTAGGCCAGGGTGGCCGGGGGCAGCCGCCCGGTGTCCACCGTGAGCACGCGGACGTCCGGGCGCAGGCGCGCCGCGATGTCGAGGACGACCATCCCCTCGGCCTGCATCGCGGTGACGACCGCCACCCGGTCGCCGAGGGCCTCGAGCCCCCAGGCGATCACGTCCTCGGGCTCCCGGTCGTCGAGCTCGAGCGCGATCTCGCCGATCTCGAGGTCGTCGAAGACGACCCGGTCCTCCGTCAGCATCAGCGGGCACCTCCTGCCATGGCCATGAGCACGGTGATCTCGTCGCCGGGGCCCACGCGGGTGGCGAGGCCCTCCAGGCCCCGGACGTCCTCCTCGTTCACGACGACGAGGTAGGCCTCGGCGACCCCGCCGTCCTTCAGCACGGCCTCGCCGAACCGGGGGTGGCGCCGGGCCACCTCGGCGAGGGCCTCCCCGACGGTCCCGGCCCGGACCTCGATCCGGTCCGCGCCGTCGGTGAGCGGCAGCAGCACGCCGGGGATCCGCACGACCGGGCCGGCCGCGACCTCCTCGGGCTCGGGGGCGGCCCCGGCCGCGATCCGGCGCAGCTCCTCGTCGGTCCGCGTGTCGCAGAACTCCCCGAAGCTCGCGCCCTCCCCCTCGGCGATCCAGGCCTCGACGATGCGCGCGAGCACCTCCTCGAGCTCGTCGGAGGGGATGCGGCGCAGGATCTGGCGCCCGATGCCCGCCCGGCGCCCGAGGCCGCCCCCGAGGGTGAGGTCGTAGGCCTCGATCCGGCGGTGGCCGTCGGGGCTCGGCGCGGTCGTCCCCTGCAGCCCGATCTCGCCGATCCAGTGCTGGGCGCAGGCGTGGGGGCAGCCGTCCATGTGGATCCGCAGGCCGGCGAGCCGCTCGGCGCCGAAGCGGTCCTGGAGGTGCGCGAGGACCTCGACGAGCTTCTCCTTGGTCTCGGCAACCGAGTAGTTGCAGAACCGATGGCTCGTGCACGCCACGGAGCGCGCGTAGGCCTCGCCGACGTCCGGGTCGAGGCCGAGCTCGACGAGGCCGGACCGCAGCTCGGCCAGGCGATCCTCGGGGACGTTGCCGACGATGAGGTTCTGCTGGCGGGTGAGGCGCACATCGGCGCCGAGCCCCTCGACGAGGTCCGCGAGCTCCTCGAGCTGCGTGCCCGAGACGCGCCCCGCCGGGACCGGCACGCCGAGGTAGACGAGCCCCTCCTGGCGCTGGCGGTGCAGGCCGAGGTGCTCCGGCTCGCCCTCGGGCTCGGGCGCCTCGCCGTCCGGCAGGCGTCGGCCGAGCCGCTCCTCGACGCGGGCGCGCATGCCCTCGGGGCCGAGGTCGTCGACCATGAACTTGATCCGGGCCTTCGCCCGGGAGACGCGGTAGCGCAGGTCGGTCTGCCAGGCGTCGGTGACCGCGCGGAGCACCTCGATCGCGTCCTCCACCGGCACGAAGACCCCGAGGTCGCGGGACAGGCGCGGGGTGTTCGACAGGCCTCCCCCCACCCGCAGGCCGAAGCCCGGCCTGCCGTCCTTGGTCGTCCCCACGAGGGCCACGTCGTGGATCTCGGGGGCGCTGCACTGCGCGGGGCAGGCGGTGATCGTGTACTTGTGCTTGCGCGGCAGGTTCGAGTAGTCGCGGTTGCCGTAGAAGAAGCGCGCCGCGGCCTCGATCACGGGTCGGACGTCGAAGCGCTCGCGCGGGTCGATGCCGGCGACCGGGCAGCCGGTGATGTTGCGGACCGTGTCGCCCTCGCCGCCGGCGGTGGTGAGGCCGGCCGCCTCGATCTCCGCGAGGACCTCCGGCAGCTGGTCCAGGCGCACCCAGTGGAGCTGCACCCCCTGGCGCGTCGTGAGCTCGATCTCGTCCCGGCCGAAGGCGCGCGCGATCCGGCCGACGGCGCGCAGCTGCGCGGGCGGCAGGAGGCCACCGGGGACCTTGATCCGGACCATGAAGGTCCCCACCTTGGGCTTGTCGTGGGTGAGGCCCCACCAGTTCAGGCGGACGATGTCCTCCTCGGAGACCGCCTCGTAGCCGCGGGCGATGAGCTCGGGCAGGTCCTCGCGGATGTCGAGGGGGAACCGCTCCCGTTTCAGTCGCTCGATCGAGTTCCGCTTCAGGACCAGGTCCCAGTCGGGCTCGGGTCTCGGCTTGGAGAGGATGCTCGCCATCTGCGCTCCCAGGGTCGTCGGACGTGCTTGGGGGGATGGGAGCCCCGGCGAACGCGGTGCGGAGGTGGGTCAGGCCTGGGGCCGCACGGCGCGCCCGCGCGGGGCGGCGGTCATTCGACAGCCGCAGAGGCGGGCGGGGATCATCGCCCCGACGACACCGGCGCAGCGCGTGCGGATCACCTGTTCCCTACCGATCTGGTCAAGAATCGCAGGTGCAAACGTACCTGCGAGACCCGGGCGTGTCAAGGGGTTCCCCCACGGGGGTAGCCTCCGGGGCGTGGGACGCGGGGAGCCGCCGGCGCTCGGGCCCCGGGGCGAGGGGTGGGTGGCCATCCAGGCCGCCCTGCTCGTCCTGCTCGTCGCGGCCGGGGTGCTCGGGCCCGAGTGGCCCGACGCCCTCGAGCGGCCCCTCCTCGCCCTGGGCTTCGCCCTCGGTCTGCCGGGCGCGATCCTGTTCCTCGGGGGCGCGCTGCGGCTGGGGGCCCAGCTCACCCCGTTCCCGCGGCCGGTCGAGGGCGGCGCGCTGCGGGAGGGCGGGGTGTACGGGCTCGCGCGGCACCCGATCTACGGCGGCGTGCTCCTGCTCTCCCTGGCCTGGAGCCTGGCGACCTCGTGGCTCGCGCTCGGACCGGTGGCGTCGCTCGCCCTCCTGTTCGACCACAAGTCCCGCCGCGAGGAGCTCTGGCTCGCCGAGCGTCACGAGGGGTACGCCGCCTACCGCAGACGCGTGCGTCGGCGGTTCATCCCCTGGGTGTGGTGAGGGGCGGCGCGCTCAGGCGGTGCGGCGGCCGAGGCCGCGACCCTTCGCGCCGCCGACGAGACCGAAGTCGAGGAGCACCCCGAGCACGATGACGAGGACCCCGAGGGCCTCCAGCCCGCCATCCGGCGAGGTGAAGGAGTTGCGGGCGAGGGCGTAGGCGAGCGTCGTCGTCGGCAGCAGGAAGAAGCCGAGGAGCGGCCACCACCCGCTCTCGAAGGCTCGGTCCAGGTAGTCGCTGAACAGCCAGAGCAACGCGAGCACGAACCGCGGGGTGAGCAAGCCGAGGAGGGCGATGAGGCAACCCACGCGCCCACCCTACCCGCTGCCGGGCGCGCGTGCGCGGTCGCGGACCTCGCGGCGCACGAGCAGCGCGTAGCCGACGAGGGCGATGGTGGCGAAGGTGAACCACTGGATCGCGTAGGAGAGGTGGGGCCCCTCGGAGAGCTCCGGCGGGGGGACGGGGACGGGGAGCTCGCCCGGCTGCGGCGGGTCCTGCCGCTCGAGCTGCAGCGGCAGGGGGAAGAGCGAGAGCCCGAGCTCGCGCCCGATCCTGGAGGGCTCGTCGTGGGCAACGGTGAGGGGGCGCCCGTCGGGGGCGCGGTCGATCACGACGTCGGCCTCCCCGGGGGTGGGCAGGAGGAAGCCGGCCACCGTGACCGGGCCCGCCGGGGGCGCGGCCGGTCCGATCGGCGGGGTGTCGAGCTCGTAGGGGACGAAGCCGCGGTCCACGAGCACCGCCTCGGCCCCGCCCGCCGGCTCGTCGAGCAGGAGGGGGGTGAGGACGTGGTGCCCGGGGCGACCGTCGAGGGCCCGGCCGTAGAGCAGCACCTCCCGGGAGGGGTCGTACCTGCCCGAGACCACCACCCGGCGGTAGGCCAGGCGCGCGGGATCCTCCCCGGCCACGGCGCCGAGCTCCACCGGGGCGGCGGCGAGGCCCGCGCGGATCTCGGCGTTCATCGCCCGCCGCTGCGCGAGCCGATCGAGCTGCCAGATCCCCAGGCGGACGCAGGTCGCGGCGACGAGGAGGGCGAAGGCGAGCAGCCCGAGCCAGCGGGGGGTCCACAGGAAGCGCGGGAGCCGCGGCATCCCGGCCTCAGTAGCCGGCGGTGCTGCCGAAGTCGATCGGGATGCACGCGCCGGTGATGGGCGCCGCCTCGGGCGAGGCGAGGTAGACGATGAGCGCCGCCACCTCCTCGGGCCGGATGAAGCGCGCCCGCTCGCGCTGCGGGTACTTGGCCAGGAGCGCGCGGAGGTACCCCTCGGGGTCCCCGCCGCCGTAGTCGCGGGCCTGGCCGGCGAGCATCGGCGTGTCCACGTCGTTCGGGCACACCGCGTTCACGCGCACGAGCTTCGGCGCGAGCTCGAGCGCGAGGGAGCGCGTGAGGAGCGAGACGCCCCCCTTGGAGGCGCAGTAGATCGCGGTCTCGGCGGTGCCCACGAGCCCGGCGTCCGAGGACAGGTTCACGATGCACCCCTCGGTGCGCTCGAGGTGGGGGATGGCGTAGCGGCACATGAAGAAGGTGCCCTTCAGGTTCACCGCCATCGTGCGGTCGAACTCCTCCTCGGTGGCCTCCGCGGTCGGGCCCTCGACCCACACGCCGGCGCAGTTCACGAGGACGTCGAGCCGGCCGTGCGCCGCGACGGTCTCGCCGACGATGCGCTCGCAGTCCGCGACGCGCGTGACGTCGCCGACGATCGCCTGCGCGCCGCCGAGCTCCGCGGCGGTCTTGGCGAGCCCGCCCTCGTCGAGGTCGGTGAGGACCACGGTGTCGCCCCCCTCGTGGAAGCGCGCGGCCGTGGCCCGCCCGATGCCGCCCGCCGCGCCCGTGATGAGCACCACGCGCCCGTCCATGCCGGGCGGCATCCTACCGCGCGCCCGTTCCGATACCCTTCGGCTGCGATGCGAGGGATGGACCGGCTGCTCGAGCTCCAGGAGCTCGATCTCGCGATCGACCGGCTCGAGCACCGCCGCCGGCGGCTCGCATCGGGCGCCGACGTCGCGGAGGCCCGGGCGGCGATGGAGGAGGCCGAGGGGCGTCTCGGCGAGCTGCGCCTCGCCCTGGACGCCGTGGCCGCCGAGCAGCGGCGCCTGGAGCTCGAGATCGACGCGCTCGAGCGCAAGGCCGCCGCCGACGAGCGGCGCCTCTACGACGGGAGCGTCGCCAACCCGAAGGAGCTCGAGGCCCTCCAGCACGAGGTGGCGAGCGTGCGGGAGCGCAAGGTGGGGATCGAGGACCGGGTGCTCGAGGCGATGGAGCGTCGGGAGGAGCTCGAGGCCCGGATCGCCCCGCTCGAGGCCGAGGTGGCCGAGGCCCGGGCCCGGGTCGAGGCGCTCGAGCGAGAGGGCGAGGCCGAACTCGAGCGGATCGGCGCGGAGCTCGAGGCGCTCCGGGCCCGTCGGGCCGCGCTCGTCCCGGAGCTCGACGAGGAGCTCCTCGAGCTGTACGAGGACCTGCGGGCCAAGAAGGAGGGGGTCGGCGCGGCCGCCCTCGTCGACGGCGTCTGCCAGGCGTGCCACGAGAAGCTCTCCGCCCTCGAGCTCGACCGCCTCAAGCACGCCGAGGGCATCGGGAGGTGCGAGCACTGCCGGCGGATCCTCGTCATCGCCTGATCGTCCACTGCGACGGCGCCGCCCGCGGCAACCCCGGACCGGCGGGGATCGGGGTGGTGATCGCCGACGAGACCGGCCGGGTCATCGAGGAGATCGCCCTCGGGCTCGGCGTGGCCACGAACAACCAGGCGGAGTACACCGCGGCGATCGAGGGGCTCCGGCGGGCGCGCGAGCTCGGCGCGCGCGAGGTGCTCCTTCGCTCGGACAGCCGGCTCCTCGTCGAGCAGCTCGAGGGCCGCTACCAGGTGAAGAACCCGGCGCTGCGACGCCTCCACCGCCGGGTCCGCGAGCTCGCCGCCGCCTTCGACCGGGTCGCCTACGAGCACGTGCCCAGGGAGCGCAACCGCGAGGCCGATCGCCTCGCCAACGAGGGGGTGGACGCGATGCTCGCCGCGGGCGAGCTCACGCGCCCATCCGGTCCCCGCCCGTGGGAGGAGGCGGCGGGACCGAGCTGACGAGGTCCTCCAGGGGGAACGAGAAGCGCAGCGAGCCGCGGTCGCCGCGGAAGGTGAGGACGAGGGTTCGGCCCGCCGCCGAGTCCTGCTGGGGGAAGGCGAAGAGCGCCTGGACCCCGCGGTCCGGGGGGAGGGGGAGGCCGAGGGCGAGCGAGGGGATCCCCTCCAGGCGCTCGAAGGACCCGTCGATCCGCTCGACGAAGAGCCCCGAGGCGTCGGGATCGAGCTGGATGGGGCGGCGCGAGCGGTTCTCGATCACCAGGTTGAACTGCCAGTTCGGCGTGAACATGAACAGCGAGTCGAGGCGGACCGAGACGCCGTCCACCGTGCGGACCTCGTTCCGGAACAGCTCGATGCCGTCGGTCATCGGCACGCCGTCGCGGGTGAGGTCCACGATCCGCCAGTCCCCCGGCCGCGCGCTCACGAGGGCGACGGGCCCGTCGAGGATCCTCGCGCGCTCGAACGGGTCCCCTCGCTCCGGGGCGAAGCGGAAGCGCACGGTCGCGCTGAGCTGGACCTGCGCCCCGGTGGCCCGCCGCACCGGCGCCGAGGTGAGGAAGCGCACCCGGCGCAGCTCGACCTCCCCCACGATCCGCCCCGGGAACTGGGCGTCCTGCACGGCGAGCCAGGTCACCCAGCGCTCGAGCTCAGGTCCGGCGACGAGCCGGGCGAGGGAGGCCCCGCCGTCGAGGGGCGAGTTCGCGTAGGCGTCGAGGAACTCGAGGACGGTCCGTCTGGCCGAGGCGTCGAGGAGGGCGGGGGCCGCGGGGAGCTGCTCGGGGGCGAGGGGGGCCGCCGGCCCCACGGGCTCGCGGGCGCAGGCCGCGAGGGCGAGGACGACCGCCGCGAGCGCGAGGTGCCGGCGCATGGATGAGGGCGATGATACGCGGCCTATACTGGCCGCAGGGAGTCGGCCGGGCGGCCGCGGTCGGCCTTCGGGCCGGTCGAGGAAAGTCCGGGCTCCGCAGGGCAGGGTGCTGGGGGAACCCAGGCGGGGGCGACCTCGCGGAAGCGCCACAGAGAACAGACCGCCCGCGCGGGCGACCGCGCGAGCAAGGGTGAAACGGTGAGGTAAGAGCTCACCAGCGGATCGGGTGACCGGTCCGGCTCGGCAAGCCCCACCCGGAGCAAGGCCAAGCAGGGAGCGCAGCCGGCTCCGCCGGCGGAAGGGTGGCCCGCCCGAGCTCCCGGGTAGGCCGCACGTGCGGCGTCCTCCGGGACGCGCCGGGGCGCCGACGCGACCCTCACGGTCGCGGGCGCTCAGAGAGATGGCCGCCGCCGACCCGGACGGGTCGGTACAGAACCCGGCTTACAGGCCGACTCCCGCCCGCGCCCGCCGGAGCTGCCGTCCGGCGTGGTAGCTCGAGCGCACGAGCGGCCCCGCCTCGACGTGGGCGATCCCCATGGCCTCGCCGGCCCGCTTCAGCTCGGCGAACTCGTCCGGGTGGACCCAGCGATCCACCGGCAGGTGGTGGGGGGTCGGCCGGAGGTACTGGCCGATGGTCACGATCTCGCAGCCGACCTCCGCGAGGTCCCGGAGGGCCTCGAGGAGCTCCTCGGGGCGCTCGCCCATCCCGACGATGAGGTTCGACTTCGTGATCTGACCGGGGCGGTACCGCTTGGCGAACCGCAGGACCTCGAGGGAGCGGTCGTAGCCGAAGGCGGGGCGGATCCGGGGGTGGAGCCGACGCACCGTCTCCAGGTTGTGGGCGAAGACGTCGGGGCCGGCGTCGAGGACGGTGGCGATGTCCCGCTCGCCGCCGCGGAAGTCGCTCGGCAGGACCTCCACGCCGCACCCGGGGACGGCCTCGCGGATCGCCCGGATCGTGGCCGCCCAGATCCTCGCGCCGCCGTCCGGGAGGTCGTCCCGGGCGACGCCGGTGATCACCGCGTAGCGCAGTCCCATGGCGCGGACGGCCTCGGCGATCCGGCGGGGCTCGTCCTCGTCCACCGGGCCGGGCTTGGCCGTCATGACGTCGCAGAAGCCGCAGCGGCGCGTGCACCGGTCGCCGAGGAGGAGGAAGGTGGCCTCCCGGTCCTCCCAGCACTCGCCGAGGTTCGGGCACGAGGCCTCCTCGCAGACCGTGTGGAGGCGCCCCTCGCGGACGATGCGCCGCACCTCGGCGAGGTTCGGCCCGGCGCGCAGCCGCACCTTCAGCCAGGGGGGCTTGCGCTCCGTGGGCACCGACCCGACCCCGACGATCGGCAGGTGCAGGCGTCGGCCGTGCGGGTTGTGGTCGGCGGAGGGCACGGGTCGAGTCTAGCCGGCCTCGGACATCCGGAGGGTCTCGAGCTCCAGGGGCGCCCTCGGTCGGAGCGGCAGGAAGACGCGGAACGAGGCGCCGCCGCCCTCGCGGTCCTGGACCCAGGCGCGGCCGCCGTGGAGCTCGGCGAACATCGCGACGAGGGACAGCCCGATCCCGGTGCCGGGCGCGTGCGGCGAGGCCGTCGGGCCCTGGCGGAATGGTCGGAAGATCTCCTGGCGGAGCTCGGGCGGGACGCCGGGCCCATCGTCCTCGACGGCGATCACCACGCCCTCGTCCTCGGGGAAGACCCGGACCCAGATCCTCGCCTCCGGCCCGGTGTGGCGCGCCGCGTTCGCGAGGAGGTTCTCCACGATCCGCTCGACCTTGGCGGGGTCGACGTCCGCGAGGACGGGCTCGGCCTGGACGGTGACCGGGCGCTCGCCGAGGACGTCCAGGCTCTCCACGGTCCGCCGGGTGAGGGCCCCGACGTCGGTGGTCCGGTACCGGGGGGTGACGATCCCGCGGTTCAGCCGGTCGATGTCGAGGAGGTCGGTGAGGAGTCGCTCGAGCTTCCGCGCGTTCGCCGTGAGCCGACCGAGCAGGTCCGTCCGCTCCTCCTCGGAGAGCTCGGTGTGCTCGAGGGTCACGGCGAGGCCGAGGATCGAGGTGAGCGGGCTCCGCAGCTCGTGGGAGACGGCGGCGAGGAACGCGTTCTTCATCTCGTCGAGCGCGCGGAGGCGCTCCGCGGCCTCCCGCTCCCGGCGCTCGCTCTCGCGCAGGGCCTCCTCGGCGAGCTTCCGCTCGGTGATGTCGTACAGCACGCCCTGGATGAACAGGGGCTCGCCCCGCTCGTCCGTCACGAAGGTGGTCTCGTCGTGGACCCAGACGTCGCGTCCGTCCGGGGTGTGGACGAGGTACTCGGCCGCCCACGGTCGACGCTCCTCGATCGCTCGCAGGTACGAGCGCTGGATCTCCTCGCGCTGGGACGGGTCGATGAGCTCGAGCCACAGCCCCGGGGAGCGGGCGTACGCCTCGGGGGAGACGCCGAGGATCCGCTCGATCTGGGGGCTCGCGTAGATCGTCTGCATGCTCGTGTCGGGCCGGTCCATGTACACGGCGGCGGGGATGTGCTCGACGATCGCGCGGTAGCGCTCCTCGGCCTCCCGCAGGCGCTCCTGCGCCTCCTTGAGCTCGGTGATGTCCGTCATGAGGCCCTGGGACAGGACGGGCCTGCCGGTCTCGTCGCGCACCACGGTGGCCTGGTCGCGCACCCAGCGCCAGGTGCCGTCGGCCGCCCGCATCCGGTACTCGAAGTCGAGGGGGATCCCCTCGGTGTTGTGGCGGCGGACGAGCTCGAGGCAGCGCTCGACGTCGTCGGGGTGGAGGTTCCGCAGCCACAGGTCGTCGTCGGTCAGCCACTCCTCGACGGTGTAGCCGAAGATCGTCTCGATCTGGGGGCTCACGTAGATCGTGGAGAGCGCCTGGTCGGTGCGGTCGATGTAGATCACGGCCGAGATCGTCTCGACGAGGTTGCGGTAGCGCTCCTCGGCCTCCCGCAGCCGCTCCTGCGCCTCCTTCTGGGCCGTGATGTCGAAGCGGACGCCCTGCCAGTACCGGGGCTGCCCCGCCTCGTCGCGGACGAGCACCGCGTGGTCCCGGACCCAGATGACGGAGCCGTCGGTGCGCACCATCCGGTACTCGACGTCGAAGGGCTCGCCGGTGCGCTCGGTCCGGTCGTCCTCCTCTCGCACGCGCTCCCGGTCGTCGGGGTGGATCCGCTGCATCCACTGCTCCCAGCCGAACTCGCCGGACGCGGGATCCAGGCCGAGGCTCTCGTAGACCTGGGGGCTCACGTAGAGGACGCGGCCCTCGCGGCCGGGCTCGTGCAGGTAGGTCACGGCCGGCATCGTCTCGACGAGCGTCCGGTAGCGCTCCTCGGCCTCCCGCAGCCGCTCCTGCGCCTCCTTCTGGGCGGTGATGTCGAACACCACGCCCTGCCAGTACAGCGGCTGCCCCTCCTCGTCGCGGATCAGGACGGCCTCGTTCTGGACCCAGATCACGTGGCCGTCGCGATGGACGCTGCGGTACTCGCTCCGCCAGCGGTCGCCTACATCCGCCTCGTTCTCCGCGACCACCCGCTCCCGGTCCTCGGGGTGGAGGCGCTCCACCCAGAGCCCCGGGTCGGCCTGCCACTCCTCGGGGGTGAACCCGAACATCGTCTCGACCTGCGGGCTGATGTAGAGCTGCTCACCCGTCGTGGGGTCCTCGATGTACACGACGGCGGGCAGCTGCTCCACGAGGCGCCGGAAGCGCTCCTGCGCCTCGCGGACCCGCTCCTCGGTCTCCCGGCGCTCGGTGATGTCGTACATCACCCCCTGGTAGAGGCGGGGTCCGCCGGGCTCGCCCGGGACGGGGACGGCCTCGTCCCGGATCCAGCGCCACCGGCCGTCGCGGGCGCGGATCCGGTACTCCGCCCGGAAGGGGGCGCGGGTTCGCACCGCGTCGTCCCACGCCGCGAGGACGCGGTCACGGTCCTCCTCGTGGATCCGGGCGTGCCAGAGCATCGGGTCGGCGAGCCACTCCTCGGCGGTGTAGCCGAGCAGCCGCTCGATCTGGGGGCTCACGTACGGCGCCGGCGCGGCCCCGGGCGGAACGGCCGGGTCCCACGTGTAGGTGACGGCGGGCACCTGCTCGACGAGGGCGCGGTAGCGGGCCTCCGCGTCGGCCCGGGCCAGGCGCTCGCGGCGCTCGAGCCGCCACCGGCGGGTCGCGAGGACCGCGAGGCCCACGGCGGCGAGGAGGACGCCGACCACCACCTCGTCCTCGGCCGAGCCGAGCCGCCGATGGGCCGTCCCCACGATCCGCTCGAGCAGGCCGAGCCCCGAGCCCGCCCCGACCAGGGCGGCGACGACCAGGGAGATCCAGAGCAGATCCCACAGGCCCCCTCCGCGGTCGCGTCGAGGCTCGACCATCGGCCTACCCCACCTCCCGCATCATCGGCTCGGCGAAGGGGATGCTCAAGAGGGGGATCAGAACCGGGCGAGCTCCAGCATCCGGGCGGCTATGAGGTCCACGTCCGGCAGGAAGGCGTGCTCCAGGTTCGTGGCGAACCCCATGGCGGGCACGTCCGGGCCGCCGATCCGCACGATCGGGCCGTCGAGGTCGAACAGGGCCTCCTCGGCGATCGTGGCGACGATCTCGGCGCCGGCGCCGTAGCTCCGGTTGTCCTCGTAGACGACCATGGCCTTGCCGGTCTTGCGGACCGAGGCGAGGATCGTCTCGCGGTCGAGCGGGTTCAGGGTGCGCACGTCCACGACCTCGACCGAGATACCGTGCTCCTCCTCCAGGCGCGCCGCGGCCTCCAGGCAGTGGTGGAGCATGAGCCCGTAGGCGATGGCCGTGAGGTCGGTGCCCTCCCGCTTCACGTCGGCGGGGCCGATGGGGACGGTGTACGGCTCGTCAGGGACCTCGCCCGTCACGAGGCGGTACGTCCGCTTGTGCTCGAGGAACAGGACCGGGTCGGGGTCGGCGATGGCCGCCCGGAGCATCCCCGCGGCGTCGTACGGGGTCGAGGGCACCACGACCTTCAGCCCCGGCACGTGGGCGTAGAAGGCCTCCACCGACTGCGAGTGGTACAGGGCGCCGTGGACGCCGCCGCCCCAGGGGGCGCGCACCACCATGGGCAGACCGAAGTCGCCGTTCGAGCGGTAGCGCATGCGCGCCACCTCGCTCACCATCTGGTCGAAGGCTGGGTGGAGGAAGTCGGCGAACTCGATCTCGGCGACGGGGAGCAGCCCGTGGAGCGCCATGCCCACCGCGACGCCGACGATGGCGCCCTCGGCGAGCGGGGTGTCGATGACGCGGGCCTCGCCGAACTCCTCGAGGAAGCCCTGGGTCACCCGGAACACCCCGCCCCGGGCCCCCACGTCCTCCCCGAGCACGACGATCCGGTCGTCCGCCGCCATCGCGTCGTGCAGGGCGTCGTGGATCGCGGTGACGAGGTTCTTCTCGGTCACGGGCCCTCGGCGAAGACGTGTCGGTGGAGCGTGGCGGGATCGGGGTCGGGCGCCGCCCACGCCTCGTCGATCTGGCGATCGACCTCGTCCTTGAGCTCCGCGGCGATCTGCTCGGGGTCCGAGGGGGTGAGCACCCCGAGGTCGATGAGGACCCGCTCGAACCGTCGGATCGGGTCGCGGCGGCGGGCCTCCTCGACCTCCTCCCTCGACCGGTACGTCCGGTCGTCGTCGTCGGAGGTGTGGGGGAAGTACCGGTACGTCTTGGCCTCGACGAGGGTGGGGCCCTCGCCGGCCCTGGCCCGCTCGACGGCCTCCTTCATGACCGCGTAGCACGCGAGCACGTCGTTGCCGTCCACCACGACCCCGGGGAACCCGTAGCCGGCGGCGCGGTCGGCGACGTCCTCGATCGCCATCTGCTTGGCCTGCGAGACCGAGATCGCGTAGCGGTTGTTCTCGCACACGAAGACCACGGGCAGGCGGTGGATCCCGGCGAAGTTGAGGGCCTCGTGCCAGATGCCCTCGCTCGTCGCGCCCTCGCCGAACCAGGAGCCCACCACGGCGTCCTCCCCCCGGTAGCGGATCGCGTAGGCGATGCCCGCCGCGTGCGGGAGCTGCGAGGCGATGGGGGAGGAGTGCGAGACGATCCCCAGGCGTCGGGAACCCCAGTGGCTCGGCATCTGCCTCCCGCCGGAGGAGGGGTCGTCGGCCTTGGCGAACAGGCCGAGGAAGATGTCGTAGGGCGTCATGCCGGCGACGAGGACGACACCGACGTCCCGGTAGTACGGCACCCAGACGTCGCGGCCGGGGCGCAGCGCCCACGCCGTGCCCACCTGGCAGCCCTCGTGACCGGAGACGGGGACGACGAAGGGGGCCTTGCCCTGGCGGTTGAGTCGGAACGCGGCCTCGTCCACGAGGCGGGCCGTGACCATCGTGCGGTACATCGCGCGGAGGTCCTCGCCCGAAAGGCCGAGCGCCTCGGGTGAGGTGCGCCGGGTCACTCGGGTCGCCACATCGCGCTCCTCAGGTTGCCGAGTCTAGCATCGTGGGCCGCTGCGGGCGTGCAGCGCGGATCGCGGCGGCGGCGGGGCGTACGCTCCGGGGGGATGGATCGGGTCGTCGCTCGGGCGCTGGAGCTGATCGCAGAGGTGGCGGGCGAGGGCGACGTGGCTCCGGGGGCGTCCCCGGACCCGGCCACGCCGCTCGCACGGCTCGGGATCGACTCCCTCGCCGCCGCCGAGATCGCGGTGGCGCTGGAGGACGAGTTCCGGCTGTCGCTCGCGGACGCGCTCCTCGACGGGTCGACGACGGTGGGCGGCCTGCAAGCGATCGTGGAGGCCGCGCACCGGGGCGACCGACCGCTCGTCGTGCCCGGCTCCGTCGGTCGGCTCCAGGCCCTCGCGCGGCTCCTGGGTGGTCCTGCGCTCCGGTGGTGGCTGGATCTGAGGGTCGAAGGCGCGGAGCACGTGCCCCGGCACGGGGCCGCCATCGCGGCCATGAACCACGAGAGCGCCCTGGACATCCCGGTGGTCGTCGCGGCCTGCCCGCGGCGCATCACCTTCATGGCCAAGCGAGAGCTCTTCAAGAGCCCCTTCACGTCCTGGGCCCTCGAGCGGCTCGGCGGGTTCCGGGTGGCACGCGAGCGCTACGACCTCCGGGCGGTCCGGCTCGCCCTGGACGTCCTCCGCCGGGGGCAGGTGCTCGGCATGTACCCGGAGGGGACGCGCGCCCCCGGCGAGCTCCTGCCGTTCCTGCCGGGTTCGGCGTGGCTCGCGCTCCGCACCGGCGCGCCGCTCGTCCCGACGGCGATCCTCGGGACGGAGCGGGCGGGCGAGGCCACCCGCCCCCGCCGGGTCCGGGTCCGGGTGCGGTTCGGGACGCCCATCGCGGTGGGGGTGGAGC
>FWWL01007461.1_pt1 | contig 14870 bp, 14 predicted proteins | sample 2228331 | NCBI WGS metagenome assembly FWWL01 (sample SAMEA103939775, study PRJEB20133) | metagenome
AGGTAGGAAATCAATAACGAGAATTGCGAATTTAATTGATAATCGTTTTAGTGAAGTGAATAGATTAGAGTTCGAACGCTTTAAGGATAATCATCACATAAAAAAAGCGAAAGAAACGTTCGATTTCATGACGAAACAAGTAAATTCCCACTATGTAAGTGAAGTAAAGCAACGACTTCAACATGTTGGAGTTACTTGTTTAACATTGCTCGATGATGATTATCCTTCATTATTAAAGGAGATACACGATCCACCTTGGGTTTTGTACTACATAGGTAATCGGGAAATTTTCAATAGCTTTACCATTACAATTGTCGGTACGAGAAACCCAACCTCTTATGGAAAAACGGTCACAAAGCAGCTTGTAAAGTCACTCGTATCCGGAGGCGCAACGATTGTAAGCGGATTAGCAAGAGGAATCGACAGTATCGCTCATGATGCGACGATAGAAGCTGGGGGAACAACGATTGCAGTATTAGGATGCGGAATTGATGTGATTTACCCACCGGAAAATCGGGAGTTATACCGAAAAATTGGCGATACGGGATTATTGTTATCCGAATACCCTTTAGGGACAAATCCACACCCGGGTCTCTTTCCTGAACGGAATCGTATTATTAGTGGTTTGTCTTATGGTACTGTTGTCGTTGAGGCGAACGCAAGAAGTGGTTCGCTTATAACGGCTGATCAAGCCATTGAGCAAGGTAGAGATGTATTTGCCATTCCAGGACCGATTACGTCTCCTAGAAGTGAAGGGCCGAATACATTAATTCAGCAAGGAGCTAAACTAATTACAAATGCTGATGACATTTGGGAAGAATATCCTGGGGAAAAGAAAAGCGATATTTTCAAGAAAACGACGACGTCTATTCCGTTAACACCGGATGAACAAATGTGTATCGATTTACTCTCTAATGAACCTTTACATATTGATCAAATTATTACTATATGGAATATTTCTGCTCATAAGGCACAAGCGATTTTATTATCTTTACAATTAAAAAAACTACTCATCCTCCTCCCGGGCCAAATGTACAGTAAATTATAATGAAAAGGGAAAGTTTTAGCGATGTTTGACAAAGCGAAGTTATTCATCTAATAATTAGGAAATTACAAGAGAGGAGAAATGCTGATGGCTGATACATTGGTAATTGTAGAATCTCCTGCGAAGGCAAAGACGATTGGTAAGTATTTGGGCAAAAAATATATCGTTAAAGCTTCTCTAGGACATATACGGGATCTTCCCAAAAGCCAAATGGGAGTTGACATAAAAGATAACTTCGAACCAAAGTACATAACGATTCGGGGTAAAGGTGATGTATTAAAAGAATTAAGAGACGCGAAAAAGAAAGTAAAACGCGTATACCTTGCAGCCGACCCTGATCGTGAGGGAGAAGCGATTGCTTGGCACCTTGCTCATATTTTACAAATCGATGAGAACGAATCTTGTCGGGTTATATTTAATGAGATTACAAAGGAGGCTGTCAAAGAAGCGTTCAAAAAACCACGAAAAATCGATCTTGATCTCGTTAATGCCCAGCAAGCAAGACGAATATTAGACCGTCTCGTCGGCTATAATATCTCCCCTTTGCTTTGGAAAAAGGTTAAAAAGGGGTTAAGTGCAGGAAGAGTTCAATCGGTAGCTGTTAAAATAATAAAGGATCGCGAACAAGAAATCAGGGAATTTAGCCCAGAAGAATATTGGTCTGTAACGGCAAACTTAGAAAGCAAGAAAACATCGTTTGAAGCGAAATTCTACGGTTATGAAGGGAACAAAACAGAACTACCTTCTGAAACACAAGTGAGCTCATTAATGAAGCAAATAGAGCAAGCTGAGTTTGTCATTACTTCCGTGAAGGAAAGCGAACGCAAACGTAATTCTACGCCGGCTTTTATTACAAGCTCATTGCAGCAAGAAGCTGCGCGTAAGTTGAATTATCGTGCAGGTAAGACGATGTCGATTGCTCAGCAATTATATGAAGGTATTGATTTAGGAAAAGAAGGTACTGTCGGTTTAATTACTTACATGAGGACCGATTCTACTCGCATTTCGGAGACAGCTCAAACGGAAGCTAAGCAGTTTATCATTGAAACTTTTGGTGACGAATACGTTTTGAAAACTCCTCGTCAGGATAAAGCGAAGGCAGGGGCGCAAGATGCTCATGAAGCGATTAGACCGACATCGACATTACGCACTCCGGAAGAACTTAAAAGTCTATTAACGAGGGACCAACATCGACTGTATAAATTAATATGGGACCGTTTTGTGGCTAGCCTGATGGCACCTGCGATTCTTGATACGATGAGTGTTGATATTAATGCGAATGGTGCAATATTCAGAGCGACGGGATCAAAAATTAAGTTTCCGGGTTTTATGAAGCTCTACATCGAAGGAAATGACGATGGATCGAATGATGACGAGAAATTTTTGCCTCCGCTTCATGAAGACGAGAAATTGAAGGCTCTTACTATTGAGCCGAAACAACATTTCACCCAACCTCCACCACGATATTCGGAAGCTAGATTGGTAAGAACGATGGAGGAAATGGGTATAGGTCGACCGAGTACGTACGCTCCAACGTTAGATACGATTCAGCGTAGGGGGTATGTCGCTCTCGAAGAGAAACGGTTTATACCAACAGAATTAGGTGAATTAGTAATCCAAATGATGGAAGAGTTTTTTCCAGAAATATTAGATGTGGACTTCACGGCTAAAATGGAAGAAGAACTTGATAATGTTGAAGAAGGTTTGATGAATTGGGTTCAAGTTCTCGACCATTTTTATAAAGATTTCGAAAAACGATTAGACCATGCCGAAGAAGAAATGAAGGAATTAAAGATTGAAGATGAGGTTTCTGAAGAACAATGTGAAAAATGCGGTCGAATGATGGTTTTTAAGTTAGGGAGATACGGTAAATTCCTTGCTTGTCCAGGTTTTCCTGAGTGTCACAACGCAAAGCCAATCATGAAAGAAATCGGCGTTACATGCCCAACCTGCAACGAAGGTCAAATTGTAGAGCGGAAAAGCAAAAAAAGTAGAACTTTTTATGGTTGTAATCAATATCCGGGCTGCGAGTATGTATCATGGGATAAGCCGATACCTCGTCCATGTCCGAAGTGCGGAAGCATACTTGTTGAGAAGGTTACAAAGAAAAAGGGCGTTACAATCCACTGTACATCGTGTGATTACGAAGAAGCAGGGGATTAAAATATTAATTTACTAACACTGAAGTTACGATCGTGGAGGTTCAACATGATAAACAATCATGAAGGCATCAAAGTCATCGGTGCAGGATTAGCTGGAAGCGAAGCAGCTTGGCAAATTGCTGAGCAAGGCGTGCCGGTAACGTTGTATGAAATGAGACCCGTTAAGAAAACACCCGCACACCATACGGATAAATTTGCTGAATTAGTATGCAGTAACTCTCTCCGTGCTAATACGTTAACAAATGCGGTCGGTGTATTAAAGGAAGAAATGCGTCGTTTGAATTCCGTCATTATCGCAGCCGCTGATGAATGTTCGGTTCCTGCTGGCGGAGCGCTCGCAGTTGACCGGCATGAATTTGCAGAAGCCGTTACAAATCGTATTACAAATCATCCTTATATTACTGTTGTTAGGGAAGAAGTAGACAGCATCCCTGAAGGAGTAACCGTTATTGCAACAGGCCCATTAACTTCTCCTTCCTTATCGGAAGGGTTAAAGCAGTTAACTGGAGAGGAATATCTTTATTTCTACGATGCAGCTGCTCCGATTGTAGAGAGAGACTCCATAAATATGGAGAAAGTATTTTTGCAATCTCGATACGATAAAGGCGAAGCGGCCTATTTGAACTGTCCGATGACGGAAGAAGAGTTCGATGCGTTTTATGATGCTCTCATTCATGCTGAGCTCGCACCTGTTAAAGATTTTGAAAAGGAAATGTATTTTGAAGGTTGTATGCCTGTTGAAGTTGTTGCTAAAAGAGGTCGTCAAACCCTCCTGTTCGGAGCGATGAAGCCAGTCGGACTTACCGACCCACGAACAGGTAAACAACCGTTTGCTGTCGTACAGTTGCGTCAAGATAATAGTGCAGGTACGTTATTTAACATTGTCGGTTTCCAAACTCACTTAAAATGGGGAGACCAAAAAAAAGTATTGCAATTAATTCCTGGACTAGAAGAAGCAGAAATTATTCGATATGGCGTCATGCATCGGAATACATTCATCAACTCACCTAAACTGTTGAAGCCTACCTATCAATATCATGATCGGGAGGACCTGTTCTTTGCAGGTCAGATGACGGGAGTTGAAGGATATGTTGAATCAGCAGCTTCCGGTTTAATCGCAGGAATAAATGCAGCTCGACGTGTCAAAGGAGAGACACCACTCGTGTTTCCACCAGAAACGGCGATTGGAAGTATGGCACACTATATAACGACGACTGATTCGAAGCATTTCCAACCGATGAATGCTAATTTTGGTCTGTTTACTCCGCTTGGATTAAAAATTCGTAGCAAAAAGGAAAAAAACGAAAAGTACGCAGAGCGTGCCTTATCGACAATTCAGAATTTTTCACAATCTGTACACAATTTATCTTGATAATGGGCATTTCCGTATGATAAGATGATGATGTTTTCATGGGGGTGAAGGCAATGCCACATTCATGGATCTGGGAGTTTAGATCATATCTACAGATTGAGCGTAACTCTTCTAAGCACACGATTAAGAACTATATGAATGATATTGATCAATTTACAGCCTTCATGAAGCAGCAGAAAGTGGAGGATTTTTCCGTAGTTTCCTATTTGGATGTAAGATCTTATCTCGCTTTGCTTCATACGAAAAAGTACACACGCAGATCCATCGCTAGAAAATGTTCAAGTTTAAGAAGTTTTTATCGGTTTCTTATGCGTGAGAATTACATCTCTAGTAATCCTTTTCAACATGTATCTACACCTAAGCTCGAAAAAAAGCTACCTCATTTTCTTTACGCAAATGATATGCAAATGTTATTGTGCACGCCTGATGGAGAAACAACATTAGGGTTAAGGGACTTGGCAATCATTGAATTGCTATACGCTTCAGGCATTCGAGTTAGTGAATTAGTTGGATTGGATATACCAGATATAGACCTTTTTATTGGAACGGCACTTGTTTTTGGAAAGGGTGCAAAAGAAAGATATGTTCCTATTGGCAGTTGGGCCATTAAAGCTCTAGAGAATTACATGACAAAAGGAAGACCGTTTTTACGGCCAGGTCCAACTGAAAAAGCCTTGTTTTTAAATAAAAATGGAACACGACTAAGTGACCGTAGTGTTCGTCGTTTAATGGATAAATATATTGAGAAAGCAGCAATCCAACAGAGTGTAAGCCCACATACACTTCGCCATACGTTTGCAACTCATATGCTCAATGCAGGAGCCGATTTACGAACAGTCCAAGAATTGCTCGGACATGTCAACATCTCAACGACGCAAATTTATACTCATGTTACAAAAGAACGATTAAAAGAAATATATCTACAATCCCACCCAAGGGCATAAAGTGTTCGTGGGCTAAATACAGGAGGGATATAATGAGTGAAATAACCTTCCATGCTACCACAATCTTTGCTATTCACCACGAAGGGCAAGGAGCGATGGCCGGTGATGGTCAAGTGACGTTCGGAAACAATATGGTTATGAAACATCATGCTAAAAAAGTTCGGAAATTGTATAAGGGTGAAGTCTTAGCAGGATTCGCTGGATCCGTCGCCGATGCGATAACCCTGTTCGAGAAATTCGAAACGAAACTTGAGGAATATCATGGTAATTTGCAAAGGGCAGCCGTTGAATTAGCGAAAGAATGGCGCACAAATAAAATGATGCGAAACCTTGAAGCACTTCTCATCGTAATGAATAAAGAGCATTTGTTTCTCGTATCAGGTAACGGTGAAGTGATCGAACCAGATGACGGAATGATTGCCATCGGGTCTGGTGGGAGCTTTGCATTGGCTGCAGGACGTGCGATGAAGCGGTTTGCCCCTCATCTTACAGCAAGAGAAATAGCTGAAGGTTCCTTACGAGTCGCAGCCGAAATATGCGTCTTTACAAATGAAAATTTGGTTATAGAAGAAATTAAGTAAAAAGGGTTTAAATATTCTTTACTAAAGATTGGGGGAGAATATATTGTTATTAATAAAGGAAAAAGCATTAACTCCCAAACAAATCGTGGCAGAGCTGGATAAATACATCGTAGGTCAGAATCAAGCGAAAAAGTCCGTTGCTGTAGCCCTTCGGAATCGGTATCGAAGAAGTCTATTAGATGAACAGACGCGTGATGAAATCGTACCTAAGAACATTCTCATGATTGGTCCAACAGGAGTTGGGAAAACAGATATTGCAAGAAGATTAGCGAAGCTCGTTGGAGCACCATTTTTAAAGGTAGAAGCGACCAAGTTTACGGAAGTTGGCTATGTTGGGAGAGATGTAGAATCAATTGTACGAGACCTTGTTGAAACTTCGATTCGTATGGTTAAGGTCGAGAAAATGGAAATGGTGCAGGATAAAGCAAAGGAACAGGCGAACGAGCGCATTATCCAAATTCTTTTGCCCTCATCAACAAAGAATAAATCCTTTAAAAATCCATTGGAAATGTTGTTCCAATCTCAGCAAAATGATCAACATACGACTAATGACTCTCATGAAGAGGAATCGATTAGAAGCCGTAGAAAAGATCTTTATTCAAAACTTATGAATGGTGAGTTAGAAGAACAAGTTATTGAAATTGAAGTAGAAGATGCTATGCCTTCGATGTTTGATATGTTTTCTGGTTCAGGTATGGAGCAGATGGGTACGAACATGCAAGAAATGCTCGGTAACTTCATGCCACGTAAAACGAAAAAGAGAAAGCTACCTATTAAAGAAGCACGAAAAATTCTCACACAAGAAGAAGCCGGAAAGCTGATTGATATGGATGAGGTGACACAAGAATCCGTCGTTAAGGCTGAACAGTCGGGCATTGTTTTTTTAGATGAGATTGATAAAATCGCCGGTAAGGACCGCGGTGGCCCTGATGTCTCAAGAGAAGGTGTTCAACGTGATATACTACCGATCGTTGAAGGCTCCACTGTGATGACGAAATACGGACCAGTCAAAACCGATTACATGTTATTTATAGCGGCAGGAGCTTTCCACATTGCGAAGCCGTCTGATTTGATACCTGAGTTGCAAGGTCGATTCCCGATTCGGGTGGAGTTGCAAAATCTTTCCGTTGATGAATTTGTCAAAATATTAACGGAGCCTAAAAATGCTTTAACGGGACAATATACGGCATTACTCGCAACAGAAGGAATCAACATTGAGTTTTCAGAAGAAGCCATTAGAACGATTGCTCAATTCGCTGCAGACATCAATCAGTCTACAGATAATATCGGTGCGAGAAGACTTCATACGATTCTTGAGAAGCTACTTGAAGATTTATCTTTTGAAGCACCTGACATAATGTTAGAGAAAATCGTGATCACCCCTCAGTACGTGCAAGAAAAAATAGCAGCTATCGCTCAAAACAGAGATTTAAGTCAATATATATTGTAAAACACTATTAGGAGGATTTGGTAAAGATGGATTTATTAACGAAAACTAGACGTATTAATGGATTACTACAAAAAACAGCTGGGCATGCCGTAAATTTCTCGGAAATGGCTGAAGTGTTAAGCGATGTCATATCTGCGAATGTATTCGTAGTAAGCAGAAAAGGTAAAATGTTGGGACACGCAATTGCACAACAAATCAATAACGATCGAATTCAGCGAATGATTGATGAACGTCGCTTTCCGGATGAATATGTAACACATTTGTCTAAAATTGATGAAACATCATCTAACCTTGCTGTCGATACTCCATACAGTGCTTTTCCGGATGAAATGAGAGAAGTATTTCAAAACGGTTACACTACTTTGGTACCGATTATCGGTGGGGGCGATCGTTTAGGAACTCTTATTTTAGCTCGAATGAATGAAAAGTTTGTCGATGATGACCTTATTCTGGCTGAGTATGGATCGACGGTTGTTGCAATGGAAATCCTTCGTGAGAGAACCGAAGAGATTGAGAATGAGGCACGTAACAAAGCAGTCGTTCAAATGGCTATTGGGTCATTGTCATATAGCGAGTTAGAAGCTGTAGAACATATTTTTGAGGAGCTAGAAGGTACCGAAGGATTGCTTGTTGCAAGTAAGATTGCCGATCGTGTTGGAATCACACGTTCTGTTATCGTAAATGCTCTTCGTAAATTGGAAAGTGCTGGTGTTATTGAGTCCCGGTCTTTAGGGATGAAGGGTACATTTATTAAAGTGTTAAACGAAAAATTACTACAGGAGCTTGCAAAACTTCGCGGATAAGAAAGTGATGTCCAATCAAAAAACACCATTTTTTAATGGTGTTTTTTAGTTGGGTTTTTTTTCTATTTTTTATTCTTTACAATATATAAACTTATTAAATTAATGTATGATACTTCTGTAATGAAGCAGCTAAGCTGATGAATAAAATAGGTTGTTCCTCTGAATCACGATTTTTCTACAAAAAAATTCGTTTTGTACAAAATTCAGCAGGATTTTCGACATACATAGAGAATTTAACATGGTGATTATATTTTTTAGTAAGGAAGGAATCCAAAATGAATTTTTTGAGTAGTCAAAACCTATCCATTTTAGAGCGATCACTACAGGCTTCTTCCTTAAGGCAAAAAGTGATTGCAAATAACATCGCAAACGTTAATACACCGAAGTTTAAAGTAAGTGATGTGAGTTTTGAACATGAATTAAAAAAATCTCTAGAGCAAAGCAATTCGGAATTTGTTGGCTACCGAACGGATCCACGACACATATCAATTGGCCATCAATCTATAAAAGATGTATACCCAAGATTGCAAACGATTAAACATACTTCAACAAATAATAATCAAAACAATGTTGATATTGACTTTGAAATGAGTAAGTTAGCAAAAAATCAGTTGCAATACAACACGCTTGTAACACAAATTAATCATCATTTTTCGCAATTGCAAAAAGTAATAACGGAAAGGTAGGGATTATTGATGGGGATTTTTTCTCATATAGATACAAGTGCATCGGCATTAACCGCAAATCGTCTTCGGATGGACATCATTTCCAGTAATATTGCGAATGCCAATACGACAAGAGGAACGTTAATTGACGGGGAATGGCAACCATATCAAAGAAAAATGGTCGTTCTAGAACCGAAAGAGTCATTTGATCATGTTTTAAGACAATCGATGGGGGATCGTAGTGAATCATTTCCGACAGGTGGCGTAAAAGTAAGCCAAATTGTCAACGATCAATCACCTTTCAAACGAGTGTATCAACCAGAGCATCCTGATGCTGATGGTGAAGGGTATGTACAACTTCCCAACGTAGATGTGCTTAAAGAAATGGTTGATTTGATTGCTGCTACTCGTGCATATGAGGCTAACGTTACAGTATTAAATGCAGGGAAATCATTGGCGATGAAAGCTCTTGAAATTGGAAGGTAATGACATATACGAAGGGGTAAACTTAAATGGCAATTGAACGTATTGGATTACAACCTATACTACAAAACTCAAAAATTATTGGCACTCCGAACGATGGACCGAAATTTGCGGAGACTTTACAGAATGCTCTTAATCAAGTGAACCAAGATCAACTTAATGTGGAACAAATGCAAAGGAAAATGATTACAGGAGAAGTAAACGATATTTCTGAAGTGATGATTGCTGCAGAAAAGGCAAATCTTTCTTTAGGTCTAACCGTCCAAGTAAGAAATAAGGTTGTTGAGGCTTACCAGGAAATTATGAGAATGCAAATATAGTAATGGATGTTACTGGTAAGTGAGGTGAAAGAGTGAACGAAAGAATAATGATATATAAAGACAAAATACTAGAATTTTGGCAACGTTTCTCAACCAAACAAAAAATAATGCTTGGTTCAATCGTATTATTTCTGTTAATTGCACTCATTTTATACATCAATATTTCCACCAAGCCTGATTTTCAAGTTCTCTATCCTAACTTGGAACAAGCAGAAGCTGGAGAAGTTGTTGCCAAATTAAAGGAAAAAGGAATCGATTACGAACTGTCTGCTAATGGAACAATGATCAGTATTCCTAAAGTACATATTGCAGATGTGATTGTTGAGTTCGCTCAACAAGGAATTCCATCGACGGGTACTATTGATGCTTCAATCTTCCAAGAAAACATGACCTTCGGGATGACGGATGACCAATTCGGTGTCATTGAACGAAGTGCAATTGAAGGTGAACTGAAGAAGCTAATTAAAACAATTGAAGGTATTACAGAAGCAAGTGTAATGATTACGATGCCTCCAAAGGATGTTTTTTGGAGTCCTACGGAAGAAACTTCTACAGCTTCCGTTGTTCTAAATTTGGCACCTGGTACTAGTCTAACTCCAGAACAAGTGAATGGTCTTTATCTCCTTGTTTCTAAATCGGTACCTAATCTCGCCGTTGAAGATATAACGATATCAGATCAGTTTAGTAACGTATTGGAACAAAATGATGGTATGGGAACACAAGGTTTCGTAGGTGGAGCGTATTTGCAACAACGAGAAATTCAAAAAGCGTTTCAACGAGATATCCAACGAGACGTTCAACAATTATTAGGAAGAATAATGGGACCAGAAAAAGTAGTTGTTCAGGTTTACGCTAACCTTAATTTCGATCAGAGGAAACGAAACGAACAACGCGTTGAACCTGTAGTCGATGATAAAGGTATAGAAGTAAGTGTGGAAAAGATTCAAGAATCGTTTTCAGGAAAAGGAGACTCAGTTGGTGGAACTGTCAGTACTGAAAGTGACATTAATGGATATCCAAACACCTCCGATTCTGGTAACACGGAATCCGAACGAAATGAAGACAGAATCAATTATGAAGTAAATCGAATATCTGAAGATATTATTTCACAGCCATTTATTGTTGATGATTTAACGATAAATGTAGGGATTGAACCACCAATCCCAAGTGATCCAACTTCGTTGAATGATGAGGCACAAGTTGCCGTTCAAAATATCTTAGCCAACATTGTTCGATCTGCCTTGTCTGATACAGAAACAATTACAGACGAACAAATTATGAATAAGATTGAAGTGTTTCCACATGAGTTCAGAGGAAAGATTGCTTTCGAAGATGGAGCGAGTAACACACAAAATCAATTATTATGGATCGGTGTCGGAATACTTGGCGCTCTCGTAATTGGCGTAACAATATGGAGTATTTCGCGTAGACGTAAAAATGAAGAAGAGGTTTTCTTAAGTCCACAAACTTTCGATCCTCAATCGTTAGAGATTGAAACCAATCAATCGGAAGAACTGATAGTAAAGAAGCAATTGGAGAATTTAGCGAAAACAAAACCGAATGAATTCGCAAAGCTTTTACGTACATGGTTAGCAGAGGAGTAGGGGGGATACAGGTTGGCAACTAGAAATGGGCGACTTTTAACCGGAAAACAAAAAGCGGCTATTTTGCTTGTTTCCTTAGGACCAGAAGTATCCGCTCAAGTATTTAAACAATTGAGAGAAGAAGAAATAGAACAACTTACATTAGAAATAGCAAATATTCGTAAGGTTGAACTAGAACAAAAGGAGAATGTTTTATACGAATTTCACCAAATATGTGTAGCGCAAGATTATCTTACACAGGGTGGGATTAATTATGCTAAAGATATCCTTGAACGGGCACTTGGCAATGATAAAGCTTTTGACATTATTAATAGATTGACAGCAACACTTCAAGTAAGACCATTCGACTTTGCACGTAAGGCGGATCCATCTCAAATTTTCAATTTTATCCAAAATGAGCATGTTCAAACGATCGCTCTCGTTCTATCTTATCTACAGCCTGATCAGTCGTCGGCGATTCTTTCTGCCTTGCCAAATGATCGTCAAGCTGAGGTAGCTAAGCGTATTGCTTTAATGGAGAGCACTTCACCTGAAGTGATCAGTCAAGTAGAGCGCATTTTAGAACAGAAATTATCTTCTACAGTTACGCAAGATTACACAATTACAGGTGGAATAGAATCCATTGTTCAAATTCTTAATGGCGTAGATCGTGGAACGGAAAGAACGATATTAGACACGCTGGACATCCAAGATCCAGAACTTGCTGAAGAGATAAGGAAGCGGATGTTTGTATTTGAAGATATCGTTAATTTGGACGACAGATCCATTCAACGAATTATACGTGATGTTGATAGTGCGGACTTACAATTGGCATTGAAAGTTGCCTCTGAAGAAGTAAGGGATATCATCTTTAATAATATGTCAAAACGTATGGTTGAAACGTTTAAAGAGGAAATGGAATATATGGGACCGGTTCGTTTGCGTGACGTTGAAGAAGCCCAAACTCGTATCGTTGCAATTGTAAGAAGGCTGGAGGAGTCCGGAGAGGTCATTATCGCTCGTGGAGGAGGGGACGATCTCATTGTCTAAGATTATTAAATCTACTCACTATGCAGCAATGAAATCGGCGCTTACGTTAGTTTCTAACTCTCCCAAAGTTAAAATAGAGAGTACGAATGAATCTGAAGTGATAATGAGTAAACAGGAGTCCTCGGAAGAGATAAATCAACGGATCAAATTAGCTGAACAAGAAGCTGCTAATATTGTTTCTAGTGCAAATGAATATCGAGACATGCTAATAAGTCAGACTGAAGTACAAGTTGCAAACATGATTAAGGATACACAAAATGAATTGACGCAATCTGTTGAAGAGTCGAAAAAACAAGGCTACGAATTGGGATTTGAAGAAGGTGTTATTCAGGGCAAGGATCATGGTTGGAAAGAAGTAGAAAGTAATATACAACAATCAAGTAAACTTGTTGAAGAAGCCCATCAATACAAAAGTTCCATCATTGCTGAAGCCGAACCTTTTCTAGTAGAACTAAGTGTTGCCATTGCAAGAAGAATAATCGGAGAAGAACTTAAGTGTAATGAAGAAGTGATCATCTCGGTTGTTCAGCAGGCAATGACGAGAATTGAAAATATGAAACGTGTATCTTTATGCGTTCATCCTGAACAGTTTCACTACATACAAAAAAATAGAGAAGAATGGTTGAAAATAGTTAGTCAAGAAATAGAAGTTAAAATCATTCTCGATCGTAAAGTCAGTTTCGGGAGTTGCCTTATTCGATCTGACGAAGGTACGATTGATGCCGAGATCGAAGTTCAGCTTTCGAATGTAAAAGATGAACTGATGTCAATAGCACTAGGAAGTGGTTCTAATGACACTGTTGGCCGATAAATACTCTACCCATTTAGAACAAATGGAAACGATATCTGTTTATGGAAAAGTCATTGAAGTTATAGGACTAACCGTAGAATCATCGGGACCTAAAAGTAAAATAGGCGATTTGTGTCTCATTTATCCTGATCAAGATTGCTTGCCGATAAAGGCTGAGGTTGTAGGGTTTCGAAATGGACGTGTACTTCTTATGCCTTTGGGGGAATTAGGTTCAATCGGTCCTGGTTGTGAAGTAGTGAACACGAGAAAACCATTATCTGTAGTCGTTGGTAGAGAACTGTTAGGAAGAGTGATAGACGGGACAGGCGACTTGCTTGATCAAGGACCATCAATACGAAAATCAATCCTCTATCCAACAAACAATCGGCCTCCTAACCCTTTATCAAGACGACGTATTGAAGAACCGTTAAGTGTTGGTGTTAGAGCAATAGATGGATTGTTGACAATTGGAAAAGGTCAACGAGTGGGGATATTCGCTGGAAGTGGTGTTGGAAAAAGTACATTGTTAGGAATGATTGCAAGAAATACCTCTGCCGATATTAATGTGATTGCCCTTATTGGGGAACGTGGAAGAGAGGTTTTAGATTTTCTAGAAAGAGATCTTGGTGAAGAAGGATTAAAAAAATCCGTTGTCATCGTTGCAACGTCAGATCAACCAGCCCTTGTAAGAATTAAAGGAGCGATGATCGCGACATCAATTGCCGAATACTTTCGAGATGAAGGTATGAATGTCATGTTGATGATGGATTCCGTTACCCGATATTGTATGGCAATGAGGGAGGTGGGACTTGCAATCGGAGAACCCCCTACTACAAAGGGATATACTCCATCTGTGTTCGCTCAACTTCCAAAACTGTTAGAACGAGCGGGTACTAGTAGTAAAGGCTCTATAACGGCATTCTATACTGTATTAGTTGATTCTGATGATATGAATGAACCGATCGCAGATGCTACAAGAGGGATATTAGATGGACATATCGTATTAAGTCGGGCGTTAGCCCATAAAGGTCATTTTCCTGCGATTGACGTGTTAAGTAGTGTTAGTCGCTTAATGAATGAAATTACAACACAGGAGCATCAAGAAGCTGCTGAGCAAGTAAAGAGACTAATGGCTACATATAAAGACTCGGAGGATTTGATTAACATTGGAGCTTACCAGAGAGGAACGAACAAGGCCATTGACCGATCCATTGCCTATATTGAAGAGATTAATACATTTATTCAACAAAGAACAGATGAGTCTGAATTTCTTACAAGTTCCGTATCTACTTTGATTCATAATTTCAAGGAGTTGAAATAGTCGTGTCTTTCCAATTCCGTTTACAAAAAGTACTAGATTTAAAAGTGAAGCAAAAAGAGCAAGCGGAATGGGTTGTTGCTGAAGCAGCAAAAAAACAGCGTGATTTCGAAGAAAGTGTGACTAAGTGGACGAGCGAAAAGGAATCATTGCAAAATGACTTGGATAGTCGCTCGAACGCAAAGGTTTCTGTTGGACAACTTCAGAATCTAAATGGATACATTACCGACTCACTTCTACCGACGTCGTTGATACGGCTTTATCTTATTTATTAACACAAGCCAATGAAATTCTGTTAAAAGAC
>FWWL01007462.1_pt1 | contig 14866 bp, 15 predicted proteins | sample 2228331 | NCBI WGS metagenome assembly FWWL01 (sample SAMEA103939775, study PRJEB20133) | metagenome
ACCAATCCCCCAAAAAGCTCCCGTTGAAGTTGACTTGCCAATCCTTTAGACGAATGACAGGGACATAGCTATACGGGAAGAAGGCGGTGCGTGCGGCGATGGCGCAGTAGAACTTGAGCGTGGGCGTGTTTTGTTGTTGAGCTTCCACTTCGTAGGTATACAAAGCGCTACCGAATCGCCACTGTATCGTTCTGCTCACCACAAAAGCGGGATAATCCTCAAACCCTATGTCGGCAGACCAAGCTGCATCTGGCGTAGAATAGGATACGGCGATTCTTTGATCGTTCATGTTAGTGGGGTTTTGCCATATCACAAGCATACGGTTTCCTCTATCAGCATACCAAGCGTGGTTGAGGGAGTCGTTTGGGCAGTTGGCTGTATCGATGTAAGGTGGAACAGGAGCCGATGGTAAATAATACCGAACTATTAGACGGCGCGGAGGGGGAGGATTGCCCGTGACTTGAGTAGAGTAGGTGAATCGCCCCTCAGAAAAGCGGTGTCTCCCCCCCCCCGCTGAACCTGCGGATGCGGAGGTGGTGGAGGAGAACTTCCTGACGCCGTTGGATGTGGCGCGGTTGCAGAGTTTGGTGGATTGTGGGGATGTGTGCAAGGCGGCGAAGGCGTCGCGTGTGAGTGAGTGCACCTTCAAAAATCAGTTGGCGTGGATCCGGGCGAAGTTGGGCGTGAACAGCACGCTGGAGGCGGTCATCTGGGCGTTTCGGAAAGGGTTGGTGAAGTAGGCACAAGCTTCTATTTGACCTCTTGCCACTGTTGGAGGGTGTCGATGTCGGTGCCGATTTCGGCATAGGGGCAGATAATGGCGCGTCCGGGCACGCCGAGCAACTGTTCGGCGCGTCGCTCCACATCCCGAACGCTCAGGAAGCGTGGTGAGACCCACTGCGCCAGCAGGAATCGGATGAGGATGCCCAGCCCCACAGCGAGCGCGAGGCGCAGGGGCTGTTTGCGCGCGGTGTAGAGCGATTTCAGGCGGGGTAGTTCGCGCAGGGCGACTGTGCGTTGTGCCCAGAAAAGATTGCCCCCTGTCAGCTCGCCCTCGCGCAGGCGGACCGTGGTGCGTCGAATCTGGGGGAACCGTTCGCGACAGAGGTCAGCGGGCACAACGGCATAGGTAAGCGCAGCGCCGCTCTGGAGGCTCGCCTCCAGAAAGAAGCGAACGCTCTCGGCGGTCAAGAAGGGCACATCGACCGTCACGAACAGCACCGATTCGGTTTGACTGGCTTCCAGCCCGCGCTGAACACTTTCCAGTAGACCATCGGGAGTGGGTAGCACCTCATAGCCCTCGCCGGGCGGCACATCACCCACTATCAGGATACGCCCGATTTCGGGCACGCCCTGCAACGCGCGCAGGACATGGCGGTACATCGGCTCGCCACGAATGGGCACTAATGCTCGTGCCTGCGCACCGCTCGCCTGTTGCCACGGTGCATCGGTCGCTCCGCCCGCCAAGATGATGGCTGTGGTCATCCGAGGACAAGTTCGACGCGCGTTGCCCTTTCCTGCTTGTACAGGGTTCAGTCGTGAGGCTGTTTGAAAGGTACAATAGGGGCTGATGCGTATCACCATAAAGGCGACGAAAGCGAGTTATCGGCAGACGCCTGTCTGGATGCCCCTCACGGGCCAGCCCTTTGGCGGCGAAGCGTCCGCCCGACTGGTGCTGGCGGGAGCGGGCGAGCCGATCCCTGCCCAGCTCGTGGAGCGGGGTGGCAAGCGTTATCTGGTCTGGATTGAACCCGACCTGCCACGCGACTGCCAGAAGCAGTATGAGTTGCGCCCCGCACCCGCTCCCCTGCAGGGCTTCGAGGCGACCCACCATGAGAAGGCAATCAGCCTGCGCTATAGGGGTCAGCCCATTACTGCCTATGTCTATCGCGACGCGCCCAAGCCCTACCTCTATCCCCTCTACGGTCCGAACGGCAAGCCCATCACGCGCCACTTCCCCATGCAAATCGTGCAGGGCGAATCGTATGACCACCCACACCACCGCTCCATCTGGTTCACACACGGCGAGGTGAACGGCATCGACTTCTGGACGGAAGGCGCGGGCAAGGGCACAATCGTGAATCGGCAGATAAAGCGGGTTGAGGCAGGAGCTGTGTTGGCGCGAATCGAAGCGCAGAACGACTGGCTCGCGCCCGACGGCAAAAAAGTGTGCGAGGAGACCACAGAGATTGTTATCTACCGCGCACCCCAACTCGTGTGGCTCGATTACATCGTGAGCGTGCGGGCGAGCGAGGGCGAAGTGCGCTTTGGCGACACGAAAGAGGGCACTTTCGGCGTGCGCGTGGCCTCCAGCATGGAGGTCAAGCGGGGGCAGGGCGGACAGATTGTGAACGCCACCGGTCAGCACGACCGCGACGCTTGGGGCAAACGCGCCGAGTGGTGCGACTACACGGGACCCGTCGAAGGCGAAATCGTCGGGATTGCCATCTTCGACCACCCCGATAACCTGCGCCATCCCACCTATTGGCATGTGCGCGATTACGGGCTGTTCTCAGCGAATCCGTTCGGCATCCACGATTTCACCCCGGGCACGCCCAAAGGCACGGGCGACCACCTGCTTGCGCGGGGCGAGACGCTCACCCTGCGCTATCGCCTCTGCCTGCATAGGGGGCGCACGAATACCGCGAACATCGCGGGGCACTACCTGGCATTCCGACATGCGCCCGAGGTCCAGTTCCAGCCCAGCCGTTGAGGAGGTTCCTATGCGATACCGAATCGGCAAGCGGTTCACCTTCTGCGCCAGCCATCAATTGGAGGAGTTGCCTGCAGAGCACCCATGCAGGCGACTGCATGGGCATACTTATCAGGTGGAAGTGGTGCTCGCCGCCGACCAGTTGGACCCCGCAGGGATGGTCATCGACTTCCATCAGGTCAAGCAGTGGATGGAGCCGTTCATCCAGAGCCAGTTCGATCATCGCCACCTGAACGACTGGCTGCCCAAGCCGACCGCGGAGCGCATCGCTCAAACCCTCTATGAGTATCTGCAGGCGCAACTGCCCCCACACATCCGCTGTGTCGAGGTGAAGGTGTGGGAATCGGACACGAGCTGGGCAAGTTATGGAGTCGATGAGGTATAATTGCCCGCAAGGAGGTCAAAAACGATGAGACATTGGCTGATACTTATGGTTATCGCGTTCACTTTGGCGCTGATGGCTCTAACGGCAGCGCAAACCAAGGCGACCACCAACACAAAAGGCAAAACGCCTGCCATCACTTGCCCCGTATCGGGCGAGACAATAGAGAACCCCTCTAAAGCCCTGCGCTACACCTATAAGGGTAAGACCTATTACTTTTGTTGCAAGGATTGCCTGAGCAAGTTCAAGGCGTCGCCCGCCACCTATCGGAACCGCAAGCCTGCCCGCGCAAACGCACAGACGCAGGCGACGAGCAAGAGCTGCTGTTCGGGTGAGAAGGGCGAGCAGACCGCGGGCAAGAGCTGCTGTGGCGACAAGAAGGGGGTCGCTGAGAACGCCCAATCGGGTGAAAAAGCGGATAAGAACAACAAAGGGCAAGCTAATTCCCCCCAGAGCGCGAAACTGTTCTGCCCTGTGTCGGAAGAAGAGATAACGCCCGATGAGGCGATTGCCTTCGAGTACAACGGCAAGCGCTACTATGTGTGTTGTAGCAACTGCCGGCGCAAGTTCCTTGCCGACCCTGAGACTTATGCCAAAAAGGCGGAACAGCTCTCCCCTCTGCAGGGCAAGCCGATAGAGAAGGAGAGCCGATAGCGCCTGCGGATTAATCACCCGGTTCGCTTCGCGCACCACAGCACCCCATTATAGAGAATGCGGCGCACGATGGGATGATGATAGGTCGGCACCGATTCGTGTCCAGGTCGGAAGTAGAACACGCGCCCGATGCCATAGCCCTGGTTCACCCCGCCGCCTGGGCCCGAAGTGAAGCTCGGATCGATGCCATCGCCCACTGTCCAGCACAGCCCGCTGGGGAAGCTCTCGCCCCCTTCGGGAAAGTAGGACTGGAAGACCACCACCAGCGGCGGGGGCACCTCGAAAGGTGCGCCGTACATCTCTTCATGCTCAATCACAAAATCGTCGATGCCTTGCGCAATCGGGTGCCACGGGGCGCACACGCGGATATGTTCCGGCTCGGCAGGGTGCTTCTCACGCCAGCCGCCCTTCAGGTGTCCCGTACAACCCAGCACACCCTGGAACGGCTTCGAGTAGTGCCCTGAATGGAGCACGAGCAGTCCCATGCCCTCGTGATGAACCCGTTGGCGAATGCGCTCGACGGTCTCATCGGACACCTGCCTGTGGCGCACATGCCCCCACCAGACCAGCACATCGGTCTGGCGCAGGCGCTCCATCGAACAGCCTTGTTTGGGTTCATCGAGATGCGCTGTCTGCACTTCCAATTCCCCTGCGCCCAGCTCGCGCAGAGCGTCCGCGATTGTCCCGCGAATGCCGTGCGGGTAAATCTCTTTTGAGACATGCGGGGGATTCTCATCCCAAACCAGTACCCGAATCGTCGCCATCGATTGCCCTCCACGCGCGATTATACCCATGCCTTGCGCAAAGGGAAAAAGCAGGAAACATGTGCCTGTGCTCGAAGGTCTATACCGTTATGCGAATGAGCGAACTATGCTGGCGAACTGGTACAGCGTTGCTGTTGCTTGGCGTCTGGCTCGCTTTTGCCCAGAAGCCACCTGCCAAGCCCGTAGCCACCATTAGCGTCAATTTACAAGAGGGTCAAGCCATCAGTGGCACGACCAAAGTGACGGCGACGGTGCAGAGCGAGAAGCTTGTGCTGCGCGTCGAGTTCTCGGTGGACGATGTCCTGCGCGAGGTCGATGAAAGCACGCCCTATGAGTTCGAATGGGACACCATCACCGACGCGGAGGGCGAGCGTCGGCTGAAGATCGTGGCTATCTTGGAAGGCAGTCAGACGGCGGTCAAGGAGCTGAAAGTCAACATCGATAACGGGGTGGACAAGGGCGCCCAGTATCACTATCAGCAAGCACGCGAGGCATTCACCAACGGCAAGTTCAAGGAGGCGATTCAGAGTGCGCGGATTGCGCTCAAAGCCGATTCGAGCCTGAAGGAGGCGCGGATTCTGCTCATTCAGGCACTGTTGCGCGTGGGACGCACGCAGGAAGCGGACGATGCGGTGGAAGATTTGGTGCGCCTCTTTCCGGACAGTCTTGAGGGCTACGAGTTTCGTATCGCGGCGAGCGTGCGTCGTGCCCGCACCGCCCGCAACGAGCGCGAACTCATTCGCGAGGCGATGAACGCCCGGCGCAAGGTGTACGAGCTGCGTCTAAAAGCGATTGGCGAGAGCACCGCCCCTGAAGCGGTCGCCCAACGCGCCTTGCTGATGATTGCGCAGGGTCAAGCAGAAAATGTGCTGAGCGATTTGGTCGTCCTCACCCAGCGCGAGGAGCGCAATGCGCGCTATCTCAATCTGCTCGCCTATGCCTATCTGATGACGGGACGCCTGCGCGATACAGTGGTGATTGCCCAGACCGCCGTGCGACGCGGAGTGGCAGATGACTACACCTATGCCGTTCGCGGGCTGGCGAGCGGTATTCTGGGCGACGAGCGCGATTCGCAATCTGCCTTTGCCGAAGCCGAAAAACTGAACAAAGAGTCGAAGGCGCTCTTAGCGGCGCGGGCTGCACTGGCAATGCTGGATCGGCGGGCGGTCAGCGTCGGACGCTGGGCGGCGCAGGCGCAGGACCTCAGCGACAACAGCCCGCAGGTCGCCTTCATGCGCTACTGGAGCTATACGCTCAATCGTGAGTTTGACCGTGCCCGCGACGCCTTCTGGCGCACCATCGAACTGGAGCCACTGCTCGCGGAGGCGTACACCCTGCGCGGGTTGCAAAACATTGCAGGCGGACTCCAGCCGGGCGACGAGCAGCTGCTGGAGGTGGCGCGCAGCTGGTTCGAGCTGGCGTTGGAGGCGCGCCCGAACTACGCGCCCGCGCAGCTAGGCATCGCGCTGAGCTATGCGTGCGAGGCGTATGTCGCCCGACGCGACGGGCAAAAGCCTTCCGATGAGACCCTCAAGAACGCTGAGGAGGCACTGAACAAAGCGCTTGCCCTCACACGCGACACCGCCTGGATGCAGGCGGGGGCATCCTTCGTGCTGGATCAGGTGGGCAAAGGGCGTGAAGCTGACCGCGCCATCCTCCGTGCCAGCCAGCTCGATAGGAAGCGCATCAACACTATTCGCCCGCCCGACCCGACCCGCCTGCTCGAAATCCTGCAAGCGCTGATGTTCACGCCCATGATGCCGCCCCCGTAAAGCCATCTTTGCGCGATTGCGTGCTTGCCTGACTGCCCGCTTCTGCTGGTGCATCAGGTATGATTTACCTCATGCGTTGGGGCTGGCTTCTTTGGGATGCGCTGGCGATTCTCGCCTTCACGCTAATTGGGATGCATTTTCATAAGACGCCGTTCACCCTGCCGGATGTGGGGCGCACGCTCATCCCGTTCTATCTGGGGTGGTTCGGGCTGGCGCTCCCGCTGGGGCTGTATCGGCAGGGAGCATCGCGCTGGGTGTTCCTTGTGGTGTGGCTGGTGGGCATCCTCCTTGCGGTGCTGTTGCGTGCATGGGTGTTCACTGGGCGTGGCATATCCCTGCTGGCGATTAGCCCGACCTTTTTGCTCTTCTCCCTGCTCTTTGTCGGGCTGTTCACGGGGCTACCGCGTCTGGGCGCGGGCTTGCTCAGCCAGCTCCGCCATGCCCGAGGACGCGCCTGACAGGCTGGACTAACTCCGACATGTCGGACCAAGTCTGACCTGTCGGACAAAAAACAAGAATCATGCGTCGCAGGTGGAGATGGCTTCTAATAGGAGCGGGGTTCCTGCTGCTGGGCGTGGGTGGGTGTGCATGGTGGCTGTATCGGGAGACGCGCCCGCTGAGCGCGCGCTTCCAGCCGCAGCTAATACGCCTGGGTGAGCCATGCCCACCTGACGCCCTCGCTCAGCGGCTCGCCCAGCGTAAATTGATTCGCAATCCGCGCCTGCTCAGCCTCTACCTGCGCTGGCGGGGCAAACACCAAATTACGCCCGGCGACTACGAGTTCAGCCCCAACCAGACCCCCTTCGAAATCGCTCAGATCCTGATTGAGGAGCGATTCACGCGCAACTGGGTCACCATCCCCGAAGGTTGGAACCGTTTCCGAATTGCTCAGCGCCTGCACGAGCGGGGCATCGCTGAGGCAGAGCAGTTTCTGGCGCTCTGTCGCCAGCCGAAGCGCTTCCGCGACCTCGGTCTGCCCTTGCCCGAAGAGGGAACCTTAGAGGGCTATCTCTTCCCCAGCACCTACCGTCTGCCACCGGGTAGCGGTGCAGAAACCGCTATCCGCACAATGCTCAAAGCCACCCTGCACCAAGTCTACCTCCCTTATCGCGAGCAGATTCTGCAGCGAGGGCTGAGCCTGCACGAGGTCTTGACCATCGCCTCAATGATTGAGAAGGAGGCGATGCACGATGCAGACCGCCCCTTGATTGCAGCGGTCATCTACAATCGGCTGAAAAAGGGGATGCCGTTGCAAATCGACGCGACAGTCCTTTACGGCATGGGGCAGTGGAGGTCGAGGGTGCTGTATAAAGACCTCCAGCATCCCTCGCCGTATAACACCTATCGTCGCAAGGGGTTGCCGCCCGGTCCGATTGCTAATCCCGGTCTGGCGAGCATCCATGCCGCGCTGAACCCGGCGCAGGTCGACTACCTTTACTATGTGGCGCAGGCGGACGGCTACCACCGCTTCACCCGCACCTATGAGGAGCATCTGCAAGCGATTCGCGAACTGCGCGAGAAACCTGCTAACCCTTAAGGGGAGTCCCTCTGCCTCAAAGAGTGGAAAGGTATACTCCTGCGGGTGAAGGCTCGTGGCTGGGGTATAGGGCTGTTGCTGGGGCTATTGATCGCAGGCTGTGCTCGATTCCCTCCTACGCCTGCGGGCGGGGGTGTGCGTCGGCTGGTGATTGAAATGCGCGTGACAGGGCGCATCCGCCCTGAATACACCTATTTCGTGCTGTTCAACCTGAGCAACGACCCGACGGGTCAGCAGGGACCTGTCCCCGTGGTGCGTCCACCGTGGGGTAACGGTTTTGCGGCGGGGGCGTTCACCCACTTCATGCGCTACGACGCGCTCCAACCGCAGGGCGGATACGGTCTCTATCGCGTGGTGGAGGGTACGAACCTTTCCGTGTTCCAGTATATCGGCGTGCCACGCATCGCAGAACCTGTGAACGCGGGCGATAACCGCTTGCGCTTTGAGGTCGACCTCACCCAGTTCATTCCCGACCCTGACACAGCGCGCGCGATGGTCTATATTCAGGTGAACTTCCTCGCCACCGATCGCGTGCCACTTGACCCAAATGACCCGACGCCTAAGGCGTGGGACGCGCTGGGCGACAGCCGCGTGGAGATTAACCGCTATCTAAACCTTCGTATCGACCAGAACCGCATCCTGCGCAATGCTGACACGGGCGTCGAGGTCGAGGGCGATGTGGCGGACCCCGATTTGGATATTGTGGACTGGCGGATAGAGGTGCGCACGCTATGAAGGAGCGGTCGCTCTCGCGGCTGGAGGTGATGCGGGGGCTTCGCTGGGCGAACTGGGACGCGGTCTTCTTCACGCTCTATCTGGCGTTGACAGGCGGCGCGTTCCAGATTGGGCTGGCGCGGTTGCTGGGCGCGAACGATTTCTGGCTGGGCGTGATTACGGCAGTGCCTGCGCTGACGGGCGCCATCCAGTTTTTGACGGCGTATCTGGCGGATGTAGCGCCCAGTCGGCGGGTGCTGGTGCTACGCTATGCGTTTTGGTCGCGCTTGCCGTGGGCGCTGATTGCCCTCCTACCGTTGATGAGCGAGCAACTACCGCGCAAGGAGCTGTTCGCGGGGTTGCTGATTATCTCTTCCGTATTTGGCTCTTTCGCTGCGCCCGCTTTTCTGGCGTGGCTCACCGATTTGGTTCCGCCCGACCATCGCGGGCGCTATTTTGGCAGGCGCAACATGATTTTGGGGCTGGTCGCCGCGGCGGCGGCACTACCACCTGCGCTGTTCCTGGATCAGGCGGTCAAGTACGGGCGGTTCGCGCCCGCGCTGGGCTTCTCGGTGCTGTTCGGGCTGGGCACGCTCTGCCTCTTTCTGTCGCTCTGGTCTATCTCCCGCATGCCCGATGTGCCGCGTGAGCCATCCCCTCACAAGGGGTTGCGAGGAGTGCTCGCTTTCTATCGGGAGCCTTTTCTCAGCCCGAACTTCCGCCACCTGCTAATGTTCAACATCACCTTCGTGTTCGGACAGATGTTCGCGGGGCAGTTCTTCACGGTGTATATGCTGGAGCAGATTCGGATGCCCTATTTGATGGTGCAGGTGGCGGGCTTAATCGCAGCGCTGTTCAGCAGTCTGGGCATGCCGTTCTGGGGCTATCTGGCGGATAAGTTCGGCAATCGCCCGTTGCTGTTGCTATCGGGCACGGGCGTCGTGTTCCTACCCTACCTGTGGTTTCTGAGCCATCCGGAGCGCTATCTGTGGAGCGTAGGGGTGATTTATGGCATTCAGGTGCTGGCGGGCTTTCTGTGGGCGGGCGTGGGCTTGACCCAGTTCAATCTGAATGTGGCGGTCGCGCCGCGCGAACAGCGGGCGCTCTATATGGGGGCGCTCTCAGCGATTGTGGCGGTGGTGGGCGGTCTGGCGAACCTGCTGAGTGGTGCGCTGATGGAGTTGATGAAGCCGTTTGTGCCCGACCCGACGCGCTTTTTTGTGCTGTTTGCGGGCGCGTCGCTGTTTCGCCTGCTGGCACTGCCTTGGCTGGCGAGGGTGCATGAACCGCAGGGCGTGCCGACGGGCTATGTGTTGACCCAGCTGCGTGCTTCGGTGCGCCCGCGCGGATGGCTCGCGATGCGCCAGCTGCGTCGTCGCGCGGACGAGGCGAGCCGCTTGCAAGCCGTGCGCACCTTAGCTGCGGAGCGAACCGCGCTGGCAGTGGAGGAACTCGTACAGGCGCTGCACGACCCATCCAGCGAGGTGCGTCGTGAGGCGGCGCGGGCACTGGGCGAGATTGGCGACCCGCGTGCCCTGCCCGCCTTGCTGAAAATGCTGAACGACCCGACCAGCGACATCGTGGCAGAATGCGCCGAGGCGCTGGGCAAAATCGGCAGTCCCGACGCGATTCCGCACCTCCTGCCCCTGCTGGAGGCAGAGCGAATCGAGACGCGCCTCGCGGTGGTGCAGGCGTTGCGCCAGATGGGTGACCCGCGTGCCCTGCCTGCCCTGCTCGAACGGCTGGAGCACGCGCCCGGACCACTGGAGCAGTCGCGCTTGCTGGAGGCAATTGGACACCTGTTGCCCCATGCAGAAAGTGAGTGGCTTCAAAAACTGGAGGTGGGTCACCGCTTGATTCAGCGGCTCCCGTCGCCCCATCCCGAAGTGCGCATCGAATCTGCCAACGCCCTGAGCAATCTGCCCGCTGAGCCGAACCTTGCACCTGCCCTGCGCGAGCATCTATCCCGTGAGGGCGAGCCGGCGGCTATCGCGGCACTGGCGCGGGCGTTGGCGCATCACGGGACAGAGGAAGAGGTTCCCCTGCTGGTGGACGCGCTGGCGCGCGGTGGCTCGCCCCTGATGCGTCAGCAGATTGCGCTGGCGATTGCCCGCCTGCTCCAACGGGATGATACGCTGTATGCGCTGCTGACGGCGGACGAGATGACGCGCGACCGCCTGATTGAGCGTGCATTAGCACCGCGCCTGCGGGAGTTGCCCGCCCTCTCGGACGCGCTCCGCGCCTACGCCTATGGCGATTACGGCTCCGCTATCCAGATTCTGCTGAACGCGATGCCGCGCCACCCGCGCCTGCACTGGTTGCGCCACGCGCCCCCCACCCTCGAAACCTGGCTCCTCACCGTAAGCCTGATTTAAATGCCTCCTTTGGAGGGAGGTATAATATCTACTATGCTCTATGAAGATGAGTGGTTGGAGGCGGAGTTTGTTGCCGAATCCAGTGTAGAGTACGATGCCGATCGCCGTGCTAATGATTTGGACGGGCGCGATTGGACACGCTACTCTATCTCCATCTGGAGCGACCTCAAAAAGACTAAGGAAGAACAAAGTCTTGGACATCCCGCCATCTTTCCGCTTGCGCTCCCAAGTCGCTTGATCGAATGCTTCACTCGTCGAGGAATGACCGTGCTTGATCCGTTCGTCGGGGTGGGAACAACGGTAATCGCTGCCTATAACCTCGGACGAAATGGTATCGGCATCGAACTCAACCCAGAGTATGTGGAAATTGCGCGTAGCCGATTGAATCAGATGAGCCTTTATGTGGAGGAGGCAGTGCGGGCAGACATCTATCAAGATGATGCCCGTCGAGTGGCGGAACTTGTCCTACCGGAGTCAGTAGATCTGATAGTTACCTCACCTCCATACTGGGATATTCTGACGGAAAAGCGAACGGCGGATTATAAACCTATTCGTCATTACGGGGATGAGAAAAACGACCTCGGCAAAATCTCGGACTACGGAGCCTTTTTAGAGGAGCTGGCGAAGGTTTTTCGCGGATGCTATCAAACACTTCGCCCCGGAGGCTACTGTTGTATTGTGGTGATGGACCTGCGGAAAAAGGGACTGTTTTATCCCTTCCACTCCGATTTAGCCGAACGCCTTCGACACGAGGGCTATGTATGGGACGACCTCATCATTTGGGATCGACGCCATGAGTACAACAACCTACGCCCTCTCGGCTATCCGTTCGTTTTTCGTGTGAACAAAGTCCATGAGTTCATCCTTATCCTGCAGAAGCCTCGATAGCCTATGGATAAGGGCAATACCGATTGTTGGAACAGCATGGGATATAATCATAGATTGAGGTAGATAGCCTATGGATTATTTAGATGCCGATGTTGCCTACCTCTTAGGGCTTGTTGTGGCGCGTGGAACCTTCCAAGAACGGGAGGGAGTTTATCAGCTTGTTATCGATTTTCCATATTCCAATCTGGAATTAGCAGGAATCGACACAAAATATGATCAAGAAAAGGAGATTAAAGTAGGGCTGTATGATATTCAAAAGCGCTTATATGACCTGCTGGCGACAGATATAGAGATTCACTCCTCCTCAGAGTCCGTATCACTCGTGGCACGCTTTTTTAGGCGCGGAATCGCCTGGCGCAATCTAATGCTGATTCTTGAACAAAAGCAGAACTATAGGGAGTTTTCTGTGCCTTCCGTGTTCCTCCAGCCCTCTGTAGACCTATTGTGGAAACAGCAATTCCTGCGTGGGTATGGTGATGTTGCGGGAAACATTAGAAAAGCTAATCGCTATCTCGATGGAAGGCATCGAGTGCGCTTAGATGTGCTGAACCCAAATTGGTCGCTCCCTGTACAGCTGTGCACTCTGCTTCAGGAACATCTTGGGATTCCTGTTCAGCTCATCAATTGGGGGCATCCAAACTTGGGCAGAAGCTTTCGTGAGCACCAGATTAACATTTTTGCGCATGAATATTTAAGAATAGGTTTTACATTTCGCCATAAGCAGTTCCTACTCGAGGAACTTGCCGCAATCAATCAGGAGAAATTCGCAAATGTTCGAACTGGATTTTGCCCTGGTGTGCGCGTCCTGAAGCGCCAAAAGCCCATAAGTGCGAAGGAACAAAGCGAGTACCTTCCTCCTTCGCTGAGGGGCAATCATTATGATGCCTACTGGCAAATATGCCGTGCACTCGGTTGCACACGATATCTTGTGGATACCCAAGAGGCTCAAGAAGAGGTTTTTGAAACAGGAGATGAGGGATGAGCGGCTATTTATCGGAAAGAGAGATGTATCCCGAGGTCTGCGCATGGCTGGAGAATCTACTTAAACGAAACTACGACAATGCCTATGTGCTTGACACCTCCCGCCAGAAACTTTCCCAAGTTATACAGCGGCTTGGATTGGGCGAGCGATTATCGCGGGATTGGGGAACTTGGGACATCAAAGTGGATATTTTAGGAATTGCCACAACGACAAAAGGAACATTACGAATCGTCTTTGTTGAATGCAAAATAGCTCCTATTACGCTTCAGCATCTTTGCCAATTATTGGGTTATTGCCGAGTTGCTGATCCAGAGTACGCTTATCTTCTATCTCCAAAAGGAATGACCGCCTCGCTTGAGCGATTACTGCGAGTATTTAGGCGCGAAGACATCCTCGCTTATGGCAGCAGCCAGCAAAAACTCAATAAGCGCATCTGCATCGCGCAGTGGAACTCCCTCACCAATCTGCCCGATCCGGCGTCAGTGTTCCCTTCTGGATACCTAATCTAAACCCGCATCACAAATAGGAAAACCGCATCATCTGTTAAAGAAAGATAGCCATGGAGGTGCGATGATGAGAGGAACGGATTCGGGACAGCACAGCTACCATCGCCAGCGGCTGTTTGTCGCCAGCTGTATTGCGCTGGTCACCACGGCGATGGCATTTTCCATTCGCGCGGACATTCTGAAGGAATTCGGCGTCGAGTTCAACATCAGCCACGAACAGCAGGGCTTGGTGAACCTGATGGGCATCTGGGGCTTCCCAATTGCCATCCTGCTGGTGGGTCCGCTCTGTGGCGTGCTCGGCATGGGCTTGCTCCTGCGTCTGGCGTGTGTCGGGCACATTCTCGGCACTCTGTTGACCATCTTCTCCCCGCAATTCGGTTTCCCGATGCTGTTGGCGTCCACCCTGCTGATTGGGCTGTCCAACGGCACGGTGGAAGCCGTTATCAACCCGCTAATCGCCACCATGTATCCCGACGAGAAGACGCACAAGTTGAATGTGTTGCATGCGTGGTGGCCGGGCGGGCTGGTAATTGGCGGCTTGCTGGCGTACGCGCTGGGCGAGTTGGGCTACGGCTGGAAGATAAAGATGGCGACCATACTGGTCGCGGCGATTATCTACGGCGTGATGATTATCGGGCAAAAGTTCCCTACGACCGAGCGGGCAGAGGCGGGCGTGCCAATGCGCGAAATGTTCAAAGAGATTCTGCGCCCCTTCTACATCCTGCTCCTGCTTTGCATGTGTATGACCGCCATCACCGAGCTGGGACCCGACCAGTGGGTGGGTTCGGTGCTGACCGACACGGTGGGCATTCGTGGCATTCTGTTTCTGGTCTACACGGCGGGGCTGATGTTCATCTTGCGCCAGTTCTTTGCGGGAGCGCTGGTGCGCGCCTTCACGCCGCCGGGCTTGATGGCAATCTGCTCCATTTTCGCGCTGGTCGGGCTGTTCTGGTTGAGCTACGCCTTCTCACCCGGTGTGGCGTTGGTGGCGGCGACCCTGTTCGGCATCGGAAAGACCTTCTTCTGGCCAACCATGTTGGGCATCACCTCGGAACGGTTCCCGCGCGGCGGCGAGTTTCTGCTTGCCGTAACGGGCGCGACAGGCATGATTGCGGCGGGACTGGCAGGACCCATCATGGGCGCTATCTACGATCACTACACCATTCAGCACCTACCTCCTGAGGTGGCACAGCAGGTGGTGATCGATGGGAAGTACAGCCCTGAAGCCGCTGAGCGATTGACCGACCCAGCACAGGTGGCTGCCCTCAAGGAGGCACTGCGGCAGGGCGCCGCGATGACCTTCCGCTATGTCGCTATCCTGCCCGCAATCCTCTTCTTCCTGTTTGGAATCATTTATCTGGTGTTTCGGGCACGCGGTGGCTACCGCCCCGTCAAGTTGGAGGAGCTGAGCTGAATCTTATAGGGGCAGGCGTAAAGCACCAGCGCCTGCCCCATCCATGAATACTGCGTTGCCTGCTATCCCTCCCATATCGCCACCACTGCCTCTATCCCTCTGCCATCGAGATAACCTAACCAAACACTACTTGAGCAGCTCCTTAAACTCCTCCACCGTCAAGCC
>FWWL01004183.1_pt1 | contig 14865 bp, 11 predicted proteins | sample 2228331 | NCBI WGS metagenome assembly FWWL01 (sample SAMEA103939775, study PRJEB20133) | metagenome
GGCACCAGTCCTAAAAGTTTCGGCGGTTCTAACCGCACTTTTATTGGTGAGTTTTCTGATTGGTCAAATTCTTTGGCATCATCCTGTATCGCCGATGGCTGTGCTGGCAGAAGAAGCACCGCCGACAACGGTGGTCCTGCAGCCCGATTCGCAGGCTGAGCTTATCTCCAGCGATACCACCGTGATCGCCAACTTTCCCGCGGCTTCGGTTACCAGCCCCACTACCATCAGTCTGAAGATTCTCTCTCAGACTGTCTCAGCGATGGAAGAGTGGCGGGGCACCCTAATCCGCTCTTTTTTGCTCAATGCGGTGGACGAGCAAGGGATGCCGCTGAAAGCCTTGAATCGCTCGTTTCTCCTGACGCTTACCTATCTAGATCGGGAGTTGTCTGAGGCGGACGAAAGCCGCTTGACTCTATACTTTTGGGATGAATTGAGCGGTGGTTGGGTTAAGGCTAATGAGACTTGCGTTCCCCCTAAGGAACCCATCCGCGACCTGCAAGAAAATCTCTATCAGGTTGAGGTCTGTCAGCTAGGAGAATTTGCGTTCTTTCAAGAGGGGCAGATGCGTCGCTTTTCCTTTTTACCCCTGATAGCCAAACTGCTTGGTTCTGGTCAAACGATCCAGGGTTCGGTGACCGATGTGCAGGGCAATCCCATCCCAGGCGTTCAAATTTCTGCCAATGGAGTCACAAAAACCTATACTGACGAACAAGGCAGCTTTGTCCTAGACAATTTGCCTACCGCGCCGGTGGTGATCGAATTGTCTAAAGTTGGTTATCATTTCCCTGCCAGCGGCGTTCAGGTTGATCCCGCCGAGACACCCCAATTGAATTTTTCTGCTTTGCAGCAAGCTGGTTGCTATGAGTTGATCGAGAACGGCAGCTTTGAGAGAAATGCAGCCTGGTTCATCCATGGCTCGAGCTATGCGGCGGGCTATTCGACTACCCTCGCCCGCAGCGGTTCACGCTCGATGCGCAGCGGGATCATAACCCCAGGGGATAACCGCTACAGTTTTTCGCTCTTTAGCCAAACGTTCGATATTCCGCTCAACACCACGTCGGTGATTTTGAGATTCCATACTTATGAATCTACTACCGAGAGCACCACGACTGGGCAGAACGAGCCAATGGGTGAAATTCAGACCATTACTTACAATCCCAGTGGCTTATCCGAGCCGCTTGCCGCCTTGGACTACAACTATGCCGGCTTGTTCGATACCAACAATAACTTAGTTACTGCAAACTTTTTGTTCCAATCACGTCAGAAATCCACCGCCTGGCAAGAACGAGCCTATCAATTGGTCAATTTCGACGGGCGCAGGATCATGCTGAAGATGGGAACCTACAACGATGGGCAGGGCGGTGTGACTGGCATGTTCACCGACGATGTCTCGTTAGAAGTTTGTGTAACACCTCCTGCAGGAACAGATCTCATCGTCAATGGTGGCTTTGAGAACAACCAAGGCTGGCTTCGGCTCAATCCTGATAACCCCGCTCTGCAACCCAGATATACCACTGAACGAAAGCGCAGCGGCGACCGATCCATGTTTGCCGGCTTGCCTGCTGGCTCAAAGCTGAACGGTTATTCACCTTTCGAACAGTTGATTGCCATTCCTACCAACGCAACCAACCCTGTGTTGAAATTCTGGTTGTACACCCAAAGCGCCGAATCCAACCTGACTTCTGCCGCCGAAGAGATGCCTATGGGTGATTTGGCGTTGGATTCGACGCCCAACAATGACCTTCAATACGTCGCCATTTTGGATACCAATCGCAAAGCTCTGCAATATTTGGTCTGGCAGCGGCGCAATGACCAAAGCTGGAAGGAATTTACCTTTGATTTGAGCGCCTATGTCGGTAAAACCATCTATTTGCGCTTTGGCGTGTACAACGATGGCGATGGCAAGGTGACCTCCATGTACGTAGACGATGTTTCCTTAACCCTTGGCCTAACCCCCTTACCGACCGCTACAGCCACCAATACACCAACCGTCACGTCAACGCCTACCAATACACCCACACCAACCAATACCCCAACGCCTACCGGCACCCCGATACCGACCAACACTCCCACGCCTACCAATACTGCCACTCCTGTGTGCGGTCCGAATCTATTGGTCAACAGCGGTTTCGAGAACAATACGGGATGGGATCGGCTTTCCACTCCCTTGCAACCCCAGTACACCACAGTCCGAAAATATCAGGGAGACCGCTCGATGTTTGCCGGCATCGATACGTCCGGCTCAACTGCCAGCGGCTACTCCATTTTCCAGCAAATGGTTACCATCCCTGTCGGTGCAGCCAATGCGCGCTTGGAATTTTGGATGTATCCGATCAGTGCCGAGTCCAACTTGACCGACGCCATGGAAGCCACGCTGGACTTGATGGATGTCACCGCCGCACCAAGTAACGACGTGCAGTACGTCGCCGTTCTGGATACCAACGGCAATCTGCTGCAGTATTTGATGTGGCGTCGCAGCAATGACCGCACCTGGCAACAGAGGATTTACAGCTTGGGGGCTTATGCCGGACAAACGATCGTCCTGCGCTTTGGCGTTGCCAACGATGGAGATGGTAAAATAACCTCGATGTTCGTAGATGAAGCCTACTTATGGGCTTGTCCATAGAAACCTCTGCCTTTGAGTGCCCCTCGCTGTAGGGCGGTGGGAGATCATAACATCCACTACCCTTCCTCCAGCAATGGAGGAAGGGTTTTTACCCACCAACTGACATTACGAAAAGCCTAGCAGATCGTTTCATCCAACACCGAGTACAGATTCAGCTACCCTTTCGGCTAACATTGGCTGCGTGATCTCTTAGGGCTATGGCTGTCAGGGAGAACTCGGTTCGGGAAAGCAATTGTCAGAATTTTATAAGAATCTTTCTTTCACCTCTTGACGTAGACAAAAAAATTAGATATGATTTGGGTGCAAGTTAGCACTCTCGCCTTTTGAGTGCTAACTTTTCGCCATGTAAACCGTCAATCAAAACCATTTTCTCAAGGAGGTTTGTATGTCTATAAGTCTTAAACCCCTCGGCAACCGTGTTGTGGTTGAACCCATCGAGCAAGAAGAGGTCACCGCAGGCGGGATCGTCTTGCCGGAAACCGCAAAGGAAAAGCCTCAAAAAGGTAAAGTGTTATCCGTAGGTCCTGGCGAGCGCGATGATGAGGGCAAACGCATCCCCTTGGACGTGAAAGAGGGAGATACCGTCCTGTTTGCCAAATACGCTGGCACCGAAATCAAGATCGATAACAAGAAATTGCTCATCTTGCGCGAAAGCGATCTTTTAGCCATTGTCGAAACCAAATAAATTTTAGCAACGAAGGAGAATGATCTATGGCAGCAAAACAACTTGTCTTTTCAGAAGAAGCACGCCGTAAATTACAACGCGGGATGGATCTCTTGGCGACCGCAGTGGTCACCACTTTAGGCCCCAAAGGTCGCAACGTGGCGGTTGACCGCAAATTCGGTTCCCCCACCATCACCCACGATGGCGTCTCTGTCGCCAAAGAAATCGAACTAGAAGACCCCTTTGAGAATATGGGTGCACAACTGCTCAAGGAAGCAGCCACCAAAACCAATGATATTGCCGGTGATGGCACCACGACCTCAACGGTGTTAGCTCACTCGATCGTCACCGAAGGCATGAAGAACCTCGCCGCTGGCGCCAACCCTATGCTGCTCAAGCGGGGTATCGAGGCGGCTACCAAAGCTGTTTCCGATAAGATTCGCAGCCAAGCGATCGAAATCACCACCAAGAACGAAATTGCCAACGTGGCGTCGATTTCTGCTCAGGATCGCGCCATCGGTGAATTAATTGCCGAAGTGATGGACAAAGTCGGGAAAGATGGCGTGATTACGGTCGAAGAATCCAAAGGGTTGGAATTCGAGACCGAGTATGTCGAAGGGATGCAATTTGACCGTGGTTACATCTCGCCTTACTTCATCACCGATCCCGAACACATGGAAGCGGTGATCAACGACGCTTTCCTGCTGATCCACGATAAGAAGATCTCCGCTGCAGCGGACATTGTGCCCATTCTGGAAAAGCTCGTCCAGATTGGCAAGCGCGATCTGGTCATCATTGCCGAGGATGTTGATGGCGAGGCACTGGCTACCTTAGTGCTTAACAAACTGCGCGGCATGTTGAACGTCGTGGCAGTCAAAGCGCCTGGCTTTGGTGATCGACGTAAAGCCATGTTGCAGGATATTGCTATCCTGACCGGTGCTACCGTGATCTCCGAAGAGACTGGCCGCAAGTTGGAGAGCGCCTCGGTGCAGGATCTAGGTCGCGCCGAAAAAGTGGTAGTCGATAAAGATAATACCACCATTGTCGGCGGCAAGGGTGATCCCGCTCAAATCAAGGGGCGCATTGAACAAATTCGCGTTGAGATGGAAAAGAGCACCAGCGACTATGACCGCGAAAAACTCAACGAGCGGCTGGCAAAGCTCTCCGGTGGTGTGGCGATTATCCGTGTTGGCGCAGCAACCGAGACCGAATTGAAAGAGAAGAAGCACCGCGTTGAAGATGCGCTCTCAGCCACCCGTGCGGCGGTTGAGGAAGGTATCGTGCCCGGCGGTGGTGTAGCGCTGGTCAATGCCATGAGCGCTTTAGATGACGTCAAGATGGACAACGAGGATGCTCAGATTGGCGTCAATATCGTGCGCCGTGCCCTCGAGGTGCCGCTGCGCAAGATCGCCGAGAACGCCGGTAAGGATGGCTCGGTGGTATTAGAGTCCGTGCGCCGCATTCAGAAAGAACAGAATAACCCCAATATCGGCTACAATGTTCTGAGCGAACAATATGTCGATATGGTCAAAGACGGTGTCATTGATCCTGCCAAAGTAACGCGCGGCGCGCTGGAGAATGCCACCTCGATCGCAGCCATGATCCTGACCACCGAAGCGTTGATTACGGAGGTGCCGGAGAAAGAAAAACCCGCACCCCCTCCGATGCCGGAATACTAAACCGGGACAATTGAGTTACGCGCCCAAAGCGAGGCTGGAGACTGCCAGCCTCGCTTTGTTTTTTTCCTCGCTGCTTGAGCCTGCCAAAAGCGGCGATTGCTTCGATTGATCCAACCTACAGCAGTCGGGGTGTGGATGCAGATGAGAACCCTGTGAGACCCTGCGGAAAACCAGCGCTTCGCTCAATTTGTGTTCAACGGATCGGTTACGTCCAAACGGCGGTTAATCGCCGAGTGCCCGCGCAACAGACCAGACGGTTGCGCCGCAGATCATGATCCAGAAAACGATGATCAGAATGGCGCCGAAGTGGCTGAAGGGTTTGCCTTCTTGCATCAACGCATCGGCTTGATGGCGGGCATCAGCCATCACTTCGGTTGGTATCATCTTCAAGGCTAGGGCAATCCCCAACGGCGTGATCACCAGATCGTCTAGATAACCCAGAATGGGAATGAAATCAGGGATCAAATTTTTGCGTACCCCCCTCCCATTTTTGCTCATTTTCAGCCCTTTTTCACGGGAGGATGCGGACTAAGCCGCCTGGACTCCTTCCAAGCGATCATAAGCCCATAACTGCGGCCAGCGGCGCATGACCCAAGCTACTGCCAGCAAGCAGCCGATGCCGCCGCTGACGATGGCAAATGGCGCCCCGAACAGTTGCGCCACCGCCCCGGCTTCCACTTCGCCAAGCTGGGGTCCACCCAGGAAGAAAATTTGGTTCACGCTGACCATGCGGCCGCGTAAATGATCGGGAGTGAGCAACTGGCGGATGGTATTGCGCACAATGGTGCTGACCGCGTCCGCAGCGCCGATGATGATGAGGGCAACCATTGCCAGCCAGAAGGCGCGCGCCAAACCGAAGAGCACGGTCGCCAAGCCAAAGACGATCACCGAAAGCAAAAAGAGCGGCCCCTGATGGCGTACTTCACCCATCTGCGAGACGATCAGCCCGGCAAACACGGCGCCGATGGCTTGAGCCGACGAAAGCCAACCGTATTCGATCTCTCCCACGCCAAGGATATCCCGCGCCACAATCGGCATCAACGTATTGGCTGATGAAAAGAACGTAGCAAAGAAATCTAACAGCATGGAGGCAAAGATCAGGGGTTGGCTGAGAATGAACAGCCAACCCTCGCGCATGGCTTGCCAATCCCACACAGAACGACGGGTTTGAATCTTTTGCTGGGGCACACTGCCCATGCGCCAGATCGCCAGCAAAACCGCGCCATACGAAAGAGCATTGATCAGATAAGGATACGCCTGTCCCCAAACTGCAATCGTCCAACCGCCGAGGGCGGGACCAACGATCGCCCCCACTTGAAAAGCAATCGAACTCAGGCTAAAGGCATTGGGCAAATCTTTTGCCGGCACGAGGTTGGGCACCAGTGCCTGACGCGCCGGGATGTCGAATGCTGCCGCGGTGGCTTGCAGAGCGGTAAGAGCATAAATCTGCCACAAGGTAATTGAACCGCGCCAGGTCAGCCACGCCAAACCAGCCGCGACAAGGGCTAAGAGGCACTGGGCAAGGAAGAAAATCTTGCGCCGGTTATATCGATCCGCAGCCACGCCCCCGATGAGCGAGAAGAAGATCACCGGCAGGATGCGCACCAAGCCGATCCCCCCTAAGGCGATCGGATGGGGTGTCAGGGTGCGAACATGCCAAAAGAGCGCCCAAAGCTGCATGTTCGCCCCGGCAGTAGAGAGAATCAGCGCCAGCCACAGGTAGCGAAATCGCGGGTACCGCAGGGCAGGGGGGAAGTGCAGTCTGCTCAACACATCACCTTTCCGCCATCGACATTAATGGCTTGACCGTTAAGGTAAGCTGCTGCCGGACTGCACAGGAACAGCACCAAGCCAACCACATCTTCAGGTTTCCCGAGCCGCCCTTGAGGGATAGATGCCAGCCAGCTCTGCATCATCGCTTGATCCGCACGCAAGGCGGCGGTCATTTCGGTCTCGATTACGCCAGGACAGACAGCGTTGACGCGGATCTGATAAGGGGCAAGCTCTAAGGCGGCGGCGCGGGTCAAACCGATCAAGCCCATCTTGCTGGCGACATAGGCGGCGCGGTTTTTCAACCCAAAAGCCCGCCCGGCGATCGAGGCGATGTTGACGATGCAACCGCCGGCTTGGTTGCGCATCGCTCGTCCACAGGCTTGGGTCAGATAAAAAGCGCCGCTCAGATTGACATCTAAGGTGCGTTGCCAATCCCACTCGTCTATCTCCAGCAACGGCGCATGGGGCTCCACCCCAGCGTTGTTAATCAGGATATCGATCCGCCCGTAATCTTTCAACACTTGCTCCACCATCGCGAAGCAGGGCAGGCGCTTGGCGATGTCGAAGACATAAGCCTTTGCCCGTCCGCCGCTAGCTTGAATTTCTGCCACCGTAGGGTCGAGGTTCACGGGAGTGATGTCGTTGGCAGCCACTATTGCCCCTTCTGCGGCAAAGGCTTGGGCAATCGCCTTTCCGATGCCCCGTCCTGCACCGCTGATGAGCACAACTCGATTTTCAAAAGCCTTTTCCATCGGATTTCCTCTCTCTAAAGACTCTACTCAGCACAGCGCGGCACCTGATCCGCATTGGTGTGAGCATTGAGCGGCAAACCGAAATATGGCGAGGGGTCAAGGGTGTTTTCGATCTCCAATTCGTTGAGAAACCTGCCATGGCGGTCTTTGACGATCGAAAAGTGCAAATGCACGCCAACCGGGTTAGAGGGATTCCCAGAATAATTCCCCTGATAGCCAAGCAGCGTCCCGGCTTCGACATAGATTTCCTGGCTTCCCGGCGGAAAAGCCTCCACAATATAGGAGTCTCCCTGCGGGCTGGCTAGGTGGGTGTAATAGGTCCAGATTTGGCGCTCGGGCTGTAAGGGGTCTTGCGGGATGCGGATAATCAGCGACGATTTCCAATCCGCTAAACGGCTGAGGTAGCCGGCGTAGGCTGCGCGCACTTCGGTAACGCCCGGCTCGCTGCCGCCGAAGATATCGATCCCCTGATGGCGATGGCCTGGGCGGAAAGAATCGCCCCACAAAAAGCCGATATACCCGCTGGTGGGGAGGAGAAAGGGCGCCTCGCCGCATCGTTCCCCGAGCTGCACTTCCCATTCGGGGTAGGCACCAGGGTTGCGCAGATATTGCCAAACGCGGCGCGTCCTGACCAAGTTTGGGCGCAACCATTCATACAGGACAAAGCCGCCCACCATCAGCAAGACAACGACCAAACCCAATCCAAAGCGCAGCCAAGCAGAGCGTTTCATCTATCCCCTGCTATGCGGAAGGAGAAGTCGATGGGCGATATTTGCGGATGTTTTCTAAATCGTCTTCGCGGTGATCGGCGAAATACAGCACCAGCCGCCCGCCGCTCAGTTGCTGCAGGATGCGGCCGGCTGCCCGCCCGGCCTCCGAAGCCATTGCCTGGCGGGCGTCTTCGGGTGTGGCAAAGAACAGCTCGTGCTGGAGCTGATAAGCCGCATTGCCGTAGAGATAGACATCAACGCGGCTGGTGGTTTCACGCAGCAAACCGGGCATCTGTTCGGCATGATGTAAAAAAGCCGGCCAATGCTCATTCAGCACACTTGCCTCGACCGCGTTTTCGATCAGGATGACCAACTTGTACATGGCTTTCTGATTGGCTTTTTCCGCTTAGCCTGCTTCAAGGGAGCGGTTAGGGTGCCGGGATTTTGTTGATCCAATCGTTGCCGACAATCACCACGACATCCACGCTTTGGGTGGGATCAAAGCGATTGTACAGGTAATTGGTGTTGATGCCAGATCGCTCGACCAGAAATTTCAGCGTGTAAGGCTTGCCGCTGTAATCGAACAGGGCGGTGTAGTTATACAGTGTATCGGCGTTGCCGGTTTCGACTACGTTGACACCCTGCTTCTGCAAATACTCCATCGTCTGAGAGGCCAAACCGGGTGAGGAACTGCCGTTCAACACGCGAACCCTGGCTCCTTCGGCTTTCATCTGCTCCACCGCCGGCAGATTCGCTAATGGACTCACTAAACTCGAATCGGCAAAGATCTGATCGCGCAATTCACGGATTTTATCCGGCATGGGTTTGAGGGCATCCAACCCATCGGGTGTTTTGAAAAAGTTGACCCGATCGGGCCCGATAACGGCATGTTGGATGTTTTCTTCGGGGATATCCTTGGCAAACCAGGCAAGGCGAATGGCTTGATCCAAGGATAAATTGGTGCGCACGCCGCTGGAGAATTCCTGGTAGAGCACTGGTGCTTTGGCAATCATGCGGGGCAAATTATCGAAGCGCAACATCTGATTGCGGATTGCCATGACCACTTCCTGTTGGCGGCGGGCGCGGTCGAAATCTCCACCTTCGGTGCTCCGCGCGCGGGCATAAGCCAAAGCGATCTCGCCGTTTAGCACTTGGCGGCCAGGTTTCAACCTCTTGAAGGTGTTATCTCCTAACAGATCAACTTTGATCGGCTCTTGAATATCTAGTTTTACCCCCCCGATTTCATCGATGAACTTGATAAAAGCCGCAAAATCGATTTGTGCATAAAAATCGATCGGCACGCCAAGCACGCCCTCCACGGTCTTCATAGCTAATTCTGGACCCCCTCCAGGCAGCTTATAGGCTTCCCCAAGCTGATAGGCAGTGTTGATCTTGCCATATTCGAAGCCTGGGATGGCGACCCACAGGTCACGTGGGATATTGAGGATGCCGGCGGTTTTGGATAAGGGGTCAATGGTGAAGAGGATCATTGTATCCGTACGCGGGGCGCCTTCACCCGCCGCCCAATCGCGGTAATCCAACCCCATGACCAACAGGTTGATGCGGCTGGCGCCATCCCACGGTTCCGGGGTAGGGCCGACCATTTGCAGCGGCGCGTTTGGGTCGGTGATGATGCCAGATAGGTCAGGTGTTGGGGTGGGTCCGCTGACGCTGATACCGGGCAGGTTGGTGATCTGCCACGAGGTGATCAAATCGCGAGTGATGATAAAGGTGAGGTAAGCCGTCAGCAAGGCTGCCAGCACAAAGGCGACCATCAAAGCGACCAATAGAATATTGGTAACCTTCGTTTCAGAGTGAGTTAAGGTAGACTTTTCCATAAGCAAAGCATCTTGATATTCTCTAAATTGCCTGCTGATTATATCACGGTATAATGAACGAGCCATGTCTTACCTAACGGCTCACAACCTCTCCAAATCTTTCGGGGCGCGGGATCTGTTCACCAACCTCTCGCTCAGCGTGCCGCCGCAGGGACGCATTGCCATCGTCGGATCGAATGGGATTGGCAAGACCACCCTAATCCGTATCTTGATCGGTTTGGAGGAACCCAGTCAAGGCACGGTGCAGCGCGCCCGCAACTTGCGCATTGGCTACCTGCCTCAGGAAGCTGTGCTCGAAAGCCAGCGCACCTTATGGGAGGAATGTCTTGAGGCTGTGTCTGACTTGCGCCAATTGGAAGTCGAACTACAGCGTTTGGAAAAGGAGATGAGCCAGCCCAACCCCTCCTCCAAGCTGCTCGAACGCTATGGCGAATTGCAGGCGGTTTTTGAGCGTCAAGGGGGATATGAATATGAGATGCTGATCCGACAAACCCTGCGCGGTTTGGGGTTTGAAGAAGAGGACTTCTCCCGCCCGTTAACGCAACTCTCCGGTGGTCAGCGAACGCGAGCCGCGTTGGCGCGCCTATTGATCTCCAAACCGCAGTTGCTGGTCTTGGATGAGCCGACCAATCACCTGGATATCCAAGCTGTAGAGTGGTTAGAAGGGTATCTGAGCCAGTGGAGCGGCGCTGTGCTGATGGTCTCTCATGACCGCTATTTTTTGGATCAGGTTGTCAATACGATTTGGGAGATGACAGAGCGCGGCTTGGAGGTCTATCGGGGCAATTACAGCGCCTATGTAACACAACGCGAGGAACGCTGGAAGGCACGCCGCTTGGCTTTTGAAGCCGAAAAAGAGCGTCTGGAAAAGGAGTTAGAGTACATCCGCCGCAATCTTTCCGGACAGAACGTGCTGCAAGCTAAGGGGCGTCTGCGGCGCGTCAGCCGCCTTTTAGAAGCCATTGAGCGCAGCGGCTGGGAAGCGATTCAGGGGAAGCAGTGGTCGCAAATCGCTGCCGAGAGCGGGGCAACCAGCCAGATGATGAGCGTGGAAGAAGTTACGCGGCGGATTCAAGCCCTGAGTTTCTCCCAGCCACGTCAGCCGAAGTTAGGCGTGCGCTTGAACGCTGGCGAACGTTCGGGCGATTTGGTCTTGCGCACCTTTGATTTGCAAGTCGGTTATCCCGATGACGGACGACCCTTGATCGAAGTGCCTGACCTCATTTTGAAGCGCGGGGAATGTGTGGCGCTTATTGGCCCCAATGGCGCCGGCAAGACTACTTTCTTGAAAACCATCCTCGGCGAGCTACCACCCCTGAGCGGAGAAGTGCGCCTCGGCGCAAGCTTGCAAATCGCCTATTTTGCTCAAGCCCATGAAGGGTTGAATCCAAAAAACAGCGTCATGCAGGAGATCGAAAGCCTTGCGCCTGCCATGCTGCCGGCGGAAATCCGCCACTATCTGGCGCGCTTTCAGTTTACGGGTGATCAGGTCTTTCGTCCGGTGGCAACCCTCTCCGGGGGTGAACGCGGTCGCTTGGCGCTGGCAAAACTGTGTCTCAGCGAGGCAAATCTCTTACTCTTAGATGAGCCGACCAACCATCTGGATATTCCCTCCCAAGAGGTGCTGCAAGAGGCTTTAAGTGAATATCAGGGCACCATTCTGCTGGTATCGCATGACCGCTACTTAATCGATGCCCTTGCTAGCCAAATTTGGGAAGTGCTGCCTGAAGCGCGGAGTTTGCGCGTCTTTCAGGGACGTTACACCGAGTATCGTCTGCAACAGGAGGCAGAAAAAGCCGATCGCGCTCCATCGCCGCGCGCTAGTGAGAGAAAAATCTCCTCCCCGCGCAGAGGTCGCCTCAACAGTGAGAAACAACGCTTGCTGCGCTTGCAGGAACTCGAAGACGCGATCGCCGAGCGCGAAGCGCAGTTGGCAGCCCTTGAGCGCAAGCTGGCAAATCCACCACCTGACCCGGCGGAGGTGCAAAAGCTGGGCAACCAATATGTGCACCTGCAAGCGGAAGTCGAGCGTCTGCTGGAGGAATGGGAACGCTTACACGAGGAGCAGTCCCTGCAAGTTGGCTAAAGGTGGCAAGCGCCAAGCGCGAATCAAAGGTTGAAAGCTGCAGTCGAATCTGCTTCTCATACCTCCATGGATTTATAATCGAGCTATGAGCGATCGAACAGAGGATGCCATCCCGCCGCGTCTGGTCGCGATCTTTGTCCTGTTGGTTGGGATGGTTTTGATCTTCCCCTTTGAACGGGGGATGGCGACCTTGCATCAAGCCCGACTTGCTGAAGAGCAGGGTGAATCCCTGCGCGCCGCCCAGCTTTATCAACAAGCTGCTCAGCGTTTATTCTGGCAGCGAAAAGATATACAGCTCAAGGCAGCCCAGAGTGCCTATCAAGCGGCAGACTACCCTCAAGTAATCGAGGTGCTTTCTCCCCTACACGAGCGAGGGCTTTTGGATCACAACGCTGAACTGCTGTTGGCAAAAGCCTATCTAGAGACCGCCAACCTCGAGGCGGTAATGGCTTTGCGCCAAGAATGGGTTCAACAAGGCGCCCCGACCGAGCAGATTGACCCGATCTTACTGCGCTTGTTCATCGAACAAGGGCAGCCCTTTCAGACCCTCCCGATTTTACAAACGCTGGTTAAAGCGCAACCTGCAAATGCGGAGTGGCACTACCGCTTGGGGCTGATTTTGGCAGCCGAGTCGCCGGAACAAGCCATTGCACCCTTGCAGCAAGCCATCAGCCTAGACCAAAGTTATCAACGCCGTATCTCCCCCTTATTGGAACAACTCACCCAACCCAGTTCGGAAATCGCATTAGCGTATCTCTATGCCGGACGGGGGTTGGCGGCAATTGGTGAGTGGCTGTTGGCGGAGCGTGCTTTCGAGAACGCCGTGCGGCAGCGTCCCGATTTTGCCGAAGCTTGGGCATACTTGGGCTTGGCGCGCTGGCGACTTGCCCCTCCTGCTGAGACGCCGGCTTTGGAAAAACAAGTCGTCAGCGAGGAAGAACGCCGTCCATATCTGCGCCGAACCGAACAACCCGGTTTGGCTGAGATTCGCTTTGCCTTACAACTGAACCCGCGTTCTCAGGTTGCCCTGGCATTTTTGACGCTTTACTGGCAAGAACAGGGCAACGCCCAGCTTGCGCTGCAGAGCGCCCGCAAAGCCTTTTCGCTTTATCCCGCCGATCTGGCCGTGCGTTTACAGTTGGCTCAAGCACTGGCACAAAGCGGCGATCTGGAAGGCGGCTGGAAGGTGATGAGCGAAGGGATCAAGTCTGACTCCCAACCTATTTCGGCGCGCAAGGCGCTGATCCGATATTGCCTTCAATATGGCTATCGTTTGCAAGAAAGTGCCTTGCCGCTGGCAAAAGTGCTGACTGAGCAAACGCTCAAGGATGTCGAAAGCCTTGACCTGTTGGGGCAGGTTTACTTGGGCTTACAGGAATGGTCAATGGCTCAGCAAACGTTTGAACGCGCTTTGAGCATCGACTCAACCTACGCTCCGGCTTATTTGCACCTTGGCATGGTGCATCTAGCCCAAAATCATCCTGCTTTGGCTGCTGCTCTATTTCAACAGGTGATCGAATTAGATCCTTTTTCGCCAAGCGGCGAGCAAGCCAAGCGTTACTTGGAAACTTACTTGCCTTAGCGTCGGTTTAGAAGTAGAGACTCACTGCTTTTTACGGGATTGATGAAAGGACAAAGCATGACTACTTTTTTTCGCACCCTAACCCTCTTGGGACTTTTTCTGTGGGCGAGCTGCGTTGCGCCGCTGGAAAGGGGGTTCTCAGCCCGTTTGGTAACGGTAACTCCTTCGAGCGCTGAAAGTTACCCTTTGGATGTCTTGTCAACTCCCCCTGCCATGCCTCAAAATCAGCCCCAGGACTGGCATCAATTTCTTCCCATGGTGAGCAGTACTCAATCTGGCAGCGGGGTTTGGCAGCCGGCGCCGCGCTTGACGTGGCAGTGGGATTTGAGCAGTGAGCGGCCCTCCCTTGCCGCTGAAGCACAGGTCTATGACGTCGATCTATATGTGGAGCAAGAGGTCTTGGACGAATTGAAACGCCGCGGAGTCAACTTGATTTGCTATCTTTCGGTTGGCTCATGGGAAGAGTGGCGTCCCGATGCTGATCAATTTCCTCCCGAAGTGCTTGGCAAAGACTATGAGGGTTGGCCGGGAGAGAGATGGTTGGACATCCGTCAGATTGAGAAGCTGGCCGCAATCATGCAAGCCCGTTTGGATATCTGTGCAGCCAAAGGGTTTGACGCCGTCGAGCCGGATAACATGGAAGTGAGCAGCAACGATAGCGGTTTCCCGATCACCCCTGAGGACGAACGCCGCTATGCGCTTTGGTTAGCCGAGCAAGCCCACCAACGTCAACTCGCTATTGGGATGAAAAATGCCGCGCACCTGATTGGTGAGCTTTTGCCTCATTTTGAGTTTCTGATCACCGAAGATTGTTTCGCCCAAGGGTGGTGTGAAGCGGCGCAACCCTTTATCGTGAGTGGCAAAGCTGTCTTTAGCGCGGAATATACCGACGAGTGGACGACGGCTCAGTTTCAAGCCCGAGTCTGCCCGCAAGCGGCGGCGTTGGGTTTCAGCGCCATCCTCAAAAACCGCAGCCTAGATGCTTGGCGCGTGGCTTGCCCTTAGGAGTTGCTATCGGCAAGTTTTATTCAATCCCTCGGCAGCGGATGCTTGCCAGGCAAGTTTTTTCATTGTCGTTAGTTTTTGGTGCAAAACGCGCTCCTGAGTGCACTTATTCACGACATAAGAAATCGTACCTTACCAACTGATCAG
>FWWL01007463.1_pt1 | contig 14865 bp, 17 predicted proteins | sample 2228331 | NCBI WGS metagenome assembly FWWL01 (sample SAMEA103939775, study PRJEB20133) | metagenome
TTTGGTTTTTCTTGGAGGATTTTATTTAAGCCTGCTTGGAATGATTTTTTGGGGAATAGGAATGGGAGCTCAAGAGTCAATAATGAGAGCGGCTGTAGCAATGCTTGTTCCCCAGGAAAAAAGAGGAATTGGGTATGGCATATTCAATACAGGATATGGATTATTCTGGTTCTTGGGAAGCACACTCTTAGGACTTCTTTATGACCTTTCCCTCGGAGCAGTTACAGTAGTCTCGGTAATCCTTCAACTTTCAGCTGTGCCTTTGTTGATAAAAGTAAGAAAAATGCTATAATGTCTAACTCATCTGAAAAAATAGAAGTTAGATTGAAAATAACGAAGCTTAGAAATAAAAATTATGCTTGAGATAAACAAGAAGGCAGCAAGAAATTTAGAATTGATACGGAATTAATTGAGACAAATGTTGATACAAAGAAAAATATGGGGATTTTGAGTTATAATCTAACTTTTTAAGTGTTAGGGAATCTGACAGAACAAAACATGTTCACAGACTACGCCTATATCTTGGTAAATTTATTCCACAGTTGGTAGAGGTATTTCTTAAGAAAATTTTTTAACAAAGGTGATACCGTGCTTGACCCATTCTCAGGTTCTGGAAACTCTCATAGAAGCTGATGTGTTAGTATCAATTCCGTAGCCATAGAATTATCTCATTTCAATGTTCTTATTCAGGAGGTAAAGACAAAAATATGATATTCCTGAAGTTGAAAAAAGTTAATAATGCCCTAAGATGTTTAAAATCATTCAGTTACGGACTTCAAAACCAGAGTCAATCTCTTTTTCGTAAAGAAATGATAAGATTTGATGCAGAAAGTAAATATCTAAAAAATGGTTTAGTGAGCGTGCTTTACAGGAAATCTTATTCTTCAAAAGTATAATTTATGAGAATCAGGATGTTTAGAAGATTATTCTCTCCAGAGCTGCTCGTTCAGCAAAACTAATTCCCCATTATGATCTGGCAAGTCCTAAGAGACCTGTAAGAGAAACCTACTGGTGCATCAAACATAAAAAATATTGTTAACCAATAAATGAAGCTTTAAAGTTTATCAATCGTTAGGGCAGGGATACTATAAAGGGATACTATAAGAGGATTAAAGGAGCTTGACAAGTTGAGAACTGACGCTTTTATAAAAATCATTCAAGGTGATGCAAGAACAGTTAAATTGCCTGAAAACTTAAAGGTACATTGAATATTCACATCTCCTCCTTACATTGATCTCATAGATTATAGGAAAACAGTGCGAATTTGAATTGATAGAAAAATTAATAGACCTGTTCTTATGAGAGCTGAACGAGATAAGAACAAATTTTTTGAATCAATTTTTTATTTTAGAAAAGTTTGAATATGGCATTATCCTCAGAGACAAAAAGAGAAATAGCAGAAATTCTTACAAACACTGTAACAGAAAAGTTAAAAAACATAAGCCCCAAACCTTACACATGCCCTTTCATTAAAGACTTCTCGTAAAGATAGGTATGCTATGTTTTCTTTTGTTCAGTCTATGAACACAACTTTTGGAGTTTCCATTTGGGAGCAAGTCGCTGTTATTTTAGCGAAAGGAACAGGTCATTTAGCTGAAAGACAGTATAGACTACTTGGTGAGATTGATACGAATACACAGAAGCTTATCAAGGAGATTCATTATAAGTTAGGAAAGGGTGCGATGAATGCAAATAAGAGAAACGAGATTGAACAAATTAAAAAAGCTTAAAAAAGGACGAACCAATCCTGATCCTGGCTCTACTTTAGAAGTATTTCAAAGTACAGGCGAAGAATTGAGGAGTGAAATTGATAAAGAAATTTGCTGAATTTAAATAATTTTTGTATGATAGGAGTAAATTTTGCGTAAAAAAATTCATCATGCCTTTATTTAGTATCATTTTTTACATTGGAAAATACTTCTTTATCGCATTTTACTGCTAAAAATGTTATTATATACAGAAGAAAGTTGCATGTATGCAAAAGTTACATGGCATAAAAAAATTTTTTACAAAGCCAATTGAATTAGAAAGAGAAATTAAAAACAAATTTTGTAAAAACTTAAAAATAAAAGTTAATTTCTCTATATTTGTAGCTATTTGCCTATTTTTAACTGCAGGATGCAGTATGCCAAAGATTATAGTTTTACATGATCCTCTAACTGCTGAGGAACATTTAATGATGGGTTTAAGTCGTGAAAAAGCTGGTCTTTTCAATGAGGCAATTAAACATTATGAGGAAGCTTCTAAATCTGATGCAAGGGGATTTCTTTCTTTAGGCAATCTCTATTTTAATTTAAATAAATATGACGAGGCAGAAGAAAATTATAAAAAAGCTATCAACAAAAATGACAAGCTTGCTGATGCATACAACAATTTAGCTTGGCTCTATTTTCTTAAAAAGCAAAATCTTGAAGAAGCAGAAAGATTAGTGAAAAAAGCAATAGAGCTTGAAAATAATAATCCCGATAGAGTTAAAATTTATGAGGACACTTTAAGAAAAATTCAAGAATTGAAGGGAAATAAATCAACACATTAGGAGGTGTATTATGTTGAAGAAGTTTCTCTCAGTTTATTTAATTGTAGCAATTCTTGTAGTTGGTTTTGTTCAGTCTGCAAGTGCTGCTCTTGTCCCTACTGAAGTAATTCTTAACACAAAGGGAGAGGATTTACAAAAAATCCAGAAATTTCTTGAGATGAAAATTGTATCCCAGAGACTTAAGGATTTTGGATATTCAGAAAAGGAAATAATGGATAGACTGAGTAGTCTTGATGAACAAACTTTACACAATCTTGCTCTGAAAATTGACGAAATGAAAGTTGCAGGAGATGCTGGATTAGCTGTTATTTTAGCTCTTGTCATAATTGCATTGGTTGTATTAATTATTAATCTTACTGGACATAGGGTTGTTGTAAAATAATCAAAAAGGTAGTTGACAAAAATATGTGTTCAATGATAAAAAATAGAAATCAAATGGGTTTCAGTTTCTGGCAGTAAAACTGAAAAAGGAAAGAAAGGAGGTGACATTAGACGATGAAGAAAATTTTAGCATTAGTACTTTCATTGATTCTCATGGTATCCTTTAGTTTTGCGTTAGGATGCAAAAAGGCAGAGGAGCCAAAAAAGCCTGAGGCACCTGCACCAGCACCTGCTCCTGCTCCTGCACCTGAGCAGAAGCCTGCTGAAGCACCAAAGGCTCCTGAGGCACCAAAGCCTGCTGAAGCACCAAAGGCTCCTGAGGCACCAAAGGCTCCTGAAAAACCAGCAGAGAAAAAATAATTACTTAGTAACCGAAGCAACATCGGATATTCCGATGTTGCTTCAAACTTTTTAAAAGTGTTAAAATTGTCTAAAGAGTGGGTAACCCCACTCTTTTATTTTGAAGAGGTTTGGGTAAAACAATGAACATCAAAGAATTAAAAGATTTGATAACAAATTATGCGAGAGAAATAAGTGAACAGGAAGGATTAGAGCTTGTAGATGTTGAAATTCACACAGGAGGAAGAGGTTTAATTTTGAGAATATATATTGACAAAGAAAATGGAGTTACAATTAAGGATTGTGAACAATTTTCTAGGGCAATGGAAGCCATTCTTGACGTTGAGGATCCTATAAAGAGTTCCTATATACTTGAAGTTTCCTCTCCCGGTGCAGACAGACCCTTAAAAGAGAAAAAGGATTTTTTGAGGAACATAGGTAGAACTGTAAAGATCACAACTACAGAAAAAATTGCTGACAAAACATTTTTTATTGGTAAAATTATTGATGCCGGCGATGACTGGGTTAGAATTCAGATAAACGAACAACGGAGCAAAGGGACTAAGAAAAAGGAAAGAGAAGAATTTTTATTTATTCCTTTGCATAAAATTTTAAAAGCACAAATTCAAATAGGGTAAGAAAATGGGAAAAGAACTTAAATTTTTAGCAGAACAAATAATGCGTGAAAAGGGCATAGGCAAGGACACAGTAATAGAACTCCTTGAAACAGCTCTTATTTCTGCAATAAGAAAAAAGTATGGTAATAAGTCATCTATTAAGATAAAGATTGACCCCAAAAATTTTGACATAGGTATTTTTGAAATCAAAAAAGTAGTTGAGAATGTAACTGACCCTTCTTCAGAGATTTCCATTGATGAAGTAAAAGACAAGTTTGTAGACAAAGGTATCGGTGATACAGTTGAAGTGCCTCTCTCCATACAAGATTTTGGTAGAATAGCAGTCCAAACTGCTAAACATGTGCTTTTTCAGAAAATTAAAGAAGTTGAACGCTCTGTTATCTACGATGAATTCAAAGATAAAGTTGGAACCATAGTAAGTGGAACAGTTCTTAGAAAGGAAAACAATAATTTTTACCTCCTTGTTGGTAATGCTGAAGCTATTTTGCCAGAAAAAGAATTGTTACCTCAGGACAATTTAAAAAGGGGCGACATAATAAAAGCATACATTGTTGAAGTGAGAAAAACTCAAAAAGAGCCTGTCATAAAGCTTTCACGCACGCATCCAAATTTTGTAAAAGCTCTATTTACCCTTGAAGTCCCTGAAATTCAGGATGGAATAGTTGAGATTAAGTCTATTGCAAGGGACCCAGGAGAGAGAGCAAAAATTGCAGTTACATCAAAGGACCCATTGGTTGATCCTGTTGGAGCATGTGTTGGAATGAAAGGCACAAGGGTTCAGGCAATTGTCCGAGAATTAAAGGGCGAAAGAATTGACATAATCCCCTACAGTGATGACATAAGCCTATACATTGCCAAAGCTCTTACTCCTGCAACTGTGCTAAAGGTTGGAATAAATGATACTGAAAAAACAGCCGTAGTTGTTGTAGAAGACAATCAGCTTTCACTTGCTATAGGCAAGAGGGGACAGAATGTAAGGCTTGCTTCAAGATTAACAGGATGGAACATAGATGTTTTGAGTGAATCCGAATATTCAGAGATGAAAATTAAGGAAGCTGAAAAAACTCTCAAGCAATCCTCCCCAAAAGATGATTCAAAAGATTAATGAAAGCAGATGGCTTAAATCTGCCAATCCAGTATCTAAAGGGCATAGGTCCTAAAAAAGCAGTTTTACTACAAAAATTGGGCATCTTTACAGTCAAAGATGCCCTTTATTATCTTCCCACTCAGTATGAAGACAGAAGAAACAAAAAAAATATAGTAGAGATAAGACCCAACGAAGCCGTATCTATTGAGGGCAAGATATTTCAAATAAATGAATTAAAACCCAGACCAAATCTCTCAATAATAGAAGTAATTATCTCTGATGGAACAGGTTTTATAAAAGCTAAATGGTTTAATCAGACCTATCTAAAAAAGATATTAAAGGAAAAGCAAAAAATAAAAATCTTTGGCAAGCCTCAGATTGATTATTGGGGAACAAACTTAGAAATTTTAAATCCAGAGTATGAACTTTTAAATGGAGAATTGAACTCTTCAGATATTAGTATTCTTCCTGTCTATCGTCTAACCGAGGGCTTATCTCAAAAACAGATGATTTCTGTAATTCAGAGTGCCTTAGAATACGGATTGCCTTTGCTTAAAGATGCTATTCCAGAAAAAATTGTAAATAGACTATCTCTGCCATCTCTGGAAAAGGCATTGGAGTATGTTCATTTCCCACCAACGGATATGGATGTTGAAATTTTAAATAAATGGAAATCTCCTTTTCATCAAAGACTTATTTTTGATGAATTATTTCTTCTTCAGCTTGGGATATTGCTTATAAAGCAAAACAGGCTTGCAGAAAAGGGAATATCCTTTAGTCCCACTGGAAGGCTTTTAAATGTATTTTTTGAAAAGCTTCCATTCAATCTCACCTCAGCACAAAAGAGAGTGATCAAAGAAATACTTGAAGATATGAAGAAAACTGTTCCAATGAACAGACTTCTTCAGGGAGATGTTGGATCAGGAAAGACTGTGGTTGCTGTAGCAGCAATGCTTGCTGCAGTTGAATGTGGATATCAGGCAGCACTAATGGCGCCAACTGAGATCCTTGCAGAACAACACTATTTCAATATTTCATCTTTGTTAAAAGAGCTTCCCTTAAATGTCGTTATTTACACTTCTACACACAACAAACATGGAAATCTGCTCGCCTCTGGTGCGGCTGACATAATTATTGGTACACATGCTTTGATTCAAGAGGAAGTTAAATTTAAAAAATTAGGCTTGATCGTAATAGACGAACAGCATAGATTTGGAGTTGTTCAGAGAGCTACACTAAAGAAAAAAGGGCTTAATCCTGACACTCTTGTAATGACAGCTACTCCTATTCCTCGTACAATGGCTTTAACAGTATATGGAGAGCTTGATTATTCTGTGCTTGATGAATTACCTGCTGGCAGAAAGCCTATTATTACCAAAATAGTAAATCCTGAAAATAAAAAAATTGTCTACAGAATGATTGAAGAAGAAGTTCAAGCAGGTGGACAGGTTTATGTTGTATATCCTTTAATTGAAGAGTCTGAGGTTATGGATTTAAAATCTGCAACTCAGGGATATGAGGCTCTTAAAAAGATTTTTCCAAAATTCAATGTAGGAATTGTTCATGGCAAAATGCCTGCAAAGGAAAGAGATGAAGTCATGAAAGAATTCAGACAAGGCAAAATTCAGATTCTTGTTGCTACAACAGTAATTGAAGTAGGAGTGGATATCCCAAATGCAACTTTAATGATTATTACCCATGCTGAAAGATTTGGACTTGCCCAGTTACATCAGCTTAGAGGAAGGGTTGGAAGAGGCAGTAGACCCTCAAAATGCATTTTGATTCCCTATAGGCTTACAGAAGAGGCAAAGATGCGTTTGAGTGCTTTGGTTAAATACTCCGATGGCTTTAAGATTGCTGAGGAGGATATGAAAATAAGAGGTCCTGGAGAGATGTTTGGAGTAAAACAGTCTGGTTTGATGGATTTAAAAGTTGCAGATTTTTTAAGAGATAGAGAAGTGCTTGAGCTTGCAAGACAAGAGGCTGAATTTCTTCTTAGAGAAGATCCCTATCTTAAACATTGTCCTCATCTTAAAGACCAGTTGCAGGATTACTGGAAGGACAAAGTAGAAATATTTTTAACTGCTTAATTAATTCTCTGGATTAAAATTTTTCGGTTAATTACGGTGGGCATTTACTGCAGATGGAGGCAAAAAGAGATGTTGAGAGATATCTATCTCCCCTGTCTGGTAACATTACAACAATTACACCACTACGAATTTCACTTGCCTTCTTTAAGGCAACATTCATTGCAGCGCCTGACGACATGCCAACAAATAAGCCTTCAAGTAATGCAAGTTTTCTCGTTGTGTCAAAAGCTTCTTCATCATTGACATTTATCTTTTCATCAATTTTAGAGGGATCAAATATTTTTGGCACGATGCTTTCGGATAGATTTTTCAGTCCCTGAATTCTGTGGCCTGGCATAGGTTCAACACCAATTATTTGTATATTGCTATTAAACTCTTTGAGGCGTTTACTAACTCCCATTAATGTTCCGGTTGTTCCCATTCCAGCTATGAAGTGTGTTATTTCACCTTTCGTCTGCTCTATGATCTCAGGAGCAGTTGTCTCATAATGGGCTCTTACATTTGCCCCGTTATCAAACTGATTTGGCATGTAGTATAGCTCTGGTGCTTCTTCATAAATTTGGTGGGCAAGCTTTATTGCACCATCTGTGCTCTCCTCGGCAGGTGTTAAAATAAGCTCTGCACTGAGTGCTTCAAGAATTCTTCTACGCTCTACACTGACACATTTTGGCATTACGAGCTTAATTCTATATCCCTTTGCAGCAGCTATCATGGCAAGTCCTATACCAGTATTTCCGGAGGTTGGTTCAAGAATAATCTTATCCTTTGTAAGAAGACCTTTTTCTTCAGCATCCTTTATGAGATAAAGAGCTGTACGGTCTTTTACCGAACCTCCTGGATTAGCACCCTCAAATTTACCGTACAAGATAACCTTTGGATTCGGATTTATCCTGTCCAATCTTATAAGAGGTGTATTTCCTATGATATCAATTACACTCATTTTAAAATTATATCACAGATTTTCAAATTTTTTCCTTACCTCTTTTATCTTACCGCATGAAAATTTACCTTCAGGGCATTTTCCATTAAGACAATCAGGTCCAGCACCTTTAAATAGCAAAGGTGCAATCTTTTTTACCTGCCGAAGCATCTCTGTTGCAAGCTCTCTAATTTCCCATTGTGCACGATTGCAACAACGAACCCTGAAAAAATGAAGAAGCTCCCGCGCATTCATGGTTACTACTATCTTTGTCTCTGCTGCATTTGGCAAAACAAATCTTGCATCCTGACGAGATGCCTCTCCTTTAAGTCCTCTTGACTCCAAAGCTTTAAGTATCCTGCAGTAGTAATCATGTGCAGACTTCATTGCTTCAAGAAAAAGAGATTTTAGGGCTTCATCCTCTGCAATTGAAGGTGGAACAATGAAATCAAAACCCCATTCCTCGCTTACATACCTTTGTGATTGCTGACTGTATGATGCAATTCTATGTCTTACAAGTTGATGAGAGCATGCTCGGGATATGCCTTCAACTGCGAATGTGAAACTTACATGTTCAAAGGGAGACAAATGACCACTTTCCCTCAAAAGATTTATCATTTTTTCTATTTCCTCTTGTGTCATTTTCTCTTTTAACTCATCAACACCAATAGGGCTGTAACAAAGCTTTGCAGAGAGAGCAACCACTTCTTCAGGATTAGGTGTATGCTTAAGGATAGATACTTTTAAGGAGGACTCTTTCATATTAAACCCTTTGTTGAGGGTAAATCTTCTCCAGAGATATAAATTGCTTCCTTTAATGCCTTTGCAAATGCCTTAAAAACAGCCTCAATTACATGATGCAAGTCTTTACCATAGCAAACATTAATATGAATTGTAGCTTTTGCGTTATTTGCCAGAGCTCTGAAGAACTCCTCAAAAAGACCAATATCAATGTCTTTGATAAATCCCTCAAAGGGAACATTATACACGAGAAAAGCTCTTCCTCCTAAGTCAATTACTACTTCGCACAAGGCTTCATCCATTGGGATTGATGCAAATCCATATCTTTTAATCCCCCTTCTGTCTGAAAGAGCCTTTTCAATTGCCTGCCCAAGCACTATTCCAATATCCTCTACGAGATGATGATAGTCCACATAAGTGTCACCCTTTGCATTCAGAGCTAAATCAAACTTACCGTGAAATGAAAAAAGCTCAAGCATGTGATCTAAGAAACCCACTGATGTGTTAATACTATTTTTTCCTGTGCCATCTAAGTTAAGCTCTATCTTTATCTCTGTTTCCTTAGTTTTTCTCTCCACTGAGGCTTCTCTCATTTTTTATTCCCTTAAGATTTTTTTGAGAGTCTCTAAAAATTCGTCATTCTCCTGCTTTGTCCCAATCGTAACCCTCAAAGCGTCTTTAACAGAAGAAGAAATATCTCTGATTAGAATTCCTTTTTGCATTAATCTCTTATAAATCTCTTTTGCATTCTTTACTTTAAAAAGAATAAAATTTGCCTCTGAAGGATAAACCTTTATTCCTTTTATGTTTGACAACTCCTTATAAACTCTCTCTCTCTCTTTTACAATCAAATCCACAAACTTTTTTATTTGAGCATACATGCCGTTAAGAGCCTCTTTTGCAATGTATTGAGTTAAAGCATCAACATTGTATGGAAGTCTAACCTTATTTAATTCACTTAGAATCTCCTCATTGGCAATCAAGTATCCCAATCTTAATGCAGCAAAGCCGATTTTGCTTAAAGTTCTCAGAATAACGATATTTTCATAGTCTTTCAATAAAGGCAAAAAGCCTCTCTCACTGCTAAAAGGATAATATGCCTCATCAATGGCGACGATGGTAGAGTTTTTTCTTGCAAAATCAATAACTTTCAAAATTCTATCGGATGAAAATGTGTTTCCAGTTGGATTGTTTGGAGTGCTGAGAAAAATCAATTTTGGCTTTTTTCTTTTAATTTGCTCTAATATCTCTCTTTCGTCTAAGTCAAATGAATCATCAAGCTTTGTCTGTATTGTTTCAACTCCAACACTTTTTGAAATTATGCCGTACATTACGAATGTTGGAACTGGATAAAGCACTGGCCCACCAAATGTAAGAACCAAGTAATAAATTAATTCGTCTGAACCATTCCCAACCATTATTTTTTTGTACGGAATTTTAAACTTTTTACCCAAGGCTTTTCTGAGTTCAGTAGCTTCGGGATCAGGATACCTATTAAGTGAAAAATTGATTTCCTTTGTTATTTGCTCAATCTTAATTGGAAATGGAGACTCATTGGCATCAAGCTTAACTCTGCAAGGAATTTCCTTTGCCTGATAGGCTTTAAGTTTCCTAACGTTCTCCCTTACAATTGCTTTAATTTTGAATTTTTTCATAGATTTTTATGATAAGTCGCCGTCTTAAATATTGTCAACTTTAATGCATTGCGAGTATAATAAAAGCTTATGGATATTGATTTTTTCAAAAACATAGGACAGACGCTATACAAGAGAATTTCTTCTACTAAACCACAATTCTGCAAAAGTTCAATCGGCAGGGGTGCATCTGGTGACATAACTTTTCCTATTGATAAACTATCAGAAGATTTTATAATTGAAAGCTTTGAAAAGGAAGGCTTTAGCTTTAATATAATTACAGAAGAAACAGGAACAAAAATGGCAAAAAACAGTGAATTTACACTTATTATTGATCCCATTGATGGAAGCAAAAATGCCGTCTCTGGAATACCTTTTTTTGCCACATCAATTGCGCTCACAGATGGAAATAATTTAAATAGTCTAAAAATTGGATACATTATAAATCTCATTAATGCCGACGAATTCTATGCCCAAAGGGACAAAGGAGCCTTTTTTAACGGTGAAAAAATCATCCCCCAGGATAATAGAAAATCAATAATAATTGCCTTTGAATCATCAACTCCCTATTCGGGGATTCAAAGAATATTACCATTGTTTAAAATTGCAACAAGAGTAAGGTGTTTTGGTAGCACTGCCCTTGACCTTGCGTATCTTTCAATTGGAGCAATAAACATTTTTGTAACAGCTACCCCCTCAAGAATCTTTGATTTTTCTGCTGGAATTTTAATTGCAAAGGAAGCAGGAGCTTTAGTTAGAAATTTAGAGGGAAATCCCATTGATACTTTACCTGTCAAATTTGATACAAAGACAACTCTTCTTGTGTGTGGTAACCATACTCTTTATAACAAAGCAATTGAAGCATTAGGTAAGGGATGAGTCATTCATCAACAAAAAGACTTAGCATAACGTTACTTATTACCTTTTTAATCTTTATCTCTGAATTAATTGGCGGAATATTAAGTAATAGTCTCGCCCTGTTAAGTGACGCAGCTCATGTATTTACCGACTCCTTTGCCCTTGTCCTAAGCCTCATTGCTTCATTGATTATGCGAAGACCCTCTGGGAGAAAAGCCACCTATGGTTATCAGAAAGTTGGAATACTTACAGCTCTGATAAACGGTGTGAGCCTCATCGTAATTGCATTAATGATATTCTTTGAAGGCTACAAAAGAATTGTTAGCCCTCCTGCAGTTGATTATCAAATTATGCTTCCTGTAGCTGTCTTTGGATTTTTGGGAAATCTCCTAATGGCACTGATATTGAGACACAGACACGAAGATTTGAATATAAAGAGTGCATGGTTACATGTTTTGGGTGACGCTTTGTCCTCTGCAGGTGTTATCATTGCAAGCATAATTATCAAATACACAGGATGGTTTATAATTGACTCAATTGTGAGCTGGCTTGTTGGTTTAATTATCATCTTCGGTGGAATAAGAGTGGTAAAGGAGTCATTCTCAATTTTCCTTGATTTAGTGCCAAAGGGATTTGATTTAATTGAAGTAACTGAAAAGATAAAGAAAATTAATGGCATTGTTGATATCCATGATGTTCACATCTGGTCTATAGGATATGGAATACCTGCTTTTTCTGCCCATGTTGTTGTAAATGCTCAGCTTCTGAGTGAGGCTGAACATCTCAGAAAAGAGATTGAAAAGGAGCTTATTGGCCTTGGCGTCAAACACATTGTAATTCAAGTGGAAAGTGAAAATTGTGCAAACAGTTGTTCAAACAACGGTTTATATTGCAAAATTAAGCAATCACTCTACCATTAATTTTTTGAGTTTCTCTTCAAGGATAAACTGAAGGTGTAGTTGTTTGCCTTCCAGCTCTCTTAGCTTTCTCAATAGCCTTGGAGATAATTTATCCTTGATTTTATAGCAAATAAAATTTATGCAGAATACATCCCTTGCAAACAGGCAGCAACCATTGGATTTTAGAAAATAACACTTATCAGGAAACTCACTTTTTGATGGCATCTTAACTCCAAACAGAATATTTATTAACAAGAGCTGAGGAGAGTATTTTAGCTCTATTCCACTTCCACAGCAAGACTCGCTATCCTGGCCGCATTTAGTACATATTGCAGTCATGCCTGTCCGTTTTCTTTCAGTATCTGCCTCCATTATGCAATCTTTAAGCTCAAAAAGAACTCTTTCAAACTCTTGGGACAATTTGATTTTTTTAGCCCATGTTTTAGCAACATTTATCTTCTCATTAATAGCCGACATATTAATATGGTACAATAAATCATGCTTGCAATCCGTAGATTTGAAGAAGATGTAAAAAAAGGTCTTAACAATCAGCTATATTTTTGTCATTCTGCGGATAGATTTCTTTTATCAGAGGTTGCAGGGCTTATTCGTGCCTATTTCCCTCCGATTTGCATTGAAACCTACGAGTCTTTGGATGAAATTGAAATATCGTCTCTAACCTCAGCAACATCATTATTTGCGGAAAGAAGGATTTTACTTGTTTACAACTTTGAAAAAATCAAAAAGAAAGAGAAAAGAATAGAATGGCTAAGAAAAATTACTGAAAAAAAAGCCACCCACATAACTATTGTTCTTCTATGCAATGCTGAGGCAAAGGAGATAACAGAAGAGATAAATTTTCTCAAAAAAAGCTCTTACTTTTGCATTTTTCCCCTTGACATACAAGAAAGGGAGCTATACGATTGGATCAATTATAAGGCTTCAAAAAAAGGATTGAAGATAAGAAGGGATGCAGCTGATTATCTAATTGACATTACAGCAGGACAGCCAGGATTGATCTCCTCAGAGATAGAGAAAATTTCACTCCTTGCAAAAAAATCAGAAGTAGGAATTCTTGACATAAGAGAAATACTTGCAGAATCTGCAGAATACAGTTCCTTTGATTTAATTAATGCAATAAACAGTAAAGACAAAGACACGGCATTTAAAATGCTTCTTAGCTTGCAAAACACAGAACCTGACTTGATTTTAGGTGCTTTAAACTGGCATTTCACCTACAAAGCCAAACCGAACTCAAAAGTCTATAGCCTTCTTTACAAAGCAAATCTTGCCCTAAGACAGGCAAAGCCTTGGGTCCTTGATTTGCTCGTCTACGAACTATTGCAGGAACCTGAAAAACAGTGTGGCAACCATCCACACTGTCACTGTGAATCTTTGAAAGATAATTGATTGAATCAAGACGCCAAAATTCAAGACCTGACCCTGTGTGTGAAAAATTAGACGGTTTTAAAAACAACAGACAAGGCAGTGAAAACAAAAACAGTAATGCTTATGTATCCGTTCATATTAAAGAAAGCTACATCAAGCTTAGATATGTCATTTGGCTTTACAAGGGAGTGTTCTCTCAAGAATAAAATTGCAACAATAGCTATGCCAATCCAGTAAAAGGCATTAAGACTAAAAACGATTCCCGTAACTACCAGAAAGCTCCATGCGATGAAATGAAAGAGTCTTGATAAGTAAATTGCAGTATTCACACCAAGCTTACTTGGAATTGAGTAAATTCCAAATTTTCTGTCAAATTCAACATCCCAAAGAGCATAAAGAGTGTCAAATCCTGCAAGCCAAAAAACAACAGTTAACACCAAAGGAAAGATCTCCCAATCAAAGCTCCCTTTTATTGCAATCCATGCTCCAAGGGGAGCAAGGCAGAGAGCAATGCCCAAGACAAAATGACAAAGCAAAGTAAATCTTTTCGTATATGAATATACAAACAAAATGAGTATTGCCAGAGGTGAAAGCTTAAAGCACAAAGGATTGAGTGACCAGGCAGAATAGACGAATAAAGCAAGGCATATAATTATAAAAAGAACAGCTTCCCATATTTTTATTTTTCCAGTAGGTATTTCCCTGTTGGCAGTTCTTGGATTTTTAGCATCTATCTCTCTGTCAATTATCCTATTAAATCCAAAAGCTACTGCCCTTGCAGTAACTATTGCAACCACTATCCAGAAAATCTTTTCCAATTCAGGAAGTCCACTTGAAGCCAAAAATGCACCTGCAAGCCCAAAGGGAAGAGCAAAAACGCTGTGTTCAATTTTTATCATTCTAAGATATAGAATCGTTTTGTTTAGAATTGACATAAAGTATTTTAACACACTGCCATAAAAATTAGCCTATCTCTCAAAAAATAAACACAAACGCTCATCTAAGCAAGTTTTTCTGTTGAAAATAATACCCTATCTTGTCTGTCTGTTTAATTGGATTACAATTAGACGCCAAAATTCAAGACCTGACCCCAACACAAAACAAAATGTATTAAAAATGCTACAGGTGTGTGGTTTTTGGAAGACACATGTAGGGTAAGCAGAAGTGGAATACTTTGAAAATTGGACAAAAATTCTTTGGCACATTGATTGCATATTTAAAAAATTGAACAAAGATACTTGACAATCAAAAAGAGTTATGTTAAAATGTCAAAAAACAAAAATCAAAAGGAGGTGAGAAGGAGCGGACACGGTAAAGACCCAGCCAAAGGCTGGGCAGCCTGAGGCAAAAGCCT
>FWWL01007464.1_pt1 | contig 14865 bp, 10 predicted proteins | sample 2228331 | NCBI WGS metagenome assembly FWWL01 (sample SAMEA103939775, study PRJEB20133) | metagenome
AATAAAAAAGCATTACAGGAAAGCAAAGAAATATGCTTAACTGTGAAGGTTTAATGTAAAGAGTAAGATAAACAAGCCATTTATAGGGTAAGAGTTTGTTTATTTGTCTAAAAAATATAAAACAAACTGTGAAAAGAAAACTGAAGTGGGTACCTGAAATTGTTAAAAGATGAATTAGTCCTGTTTTTTGAAAGTCTTCCTTAAGTTGTTTTGAAATCTGAGATTTCTCTCCTGTTGTCATAGCAATCATAACAGCTGCGGTTTCTTTATTAAGGATTTCTTTTAGTTTACTGTTAATCTTTTCCCTCAAAAGTTCAAAGAAGTCATAGCTGACTTTTCCCTGTTCAGTTGTTTTTTCTGCAATGCAAAATTTTTGAGAAGATTTAATAGTATATGGATTTTTATTTGGAGGTTGAATTTTGCATTCTATGCTGTAGATAATGCCCTTTTCAAGTTGTTCCTTTGAATATACCTTTATTTTTTCACCATCAAGAGTTTTGAAAATATAAATTTTTTCAGATTCATCAACTATATAGCCTTTAAATGTAGAGGTTGAAGGTATTTCTTTTCTGCTTTCAGTTGAAATTCCATAAAAGATACCAGTTCCAATAACAGCAAGACAAATAATTGCTTGCAAGTATTTTTTTCTTAAAAAGCTAATTAATGCAGGCAAGGAGGCAAAGAGTGTAGATATAAGAGGAAAGAATTTAAAAATTAAAGAAAGGGAAATGCCTAAGATAGCAGAAAAAATGTAAATCATCAATTCAGTATTTCATTTGCAAACTTCTCAAGCTCCTCAGCAATTTCATTCAGTTTTTGAAAATCTTCCTCCTCAACCATAATTCTTATTTTTGGCTCTGTGCCTGATGGTCTAATTATTATTCTTCCGTTCATGTTCTGTTGAATTGACAATGCTTTATCATTTAGTTTTTTTAATGCATCCTCAATTTTTTGCTTTGAAACTCCTTCGGGAATCTTTATATTTTTTAAAACTTGTGGATATCTTGGTATTTCTTTAATAAGCTCACTTAATGTGGTTTGATTTTTCTTTATTATGTTAGCAATCTGCACTGCAGTAATAGGACCATCTCCAGTATTTGTATAATCCATACATACAATGTGTCCTGACTGTTCACCTCCAATGTTGTATCCACCTTTTAACATCTCTTCAACAACATACTTGTCTCCTACTTTTGTGCGGATAAGTTTTATTCCTAAATTTTTCAAATATTTTTCAACTCCCATATTTGTCATAATTGTTGCAACTACTGTATCATTTCTTAGTTTTCCTTCTTTTTTAAGCTCCTTTGCCCATACTGATAAAATAAAGTCTCCATCAACAATACTACCTTTTTCATCAACAATAATTGTTCTGTCTGCATCTCCATCATGGGCAATTCCTAAATGAGCTTTCTCTTCAAGAACTTTTTTTTGAAGAGCTTCAGGATAAAGTGCTCCACATTCTTTGTTGATATTTAATCCGTCGGGTTTATCATTGATTGTGATTACCTCAGCTCCAAGTTCTTTAAAAAGAATTGGTGTTATTTTGTATGCTGCACCGTTTGCTGGGTCAATAACTACTCTAAGACCCTCTAAATTAAAATCTTTCGGTAATGTTGATTTTACAAATTCAATGTATCTTCCCTGTGCATCTTCTACTCTATATGCTTTTCCCAATTGATAAGCTTGAGGTCTTGTGGTTGGAAAATTAGGAATATTTAAAAGTTTTTCTATTTCTCTCTCAAGTTCTTCAGAGAGCTTGTAACCATCATTTGAAAAAATTTTTACCCCATTGTCATCGTAAGGGTTGTGGGATGCAGAAATTACAATTCCTGCATCCATTCTCATACTTTTTGTCAAAAATGCAACTGCAGGAGTAGGAATTGGTCCAACAAGATAAACATCTCCTCCCATTGATGTAATTCCTGATGTAAGTGCTGATTCAATCAAATAGCCAGAAATTCTTGTGTCCTTTCCAATTAAAATTTTTGGCTTGTGGCTAACTCTGCTCTTTAAAAGATGGCATAATGCCATGCCAGCTTTAAGGCAAACCTCAGGTATCATTGGAAAGTTATTAATTTTTCCTCTAATTCCATCTGTTCCAAAAAGACCCATCTATTTCCTCCTCAGCTTGACTGTTACATAAACAGTGTCTTTCTCAGACCTGAAAATCCTTCCGTCAGGATTTATTTTTACCTGTGTTGTTAGATTTTCATTTATTCCTTCAATATCAACAGGCTCTGTTTTTAATGCTCTGATTCTGTCAAGTTCGCTTTTAGCTCCCTCAATTGTTATACTTGAAGGATTGACTTCAACAGAACTTAATATAAAACCTTGTGCAGGATTGCCTGTAACAATTGCTCTGACAGACACTGTTTTTCTTTCTTTTTTATCCATGAATACTTTTACAACAGAGGGTTCAATTCTTAGAATCTCAATCCCGCGAGGAAGTTTTATGGATGATCTGGTAATGGGAATGGAGTTTTCTCCATATTTTACATTTGAAAGATCAACAATAACCCTGATTTCAGCCCTTGATATCTCTCTGAAAATTCTTTCCCTTGCCGAGATTGAGACAGTTATCTTTTTTACGCTTTGCTTCAAAATCTCCATTTCAGAAGGAGTATTCTTAAATTCCAAAGGAATCTCAAGAGAGGTCTCTGTCTGTCCTTTGAACGTTACAAAAAACCATAAGAAAACCGCAAGGGCAACAGAGATAATTTTGATTGTTATATTTTCCGTGAGTATTTTTCTTAAAGTGTTGTTCATTTTCTCTCTCTTTCAGTGGTAAACAAACTTGTAAGTCTTTCCCTTAACTTTGCCATATCAAGGTTAGTCTCAAGAGTTCCAGCAACAGCAAGGGAAATACTTCCTGTTTCCTCTGACACAATTACAGCTATTGCATCTGTCTCTTCAGTGATGCCCAATGCAGCCCTGTGTCTTGTTCCATAGGTTTTACTTATATCCGCACCTAATTTTATTGGAAGAAAGCAACCTGCTGCCACAATTCTGTTGCCTTTTATAATTACTGCTCCATCATGTATTGGACTTGTAGGATGAAATATGCTCATAAGAAGCTCCTTTGTCACTTTAGCGTCAAGGGGAACTCCAATTTCAATATACTCCTGCAGACTTACATCTCTCTCAAAAACTATCAATGCTCCGATTTTTTTACTTGCCAATGATTGGGATGCTTTAACTATTTCTTCAATGGCTTTCATCTCTCCAGCTGAACTAAATTTATAAAAAATAGGTGTCTCTCCCATCTGGGCAAGAGCTTTTCTGATTTCAGGTTGAAAAAGTATGATTAGCACAATAACAATTTGTGTCCAGAAACTCTGTATAAGCCAGTCAAGGGTGTAAAGTTCAAGAAATCTTGAAAAAAGAGAAAGAGCAAGCAAAACTCCAACTCCAACGAGCATCCTTGCAGCACGAGTCCCCTTTACAAGCAAAAAAACCTTGTATATGATGTATGAAACTATTGCAATATCAAATAAATCCTGCCAACGAAGTTGGTTTAAAAAATGCTCCATTTCTAAGATAATGCCTCTTTGTTTACTTTTATTGGTATATTAGACTTTACTGCATTTAAAAAGGCTTTTATATAAGCCTCATCAGAGATTTCACTTGCTCCCTTTGAAGATGCTATGACCTGAAGAGTTTTTCCAATCGTAATCTCCCTTTTTAAGCTTGCTTCATATTGAGCAGGATTTAATCTGTTTAATTTTAAGACCTGAAAATAAATATCTCTCTGAAAAACACCGTTTCTAATAAATCTCGGGTCATTAATGATGGCATCCTGAACTTCTTTGTCAGTTGCCTCTATTTCATATTTTTTGGCAAGCCATAGCAAAACTTCCTCGTTAATCAAGTCCTCAAGTATTTTCTCTTTCAGTCCTTGCTCCATTTGAGTAGCCTGCTCTTTAAAAACTTCTCTATAAAATCTTCTTGTCTCTTCATAGATTCTCCAGAACCTTTCAGCTGATATCTTTTGCCCATCTACATCTGCCACATATTCCATTTTTGGCTTATCTACTGTGCCTACTCCCCAGAAAATAAAGGTAATAATGACAAGAAAAAATAAAAAATAGAAATACTTAGCATTTTCACGCAAAATTTTGATCATGCGATTCCTCCTGTCAGAGCTATAACTAATATTTACTTTAAAAGAATTTTTAGGTATAAGGCAAGCTATGATATAATAAAAAAGCCTATACAAAAGAGTAAGGGGTGATAATATGCCTATCTATGAATATGCTTGTAAAAATTGTGGTGAAAATTTTGAAGTTCTTGTATTTGGTAACAAAACTGTTACATGTCCAAAGTGTAATTCAAAGGAAATATCAAAAAAGCTCTCATCCTTTGCAATGAAAGGTGTTCAAAAAGGTAATTCAGGTTGCTCTTCTTGCAAGTCTTCTTCATGTAGTTCCTGTAAGTAAATTTTTATGATTAGCAAATCAAAATCAATAAGCTCTCGATATTGTAAATCTCTTGATTTTTTAAAGCATCTTCATGACTTGCCTTGCACCCTTCGGGTGCTTGCTATGATAGAAATGTAGAGGTAAAAGATGTCAAATATTGTCAGGGTAAACATTGAAGAAGAGATGAAGGTTAGCTACCTTGATTATGCAATGAGCGTAATCATAGGTAGAGCTCTTCCAGATGTTAGAGATGGATTAAAGCCTGTGCAAAGGCGTATTCTTTATGCAATGTTTCGTGAGGGACTTCTTGCAGGCAAAAAGTATTCAAAGTGTGCAGGTGTAGTAGGAGAAGTACTTAAAAAATATCATCCACACGGCGACCAAGCTGTATATGATGCACTGGTCAGGCTTGCCCAAGATTTTAATATGCGATATCCCTTAATTGACGGCCAGGGAAACTTTGGCTCAATTGACGGAGACCCTCCTGCAGCATACCGTTATACAGAGGCGAGGCTAACAAAAATAGCTGAAGAATTGCTTCAGGATATTGACAAAGAAACAGTTCCCTTTGTTCCAAACTTTGATGGCACAACCGAAGAACCTCTTGTTTTACCAACAAGAATTCCAAATCTTTTGATTAATGGCTCCTCTGGTATTGCAGTTGGAATGGCAACAAACATTCCGCCTCACAATCTGAATGAAACAGTGGATGCTTTGCTGATGCTCCTTGAAAATCCTAATGTTACAGTGGAAGATTTAATGCAGGCAATTAAAGGACCTGACTTCCCAACCGGTGGAATTATTTATGGGACAGAGGGTATAAAAGACCTTTATCTCACAGGAAAAGGAGCTATTAAATTAAGGGCAAAGGCAAAAATTGAAAGGGAAGCTAAAGGTAAAAAGGTAAGGGAAGTTCCTCTGTTTGAGATAGAGCAAGAAGGAAAGGCAGTCAAGGAAAGGATAGTCATTACAGAAATTCCTTATCAAGTTAACAAAGCAAGGCTGATAGAAAAAATTGCAGAGCTTGTCAAAGAAAAAAAGATTGAGGGAATTACAGAAATAAGGGATGAGTCAAACAGGGAAGGTATCAGGGTTGTCCTTGAAATAAAGCGGGGTGAGATGCCTCAGGTTATTCTTAACAATCTCTACAAACATACGCAGATGGAGACAACATTTGGTGCCATAATGCTTGCAATTGTTGATGGACAGCCTAAGATTTTAAATCTGAAAGAAACCCTCCAAGAATTTTTAAAACACAGAAAAGATGTTGTCCTTAAGCGAACAGCCTTTGATTTAAGAAAAGCAGAGCATCAGGCTCATATATTACTTGGACTTAAAATAGCTGTGGAAAATCTTGATGAAGTAATATCTATCATTAGAAGCTCCCAAAATCCAGAGGAAGCAAGAATGAGGCTTATGGAAAGGTTTCCTCTCACTCAGATTCAGGCGCAGGCAATCCTTGATATGAAATTACAAAGACTTACTGGATTGGAAAGAGAAAAGATAATTCAGGATTACGAAGAACTTCTTAAGGAAATTGAAATATTAAAAGCCATCCTTGAAAGCGAAGAACTGGTAAAGGGCATAATCAGGGATGAACTAATTGAAATTAAAGAAAAATACGGCGATGAAAGAAGAAGCGAGATTGTGACTGAGACAAAGCAACTTGATGTTGAAGACCTTATTGCTGAGGAAGACATGGTGATAACTCTTACCCATCTTGGCTATATTAAAAGAACTTCACTCAATGATTACAGAGCACAAAAAAGAGGCGGAAAAGGTCTTACTCCAATGGAGACATTATCCGATGACTACCTTGATGCTGTAATAATTGGCTCAACCCATGACCACATACTGTTTTTCAGTAATCTCGGAAGGGTCTATTGCCTAAAGGTCCATCAGATTCCTGAAACAGGACGAGTTACTAAAGGCAAGGCAATCGTCAATCTTTTACCCCTTCAGGAGGGAGAAAAGATTACAACAGCCCTTGTGTGCAAAGACCTTGAAAAGGGCTTTCTTACAATGTTTACCAAAAAGGGTCTTGTTAAGAAAACATCCCTTGAAGAGTTTAGAAATATCCGAAGTCGTGGAGTAATTGCTATTGACCTTGAATATGGTGATGAACTCATATCTGTAGTGAAAACCAGCGGAGAGAATCAGCTCATTATTGCTACAAAGGAAGGCATGTCCATAAGATTTGATGAAAGAGATGTGAGAGCAATGGGTCGCTCTGCAAGGGGCGTCATTGGAATACGGCTTTCAAAAGATGACGAGGTAGTATCAGGAGACATTGTTACAGAAGGCTCTTTTGTCTTTACAATTTCAGCAAAGGGAATTGGTAAAAGAACGTCTATTGAGGAATATCCTCTTCAGAGAAGGGCTGGAGTAGGTGTTATCAATATGAAGGTTAACGAGAAAACAGGTTCAGTCGTTGCTTCTATGCAGGTTAAAGAGGATGATGAAATAATTCTTTGTAGCAGCAGTAAAATGATAAGATTAAAAGTTTCAAATATTCCATTGCGAGGTAGAAATACAATGGGAGTAAAACTCATAGACTTGTCTGAGCAGGACTTTGTTGTAAGTGCAGGACGGATTTTAGAGGGGGAAGACAATGTCAATATATAATCTTGAGTATTTTTTTAATCCCAGAAGAATAGCAGTTATTGGAGCAGAAGACAAACCCGGCACAGTGGGATATACAATATTTAGAAATCTCATAGGTGAGGGTTACAGAGGTATAGTTTATCCAGTTAATTCAAAATATGACTCTGTTCAAGGAGTAGAGGCTTACAAATCTTTAAGTGATATTTCAAAGGAGATAGACCTTGCCATAGTATCAACAGACTGTGGCTCAAATGTTATTGATGTTCTTGAGGAATGCGGACAAAAAGGTGTAAAGGGAGTTATCCTTTTCTGTCCAGATTTTAGAACAAGAGTAAAAGAAGCAATGCAGCTTGAGGAAAAGATTGAAAAAGTACACAGAAAATATGGATTTAGACTTTTAGGTCCTAATACACTTGGCTTTATAAGACCGGGATTGAATATAAATGCAAGCCTTTACAGGAGAAAGATAAACAAAGGAAATATTGCTTTGATAGTTCAAAGTGCGACTTTGGCTGTTGCGCTTCTTGAGAGAGCTGCAGATAAAAACATTGGACTTAGTTATTTTGTTTCACTGGGTTCAGACATAGACATAGACTGTGCTGATTTAATTGATTTTTTTGGAGTAGACCCATCAACAAGGGCAATAGTAATATATATGCAGTCAATAAAAAATGGTAGAAAGTTTATGACATCAGCCCGCTCATTTGCTTTTACAAAACCTATTATTATCGTAAAGTCCGGAAAGTTTATGGAGTCCCTTGAAATTGCTCTTACCCATTCAGGGCTTCTTGCTGGTGAAGATAAGATTTACGATGCAGCAATTAAAAGAGCTGGTGCCGTAAGAGTTGATGAAACCTTAGATTTATTTTATATAACAGAGACTCTTTCAAAGCAGAGAAGACCAAGAGGAAAAAGGCTTGCAATAATTACAAATGCTGGTGCTCCAGCGATAACAGCAGTTGATACCCTTTTAAAACTCGGAGGAGAACTGGCTGATTTTTCGGAGGAAACAAAAAAAGAATTAGAAGGCTCTGTGCCAACTAGATTTATAAGAAATCCTTTAGATTTAGTCTCCGATGCCAAACCTTTAGATTATGAAAAGGCTTTGAGAATTATCCTGAAAGATAAACATGTTGACGGAGCCCTTGTTATGTTGACACCATCATTAGGCACATCGCCAGAAGAAACAGCAGAGATTGTTGCTAAAGTAGCTAAAGAAAATCCTTACAAACCAGTTCTTACTAACTGGATGGGTGCAGAACTTGTTTATGAGGGTAGAGAAATTTTAAATAAGCATGGAATTCCTACATTTGTTACTCCTGAACAGGCTGTAAGGACATTCATGTACATGTATCGCTATGATTTTAACTTAAAACTCCTTCTTGAGACACCACAAACGATCCTTCAAGATGTAAAATTTGACACTGAAAGAGTTGAAAATATAATTGAAAATGCAATAAATGAAAATAGAGCAATCCTAACTTTTTTTGAAGCTGCAGAGATTTTATCTGCCTATGGGATTCCGGTTTTGCTGACCAAAAAAGCAGACAGTATTGAGGACCTAAAAAAAGCAATTTCCGAGATTGGTTATCCTATAGTTCTTAAAATAGATACTCCAAAAATAATACACAAATTCAAAAAAGGAGGAGTTATTCTTGATGTTAGGGATGAACTTGAGGCAGTTGAAGGATTTAAATGGCTAAAAAGATTAGCAGAAGAAAACGGTGATCCCTCTGCTTCTGTAATTGTTCAACCTATGGCAAGCACATACGGATATGAAGTTGCATTGGGAGCAAAGAAAGACCCAACTTTCGGAGCAGTGATCTTATTTGGCACTGGTGGAAATCTTTTGGAGGCTTTGGAGGACTACTCAATAGGTCTTCCTCCCTTGAATCAGACCCTTGCCAGAAGACTTATGGAGGAGACAAAGATTTACAGATATCTTACAAATTATCCACAATATGAGAGTGTTATAAAAAGACTTGAAGAGACTGTTGTAAGATTTTCTTATCTTATAGCAGATTTTCCTCAGATAAAGGAGTTTGACATCAATCCATTATTTATTGCAGACTCTGAAATTTTTGCCCTTGACTGCAGTATTATCCTTGATAAAACAGCACCAAAGAAAAAAGCCCTTGTAAAAGGTGAGTTTTGTCCACCGCATTTAAGTATTTGTCCATATCCTATTCATCTTTATAAAGAAGTTGAATTAAAGGATGGTACAAAGGCAATTTTAAGACCCATAAAAGCAGAGGACGAAATACTTTTTGCTGAATTGTTTGGCAGGTGCTCTGAAAGAACCATAAGCTTAAGATTTTTCCAAAGAGCAATAGATGTAAGACATGAAAATCTTGTAAAATTCTGCCAGGTTGACTATGACAGAAGCCTTGCATTTGTTTGTGTAATTAAAGAGGGTGAAAAAGAAAAAATAATCGGAGATGTAAGAATAGTGCGTGATCCCGACGGATTTGATGCGGATATGGCTATTTTAGTGGAGGATGAATGGCAGGGAAAGGGAGTTGGGAAAGCCCTTTGCACTTATGCAATTGAAGTGGCAAGGGATTTAGGGGTAAAGAGAATATGGATGGATATTCTGCGAATTAACACATACATGTTAGGTCTTTCAGAAAGATTAGGATTTGTAACCCACAAAGTAGAAGATGACAGTGTTAAGGTTATTCTAAAGCTTGAAAATGACTAATGACTGAGCGATTGCTTATAGTTGACAGTAACAGTAATGAGGCAGAAAAATTAAGTCAGTATCTACAAAAAGAAGGCTTTGTTGTTGATTGCGCCTATAGCTTTGAACAGGGTTTAAATGTTTACTCTTCTTATTTCCATGATTTTGCAATTATTGAAATAGAATTACCAGATGGTGACGGGATTGAACTTACAACTAAAATTAAAAGTCTTAATCCTGATGCAAAAGTAATCTTAACTACATCTTATCCTTCAATAACTACAGCTCTTAAGGCTCTAAAATTAAAAGTTGAAGATTATCTTATAAAGCCCTTTGTCTATGAGGAAATAAAGGCATCTATTATGGGCTTAATTAAAATTTCAAAAAAAGAACAAAAGAAAGAACAGATGTTTTCCCATAAAGACCAACATGAGAAAATATGCTCAATTATCGGCGAGTCTTCAGAGATTAAGCTTTTGCTTGAAAAAATAAAGAAAATAGCCAATACTCCTACAAATGTTCTTCTTCTTGGAGAAACAGGAACAGGCAAAGAACTTTTCGCAAGAGCTATCCATGAGGCAAGTTACAGAAGAAAAAAAAGCTTTGTTGCAATAAATTGTGCGAGCCTGCCTGAGAATCTTCTTGAATCTGAGCTCTTTGGTTATCAAAAGGGAGCATTCACTGGAGCTGTTTCAGACAAAAAGGGACTTATTGAAATAGCAGATGGTGGAACAGTTTTTCTTGATGAAATAGGTGATATGCCCCTTTCTCTTCAAGCAAAGCTGTTGAGGGTTCTTGAGGATAAAGAAGTTCGTCCGCTCGGGAGTACAGTTAGTAAAACAATTGATGTCCGAATTATTTCTGCCACTAATAAGGACTTACTTGATGAGGTAAAAAAGGGAAAGTTCAGAGAGGACCTTTTTTTTAGATTAAATGTGGTTACATTTAAGATACCACCGCTTAGGGAAAGAGGCAAAGACATAGAATTACTTGCATATCATTTCATGCGAAAAGTTGCATTGCGAATGGGTAAAAATCTTAAAAAAATAAATCCAGAGGCTTTAAAACTTCTATATAAATATCCGTGGCCCGGCAATATTAGGGAGCTTCAGAATATAATTGAACAGGCTGTTATATTTGCTGAAGAAGACACAATTATGCCTGAGCATCTTCCAGAACACATTCAAAATCCAGAAAAGTTTTTTGGTAAACCGCAAGAAATACCTATTCTTTCAATTGAGGAATACACAAAGGAATTTATCCTCAAATACCAATCAGTTTATACAGAGCAAGAGCTTGCAGACATACTTGGCATAACAAGGAAAGCCCTATGGGAAAAGAGAAAAAAGTGGGGCATTACCAAAAAATAAATGTTACCTTTTTTCAAGCATGAATTACAAAAGGTAACATTCATATCTTTGTACTTCAATTAAAACTTAAAGATAAATATGAACTCATCAATGCGAATATTCTTTTACGAGCAAAAGCGTGGCAATTCTTCAATTCATCACTACGAGCCCTTTTTTTCGTCATTGCGACCGAAGCGAAGCAATCTCTACTTTCCTTTGCCCCGTTTCCAACTAAGAGAGATCACTTCGGCTTGCTTCGCAAGCCTCGTGATGACGAAAGAGAAAGTCACTGCGAGTGATAGCAACGTCTTTGGCTCGCGACAGGCTCCGCGACGAAGCAAACTCCACCACCCCGTCATTGCGAGGAGCTTTAGCAACGAAGCAATCTCGCCGTCATAGTGCCACAGAGCGACAGAACTTATTTTAAGAATTTTGAGAAAAGACTGCTTCGGTCTTTCTCGCATGACGAAAAAAAGAGGCTCGCAATGATAGGAAAAACACTTAAATTTCAAATGGTTATAGAAATTTTTTGATTTTAGAATATTTTGTAAAACCTTTATCTTTTTACCCCCCCCAATACTTTGGCATCTTTTTTGCTTTCATATTTGTATGTTTAAGTTTTTCAGAAAAAGGGAGTTAAGCTCAGAAATCATAAACAAAAGGGAATTTATTGTTGTTGATACAGAACTCACAGGATTGGATGAAAAAACAGATACCATCATTTCAATAGGAGCAATTTTAATGAGAGAAAAAAGCATATCAATGGGTGAGATTTTCTACAGGGTGCTTAATCCACAGTGTAAACCAAAGGAAGAGTCTGTCTTGATTCACGAATTAACTCCAACTGAGCTTGAAAGATGTCCTGATATAAAGAATATACTAAGGGAATTTTTGTCATTCATAAACAGTAGAACAATCGTTGGACATTTTGTTGATATTGATTTAAGATTCCTCAAAAGGGCAATAAAAAAAATACTCCACATGGATTTCAATCCTGAGGCAATTGATACATTTATTATTTTTAACTGGCTTATGGAGAGAGGACTAATCAATAGAAAGCACAAAGGAGCAAAAACACTTGCTGAAATTGCAGAGGTTTTTAATATAAAAGTTGAATCCCTACACGATGCTTTGTATGATGCCTTTATCACTGCACAGATTTTTCAAAGAGAAATCTCTCTCATTCAATCAATTAACTCTGGTTGGTTTGACTTTTTAAAAAAAATTGGAAAACCGCATGTATCCGGATACATGTTTGGTCATTACGACAAAACATATCAATTTTAGGAGGTTTGTCATGGTTAAAAGGGAAATTTTGAATGCCTACTGGATGGAAAATAAGCGGTTAATGATGGTAACACTCTTTATTTGGTCAATTGTCTCATATGGTGCTACATTAATTGCAGGAAGCCTTAATAATATTGTAATTTTCGGATTTCCACTTGGCTATTACATGGGTGCGCAGGGGTCACTTATTGTTTTTGTTATTCTTAACATCATCTATTCCTCAAAGATGAATCAGATTGACAAAAAATATGAATTACATGAGGAGGAATAAAAATGGCAATGGATGCTTGGACAAGACAATTAAGAAAAATATATGGAATTTACACTGGAGTGTTTGTTCTTTTTGTAATAACGCTCTGGATTGCAGAAGGCATGGGATTAGAGTCTAAATATATTGGTTATGCCTTTCTTTTTGGAACAATAGGCGTTTATGCAGCAATAGGTATTATTTCAAGAACATCAATTGTGGCAGAATACTATGTGGCAGGAAGAAGAGTGCCTGCTGTATTCAATGGTATGGCTACAGCTGCGGATTGGATGAGTGCAGCTTCATTTATTGGAATGGCTGGAGCTCTTTACAATCAAGGCTATGACGGACTTGCATTTATAATGGGATGGACAGGTGGCTATGTTCTTCTTGCAGTTTTAATAGCTCCATATCTTAGAAAATTTGGTCAATACACAATACCTGACTTTCTTGAGGCAAGGTATGGAGGAAAAATCCCAAGATTCATAGGTATTATTTCAGCTATTATCGTCTCCTTCACATATTTAACAGCTCAGGTAACAGGAGTTGGAATAATAACAAGCAGATTTGTTGGAATTCCCTTTGAGGCAGGTGTGTTTCTTGGGCTGGCTGGCATTCTTGTTTGCTCGTTTTTAGGAGGTATGAGAGCAGTAACATGGACACAGGTTGCCCAGTATATCATATTGATTATTGCTTACATGATTCCTGTTGTTGCAATATCATACAAGCACACAGGTGTTCCAATACCTCAGATTATGTATGGACAAGCTCTGCAGGCTATTGAGCAAAAACAAGCTGCCCTTAAGGATGACCTAAAGGAAATAGAGGTTAGAAATATTTGGAAGAGCAAGGCAGAAGAGCTTAATGCTAAGATTAAGGGACTGCCTGAAACATGGCAAAAAGGCAAAGCTGAGCTTGAGGAGAAATTAAAAAGCATGAACCCTGATGACCCAAAGCGGGTAGAAATTGAAAAGACTCTTAAGGCTTATCCAAAATCGCCTCAAGAGGCAAAGGAGAAATGGACCGCTTCAATGAAAGAAGCACAGGCAATGGCAAAGCCTGCAAAGTCCTATGTTCAGCCTCCAACTGACACAAAGGGAATGATAAATTTCCTTGCATTAACATTTTGTTTAATGGTTGGGACAGCAGGACTTCCCCATGTTCTTATGAGATTTTATACAACTCCTACTGTTCGTGAGGCAAGAACTTCAGCTGCATGGGCTTTGTTTTTTATCTTTCTCCTTTACTTTACTGCTCCAGCCTATGCTGCCTTTGCAAGAAGTGAGGTTTTGACAAATCTTGTTGGACAGACTTTCAGTTCTCTCCCTGCATGGGCAGCTAAGTGGGCAGGAGTAGGCTTAATTTCAATTAAAGATTTAAACGGAGATGGAATTATACAGTTCGCAGAGATAATAATTAAACCTGATGCAGTTGTTCTTGCAACGCCTGAAATAGCAGGTCTTCCCTATGTTATTGCAGGACTTATTGCAGCTGGTGGACTTGCAGCAGCACTTTCTACTGCGGATGGTTTACTTATTACTATATCTAATGCTATTTCCCATGACCTGTACTACAAGATGATTAATCCAAATCTATCCCCCTCTACAAGAGTTAAAATAGGAAAAGCTCTTCTTCTGGTTGTAGCAGCTATTGGTGCTTATGTTGCAAGTTTCAAACTTGCCATTATCGTTGAACTTGTTGCATGGGCATTTTCTCTTGCAGCTGCGACTTTCTTCCCTGCTGTTGTTATGGGAATTTGGGATAAAAGAATGAACAAGGCTGGAGCTATAACAGGCATGGTTGTAGGACTTGCTGTAACACTTTACTACATGATAGGAAGTAGATTTTTTGGAGTTGATTGGTTTGGTATAAAAACTATTGCCTCTGGAATTTTTGGGCTTCCTGCAAATATAATAGTAGCATTGGTTGTCTCAAGGCTGACAAAGGCTCCAGAGAGAGAATTACAGGAATTCGTTGATAACATAAGATATCCCAAAGGTGCTGTTAAAGCGGGTGCTGAGGAATGACAGTAAAAATTTTTATCAACTACACCCTTGCTTTCTTTATGTGGCTCGTCATAGGACGAGCCATCCTTTCTTTTTTTATAAAGGACACGCATAACCCTATATTGGCTTTGTTCTTGAAGGCTACTGAGCCTTTGTATAAGATATTTAGAAGAATTTTCCCAAAGGCAACAACGATTTTTATTATAGTTACCCTTGTATTGCTCCGTATTCTAACTGTAAAATATCTTTGATTTATGATTGCAAAGGAAAC
>FWWL01007465.1_pt1 | contig 14864 bp, 10 predicted proteins | sample 2228331 | NCBI WGS metagenome assembly FWWL01 (sample SAMEA103939775, study PRJEB20133) | metagenome
TCGGGATTGTAATGATGCCGTGTTGTAAATCCCATCGGAGAATGATTTGCGCTGGCGTCTTGCCATGAACCGCAGCCAATTCTGTCACTGTCGGATCAGAGAGCAGCCGTCCGAGCATAAGCGGACTCCACGCTTCTACTTGAATGCCTTTGCTCTTGCAATATTGGCGCAGCTCCACTTGACTCAATCTCGGGTGGAGTTCGATCTGGTTGACGGCAGGCACCACTTTGGCTTCCGACAGAAGATCTTCCAGATGATGAATTTGAAAGTTGCTGACGCCGATCGCCCGAACCAAACCTTCTTCATACACCTTCTCGAGCGCTCTCCATGTATCCATATATTTTCCCGCTACGGGCCAGTGCACCAAGAAGAGGTCGATATAATCCAAATCGAGATTTTTCCGGCTTATTTCGAAAGCTTGCAGCGTCGATTCGTACCCTTGATCGGGATTTTTGACCTTCGTCGTTATGAAAATCTCTTCACGCGGTACGCCGCAAGATTTGATGGCTCGTCCGACCCCTGGTTCGTTCTCGTATCCGGCCGCTGTATCGATGCTGCGATAGCCGATGCTCACGGCTGCTTTGACCGCATTCTCAACATGTTCCCCATCCTCGGGCCGCCCTTGCCATACGCCCAGCCCAAGCCAAGGCATTTTCACGCCATTATTCAAAACCGTAAAATCTGAAATCGATGTAGCCATCAACGTTTCCCCCTTTACTCACCCGCCATTTTTATCCATCTGTTCAAGAGTATACTTCGGTTTTCTACTTTCGGATAGTTCCTGCAAGGGCTTTTTCCATGTAATCTGATGTTAGAGAGAGTGATGAATCAATGAAGTTGAACAAACCTGTTTAAGCCAATCGCACGATAACGAACCCAGTGATCGGGGATGAAGCGACATTCGTTGTTACGTCGGAAGAATCCGGCGGCGAGTATGAACTTACACATAAAAACACTGACCTCACGCTCACGCGGTCAGTGTTTTTATGGTGTAGGCGAGCTTACATCCAAATTCTCCTGCTCGTGAATACGAAATGACCGGACGGTTCCCTTATTCTTGAGATATGGGCGTTATCTGTTCCAAAACGGAACCCACCAGTTCGCGCGGCCGAGCAATTTCATGAGCGCCGGAACGACGATAACGCGAATAAACGTAGCGTCGATGAATATGGCGCTGAACAAGCCGACGCCAAGCGCTTTGGTGATCTCGATGTCCGAGAAAACGAAGGAACCGACGACGACGATCAAGATCAACGCCGCGCTGGTAATCAGACCGCCGGTTTTGGTCAGTCCGGCTGCTGTGCTCCGCTCATTATCTCCCGTCCTTTCGTACTCCTCCTTAATTCTCGAGATCAAGAACACCTCGTAATCCATGGAGATGCCGAATACGACGCAGAAAATCGTTACCGGCAAAACAATACTCACATAGCCAATGGAAGTGATGTTCAGCAGGTCCGCCATCAAGCCATTTTGAAATACGATCACGACGATGCCCAAGCTGGCCCCAAGGCTGAGCACGTTCATCATCACGGCTTTGAGCGGCAGGAGAACCGATTTGAAAGCAACGAACAGAACCAAATAGGTGATCACCATCACGAATCCGGTCATGGCCGGGAGCCCGCGATCGATTCGATCCATGATGTCTACACGATTAGCTGTCGCACCCGTGATGAATGAATGAAGACCGCCCGAATCGAGTCCTCGAAGCTCGCGTATTAGTCCGGCGGTTTCGGCTGACTCCGGATCGGACCTGGGAACCGCTACAATTATCGCTGCATTCCCTTTTGCCAGCTTCTGCCCCTCGATTTGCCGCTTGGTGGAATCGTTCTGCAGCATTGCAGCCGTCTGATCAGGCGAACGATTTCCCAGAACGGTGATATAGTTTGTGACACTCGCAATACCGGAATGAGCACGAATTTGCTCCGAATAAGCCTGGACTTCCCGGACTGCTTCTCTTCCCCATATAGACCCCGGTGCTTCGACGACGATCTGAATCGGGTGGGCCTCCCGGCTATCGTACGTTTGCTTCAACAAATCCGATCCCTGTCTGGACTCATAAGTCGGAGGCAGCACCTCGGCGTTCGGGACACCCAGCTTCATGCCGCCAATCGGCAGCATCAGCAGAATCAGAATTCCGCTCATCAGCAAGACAAGAAAAACCGGCCGCTTCATAACGGTGAAAGCGATACGTTCCCAAGCCGTGGAATTCCGCCGCCTGCGTTGCAATGCGGGGAATAATGACAGGCTGTTAATTTTGTGGCCCAATATGCCGAGCAACGCCAGAAGCAAGGTGTTCGACAGCAACACGGAAGACAGAACGACCAGCACACCTCCCAAACAGAAGGCGCGCATGACCGGAAGATCGATGAACAGCATGCCGAGCATGCCGATCAGGACCGCAAATCCGGAAAAGAAGATCGATTTGCCCGCCACCCGGCAAGTCGCCGCCACCGCCGTGCTGACCGCACGCTGACGCACAAGCTCCTCGCGGAACCGGCTCACGACAAACAACGCATAATCGATGCCGATCGCAAGCCCGATCATCGTCACCATATTGGGCATAAAATTCGATAACGAGTACTTCTCCGCAATAAAATAAGACGCTCCCAGCGTAACGGTAACGCTCATTACTCCTACAATCAATGGAAGGATTGCCGCCCATAACGTTCCGAAAATCAATATCAGCACAACCAAAGCGACCGGCAAACCCAGCATCTCCGATTTGGACAAGTCCTTCTTCGTCGCCTGCTGAATATCGTACAGGATTGCCGTCGGACCATCCACAAACACCTCCATCCCGTCAGGTGCGCGGATCCGGCTTCGGAGTTCCGGGTAATTGTTTAAGCCTTCGGTTTTGTCTAAATCAAGTTCGATGTGGACCGATTGAATACCGCTGCTCTGGCTTAATCGCGGCGTATCGTTCAGTGTCACGTTACGGATATATGGAAATTCACGGAGTTCATTGAGAGAAGAGAGGATGACGGAGATTTCACGAGGGCTCGTCAGATCCAGCGTATCGCTGGTGTACACCAAGGTGATCGCCGAAGAGGCAAACCCGAGTTTGTCTTGCAACAGGGTATAGCCATGGTCGGATTCGCTGCCGCGAGGAGCAAAGCCGTTATCCTTGAGCAGCTCCGGCACCTTAAGGGCATATATACCCATACCAAAGAAAACTGCCGCGCAAAACAACACTACGATCCAGCGATTCCGATGAATGGAGAGGCCCCAAGACCAAAAAAAACCTTTCCTTCGCGCTTCACTCATCGGTTTGCCCATCTCCATTTTAACCAAGTTTTACCGTGTGTACTTATCCTTTACCGAATCGCTCAACCTCATCCCGTCTACGGGAATGAACTGCCGCCAGTACTGAATCGAATCCTGCATTTTCTTCAATATGTCGATGTTCATCTCGCTGGTGCCTGAGAAGATTTCAAGGGTCAGATAGATCTCCTCGCATTTAGGAGGGAATCCCTGCCCGTCAGGAGTTTGATACGCCTTCTCCAATGCCTTCAATACAGGCTCACCGAAAATGATCCCTTGTTGGTTGAATTCCTCGGTAAAAGGCAGATGAGAGGAAGATCCACCCGTCGTTTGCTGTAAATGTATGATCGGTGAATAGCATCCCAATTCTTCGAGCCAACGATACGTGTCGCCATCCGATTGTTCAGCGAACAAATACGGATAAGATTCCATTTCCCGAATGATCTGCTCCACATAAGCCGCTTGTTTCTCGAACGGCTCATGAATCATTTGCTGGAAAAGCTCATATGCGGATAAGGGTCCCAACCACAATGAAGGGTGATGACCGTCTCTGCGGAAACGTGCTGCCATTTCCTCTATTCTCCGTTGATCGGGACGAAGAAATTTGGGTTGACCGCTCTGATGACCTGTGTCTACCGTAAGATAAAATGGGCATTGCGATAATCGGAAAACTTCCCTAAGCAGCCGTTTCGAGCCCTCGATCGTCCATGGAATCTGATGCGGCGTGTACATTTGCTCGACACCAGGAGTACGAACACCGTGATCATGGGAATACTTAGCGATATCGGCAAGTCTGGCATACAGGTCCGCCTCTGTTTCCTTGTAAGCTTCCGGACTTTGCAAGACGGAATCGGAGAAAGCGTGGCAATAAAATCCGAGTCCTGCTCCTAATTGGGCGGCAATATCCGCCATAGGCTTAAGCCATTCGTTCTGAATCCGGTTTCGAACAGCGATGTCATGGTGCGCGAGTCCCACAGTCGCATAAGTTCCATGACCGGAATAAAGATTGACGACCCGAACGCCCGATCTTCGGCTTTCATTATTCACTTCCTGGATCCATCGCTCCATATATTCCCCGCCCATATATAGAGGGTCGCACTCATTGTCCGCGCTGGCTTCCACGCAGGTTATACCCATCCTTCCGAGCAATTCCATCCATTCTGCGGGTCTCGTCCATCTCTTGGAGGCGAAACAATTATCCACGGCCAAATAAATCTTGGGGTCTGTCATCGGTTTTTTCTCCTTTATGAGGTTATAAAAACGCGGACATCCCCTCAAGTGGAATGTCCGCGTATCGTCAAACTATGCTTTAGAACTTAAACTGGTCTGCATTGTCCTTGGTAAATTCAGTTGGGGGTCCCATGACAACTGTTTTGTTATCGGACTTCACTTGAATTTTACCTACATTCGGAACATCTTGGCCATCTGCAGGCATTTTACCTTCCGCTAAATCTTTAGCCAGAGCCACTGTCAAATATCCCAATGCGCCTGGATCCCAGAGAAGCGCGGAAGACAACGAACCGTCAACCAAGTAAGGCTTGGAGTCTGTCGGCAATGCAGTACCGACTACCGCGACTTTTCCTTCAAGTCCTTTTTCCTTAACGGCTTGAGCGGCGCCTAGCGGTGCGACAGTCGAGAATGCCATGATACCCTTCAGGTTCGGATACGCTTTGAGCAAATCCAGTGTTTTCTGATAGGCAACTTGCTGCTTCTCATCTGAAGCAACTTTATCGGTGACCAGCTTCAGGCCGGGGTATTTTTCCGTTGCCTGTTTCTGAGCCCAGTCGATCCAATTATTCAAGTTGGCAGCGGACAATCCGCCCGTTACGATCGCATATTCTCCCGTATCCGATCCCATCTTCTCAACAAGCTTGTCGGTGATCGTACGTCCGAAAACTTCATTGTCGATTTGCTGAACGGAAAGCTCTACAACGGATGGATCCGCCGGTGTATCCCAATCCATGATTATGATTCCTTGCTCCTTAGCTTTCTTCAGAACAGGAGTCAAAGATGCGGGATCATTAGGGGCCACAGCGATTACATCGACTTTGCGGCTAATCAAATCTTCAATAACCTTTACTTGCTGCGCGGCATCCGCTTGAGTGGGTCCTGTGTAAATGACCTCAACTCCCAGGTCGGTACCCGCTTGTAACGCTCCGGTTTCCGAGGCATTGAAATAAGGAATACCGATTAATTTAGGTACGACGGCAATTTTCAGCTTTTTGTCGGTTTTACCTTGATCGTCTGCAGAAGCAACAGGAGAAGCGGATTCTTCAGAGCTCGGACTCGAACTGGAGGAACTGTTGGTTTTGTTTGATGAACAGGCCGACAGAACCAGGACAAACACTAGAAGAACGCTTACTAACAAACCTGACATTTTTCTCATTTTAATACCCCTATTCTTCTTCAAATTGTGAAAACACTATGATGGATACCCGTCTCTAGATAACGGATATTATCAACTTGCGGACACTTTCAGCGATTGCCTGATAGATTTATAATGGCTCATCCTCGCCGACACATAATTAAGCGACAGCACGGCGATGAGGATCACACCCATCAGAATATCGACTACCGTTCTGGGTATACCCAGAAGGTTCAATCCGTTGGATAAAATCTGGAATATAGCCACCGCGTAGACGGTCCCTATGACTTTCCCATAACCCCCTGAGATTTCCGTCCCTCCCAGAACAGCTGCCGATACCGTTAATAACAGGTAGGAGGATCCCAAATCGACTTTGGCCGAGTTATATCTGGATATCATGATGATTGCGGCGATCACTGCCATGAAGGCTGAAAATAAATAGACACCCATCAATACTTTCTTCACAGGGAGACCGGAGAATTGAGCGGCAATCGGATTGATTCCGACTTTATAGACGCTACGGCCCCAAATGGTTCGATTAAGCAGAACACTAGTAATGGCCGCTAATACGAGGAATATGATGACTGGGAATGGAATTGGACCTATCGACATATTGCCGATATTCCCGAAAGAGTCCGGAAACCCGGAAATCGCATTACCCTCGGTGACCGTAAGATTAATGCCCTCGAATAACACCATGCTGCCGAGTGTGACCAGGATCGGGGAAACGCCGATGATGGCGATAAAGAAGCCGTTCAACAACCCGCAAATCAAACCGACTGCTATACCGATAACAATCGCAACGGCTACCGGAAAGTGATTCGACAAACATAAAGCGGTGATGATCCCCGATAAGGACGAGGTATAGGTTATCGATAGATCGATCCCTCCCGTTACGATAACCACCATCATTCCAAGAGCCAATATCCCTAACTCGGGTAGTTGAAACATCATATTGCTCAAGTTGTATGAATCCAAAAAGCCGGGAGCTATGATGGCCATGAGAATAAATAGAGCGACTAATATAAAGCCAAGCATCGTTTCTTTCGAGATCTTCAACACCCTTCTATCCCTCCTATGCCTCTACTTCTACTTTCAATAGCTTTGATTCCGCCCGTTTATTCTGAAGAAAATCGTAGGATACGGCGCTGAGGATAACCAAACCGACGATAACTTTCTGCCAGTATGTGTCGATATGGCTGAGAATCAACCCATTCTGCATAACGCCAAGCAGCAGTACTCCTAAGAGCGTGCCCCATACCGACCCATTGCCGCCAAGGATATTCGCGCCCCCGATGACAACGGCGGATATAACCGTCAACTCGAAACCAAGCATCCCGTTAGGATCAACCGATTTGGTATACATCATCTGAGTCATCGCGGCGACCCCGGCCAGAAAACCCGTGTATCCGTAAACAAACAATTGCGTGCGCTCTAGATTGATGCCCGCTCTGACCGCCGATACGGGATTTCCTCCAATGGCAAACACTGCGCGGCCAATCATCATATATTTCATGACATACCAAGTAATCAGAGACACGAGGGCAATGATATAAACGAGAATGGAGATTCCTGCCAGCTTATAATTTGAGAAGCGAATGAATACCTGCGGAAAGTTGCTGCTGTTCAAGAAAACACCGTTCGTGAAATAGAGAATGCTGCCGTTGATCATACTCATCGTGCCCAGCGTTGTAACGATGGGAGGGATCTTCAGCCTTGAGATGAGCTTTCCGTTCAGAAGTCCGAGAATTAATCCGCTTGCAACCGCAATAACGAACGCAATCAGAATAGATATCGGCGATTCCGGCAACAGCTTCATCGAATGTCCGGTAATGACCATGGCCGCGCTTGTGACGGCAGCTACGGATACGTCGATTCCGCCGGTAATAATGACCAATGTCATACCCATGGCTAGGATGGCCAGAACGGTATTCGCCTTTAGAATATCCTGGATATTATCCAAGGTTAAAAATATGGGATTCTTCACGCTCAACACGATGCACAGAAATACGAGTACGGCTAAAATCCCCATTTCTTTCGACTTGAATAACGATTTCAATTCAATCTGCCTCCCAAAACGGCAAAATTCATGATTTTCTCTTGCGTAGCTTCGGCGGCGGCGATTTCTCCTGAAATCCTGCCTTGTTTCATGACGATTATTCGATCGCTTACGGCCAATACTTCCGGAAGCTCAGAGGTAATGACGATAATTCCAATTCCTTTGTCCGTAAGCCTGCGCAACAATTTATGAATTTCAGCTTTCGCGCCGATATCGATTCCGTTCGTCGGCTCGTCAATGATTAATATTTTAGGATCGGTCGACAACCATTTGGCGATTACTATTTTCTGCTGATTGCCTCCTGATAGTTGGCCGGCATTCATCTCCGCAAGCGGAGGGCGAATGTCCAAGATTTGTATATACTCAGCTGCCAACTGCTTTTCTTTCGCCCGTTCGATCAATCCGAACTTGTTAAGCATCTGGCCAAACACCGTAACGGAGATGTTATCCATGATGGATTGTCTCAGAAACAAGCCTTGCGTCTGGCGGCTTTCGGGTATATAGGCCATTTTGTGCTTAACTGCATCGCTCGAGGACTTAATGTCCACCTTCTTACCGGAGATATAAACTTGACCGGAATCCGGTTTGTTTAAGCCGAATAACGCTTGCGCCAATTCCGTTCGCCCTGCACCGACCAATCCCGTAATTCCGATAATTTCGCCTGCTCGCAGCGAGAAGGAAATGTCTTTGAAGTTTCCCCTTTTAGAAAGTCCTTCTACACGAAGAACCTCTTCCCCGCCTTTATTCTCTTCCCTGTTGATGAACTCGATTTGTCTTCCTACCATTAAGGAGATCAGCTTATCTTCGTTCATATCCTCTTTGTCATAACTGCCGACGAACTTCCCGTCCCGAAGAACCGTAAATCTATCGGCAACGGCAAACAGTTCCTTCAATTTGTGGCTGATATAGATGATCGAGATGCCCTTCTTGCGTAAATCCTCAATGATCTTATATAACTGCTCGACTTCTCCGGAAGACAATGAAGATGTCGGTTCATCCATTACGATTAATTTGGAATCAAACACTAAAGATCGGGCGATCGCAACCAACTGCTGTTTCGCAATGCTCAATTTCCCCAAGGGGAGAGTCACGTCTACCGTTAGCCCAAGCTCAGCCAATGTCTTCTCCGCGAGTACCTTCATCCGCTTCCATTGCACTCGGCTGTAGCCTTTGCCGGCACTTTCACGGCCGATGCATATATTTTCCGACACGGAAAGGTTAGGGAAGAGGCTCAAATCTTGATAGATGATAGAGATACCCTTTAACGTAGCATCGATAGGTTTTGAGAAATGAACTTTCTCACCGGCAAAAGAGATTTCCGCACCCTCATCCGCGCTTTCAACGCCAACCAAAATTTTCATTAAGGTTGATTTCCCCGCCCCGTTCTCACCGATAAGGGCATGCACTTCACCCGGTTTTATCGCGATCTGTACATCGTCCAACGCTTTTACTCCGGGATATGTCTTGCTAACATGACTCATCTGCAACAAGAACTCCATCTTACTAATACCTCCTGCTGCTTAATGATTGTGATTAGAAGTGAGTTCCGCTCTTAGGCCAAACGGTATTTCTCCCGAAGGGAGTGGATAAACGCTTTGCCTTCCGTGATAAGCGTGTCTCCGTTTGGCGCTAATTGGCGCCATACCCAGGTGCTCATGTTGTCGGTGATGTCAACGAACGATTCCAAAGCCGCATAACCCTGATAATTGATTTCCCCGAGTGCCCGGAATAAGTCATCCCAATCGACGAGCCCCGTTCCAGGAATACCGCGGTCGTTCTCGCACAAATGAATATGCATCAGCTTCGAGCCGGCTTGTTTCACCGCGTCGGAAAACCGTTTCTCTTCGATATTCATGTGGTACGTGTCGAGGTGCACCCCCACATTATCCATCCCGATCATATCTATTAGCTTCATCGCCTGTTCAGAGGTGTTAATCAAATAAGTTTCATAGCGGTTAACCGGCTCCAGTGCGATAGGCAGTCCCAATGCTTCAGCATATTTCGCCACTTCCCTGAGTCCTTCGGCCGCCATATGCCATTCTTTGTCGGATGGCCGTTTAACAGCAGTCTTCACATGCTGCGAGTAGATGACTCCGCTGAGCTGCTTGGCCCCAATTCCGCTGGACACATCCACGCATTGTTTCAAATAGGAGACCGCTCTTTGCCGTTCTTCGGCATCTCCGCTGGTGAGGTCCATTCCTTCAAGCAATACGGTGGATGTACAGCACTCTAAGCCTATATTCTGAAGTCGCTCACGAACCGCCTTCACGTCGAATGTATCCAAACGCATAAGCGGGAGTTCGATAAAGTCCATGCCTAAATCTTTGGCGCGATCAATTAAATCCAGTGTTTCATTGCTCCATTGCGAGCACCATGCATAGGCGTGAATTCCAAGTTTCAAAGAAAACCCCTCCAATTTCATCTTCATCTTATTGTTCTGATTGTACTTGCGATGAAGGAGTTAACGTAGTAGACATCTCTCGGAAGGGGTAGACACTTTTCGGTTCTTACAAAAAAAACCGCTGCAATTAATTTGCAGACGGTTTAGCTATATCTTTATAGGAAGAGGGTAGCACCCCGAAATGTCTTTTGAATTGGCGGCTGAAATATTTCACATCGTTGTACCCGACCTTCTCGGAGATATAAAGCAATTTACCCTCGGTTTCGGTAAGCAGCCTTGCCGCTTCCTCCATTCTTAGCCGTCTCACATAATTAAGCACGGTTTCCCCGGTGTGCGTTTTGAATATCTCGCAGAAATAAGTCGGATTCATCGGGATCTGCTCGGCAATGGATTGAATCGTGAGCGGCTCCCTCAAGTGTTGTTTGATCCAAGCTTTGGCTCGATTGACAGGCGTTCGATCTGTTTTCGACCGTTTCTCACGCATGGAAGCCGATACGAGCAGCAGTAAATCGTCCAATGGTTTGCGGAGCTGATGGAAGCTGGCCTTATGTTGATAAATATCGGTCAAGTTCGATAAGAATCGCGTTTGCGTCTCTTCATGCCCGGTTTCCAAACATGCTCCATGAACATGTAAAATCAGATATTCGACGGCATGCCGAATGCTTTCCGGTGTACTAAGCGATTCCATTTCCCTGAAATAATCATCGAGAAGCGACTTTGTTTCCCCATCCGATTCTCCCCCAATTTCCAGGCGAAGACGCTGCATAATCTGCCGAAGCTTGACGGGTAAAGCGGATTCGGATATATCGAGCAGGCGGTCAGCCGCAATTACCCGGTTGCCTCCATATACGAGTCGCAAATACAGCAGCGATGTTACATCGTCGCGTACACTCGGCAAACTGTGCATATCGGTAAATTCGCTGCTGACGGATACCGTTACGGGAAGACCCGTGTATTGCAGTACAACCAATCGGATCGATTCCGCTACATGTTCAACCCCCTTGGCATCGCCCAGAAGGATCCAACACATTTTATTGCCGCCCTGCCAAACCCATCCACGCCCGGTTTGTCCTAGCAGAGCGTCATCTATCGTCTCTTCCAATATATTCTCGACGGCATACATGGATAATTCCCAGTCTCTCCGCGTGTATGTCCTCGTCTTAAGCGGAGGTTCGTCTAGGGAAACGCACAGAAGACGATACGTTTTCTCCAGGAAAGGACTCCGCTGATTTCCGGCAATCCCCGGCTTATTACCCTCGTATAACCATTGTTGGAGCCTGCTTCGCTCATCCTGACGCTTCCTGCGATGAATCTTGTGTTGAATTTCCTTCATCTGTATCCGAAATTGCGGGCGGTTGATCGGTTTGAGAAGATAGTCGATAGCCCCTTCTCTTAATGCGGTCCGTACATATTCGAAATCTTCATATCCGCTGATCACCAAGGGAAGTAAGGGTTGGTACTGCCGAGCTTCTCGTATCAGCGCTAATCCGTCCATCATGGGCATTTTCACATCCGTAACGAGCAGATCGACCCGTATCCCGGGGGATTTCATATAATCCAGCGCCTCCGCCCCGTTGGCAAACATGCCCAGAACCTTCCACTGCTCCCCGCATTCTTCGATGAGACGGGCAATTCCCCTGCGGATCATTGGCTCATCGTCGGCAACAACCACATGAATCTCCTGTATCATTTTTTATCCTCCCATAGGCAATACCGGGATTTCCAGCACAGTCACCGTGCCTTTATTTTCTTCGCTATTAATGCTCAAACCATAGGCTTCCCCGTACTCCATCGCAATGCGGGAATGAACATTAAGCAAGCCGACGCCTGAATCCCTTTGCATGAATTGGTTATCCGACAGCATGCGGCGAACCTGCCCCAAACGCTCGGCATCCATTCCGACACCATTGTCGCGGATCATAAACCGGATGGAAGCCGTGTTCGTATTGTCGTCCAGCACCTCGTCGACTTCGAGCTCGATATATACCTTTTGCCGATGCTCTAACCCGTATTTAATGCTATTCTCTACGATCGGCTGCAGAATAAACTTCAGCGTCCCGTAATTCTCAGATTCTATGGAACAGCGCACGACGTATTCAAGTGCATCTTCGAAACGGTATTTCTGGATTTGCAAGAAATCCTCCACGTGCTGTAATTCTTCAGAAATCGATACGGTTCTCCGTTTGTTGCTGAGCGAGAACCTCATCATTCTTCCGAGCAGCGATACCATTTCCACCGCGGTTTCCCTTTCCCCTTGTTCTATCGCCATCGATATCGTTTCCAGCGTATTATACATAAAATGCGGGTTGATCTGAAATTGGAGCGCATACAGCTGAGCTTCCTTCTGCTTGATCTCGATCTGGTAGTTTTCCTGAATCAGCGCTCGTATTTCCTTCACCATGGCATTGAACCGATGCGCTAACATGCCGATCTCGTCATCCCTATTTCGGATCTGCATATCGACCTGAAAGTTACCCCTCTGCACGTTCACCATTAATCGTCTCAGTTGGATGAGCGGTCGGGTGAAATTCCAGGCGAGCAGTACGGAGATCACTCCTGTGACTGCAACGAACAAGACAAATGCCGTAATCATCAGACCGCGAAGACGCTCGGTCTGGGCCGTCAGCTTCTGCATGGGAATCTGGTAAGCTACCGTCCAATCAGTGGTGGCCGAACGGCTGACGCTAAACAGCTCTCCTTTTGACGGAGTCAATTTCTTGAAGCTGCCATCCGTCACTGGAAACAACTGTGCATCCTCGTATATGCCGCCTATCCTCTCGGAATCGGTGTGATAGATAATTTTACCCCTCATGTCCATCATCCATAAAGTTGCCGAATCTTCGTTGGCAAGGTCGGACAGAACGTTCTCGGCAAATTTCAGCGTAACTGCAATATACATCGTACCCAACGTTTTCCGGTTATCAAAATCCATGATCGGCTTGACGATCAACAAATAGGGGACTTCGCCTTCAAACCGTAAAGCTGCATCGAATGGCAGGACGAAATTTACTTTCCCCGGGAATTTCATTTCTTGTCCGGCTGCTATCGAATTGGGATCGAAATGACTATAATCGAGATTGGCTTTCTGAAAGATCCGATTATTGCTATGAATAAACACTCCGAGAACATCACTGTAATTGCCGCTTAAGTAGGTGCGCGATAAGTAGCCTTCAACCGTAAATTTGTCCTGCTGGACACGGGACTGGGACTTAGGCGATTTGTCCCGCAGAATAGAAACAACCTCGTTCGAGTTGTAAATAAGCTCGCTCAGGTTTTGCAGTTCGTTCAATTTCCGATCGATGTTATCGTTAGCCTGGCTTAATATTCGCGGAATGTATTTGCCAACCTGGTTCTCGATCGAGCGGTTATATTGCAAGTACGAAACATATCCAATCACAGCCATCGGGATAACGGTTAACAGCAAATAAGTAATAATCAGCTTGGAAGTAAACCTATAATTCTTGAATATATTTTTAAAAATCATAATCGTCTACGTTGTCTTTGGTAAAGTCTATCGGCTCACCCATGATGACAACATCCCCTTTTATGCGTATGTTCCCTACATTCGGAATTTTCTGACCGTCATAGGGCATTTGACCGTCCAATAGCTGTTTAACCATATAAATAGTTAAATACCCTAGTTTTTGGGGGCTCCAAAGGCTTATGACCTGAGAGACGTCCTCCTTCAAGTAAGCGCGCATCAGATTCGGCGAAGCAACGCCGATGACCTTGATTTTGCCGGTTTTCCCCCGCTCCTGCACCGCCTTGGCCGCAGCGGGCGGACTCGTCGACCCAACCCCGATGATTCCTTGGATATCGGGGTACCGGTCCAGCATTTCCAAGGTAAGCTTGTAGCCTTCCTCCATATCCTCGTTATTGGCTACGATGTCGACCAGCTTCATCTCGGGATAATACTCCTCCTGTTGTTTCCTGATCCACTTGCTCCATTCGTTCAAGTTCATGGCCGTGGTTGAACTAGTTAGAATGCCGAAAGACCCGCGTTCGTTCAAAAGCGTCGCCAAGAGATCCATTTGATGACGTCCGAACACTTCATAATCTACTTGATTGACGAACAACGCCCTAGCCTCGGGCAATGTATCCGAATCCCACGTAACGACTTGAATTCCCTGCTTCCTGGCTTTCTGCAGGATCGGAATCAAAGCCTTGGGATCATTGGCCGCAATGGCAATCGCATCCACGCCTTCCGTGATCAATCGTTCCACTGTTTCGATCTGGTGTTCGGCGTCCGCAACCTGCGGTCCAGTAGTGATAAGTTCGATGTCAAGATCTTCAGCCGCCTCTTTAGCCCCGTCCTCCGCAACGTCAAAGTAGGGAATGCCGGCGATTTTGGAGACAAGAGCCACTTTATATTTGTTCGCCCTAACCGATTCTGCTGTCTCTGCACTATGCTTTGCCTTCATTTCATTGTTGTAGATCACTTTGAACTCGGGAGCGGAATCGCTCTTGTTGCAACCGCTTACAAAGGCAAGGGTCAAGAAGATTCCGAGAATGCAAACCAACAGTCTGTATGAGTTAACCTTCATCTTTAGCTTCATCTTTAGCTTCATCTTTAGCTTCATTTATTCCCTTCCTTCCAACACTTTGATGACTGGTGCAATTATAGCATATTCGGACAAAGGGGCTTTCTAAAAAGTAAGAAAGCTCATTTATGAGACAGCTGAGAAATTATGAAAAAAGTATGTCCCTAAATCGAGTAAGAGAGGGCGGCTAGCCCTCGACTTCTCACACCACCGTACGTACCGTTCGGTATACGGCGG
>FWWL01003019.1_pt1 | contig 14852 bp, 18 predicted proteins | sample 2228331 | NCBI WGS metagenome assembly FWWL01 (sample SAMEA103939775, study PRJEB20133) | metagenome
AGCCGATGAAAGTCGAGGCCCCTGACTGCCAATACGGCGGGGAGTTCAAGGCCATCGAGGCGGTCGATCGCTACACCGTCCGCTTCACCCTATGCTATCCGGATCCGGCCTTCCCGTCCAAGGTCGCCTTCGCCGCCTTCGCCATCCAGGACAAGGATTACCTCGACGCGAACGGCGGCGATTCGGTGAAGATGAGCGAGAAGCCCAACGGGACGGGCCCCTATAAGGTCAAGGAGTGGGTCCGGGGCGACCGCATCATCTTCGAGGCCAACCCGGACTACTGGGGCGAGAAGGCCAAGGCCAAGACCCTGATCTTCCGCTGGTCTAAGGAGGCCGCGGCGCGCCTGCTGGAGCTCCAGGCCGGCACGGTGGACGGCATCGACAACCCCAACCCCGATGATTTCGCGGCCATCCAGCAGAACCCCAACCTCAAGCTCTACATCCGCCCGCCGTTGAACATCGCCTACCTGGGCCTGAACAACACCAAGCCGCCGCTGGACAACGAGAAGGTGCGCCAGGCCATCGCCATGGCTATCGATCGGGAGCGGCTGGTCAAGAACTTCTACCCGGCGGGCTCCATGGTGGCGGAGCAGTTCGTGCCGACGGCGCTGAAGCCTGGTTACACCGAGGGCCTGAAGTGGTATGACTACAACCCGCAGGAAGCCAAGCGGCTCCTGGCCGAGGCGGGCTACCCCAACGGCTTCGACATCACCCTCTCCCTCCGGGATGTGGTGCGCGGCTATCTGCCGGAGCCGCGCAAGGTGGCCCAGGACCTCCAGGCCCAGCTGGCCGAGGTCGGCATCCGGGTCCGGGTCAACGTGATGGAGTCCGGCGCCTTCCTGGACTCGGTGGCCGCGGGCAACGAGGCGATGTATCTCCTGGGCTGGCTGGCCGACTACCCGGACGCCACGAACTTCTACGACTACCACTTCGCCAACGAGGCCAACAAGCAGTTCGGCAATCTCTTCCCCGATCTGGTGGAGGAGATCCGGGCGGCGGCCAAGCTGAGCGACCCCGTTGAGCGCCAGAAGCATTACGATCAGGTGAACCAGCTGATCAAGCAGCACGTCCCCATGGTCCCGCTGGCCCATGGCGTCTCCGCCGCCGCCTTCAAGGCCAACGTGCAGGGCGCCCACGCCAGCCCCCTCAACAACGAGCGCTTCTCGGTGATGGACCCCGGGAAGGATGAGCTGGTGTGGATGCAAAACGCGGAGCCCATCGCCCTCTGGTGCTCCGATGAGACCGACGGCGAGACGTTCCGGGCCTGCGAGCAGGTCTACGAGTCCCTGCTGGCCTATAAGGTCGGCGGCGTCGAGGTCGAGCCGGCCCTCGCGGAGCGTTACGAGGCCAACGCGGACCTCACCGTCTGGACCTTCCACCTCCGCAAAGGGGTGAAGTTCCACAACGGCGCGGAGCTGGACGCCAACGACGTGGTGGCCACCTTCAAGGCCCAGTGGGACGCCAAGGATCCCAACCACAAGGGCCGCACGGGGACCTTTGAATACTTCAACGCCTTCTTCGGCGCGTTCCTGAACGCGGGGAAGTAAGCGCTCCGCGTTCGGAATACGACGAGAAGACCGGCTGGGACAGGGGGCGAGGCGCCCGGCGCTTTGCCCCCTGTTCGTTTTTCCTTTATCCCCCGGGCGAGGGGATCACCACCGGGACCTCGCAGACTGCGGCCTCTCGTGCGGCGCGATCCACCACCACCAGGCGGAGCCGATAACGCCCGGGCTGGGCGAAGAAGGGTCGAGGATCGAAATCCCAAAGCGGCTCCCGAACCCTCGGTTGCCACACCACCTCGCCCAGCGTCACCCATTGCCCTCCCGTGTAAGGCCCGTTGATCTCCAACTTGTAAAACTGAAAGTCCGGATGGGTGGCCGTGCCGATCACCGAGATCGGCCGGGAGATCACTGCTCCCGGGGCCGGGCTCTCGATCTGGGCGTTCGGATCCGGGCAGCGGGCCCGCGGCGGCGTGGGGCTCGCGGTCGGCGTCGGCGAGGGGGAGGGGGCCGGCGATGGGGCGGGCGGCGAGGGCGTCGGAGGCGTTCCGGGGGAAGGGGAGGGCGGAGCGGCCCGCATCGGCAGGGAGGGGGCCGGGAGGGTGGGGGAAGGGATCGCCACGAGCGCCGGGGTGGGCGGGGACGCCGGGTGAGGGCTCAGGACACCGGGCCCCACGAGGAGCCAGAAGCCCAGGCCGAGGGCCAGCAGGAACGCCGCTCGGGCCAGCCCGCCCAATAACTCCATCGCCGCCATCTCCCGTTCGACCCGGAAAAACGCCCGCGCCCAGCGGCGATACGCCCGTCCGATCTGCCCCAGGGTGATCGCCAGCAGCAAGCCGACGCCGCCGTAGAACACCGGAGCAACGGATTCCAGCAGCGCCCGCAGCGTCTCCATCCCGTTCCCCAAGTGATCGGCGAACCCCTCTCACAATCCCGCCGCCGAGATGCCTCCTGGAGGAAGTGGGAAGGGCCCTTCCCCTCATCGGATCTCCCGCAACACGCCTCGGATGATCGCCATCAACCGGGGCACCAGCACCTGGCCGGCCTGCAGGACCTCCTCATGGCTGGGAGGCTCGAAGGCCTCCGGGTTCAGGACGTTGGAGATCCCAGACAGCCCCAGGACGCGCATCCCGCCATGGCAGGCGACGATCACTTCGGGGACGGTGGACATCCCCACCGCGTCGGCCCCGATCATGCGCAGGAAGCGCACTTCCGCCGGCGTCTCGAAGCTAGGCCCGCCCAGCATCACATAGACGCCCTCGTGGACCGGGATCCCGGCGGCCTCGGCGACCCCGCGGGCGATCGCCCGCAGCTCCGGATCATAGGCGCGGGAGAGATCCGGGAAGCGAGGGCCCCACTCCGCCTCATTGGGCCCCCGGAGGGGGTTGGCCCCCGCCATCCCGAAGAGGCCGATGTGATCCCGGATGATCATGACATCCCCGGGTCGGAAGGCAGGGTTCAGCCCCCCTGCCGCGTTGGTGAGGATCAGGAGGCGGATGCCCAACAGCTGCATCACCCGGATGGGGAAGGTGACCCGCTGGATCGAATGGCCCTCATAGAAATGGGCGCGCCCCTGAAGCACCATCACGGGATGCCCTTCCAGATGCCCGACGATCACCCGGCCGGGATGCCCCTCGACCGTGGCGGCCGGGAAGCCAGGGATGTCAGTGAAAGCCATGGCGGTGGGCCCTTCGATGGCCTCGGCCAGCGCGGCCAGGCCCGAGCCCAGCACCAGCCCGATCCGCGGCTGGATCGGGATGCGCTCCCGGATCCAGGCCGCCGCCGCCTCGTATTCCGCGCGTGGGATCGCCTCGTGGACGTGCATCTCGATCTCCCAACCGGAAGGATCCGCCGTCCGCTTCACGGCCTCGTCCGTTTCAACAGGGCCCGCCGCTTCTCCTCGAATTCCTGATCGCTCAGCAATCCGCTGCGCCGCAGCGCCTCCAATTGCGCCAGGAGCGCCTCCGTCTCGCCCCCTCCCGGAGCCTCCAGGAGGGGGTGCTCCCCCAGGGCAGCCTTCTGATCCAGCATGACCTGCTTGAACCGCAGCGGGTCGGCGATCCGGCTCAAGCGGTTCACCCCGATCTCGCTGCCCGTGAGGATCTCGATGTCCCCGTAATTGAACAGCCGCCCCCAAAGGGATTGCCGCAGGACCACGTCGTTGACCTTTTCGAGGGAGGAATCGAGGACGTTCTTGTTCAGGATCCCCTCCACCTGGACCACCCGCCGCGTGGTCACCAGATACACCTCGTTCCACCAGCGGAGCAGGGCGCGGATCAGCAGCGCGAGGGGGATGAAGGCCAGCGCGAGGCCGGCCACCACCACGGGCAACGCGAAGGTGGGAAAGAGGATGCCGCCGGCGATCGTCGCGCCGATGAGGATCCCGGCCGGGATCCCGTAGCCCAGCGCGGGGCGGAGGAGCACCAACGGATGCTGACGGGTCCGGAAAACGATCCGCTCGTTCTCACCCAACAGCCGTTCGATGTATCCCATGGGAACCCTCCCTAAGAGATCCAGGCGGTGTCCGCCTGGAGGAAGCAGAAGGATATCCTTCCCCCGGCAGTCCGCCATCCCCGGCTGGAGGGCCATTGTTCCCGGGGATCTATCGCGCCCCGCGCGGGCGGCGATGGGTGGGGATGGCCTCCATCAGCTGAAAGACCAACTCGTAGCGCCCCATGGGCGGCATCACGTAGAGCCCGTGGGTGAATTCGGCCAGCTCGGCGACCACTTCTTGAGCGATGCGCAGCCCTTCCTCCCGCGCCCCATCCTCCCCCGCCCGCCGCAGGCGCTCCCGCACGGCTTCGGGCACGACCATGCCGGGGACCTCGTTGTGCAGGAACTCCGCGTGGCGGAGGCTGACCAGGGGGAGCACTCCGGCCAGGATTGGGATCGGGATCGGGCCTTCCTGCGCCTCATAACGCCGCAGGAAATCCCGCAGGGCGGCCGGCTCGTAAACCGGTTGGGTCATGATGAAATCGGCCCCGGCGCGGATCTTCCGGCGCAGCGCCTTCATCTCGCGCGCCGGATCCGGCGCGTTGAAGTTCAGGGCGACGCCGACGAAGAAAGCGGTCGGCCGGCCGATGGACTCCCCCGCATGGTCCACCCCGGCGTTGAACCGTTCCTTAATCAATTGAACGAGCCCCGAGGGCACGATGTCCACGGCGTCTGTGGCCTGAGGATAATCTCCCTGGGCGGGCGGATCGCCCATCACGACGAACAGGTTGCGCACCCCCAAGGCGTGGATGGCCAGGAGATCCGATTGGATGCGCAGGAGGTTGCGTCCCCGGGTCGGGAAGTGAAGGATGGCCTCCAGGCCTACGTGGTTCTGGACCAGGAAGGCGAGGGCCCAGGGGCTCATCCGCAGCCGGGCCATCGGGCTGTCGGCGATGTTCAGGGCGTCCACCCCGCCCGCCTTCAGCGAACGGGCGACCTCCAGCAAGGCGCTGGCGTCGTGGCCCCGCGGGGGATCCACTTCCACGCTGACCACGAAGTGGCCGGCCCGCAGGCGGCGGGCCAGATCCGTTGGCTCCGGCTCCACCGGGGTCGGCGGGGGGGCGGCGCGGAAGATCGGCCGACGGCTTTCCGGAGGCGGTTCCGTGGAAGCCTCGAGCGCCCGGCGCATCGCCGCGATGTGCTCCGGGGTGGTCCCGCAGCATCCCCCGAGGATGCGCACCCCGAGGCCCAGAAAGCGCCGGGCGTATTCGGCGAAGTAATCCGGCGTGGCCGGGTAGCGGAGGCGCCCGGCGGCCATCTCCGGCCAGCCCGCATTGGGCATCACCACGAGGTAGGGAGGAGGCCCCCCCGCCTCGTTCACCCGGGAGGCCATCCGGCGCAGCACCGGGAGCAGCTTGGCCGGCCCCACGGAGCAATTCGCCCCGATGATCGGGACCCCGAGGGCGATGAGGGCATCGGCCACCTCCTCCGGAGTGTGGCCCATCAGGGTGTAGCCGTCCTGGGCGAAGGTCATCTCGGCGATGATGGGCAGATCGGGCGCCGCCTCCTGAGCAGCCCGCACGGCCTCCAGGAGCTCGGGGAGGGAGGAGAACGTTTCCAGGATCAGGGCATCCACACCGGCTTCCGCCAGCGCTGCAATCTGCTCCCGGAAGGCTTCTCGGGCCTCCACTGCCCGCACCCGCCCCAACGGGGCCAGGGGGACCCCCAGCGGGCCCACCGAGCCGGCGATCCACACCGGGCGGTCGGCTTCCGCAGCGGCCTGTCGGGCCAGCGCCACGGCCGAGCGGTTCAGGAAGGCCACCCGGTCCTCTAAGCCGTGTTCCGCCAGGCGATAGCGGTTGGCCCCGAAGGTGTTGGTCTCCAGCAGCTCCGCCCCTGCCTGAAGGTAAGCGCGATGGATCTCCAGGACGACCTGCGGGGCCTCCACGTTCAACGCCTCATAGCAGCGATCGAACGGGAAGCCTCGCGCGTAGAGCATGGTGCCCATCGCGCCATCAGCCAACAGGGGGCCTTGGGCCAGGCGCTCCAACAGGGTCAGCTTCGCCACTTCAGTGATCCCTCAAGGTGGGATGGGCACCCTCGTCCCGCCGAGAGGAGAATCCTCCAGATGCACACACGCCCGTATGCTAAAATTTTAACCGAATCAGGCTTCGTAGAAAGCCCTCCCTTCGATCTGCCGAGGTCGGTCTGGAGGAGGGACGAAAAGGATGCGGCGGGTTTGACAGGCAGCGCCTCTCCCAGGTATACTCTCTGGCTTGGACTTAGGAACCTGTCGGCGTTCCCTCGGCTTGACCGTCGGGATCCGGACCGGGTATAATTGCACCTGGAACGCCGACGTAGCTCAACCGGTAGAGCAAGCGCCTTGTAAGCGCGAGGTTGCGGGTTCGAATCCCGCCGTCGGCTTCACGCGGGCGGGTACCCAAGCGGCCAACGGGGCCTGGCTGTAAACCAGGTGGCGAAAGCCTTCGGGGGTTCGAATCCCTCCCCGCCCACTTGAACGGACGGCGGCGAAGTGGAAGTGGGGGTCGCCTCCCCGGCGCGGGCCACGGGCCGGAGGCGTGTGTTCCCTCTGGGTGGGTGCCTCCGGATTTCATGCTCCCGGTCGAGGGCCCGGGCAGGGGAGGATCAGCGTGCGCGAGTTTTTTTATTGCGAGCCCACGTAGCTCAGGCGGCAGAGCACACCCTTGGTAAGGGTGGGGTCACGGGTTCGAGTCCCGTCGTGGGCTCCTCCGAATCATCGGGCGTGGAATCCTGAGAACGCAGGGCGCATCGTTGGGCGGGCCCCTCGAGGCGCCGCGCGAAGGCCACGCAGATCGCCGGGGCGGCCCTGGCCGTTCCCGGAAAGACCTGAAACGAAAACCGCTGAGGAGGGGGAGCGATGTCGAAGGCGGTGTATGTGCGGGCGAAGCCGCATGTGAATGTGGGGACGATTGGGCATATTGATCATGGGAAGACGACGTTGACGTCGGCGATGACGAAGGTGTTGTCGTTTAAGGGGTTGGCGGAGTTTGTGCCGTTTGAGCGGATTGACAAGGCGCCGGAGGAGCGGTTGCGGGGGATTACGATCAACATTACGCATGTGGAGTATGAGAGTGAGCGGCGGCATTATGCGCACATTGATTGTCCGGGGCATCGGGATTACATCAAGAATATGATTACGGGTGCGGCGCAGATGGATGGGGCGATTTTGGTGGTGGCGGCGCCGGAGGGGCCGATGCCGCAGACGCGGGAGCATGTGTTATTGGCGCGGCAGGTGAACGTGCCGGCGATGGTGGTGTTTTTGAACAAGGTGGATATGATGGAGGATCCGGAGTTATTGGATTTGGTGGAGTTGGAGGTGCGGGATTTGCTGAGCCAGTATGGGTATCCGGGGGAGGAGGTGCCGGTGGTGCGGGGGAGTGCGTTGCGGGCGTTGGAGAGCCCGAGTCGGGATCCGGAGGCGGAGGAGTATCGGCCGATCTGGGAGCTGATTCGGGCGTTGGATGAGTATATCCCGGAGCCGGTGCGGGAGGTGGACAAGGCGTTTTTGATGCCGATTGAGGATGTGTTTAGCATCAAGGGGCGTGGGACGGTGGTGACGGGTCGGATTGAGCGGGGGCGGGTGCGGCCGGGGGATGAGGTGGAGGTGGTGGGGCTGCGGGAGGGGGTGCGGCGGACGGTGGTGACGAGCATTGAGATGTTTCACAAGACGCTGGAGGAGGGGCTGGCGGGGGACAATGTGGGGTGTTTGCTGCGTGGGGTGGCGAAGGAGGAGGTGGAGCGTGGGATGGTGCTGGCGGCGCCGGGGACGATCAAGCCGCACCGGGAGTTTGAGGCGGAGGTGTATGTGTTGAAGAAGGAGGAGGGGGGTCGGCACAAGGCGTTTTTCAGTGGATACAAGCCGCAGTTTTACTTTCGGACGGCGGATGTGACGGGGGAGATTGAGCTGCCGCCGGGGGTGGAGATGGTGATGCCGGGGGACAATGTGAACCTGCGGGTGCGGCTGATTGTGCCGGTGGCCATCGAGGAGGGGCTGCGCTTCGCCATCCGGGAAGGGGGCCTCACCGTCGGCGCCGGCGTCGTCACCAAAATCCTGGATTAACCCCGCGTGAGCCAGGGTTGGGGGGCGGTGGGCGGCGGGTGGCAGCCTCCCCGCCCCCGGCGCAAAAGATCATTCCATTGAGAAACGTGGTGGTGCCTATGGCCAGGCAGCGATTGCGCATCCGGTTGAAGGCTTACGATCACCGCATCCTGGATGAATCCGCCCGCCGGATCGTGGAGGTCGCGGAGCGCACCGGCGCGCGGGTCATCGGGCCCATCCCGCTCCCCACGAAGCGGGAGCGGTTCACGGTGATCCGCTCGCCCTTCATCGACAAGGACTCGCAGGAGCACTTCGAGATCCGCACGCACAAGCGGCTGATCGATGTGCTCGACCCGGACCCCAAGACCATTGATCAACTGATGCGCCTGAACCTCCCGGCGGGTGTGGACATTGAGATCAAGATCTGAGCCCGAAGGCCGGCTGCGAGGCGGATCCCGAGCGGCGGCCAGGCAGGAAACCGCCCCAGGCGATCGTTCGCCCCCGCCGGCCGGGGCTGACTTCGGGGATGATGGGCCCTGTCAGGCGACCCGTCCCCTATGGGAGGGTGAAGATGAAGGGTTTGCTGGCGCGCAAGATCGGGATGACCCAGATGTTCAACGAGCGGGGGGAGGTGGTCCCGGTGACCGTCCTCCGGGCGGGGCCATGCTATGTGACCCAGCTGCGGACGCCTGAGCGAGACGGTTACGCGGCGATCCAGCTGGGCTTTGAGGAGACCAAGCCCCGGCGGCTGACCCAGGGGGAGCTGGGGCACCTGCTCAAGCGCAATCTGCCCCCGTTGCGGGTGTTGCGGGAGATCCGCCTCCCCAGCCCGGAATCCCTGGCTGCCTACCAGGAGGGCCAGGTGCTGACCGTCGCGATCTTCTCGCCGGGGGAGCGGGTGGATGTGACGGGGTGGTCGAAGGGCCGCGGCTTCGCGGGGGGGATCAAGCGCCACGGCTTCGCCCGCCAGGCGAAGACCCACGGCCAGTCCGACCGCCACCGGGCGCCCGGGTCCATCGGGACCAACACCGACCCCGGCCGTGTGGTGAAGGGGAAGCGCATGGCCGGCCATTATGGGAACGAGCGGGTGACCGTCCACAACCTCCAGGTGGTTTGGGTGGATGCGGAGCGGCACCTGATCGCCCTGAAAGGCGCCGTCCCCGGCCCCCGCGGCGGGCTGGTCCTGATCCGGCAGGCCAAGCGGCCCTACTGATCGGACGCCGAGCGGCGAGGGGGAGACCCCCGCCGGCGTTTTGGGGATAAGTTCGAGGAGGCATCGCGATGCGGGTTCCGGTCTGGAATATGCAGGGGGAGCAGGTGGGGGAGATCGAGCTGCGGCCGGAGGTGTTCGAGGCTCCGGTCCATATCCCGCTGATGCATCAGGCGCTGGTCCGGCAGTTGGCCAACGCCCGTCTGGGGACCCACAAGACGAAGACTCGGGGGGAGGTGCACTACAGCAGCCGGAAGATGTGGCCCCAGAAGCACACCGGGCGGGCCCGCCAGGGCAGCCGGGATGCCCCTCATTGGTATCACGGGGGGGTGGTCTTCGGGCCGCGGCCGCGCAGCTACGAGCAGCAAATGCCGAAGAAGATGCGCCGCGCAGCCCTGCGCTCGGCGCTCTCGGCCAAGGCGAAGGAGGGCCAGATCCTGATCCTGGACCGCCTGGAGCTGCCGGAGCCACGGACCCGGCTGATGAAGGAGGTCCTGGAGCGGCTGCCGGTCGGCCGGAGCGCCCTGATCCTGCTCGCCGGCCCCAACGAGAACGTGAAGCGGGCGGTGCGCAACCTGCCGAACGTGGCCTACCTGCACGCCATGTGCCTGAACATCCGGGACCTTTTCAAGTATGAGACCCTGATCATCCCCCGGGACGCGTTGGCGGTGATCGAGGACTGGCTGACGCGTCCGGTGGTTCGGAAGAAGTTCGCCCTGCCTCAGGCGGGGGCGGCACCAACGGCCTGATCGAGAGCCATGAGCGGGGGGATGGACAATGGATCTCTATGAGGTGATCAAGCGGCCGGTGATCACGGAGAAGACCACCCGGCTGAAGGAAATGAGTCAATATGTCTTCGAGGTCGATCCGCGGGCGAACCGCCAGCAGATCCGCGAGGCGGTGGAGAAGATCTTCAACGTGCGCGTCCTGGACGTGCGGATCATCAATGTCCCGGCCAAGCGGCGTCGGGATTGGCGGGCGCGGATCTTAAGCAGCAAACCCAAACAGGTGGTGCGCCGCCCGGGCTGGAAGAAGGCGATCGTTCAGGTCGCCCCGGGTCAGCGCATTGATCTCTTCGAAGTCTAATCGGGCCCCGATCCCACAGGGCGGCACGAGGCCGAGGGGATCGGCCTGGAGGGGGGATTTCTGTGGAAGTGGAGGAGCGCGATGGGGATCAAGGTCTACAAGCCGACCACGCCCGGCCGCCGCAACGCGACCGGCTACACCTTTGAGGAGATCACCAAGGACGAGCCGGAGAAGTCCCTGGTCGTCCCACTGAAGAAGCACGCAGGGCGGAACTTCCAGGGGCGCATCACCGTCCGCCACCGGGGCGGCGGCCACAAGCGGCTTTACCGCCTCATCGATTTCAAGCGCCGGGACAAAGAGGGCATCCCGGCGAAAGTGATCAGCATCGAATACGATCCCAATCGCACCGCCCGCATCGCCCTCCTGCAGTATGTCGATGGGGAGAAGCGCTACATCGTGGCGCCCCTGGGCCTGCAGGTGGGGGACATCGTGATGAGCGGGCCTCAGGCAGAGGTCAAGGTCGGCAACGCGATGCCGCTGGCCAACATCCCGGTGGGGACGCTGGTGCATAACGTGGAGCTGTATCCTGGCCATGGCGGCCAGATCGCCCGGGCCGCAGGAGCGGTGGCCCAGCTGTTGGGGAAGGAGGAGGGCTACGCCATCCTCCGCCTGCCCTCGGGGGAGATCCGGAAGGTCCGCCTGGAGTGCTACGCGACCATCGGCCAGGTGGGGAATCTGGAGCATGCGAACATCCGGCTGGGGAAGGCCGGCCGCAAGCGCTGGCTGGGCATTCGCCCCACGGTCCGCGGCTCGGCGATGTCGCCGCGGGATCATCCCCACGGAGGCGGCGAGGGCCGGGCGCCCATCGGGCTGCCGCATCCCAAGACGCCGTGGGGTAAGCACGCCCTGGGGAAGAAGACCCGGCGCAACCAGGCGACGGACAAATTCATCATCCAGCGGCGCCAGAAGAAGACATAAGGAGGGCCGAATCGGGGCGTAGCCTCGGGCGCCGTTAGGGGGAGGTGATTCGGGATGGGTCGTTCGCTGAAGAAGGGTCCCTATTGCGATCCCAAGCTGTTGAAGAAGATCGAGGAGCTGAACCGCCGGGGCGAGAAGCGGGTCATCCGCACTTGGTCCCGCGCTTCGGTGATCTTCCCCCAGATGGTGGGGCACACCATCGCCGTCCACGATGGACGGCGCCATGTGCCCATTTACATCACCGAACAGATGGTCGGCCACCGTCTGGGCGAGTTCGCCCCGACGCGGACCTATCGGGGGCACACGGTGAAGGAGAAGAAGACGGGCGTGCGGTGAGCCTGCCCGAACGGGCCAGTGGTCAGGCTCCCTCGGCCCCCTCCCGGGCCGCAGGGAGGGGGCCTGACCCGGCGGCGGTTGATTGTTTCGGGCGAGGTTCGATGAAACTGGCGACGATGGGGGAGTGAGATGGCGAATCGGGTTCGGGCGGTGGCCCGTTACATCCGGATCTCGCCGTATAAGGCGCGCTTGGTCTGCAACTTGGTCAAAGGGATGCGGGCGGAGGACGCCCTGAGCGTCCTGCGCTTCACCCCCAAGAAGGCGGCGCGGTATGTCGAGAAGCTGATCCGCTCGGCGATGGCCAACGCGGAGAACAACTACGGTCTCTCGCCGGCGGATCTCTACGTGGCGGATATCCGGGCCGACGACGGGCCCCGATACAAGCGGGTCCGCTTCGCCGCCCGGGGCCGAATCCGCCCCATCCTAAAGCGGACCACCCATCTCACGGTGGTCCTGGAGGAGCGCGTCAGTTAGGCTGGCCTCAGGGGGAAGGCCCTGCGCGGCCGCCCCTATGGGGGGAGCGGATCGTTCCGGTAAGAGTGGATCCATCGCGTGGGAGGAGGTCGTCTTGGGCCGCAAAGTTCATCCCATTGGGTTCCGCTTGGGGATCACCAAAAACTGGCTGGCCCGCTGGTATGCTGAGGGCCGGGAATATGTAGAGCTGCTCCACGAGGACCTCAAGATCCGGCAGTTCGTGAAGGAGCAGCTGAAGGAGGCGGGGATCGCCCGGATCGAGATCGAGCGGTTCCCCAAGCAGATCAACCTCTACATCCACGCCGCCCGCCCGGGCATCGTCATCGGCCGGCGGGGCCTGGGGATCAAGCAGCTGCGCCAGGCGATCGAAGAGATGACGGGGAAGAAGGCTCGGGTGGAGATCGTGGAGGTCCCCAAGCCCGAATTGGAGGCGGCCATCGTGGCCGAGAGCATCGCCCAGCAGATCGAGAAGCGGGTCAGCCACGCCCGGGCGATGAAGCGGGCGATCCAGCAGGCCATGCGCGCCGGCGCTAAGGGGATCCGGATCACCGTCTCCGGCCGCCTGGGCGGGGCCGAGATGGCTCGCACTGAGACCCTGATGGAGGGCCGGGTCCCCCGTCACACGTTGCGGGCCGATATTGACTACGCCCTGGCGGAGGCCACCACCAAGTGGGGCCAGATCGGCGTCAAGGTCTGGATCTACCGGGGCGACACTGAGCCCGGGGAATACGTTCAGCAGACGGCGGAGATGGTTGCCCGGGTGACCTCGGCGCAACGCGGAGGGTGAGCGATGTTGATGCCCAAGCGTGTCAAATACCGCAAGCAGATGCGGGGGCGGATGAAGGGCAAGGAGACGCGGGGGGTGGAGCTGGCCTTTGGGGAGTATGGCCTCCAGGCCCTGGAGCCGTGCTGGCTGACCGCCCGCCAAATCGAGGCAGCCCGCCGGGCCATCGTCCGGTTCCTGCGTCAGCGCGGCAAATACTGGATCCGGGTCTTCCCCGATAAGCCGGTGACCCGCAAGCCCGCGGAGACCCGGATGGGCAAGGGGAAGGGGAACGTGGATCACTGGGTGGCCGTGGTGCGGCCCGGCCGCATTATCTTTGAGATCGGTGGGGTGAACGCGGACGTCGCTTACGAGGCGTTGCGGCAGGCATCCTACAAGCTGCCGATCCGAACCCAGATCATCGCCGCCGAGGAGCAGCGGGTCGGATCGGTTTGAGGCGTCTCCACGGCGCACCTTCTCCGGGCGAATTGCCCGGAGGATTTCGTTGAAGGGGATGATCTTCGTGTATGCCTTCGGCAGGGAGGGAACTGTGGCCCTTCGTCCAGAGGAGATACGCGGCTGGTCGGATGAAGAGCTCCGCAATCGCCTGGAGCAGGCCCGTCGGGAGCTGTTCAACCTGCGGATCCAGTGGGTGATGGGCCAGCTCAAGGACGTCAATCGGATCCGTGCCTTGCGCAAGGATATCGCCCGCATACTGACGATCATGCGGGAGCGGGAGCTGGCTCGGGGAGGTCAGCGATGAAGGATCGTCGCAAGCGCTTCATCGGGCGGGTGATCAGCGACAAGATGGACAAGACCGTGGTGGTGATGGTGGAGGAGCTGGTCCGCCATCCCCTCTACGGGAAGGTGATTCGCCGCCGCCGCAAGTTCATGGCCCACAACGAGGGGAACGTGGCTCGCATGGGCGATCTGGTGCAGATCGTGGAGTCCCGCCCGCTGAGCCGGCGCAAGCGCTGGATCGTGGAGGCGATCCTGGAGCGGGCCCAGAAGCCCGTGGAACCGGTGCCAGAGCGGCTGCCCGGTGAGGAGGTCCTGGCCGAGTAGGGCCCGTCGCCAGGGCCTCGGCCCTCGGGGAGGGGAGGCTGGCCTTTCATCCGAGATGGGGCGACTTTTGATGTGGATCGGGAGGCCCAGTGATGATCCAGCAGGAGACCCGTCTGAAGGTCGCAGATAACACCGGCGCCCGGGAGATCCTGGTCATCCGGGTGTTGGGCGGCTCCTACCGCCGTTATGGCTACGTCGGGGACGTGGTGGTGGCGACGGTCAAGGACGCGATCCCGACGGCCACGGTGAAGAAGGGCGAGATCGTGCGGGCGGTGATCGTCCGGACGGCGAAGGAATACCGCCGACCGGACGGGTCGAGCATCCGCTTCGACGACAACGCCGCCGTGATCCTGGACGAGTTCGGCAACCCGAAGGGGACGCGGATCTTCGGGCCCGTCGCCCGGGAGTTGCGCGATAAAGGGTTCACCAAGATCATCTCCCTCGCGCCTGAGGTGTTGTGAAGATGGGCGGGAGGAACGCGATGCGTCGCGAGAGCCCGCAGGATTCGGATCTGGAGCGGCTGGTGGACCTGTTAAAGAAATACGAACCCGAGAAGATCATCCTGTTCGGCTCGCGGGCGCGGGGGGATGCCGACGCTTTCAGCGACTATGATGTGCTCCTGATTAAGAGGACCGACCGTTTCTGGAGCGGCTGCAGGAGATGGTTCCCTATCTGGTGGAATTCGGCCGTCCCGCTGAGATCCTGGTTTACACTCCAGAAGAATTCGAACAGATGAAGGAAGTGGGCCTGGGCTGGATCGTGTGCCAGGAGGGGGTTTTGCTTTATGAGGCCGAATGAGGCAGAGGCGTGGCGCTGGCTTCGGCAGGCGCAGGCGGAATTAGGGAGGAGACGCGCATGGCTGCGAAGATCAAACGGAACGATACGGTGCTGGTGATCGCCGGGGATGATCGGGGAGCCCGGGGCCAGGTCCTGCGGGTGATCCCGAAGGAGAACCGGGTGGTGGTCGCCGGGGTGAACATCGTGAAA
>FWWL01007474.1_pt1 | contig 14847 bp, 12 predicted proteins | sample 2228331 | NCBI WGS metagenome assembly FWWL01 (sample SAMEA103939775, study PRJEB20133) | metagenome
ATGGTGCCAGGCATCCATTCCCGCAGAAGCCAGAGAGACCAATAAAAACACCACCAGAATCATCCATCGTGCGGGAGCCTGGAATAAGTTGAACGAGGGAACATGATGGTACAGGAATGGGAAGACCGGTGTGTTTTTTCCCAATGCCAGGATAAAGAAAACCACTACGCCAAGCCATAATGCCAGAGCCTGCTTTCGTGTCAGCCATGGATGACCATACTGGCGGCTGAAAACCCCTTTTAATGTGGTCAAAGCCATTCCCAGCGGGATTAAGCCCAAATAAGCCGCATCTTCCCAGTAAGATGCATACCCCCAGTAATTCCCCGTGCCGGGGTTGCCAAATAAATCGGGAGCCAACAGCGTTAACAATCGCCAGGGCCAGTAGGAATAGACCATCGCTTCCTCAAATCCGTATTCGCTAGCCCGCTGAGAATGCAGTAAATACTCTGCGGTTGGAAGCAATTGAATGGCGCTGATCAGCCCTGCAAGGATACCGGCGCCAGCCAGGATAATCGCCCATCGGACGAACCCGCGCCATCGGGAGACGGAGTATGCCCTTAAGGTCCCCCAAATGCCGGCAAACAAAAGGGTATACCAGGATAACTGAGCGTGCCCAGCCAGCCATTGCAAGGAGAAAAGAATAGCCAAACCGGGCATCCAACGGAGGAGCAATGGGAAAATGCCTGCCTTGAATTCTTCTGTTGGAATAATCCGCTCACAATATCCCACGATCCAAGGGAGCCAGGACGCAACCCAGATCATGCTGTAAAACTCCAGCCGTCCAACCAGGTATCCTCCTAAGGCAAAAGCCATTCCCCCAATCACCTGAGCAAACGGGCTTGCACCCCATTGCCTGAGGAAGTAAAGCATTCCCCACCCGCCCCAGATCAGATGAAGCATCGCAAGGAAGGTAAATCCCCAAGCCAGACCTTCTACCTTCCAGATGGAATAAAAGAGGAATAAAATCCAGTTTGGAGGGTAAAAGAAAGCAGTTTGATAATTCGCCAGCAAAGGCGCACCCATTCCATTAAAGGCATTCCACAAGGGAATACCCCCCTCTTGAATCTGACGCAACCCTTCCAGCCACCAGGGGACAAACTGCAAGGACGGCGTACCCCAAAACAAGACCTTTCCCTGAATCAAGAAACGCCCAATCAGGATCAGAGGACCCAGTGCAATCAGAACAAGGCGAAATGCAAAGGAATTCAAAAGGGTGTGAAGATGGATTTGATCTTTGCTCATGGTTCGGTGACTTGAAATAATGTCAGTGAGGAATTTTGATATCGCAATTGAAGATCGGGCATGTTCTGCCACTCAACGGATTCAGAAATGCCCTGTTTCACGATTAAGTAATCTACGTTTTCTTCTCTTAAAAACCGCCGCATTTCATCTTCGCTTAAATCCCCTTGGTAGAATTTTTCCACCTGTTGCCTCAGCGCAACTGCCCGTAGGCTTTCAGGACCATGTCCAATAATCACTCTCACCGGAACGTGAGCAGGGAGCATATTCGATAGGTCCCAATCGGCTAAGACCACAGAAGAACGAGGAACTATTTCCTGCATTGCCTTGAAAAGTTGCTGTTCATCCGCATGGAAGTATAAAGGTGGAGAAGGGTTCAGTAAAGTCATCATCCCACCGCCTATTAAAATCAGCGAAGGTATCCCTGCCAACCCTAACCAGATCTTCGCCAGAGTGCGGGATTTTCCTGAGAGGGTGGAATAACCCGTCACCGCCAGAATAGCGAGGGCAACAAACACTCCTTCAGGTAAGCGTCTTTGTAAGTTATAGGGAACATAAGCGAGAACAGGGAAAAACATTACCCAGAAAAGCAACAAACGTTTGGAGACATCTGACTGGCGCCACCATTTCCAAGCCCCCAGCAGGGATAAAGGTAACAAGACTCCATACGCCAGGAGGTAATCTCCAATGGGAGGTGAAAGGATGATGTTTTGTTTTTCCCACTGCTTCAGGAAAGGATCCAGTCGGAAAGAGAAAAAAGTATAGACGACAAAAGGAGAAGATGCCAGAACTACGCCCAAAGCCCGTTTCAGCCAGAAAAGCCAGGAGGAATGAAGTGGATTCGTCTTTTGCAGGAGAGCATGAAGAAATTCTCCAAACAGGTGAATGGCTAAAACAGCCCATCCTACAACGATTGTAAAGGGCTGCATCAACCCTGTGAGATTCCAGATTAACCCCGCCTTCCATCCCCCCCGAAAAGGCTCTTCGCGATGGGCATGAAGATAATTTGTCAAGCCCCAAAACAGGAACCCCCGCGCCCAAAGCAAATGAGGAATAGCCAGAAAAGAGAGAAAGCCAAAAGTTTCCGGTGAATAAAATTCCAGAGGAAGTCCCCCCTGCCAGAGGGAGGATAATCCAAACACATAAAGAAATCCCAACCCTCCGCCAAGAGTGGCTAAAACCACAGCAAACAATCGGTAGCGAAATTCGGGAAAATAGAGGGAAACGAATCGGTCGGTCGCCCAGATGCAGAATATCACTCCTGCGATACGAAACAGATGAAACAAAGCAACCAGTTGACTGTACTGTGCGGGAGGTGATGTTAATTTTCCCAGGAGGATATAGGGAAAAAACGCCAGGAATCCGCTTTGAGGATAAGCCGTATAGGGTGTCCGAAACAACCAGTCGCCTGTAGCGCCCAGCAGCATTTTCGCCAGATAGGAGTTACCGTCTTCGGCAGCAATTAACAACCCGGTGTAATGCCACTGTTCGTCCTGGCGCAGATATCCCACCAGATAAGGAAGACTGGTCAACAGGATGGTAAAGATTGCGAAGAAAAGAATATTTTGACGTTTCATCTCATCCAATATCGTTTCTGCTTGAACCACAATACAACCAGAACTCCCCAGGAAAGTCCACTCACCAGGGTACCCCAATATACTTTCTGAGGATGATATTCCAATCGAACCTGATGAGTTCCAGCAGGAACCTGAACGGAACGCAAAATGCCGTAGGCTGGAATGATTTCAGCCGGTTTTCCATCCACAAAAGCTCGCCAGCCGGGATAAACCAGTTCTGCGAACACCAGACGCCCCTCCCCTACCCGTTGAATTTCGAGGGTATTGGCTGAATAACGAACTTCGGATACGGGAATGGTTTTCTCTCCCTGCTCCAACCATACCATGCCAACGAAATATGGATTTTGATAAATCCTTGTAGAGCCAATTGTTGTTACAAGATTCGATTCTGCGCCCATGAGGTCAAATTCAGACAGGATATATTTAACTCCCAACAAAGCAAGCCGTGAAAAATCGGGCTGGTAAAGACGATTATCCAGTGTCGGTTCTCCCGTTTCAAATGGAGGCAGGGTAACACTGTACCCCCTGGAAGGAACCCCGGTGGCTTTTTCCATAAACTGCTGGTACGACGCCAGAATGAGAGGATCTACCCCATCCGCCAGTTCAATTCCAAATAAAGCGGCGGTTTGTTGCGGAAGACTATACGAAGGAGAGTAAGTACGAAAATTACCCACTTCTTGCTTTTGCGTCGTCAACCAGCGAGCCACTTCGGCATTTTGAGAAAGCACCTCTCTTGCCGGAAGAATTTTTGCCCCAAAAGCGATGACCAGTAAATTACACAACAAGGGTATCCCCCAAAAGAAGCGCGCAGATTGTCTAGAAGAAAATGCCTTTGAACCCAGCACCCTGATCCAGACATAAGCCAGCAAGAAAGAAATACCACCCGCCCACAACCTGGGAATCCACTCCCCGGTCAATACTCCGGTTCCGAACGCCAGCAACAGTAAAAAAGCCGTAACGGCAACTCCAATCCGTTTCATGAATGGAGTCAGTTGTAGAGGAACATCTACCCATTGAGAAACCGTCAACGAGCCCAAGATGATCCAGGAGAACTGAGTGATCAGAAACATCCTTGCCGGTACCCGGAGCACCCCCAACCCAAGCCAGCGGAACAGGTCCCCTAAAATCGGCAGTGCATCGCCCAGGGCAAAAAGGATGCCAATCAGGGAAAGAATCCACCAGAACGCATTTTCTTTTCTTCTCCACGAAGCCAGTGGCAGAAGCACCAGTACAACTGCCCCCGGATAAATGACCCACTCCGGACTGCCCCCCAGATCCGGTATAATCAGCCCCCAAAAGTGGCCAGGCGGAAAGGAGAAAATAAGATTTTCGGTTGCGCTCATCAACGCACGGGTTGAGAGACGGGTGTACTCACTCAAGGGCAACCAGACAGATGTAGCAAGAAGAAACCCACCGGTACTTTCCAGCCAGAAGCCGAAAAAATCTCTCCAGCGATGTTCGGTGATGAGCACCCTGTAAAGCACATATCCCCCCCATGCCAGCCCCACAGGGAGAACCATGCGCAAATCTGCAAGAGCAATCAACCCCCAGAATAAGGCAGACAAACCGATGATCCGTCTTTTCTCCCTGATAGAGCGGTTCACCGCCCAGAAAAGCCACGGCATCCAGCAAAGAGCAAATACCAGAGTGATATGCCCGGCGAGGAGATGAGCCCATAGTCGCGGCATGGTCTGAAACAATAACCCACCAAAAATCGCCACCGGGTATGGCAAACGTTTCTCCTCAAGGAATTTTGCCATCCCCATCCCACCAAGGAATAAGTGAAATGCGGTAACCAGATATAAACCTGCTGGCTGCGGAAACAACAAGCCCCACCATGACGGAAAATAAAAAAGACCTGACAACGGATTAGCAGAAAATGGATACCCGCTCAAAATCAAACGGGACCATAAGGGTATCTCTCCCATAGAAAAAAGAGAGGTTTGAATCCAGAGCGCGTTGGGCAAATGACTGATTGCCAGATCACTATATGAAGACTGCGCCGGGAAGAAAACACCCCATAATCCAGGAATCAATCCCAGCAATGGAACCACCAGAAGTCCAACTTTGCGAATCAAGCGCCTCATTTTTCTACACGAAATATTCGCACTTTCCCTGTCTGATAAATCATCGTGCCAACGGAGGGATTTCTACCCTGCGTTAGGGTTTCTTCTCGTGGACCCATCAGCAGATACTGGATATTGAACTTTCGGAAAAACTCATCCATTTCTGTAGCCGTCATTTCCCCAAGGAAAAATTTTTCCACCCTTTGCTTGCTTTCATCCGAACGTACCGTCTCAAAAGGATGTCCATAAACCACTCTAAGCCCTGTCCAGGCTGGGAGGATTAATCCCGTTTGAGGAGCGGCTAACACCACAGCTTTCTTGGGAAGATTCTGCTCCATCCAGTGGAAAGCGCGTACCTCATCGGAAGTTAAATATATGCTGGAATCTTTCTGGAAGATTGCACCCACCGTGGATAAAACAATCAAGAGAGGAGTCAGGAAAGAAACCATCCACACCACACGCCATATCCACTTCTTAAGAACGGGACGTGCACCCAACCATTGACTCAACCCATACCCCCCTAAAACTCCAACCGGGATGTACAATCCAGTCATGAATCTACGCTGTAAATTGAACGGGAAATAAATCACAAGGATTGCCCCAAGAATCCATCCTGCAACAACCATGAAAGGGAGATCTTTACGTTGAACTGCATACCTTGCTCCCAGCACCGCCAGAATGATCATCGGGGAAATCGAGACCAGCCAATCCCACCAAGGCAAGGCTGCAGTGATATTCTGCTCATTCCACAATTTCAGAACAGGATGGGATGAGATCAACCAGAACTGCCAGAGTAGAACCAGAAATCCTGGAGCAATCAGGAGTAAACGAAACCCTGAAACCCAATTTCGCTGAACCAAACCCTGAACCAGGAAACGCATCCCCAGCCACAACCCCAGGATGACCACACCAAAGGGTTGAATGAAACCCAGAAGCAGGCTGATACCACTCAAACCCAGCCCATTCACGGGCTTGAAGGGCATGGTTGAAAGCCTTTCCCCCAACAAAATCAACGCCAATCCCAGGGAAAAATGAGGTGCGGCAAACATGGACAGGAATGGGTAGGCTTCTGCTACCCAGAAATCCCCCGTCAAGAACCCGCTAGCAAGGGTAACCGCCCACCCCAATCCGCCTCCCAGAGCAAGGAGCCAGAATACTTTTTGCACATCTGGAGATTGTTCACCAAAAGTCCGATTGAGAAAATCCCAAAGCATGAACAGCAAAAATGCGGAAGAGAGGAAGCGGATTATGCCATACATGGCAGGGAGGGAAAGATGGAAAATCCTTGCCAGATGTCCTGAAAACAAATAAAACAGAAAAAGTGGTACAGGTTCACCAGGATCTGAGGTATACGGTAGCGTAAACCCCCACGAACCATCCCAGCCCTGTCGCATTTTGGCAAGGTACGAAAATCCATCCTGCGGATTGAACAGGAGCCCTGAGAAGACAGCATCATCCTGTAGCAACCATCCGAGGATATAGGGAAAGAACACCATAAGAAGAATAATAACTATTGGAAAGAAAGGGATTTTGGTCTTCATAGGCGGTATACTAATTATACGGTCAAACATTTTCGCCTTCTTTCAAAAACTTGCGATTGCGTTCAACCCAACCTATAATGGGTCATATGAACCAGAGTGCTCATCTTTACCGACTACAGCAAATTGATTCTCAACTGGATCAAATCCATACCCGCTTAAAACAAATAGAAAAAACATTGTCCGAAGATTCGCGGATTTTGGACGCACGGAAGAGACTGGACGAATGCCATCGCCAGTTGGAAAAATCACGGTTTCGGTTGCACAATGCCGAAGAACTCGTCCGCCAACAAACCATCAAAATTGAACAAACCACATCCACCCTGTATAGTGGGAGTGTGCGCAATCCTAAAGAATTGCAAGATCTCGAAAAAGAACTGGCATCCCTGAAGAAACATTTAGAAACGTTGGAAGATCAACAATTGGAAGCCATGATGGCTGTTGAACAAAATGAATTGCTCGAAAAAGAGGCTTCTGAAGCCTATCAGAAAATCCTTGGTCAGGTCATTTCTGAACAGGCAGGGCTATCAGGAGAACGAGAGCAGTTGGAAAAAACCAAAGCCAGATTAGAGATGGAACGACAAGCCATCTGCACTTCCATACGAGCCGAAAATCTCCAAATCTATGAGCAACTACGGTCACAGAAAAAAGGGGTGGCGGTTACGCTCGTGGAGGATAATTCTTGTTCCGCATGTGGAGCCACGATACGGGCATCGGAGGTACAAGCCGCTCGGATGCAACCGCATCTCATTTTCTGCAATTCCTGTGGAAGAATCTTGTATTCAGGGTGATGTTTCATGGGCGCGTTTTCAAGAATTGATCTCACCTCTTTTCTCCTTGGCTTTGTAGCCGCGAGCATCTTCTGGTGGTTAATCGGACGACTTCGCCCGTTGATTCCACCTCTAATCAATCGAATTAAGAAATTCATTCAGGATGTTCGAGATAGAAATCTTGAAGTTGCCAATCAATTCCTCCAGAAGGACACCCTGCAACGCGCTCAGCGGGCGCACCTTGCCTCAGCATTGTTTCCTCTGGACGAGATCCTTATTCCTCCCACAGTACTGGCTCCACCGATTTCTGCTCTGGAAAAACATCCATCTGCTCCTGACTCCATTGCCAGTCAAATCATCCCCTATACCCCAGACTGGCCCGAACTTTGCGCCAATTACCCGGTAGAAACTTTGACCCTCGAAGAGGCAATCTCAGGGCATCCTTTGATCGCCATCGTTGGTGAACCAGGTAGCGGCAAAAGCGTAGCGCTGGCACACCTCGCCTGTCAACTGGTGCGACACGAGGTAAAAGAAAATGCTCTAAAAGGGCTTTCTCCTTTCTATTTCCACGTCAGGGAGATAGAAATTTTTGAAGAGATATCGGAGCCATTAAAACCGGTATCATCCTTCTTTCAAGGGCGGGTACCTGTTGTCTTACGTCCTCGTTTTCATCAATTTCTGATCGAGCGGTTCAATTCTGGACGAGCCATCGTTCTGATCGATGGAGTGGATGAACTTTCTCCCGAGGAACTTCCTGTTTTTGCCAAATACATTGATCTGCTCAAAACGAAATACCCCAACTTGCGGATTATTCTTGCCGCTTCTCCGGCATTTCTGGATGGATTAATGGGGAAAGGATTCCAGGTACTTGCCTTAACCGCCTGGGGAATTCGTAAGCGGGAACAACTCCTTGAAAAATGGTGCGAAGCCTGGGAGCGATGGATCGTCCCGGAGATTCAAAAACGCGGAGAAGTACAACCTGTTGCGACTTTTCTGCTCAAGAACTGGCTTAAAGGAGAAAAGGGTTATCTTTCTCCCCTCGAATGGACTTTGCGAATCTGGCTGGCTTTCACCGGTGAGATTCAATCTTCTCAAAAAGTTCAGGTTCTGCGCACGTTCCTGAATCGGTTTATCCAGGGGAATATCACCTATCAAATTCTGGAAGTCATTGCCAGCGAATACCTGTTAAGAAAAACAAGCACTTTGCCCTATCGAGATCTGGAAAAGACAATTTCGCAAATTACCGGTCCCCGCCCTGATGAACTGGCACAAATTGTCTCCGAAACTCAACAAAAGAAACAGAAAAAGAAGCGCGATATTATCCTTTCGCCTTCTGAACAGGTGCTGGAAAGCCTGCTAGCGGAAGGGCTCCTCCGGGAGTACCCCGGTGAGAAGTTGGGCATCGTCAATCCGCTCTTCACGGGTTTTCTTGCAGGCGGTCGATTTACCCCAATGGATTTACCCCAGTTATGGACTCAGAAGCAGTGGGAGATTGCTCGCCAGACCGTGCGTTACCTCATCATTCGAAATGCTAATTCCATTGATGCGCTAACCCTCCTATCCGGCGACGATTCCGCACTGAAAAGCCACTTCTTCCTGCTGGCACGCTGGCTTTCGGACATCTCCACGACCGTGCCCTGGCGATCTAACCTGTTCAAACTCATGGTGCAGTATTTGCAGGATGAAAACATGCCGGAAGGTTTGCGAGCCAGAATTGTTGCGGCGTTCGTCCATTCTGGCGATCCGTCCATCGGGCGTTTATTCAAATCTCTGTTTTCTTCACCCTCCATTGTCATGAAACGGCTGAGCCTTTTAGGGGCTGGGGCATCCGGAGATGCAACGCTTGTTCCAGAGATCCTGCCGCTCCTCGCTGATCCATCTGAAGAAGTGAGGTTGACCGCCTGCCTTGCCTTAAGCGCCATTCCTTCGGAGAGCGCACAGAGCGCAATTGCCGAAACCCTGATGCACGGAGACGAAATGATGCGTCAGGCGGCGGCGGAAGCCTTGGCTCACCATCCGCAAGAAGGGAAAGAAATCATCGAGCAAGCGCTCAAAGTGTCCGATTTACTGACCCGTCGAGCCGCGGTACTGGCGCTTCTTCAGTTCAGAGAAGAGTGGGCGAAACAACTTGCAGAACGGGTGGCAGTGGAAGATGGGCAATGGGTGGTCCGGAATGTTGCTTCTCAGGTAGCCGAAGTCCTGGCCCATAAAAATCCGAGAGTACCGACTCCCGTTCCGCCTCCATGGGAATCGTCCTGGCTGATTGGGTTTGCCGCAAAACGGGGTGTAGGTGTTACCCCCAATACTCCGCCCATCGAATTACTGGTAGAAGCACTTCGTTCCAGTTCCGTAGAAGATCAAAAAGCCGCTTTGGAATTTGCCCGTATGTATCCTGAGAAAGACATCCAGACAGAAGTGTATCGTCTTTCGCAAAGTATGGATCGATCCGTGCAAGATGCGGCTTTTTCGGTGCTCTGGACCTGGGAATTATCGGGGGTATTATCTCGTCCCTGATTGAGGTCATCGATCAAAAAAGCCCCGCAGTTGGGGCTTTTTTGATTTAACTCAAATGATGGAGAATCCTCGCCTGCACAGTTGGGGCATCCAGGTTCAAGACGGTAACAATCTTATCCCGTCCCGTTTCTCCCGCAACAATTTCCAGAGAAGATTTTGGCACATCCAGCACTTCTGAGAGGAAATCAATCAAGGCTTGATTGGCTTTCCCCTCTACAGGAGGAGCAGTCAAACGGATCTTAATGGTGCCGTCATCCATAATTTCATAGATCTCGTTTTTACTTGCCCGAGGTGTAACTCGGACAGTAATTGCCGCTCCCGTCTTCCCATCATGTAAACGAAATTCACGCTTTTCCTGGCTCATTTCACTACCCCATCGAAGCAATCAAAGAAATCAACAGGGTTTCAATCACCTGAATCAGGATAATCAAAATCAGGGGGCTGAAGTCAAACCCTCCCATCGCTGGAAGTACCCGTCTGATCGGTGCATACAGGGGATTCAAAACCCTCCCTAAAGTTTCTCTAACCGGATGAAAAGGAGAAAGGAAAAAAGATAACAATGCATCGATAATGATGAGAACACTCAAAATCTGCGCAACACTGCGAATTAATGTAATCAATATTCCTACCATATGCAATCAATTATACCGTTTTTTGTTTTCTGGGACCCAAAATTGCCGTTCCAATTCTGACAATAGTGGCACCCTCCTGCACCGCGACGGGATAATCCACGCTGGTTCCCATCGAGAGTTCATCCCAGCAAGCCTGAGGGAATTTTTTCATCAAATGCTCCTGCACCTGGCGCAACCTGACAAAATATGGACGACTTTGTTCCATTTCTTCAAATAGAGGCGGCATGGTCATCAATCCCCTGACAGATAAGAACGGGAATGAAAGGATTTTTTCTACTTCCGTTTGTAAAGCAGAGAGCGTATTCTGATCCCAGGCAGGGAAACCAAACTTACTCTCCTCGCCGCTGACGTTCAGTTCCAGCAGGACAGGCAATTGTCTCTGAGCCTCTTGTGCCAGACGGTTTAATTTCTCTGCAATTTCAACGCGATCAATGGTTTCCATAACATCAAAATGCTGAACCACAATCCGCGCTTTACGACTTTGCAGATGTCCGATCATGTGCCATTCGAGAGAGGGATGGTCCTCAAGGGCTAAAATTTTGGGGAGCGCTTCTTCAGGATAATTCTCCCCAAAGAGCGTAATTCCGGCTTCGACTGCCGCTTGAATCACTTCAACCGGCTGCGTTTTCGTGACCACAAGAATACGGATGCTCTCTGGAGAACGCCCGACCAGATGCGCTGATTGGGCAACCTGTTCTTTTACCTGCTGATATTTTTCGCGAATTTGTTGAACCAGGGCATTCATGTTTATTTCAAACCGATCATCGCGGCAAAACGTCCAGTTTTTCCCATCTCCGCGCGGTGCGAATACCAGTCTTCAGTATGCTCTGCCGTGCAAATCTCCACCGTTTGGATGTGATGAGGTAACATTCCAGCCTGAGTTAAGATAATTTCATTTGCCCGCCAGAGGTCTAAAGAAATCACGCCATTTTCCTGATATAAGACCTCAGAAGACTCTTCTCCCAGTGCCTCTTTTACTGCGTGAACCACTTCACTGCCTACCGCATAATGCTCAGGGCAGATAGAAGGTCCGATCACCGCCAGCAAGTCCTCCGGTTGGGTATGGAACGCCTGGCGCATCGCCTGCACGCATTCAGATGCCACTCTGGCAACCGTCCCTTTCCAGCCGGCATGGGCAATTCCAACCGCATGGTGTCTGGGATCATAAAGGAGCACAGGAACGCAGTCCGCAAACATCATCAACAGGACAACATCCGGTTGATCCGTAATGATGGCATCTGCCTGTTCGTGGGGTTCCCCCGCCTGACGGAATTTACGCGTATAAACGACCCGATTGCTGTGAACCTGCCAGACATCAAAGATCCCTCTTGGCGATGCCGTAAGAGCCTGAAGCGCTCGCGCACGATTTTCCAAAACGTTTTCCCGGCTATCCCCTACGCTCGTTGCCATATTTAGACTCGCCCAGGGATGAGGGCTCACCCCGCCATGACGGGTAAAAAAGCCATGCAGAATCGATTCCGACTCCACAATATCGGCTGTAAGGAAACGCACATCGCCGGAATTCTCAAACTTCATTTCGAACCCCCCGACTCTGTTGCAGGAATCTGAGCCGCACGTTCCATTTTCCGAGTCAATAACGCATAAGTATCCTGCATGGTCTGCTCAATCAACGGGTACAGGTACCAGACGGTCATCAAACCAAACAGCCCACCGGTCAATGTCCTCAAGAAGGGTGTGCTTTCCCTCAAGGGCAACCAGGCAGGCATATTGGGAACCAAGCCAAATAATTGCGAAGTTCCATCAATTCCAATGGGAACCAGACCCAAAAGTACCCATAAATACCATGGAATACCTTTGATTTGTCTTCCTTTCAGGGCAAACACCAACCCAAAGCCCAACATGGAAAGGTAAATGGCAATGTCCCGCTGACATAAAGCGATTTTATAACCAACGTTTTCATTTCCAATGAAGGTGCGGGCTTCAAATAAATCATCAATCCCGATGGCTTGCTCATAAGTCTTCAAGCCAGAAATCCCCGATAATTCTCGCGGGTAATAAGCCTGCGAACCAAACATGAACCATGAGCGAAAAGGCAATTGATGACAGGTGAATGAATAAAAACGATAAATGAGTGATGCTGTCCGTTCATTCCCGTTTTTCATGAGGACAGGCGCCAGAAATGGCAACCCAACGTACAGAAAAATGAGCAAATTGAACACATGGATGTAATTTTTCGTGAGCCAGAGGGAAAAATAATCTGCTCGGGTAATTTTAATGCCTCGTTGAACTTTATCTTCCCAATCCTGCTGGTTAATTTTTTCCATCTGGGTCTGGCGGTCCCGGGCAGCCCCGATTGCCACCCGAATCTGAACTTCGTTAATGGTACCCGCCAGACGGTAGGGTCCAACTTGAATCACAGGAACCTGTCCGCCGATGGAACGCAACAGGGCTGGGTCCTTTTGGGTCACATCAATCCTGATGACCTGAAAAGGAATATCCGTTTTCAGTTTCTCCAGCAAAGCATCTACCGCCTGACATTCTGGAGAATCCGGCGCATAATAAAAAGTCAATGTCATCATGGAGAAACATCCAGTGTTTGTAAGTATTGTTCCAGCATTCTCGGTGTCAGGACGCCAATCCGTTGGGCACGCAGGATTCCCTTTTCATCAATAAAAAACGTGGTCGGATAAGCCTGTACATAATATTTTTCGGATGCCTTCCCTGTCGGATCAAGATACACCTGAAAAGTGATTTGATTTTCGTCAACAAAATTTTTCACCGTGGCTGTATCCTCCATATAGTTTACACCAATGAAAACCACATCCCCATTCAGGCGTTGATGATAAGCCTCAAATACCGGCATTTCTTCGTTGCAGGGAGGACACCAGGTAGCCCAAAAATTCAACACTACAGGTTTTCCCCGAAAATCACTCAGACGGTGGGTTTTCCCGTAGATATCCACCAGTTCGAAATCTGCCATGGGCTTTCCGGTTGTTGGAGGCGAAACCTTTTCGGCGGCACTCCTGGAAGGCGTGGAAATTAAAACCGCCATCCCAAGGACCAACCCAATGGCTAAACCCGTTCCAAGGAACAAGAGATTTTTCCATTTCATAGTGCTTTATAACCCAAAGTCAACAAATGTTCCAAATCGAGACAACAAATTAAACACACCAAAGAAGAGCATCCCCCCCACGATGATCAGGATGATGCCCATCCCCACTTCAACATAATGCATCACTTTGCCATAACGCTTCAGGATTTTGGTTACCCAGCCGATTCCCAAAGCGGCTACGAGAAACGGAATTGCCAGACCTGCCGAATACGCCGAAAGCAAAGATACCCCCTGAGAAACAGAACCCCCGCTGAGGGCTAATGTCAAAATCGCCCCCAAAACCGGTCCAACGCATGGAGACCAACCCGCCGAGAAAAACACCCCCATCAATGCCGATGACAGATAACTGCGGGATAAGTCCTCTTTGGAACGTGGGCGCAGGTCATACTCAAGAAACGGAATACGGAGTAACCCCGTCATGTGCAGACCGAAAATCATGACCAGAATTCCGCCTATCTTGGCGATCCAGGTACGCAAGTCATACAGCAAACCACCCAAAGCCGATACCGCCACCCCGAGAGTGATGAATACCACACTGAAACCAACTACAAACGCTAACCCGTGCGAGAAGGTTACCCAGCGCTCCGAGGTTGGGGCGCTTTGAGATGTGGCAACCGCGCGACCGCTCAGATACCCGATATAAACGGGCACAAGAGAAAAAACACAGGGGGAAAGAAAGGATGCCAAACCAGCCAGAAAAGCCAGACCTACCGTTACTTCCATGTTCACCTCTCTTACTCTACCACCTCAACAATTGTGCCAACGGGGGGCCAATTCTTCGACACATCCAGTTCTCCAGGAACCAGTGGAACTACCGGATTTGTCCATCGGAAGATGAATTTGGCATCTTCCGGACTTACATTAATACACCCATGAGAGCGCGGAATGCCAAAATCATTGTGCCAGTAAGCGGCGTGGACAGCCACCCCTTCCCCGGTGATGAAGCAGGTCCACGGTACCGCTGTGTAGTCTCCTGTGGTTTCACCGCTCATATGGAGGGACATCAATTTTCGGTAAATTGGGTGGGGTCCCAAAGGCGTTGACCATTTATCTACAGGATTCCCCTCAGCATCAAATTTTGCTCCGGTAGAAACCCGGCAAAAATGGACTTCACGACTTCCCTCATAACACGCAAGGGTCTGTCGGGTCACATTGACCACAATTTTCTTCTCTTCTACTTCAGGAGAAATCGGCGCTACATCTTCTGCAGTAATGGGACGAAAGGCTTCTGCATCTGCCCAGAAAATATCCCCATAAGTGCCGTATTTTTGATTGACCCGATACAGAGTTTTCCCCGAACTACTCACACGAATATCGTCAATCCAGACCACCTGACTGTAATAAAGCCGGGGGTAGAGAGCATTTTTTAGCGACGGGGTTCGAATGGGTGGATTTGCAATGATTAAATCCACGTATGGAACGGTTACTTCAGCCCACA
>FWWL01007477.1_pt1 | contig 14847 bp, 8 predicted proteins | sample 2228331 | NCBI WGS metagenome assembly FWWL01 (sample SAMEA103939775, study PRJEB20133) | metagenome
CACGGAGGCGTGCCCGGTCACGGTCCCCAACGAGTTCGACGTGGGCATGGCGTCGCGCAAGGCCATCTACACGCCGTTCCCGCAGGCCGTGCCCGGCGCCTACATCATCGATCTCGAGCACTGCTTGAACCAACCGCCGAACTATCTCCCGTGCGGGCGTTGCATGGACGTGTGCGCGCCCAACGTCATCGACTTCATGCAGCCGCCCGAGCGGGTCGTCGAGCGCAAGGTCGGGTCGGTCATCGTGGCCACCGGGTTCGAACTGATCGACCCTGGGCTGCTCCGCGAGTTCGGCTACGGCAGCCACCCGGACGTGCTGACCTCGATGGAGTTCGAGCGGCTGCTCACCTCCGCGGGCCCCACCGGCGGCGAGATCGTGAAACCCTCCAACGGCCGCCACCCGGGGAGCGTGCTGTTCGTGCTCTGCGTGGGCTCCCGCGACGTCCGCTTCTACCGCTATTGCTCCCGCTTCTGCTGCATGTACTCGGTGAAGCAGGCGTTCCAGGCGGTCGATCACGGCGTGTCCGACGTGCGGGTCCTGTATATGGACCTGCGGGCCTACGGCAAGGGCTTCGACGCCTTCTACGAGCGCACCAAGGCGGAGGGGGTGCGCTTCCTGCGTGGTCGGCCGTCGCAGGTGGAGCCGACCGCAGACGGCGAGAAGATCCGCGTCCGCTACGAGAACACCGACGAGGGCCGGGTCGAGACGGCCGAGGTGGATATGGTGGTGCTGGCGACGGCCGCGCGGCCGCCCGAGGGCCTGCACAGGCTGGCGGACGTTCTGGGCATCGAGCTAGGCGAGGACGGGTTCGTGAGGGCGCGCGAGGAAGCGGGGGGCCTGGTGGCCACCACGCGGCCGGGGATCTACGCGGCGGGCTGCGCCACCGGCCTGAAGGATATCCCCGACAGCGTGGCCGAGGGCGGTGCCGCGGCCGCGTTGGCGCTCACCCACCTGGACGACCGTCACTGGCCGGCCGTCGAGGTCGGCGAACCCCAGGACGACATCGAGACCGTCCGCATCGGCGTCAACGTCTGCCACTGCGGCAGCAACATCGCCGGCGTCATCGACATCCAGGCGGTGGTGGAGGCGGCGCGCGACATGCCGGGCGTCGTGTACGCGGACTCGTCGATGTTCTCCTGCGCCGGAACGACGCAAGCGGAGATCGCCCGGCGCATTCGCGAGGCCCGCGCCAACCGCATCGTCATTGCCGCCTGCTCCCCCAAGACCCACGAGGCGACCTTCCGCCGCGTCATGCTCAAGGCCGGCCTGAATCCCTATTTGCTGGAGATGGCGAACCTCCGCAACCAGGACTCCTGGGTGCACAAACAGACCAAGGAGGAGGCCACCCAAAAGGCCATCGACATGGTGCGGATGGCCGTGGAAAAGGCGCGGCGGCTCGCGCCCCTGGAGGTCAGCCATCAGCCGGTGATCCAGAAGGGCCTGGTCATCGGCGGAGGGCTGGCGGGCCTAACGGCCGCGGCCAACCTGGCTCGCCAGGGTTACGAGACGCACCTGGTCGAGCGGTCCGGGCGGCTCGGGGGCATCCTCACCGATCTCGAGGAGATCGCGCCAGCAGGCGTTCCCGCCCGCGCGGTAGTCGAGGAGAAGGTGAGGGAGGCGCAGGAGGCCGGGGTCCACCTCCACCTCGGGGTGGACGTGGAGACCATCGGCGGCCACATCGGCAAGTTCCATGCCCGCCTGTCCAACGGAGAGGAGCTCGCGGTTGGAGCGGTGGTGCTGGCGATGGGCGCGAAGCCCTACGAACCGACCGAATTCGGCTACGGTGAGCGCCCCAACGTCATCACTAACCTGGACCTGGAGCGGGGTCGGGCCGTCGAGGGCGAGCGGGTCACGTTTGTCGGCTGCGTTGGCGCGCGGCGAAACGGGGCCGGCTGCTCGCGCTACTGCTGCGAGTCGATGATCGGCCAGGCCCTGCGGCTGCGTCAGCAGGGGAAGAAGGTGCGGGTGCTGTACCGGGACATCCGCACCTTCAGCCGCAACGCGGAGGAGCGGTACCGGGAGGCGGCTGCCCGGGGGGTCCAGTTCTTCCGGATCGATCCGGAGCGCGCGCCCGAGGCGGCGGTCGCCTGGGACGGCCGGGCCGTCCAGTTCTTCGACCACCTGAGTGGCCAGACCGTCCGCGTGCCGACGGACACGCTGGTGCTCACGGTCGGCCTGCGACCGCCGGAAGAGACCGTCTCCGAGCAGCTCAAGGTGGCGCGCAGCGAGGACGGCTTCTTGCTCGAGCGTCACCCCAAGCTAGGGCCCGCGGAGGCCGGTTCGCCCGGCATCTACCTGGCGGGCGCCGTGCAGGCGCCCAAGGGCGTGCGCGAGACGGTGGCTCAGGCGTTGGCCGCCGCTTCCAAGGCCGGCGCGCTGCTCGCCCGCGCCACCATCGAGAAGGAGCCCATCACCGCGAGGCTCATCCCGGACAAGTGCATCGTGTGCGGCATCTGCGTCGCCGCCTGCCCGTTCGGCGCCATTGAGCTCGTCGGCAAAGTCAAAGAGGGAACCATGCGCTTCATCGAGGCGGCCTGTCAGGGGTGTGGCGCCTGTGCGGCGACGTGCAACTACGACGCCATCGAGATGCCCTATTTCACGAAGGAGCAGATCCTCGCGCAGATCGACGCCGCCCTCGCCCGCGACCCGCAGCACAAGACGCTGGTCTTCGCTTGCAACTGGTGCTCCTACGCGGGCGCCGACCAGGCCGGGGTGGAGAAGATCCAGTACCCGCCGTCCGCCCTCATCATCCGGACCATGTGCTCGGCGCGGGTGGAGGAAGACTTCATCACCCGGGCCTTCGAGAAGGGCGCGGGAGCGGTCCTCGTGACCGGCTGCCGCCTCACCGAGAAGGGGTCGGACTGCCACTACAACTACGCCAACGTCCAGACCAAGAGACGGTTCGAGATGTGGCACCGCAAGCTGACTCGCCAGGGGCTGGACCCGGATCGCTTGCAACTGGCGTGGATCTCCGCGTCGGAAGGCAAAGCGTTCGCCCGGAAGATCGCCGAGATGGACGAGATCGTGCGACGGCAGGGCCAGGCCGTCGCGGGACAGGTGTGACATGTCGTCAGACAAAGACTTCTACACGCGCGCCGGACGCGAGAAGCTGCGGGTGGACGTCCCTCAGGAAGTCAGATGGCGTGAGGGCCGCTACGCGTTCACCCGCACCGGCCGCCGGAAGCTGGACCTCGACGTCACGGAGAGCGTCGCCGCGGTCGCCGATGACGATGTGCTGGTGCTCGAGGACGACGTCTGGGAACGGGTCGTCGCCGCGACGGACGGGCTGGCCGCGCCCTGCTTCCAGTGCGGTGTCTGCACGGCGACCTGCCCCTGGGGCCTGGTCCGGCCGGAGCCTGTGGGCATCCGCCGTCTCGTCCGGCAGGCGCAGTTGGGCGTCCCGGGCTGGGCGGAGGCGCTGTGGCTCTGCACCACCTGCGGGCAGTGTAGAGCCCAGTGCCCCCGCGGCGTCGACATCCCCCAGGTCATCGTCGCCCTGCGCAACGTCGCCTGGAAGGAGCGCCGGGTGCCATCGGGCTTCCCGACCCTGATGTGGAACGTCTACTGGTACGGCAATCCCTACGGGCGCCCGCCTTCGCAGCGGTCGACCTGGATGAAGGACGCGGGCCTCGAGGAGTTTCGCACCGAGGACGAGGTCCTCCTCTACATCGGCTGCACGGGGAACTACGACCGGCGCATCCAGAAGGTGGTGCGATCCCTGGCGCAGGTCCTCGCCGCCGCGGGCGTGAGGTTCGGTGTCCTGAAGGACGAGGAGCCCTGCTGTGGCGACGCCGTCCGCAGCGCCGGGTACATCGAATATGCCGATGAGATCGCCGCCCGGGGCGCGGCGCTCTTTCGCGAGCGTGGCGTGAACACGGTGGTCACCGTCTCGCCGCACTGCCTGAATCAGTTCCTCCACTACTTCCACATGCCCGAAGGCTTTCGGGCCCTGCACTACACGCAGTACCTGTGGGAGTTGTTGGAGGCCGGCCGCCTGACGGTGGAGGGCGAGCTGCCGCTCAAGGTGACCTTCCACGACCCCTGCTATTTGGGGCGTCAGAACGGCGACTACGAAACGCCGCGCCGGACGCTCGGCGGCGTCCCAGGCATCGAGCTCGTCGAGATGCGCCACAACCGCGAGCGGGCGCTGTGCTGCGGCGGGGGCGGCGGTCGCATGTGGCTGGAGACGCCCGCCAGCGAGCGGTTCGCCAGCATCCGGGTCGCGGAGGCGCGCGAGACGGGAGCCGAGGTCATCGGCACGGCGTGTCCCCACTGCATCTCGTGCCTGGAAGACAGCCTCGCCGGCGACGCGGGCCTCCGGGTGGCCGACGTCGCCGAGATTCTGGCGTGGGCGCTCGCCAGGCGGGCGCCGGCGAGATCAGGAGCCGCGTCATGACCGCCAGCGTCTACGGGCCGGCCGAGGCGCGCGGCGTCTGCGTGTTCCTCGAGCAGCAACAGGGACGACTGGAGGGCGTCTCCTTGGAGCTGCTCGGGAAGGGCCGCGAGCTCGCGGACGCCCTGGGGGCGCCGCTCACCGGCATCCTCGTCGGCTACGCTCTGGGTGAACTCCCGCAGCAGACCGTCGCCTGCGGCGCCGACATCGTTCTCACCGCCGACCACCCCGACCTGCAGGTGTACACCACCGAGCCGTTTGCCCGCGTGGTGTACGCGATGCTGCTGGAGCGCAAGCCGGAGATCTTCCTCTTGGGGGCGACGCCCAACGGCCGCGACCTCGCCGGCCGCCTCGCCGTGCGGCTCCGCACCGGCCTCATCGCCGACTGCACCGGTCTGTCTGTCGACCCGCAGCGACGGCTGCTGGCGGGTGAGGTCGTGGGGTTCGGCGGAGGCATCGTAGCGACGATCCTGTGTCCCGACCACCGACCTCAGATGGCGACCGTCCGGCCCGGCATCTTCGCTCGCCCCGTCCCCGACGGAGGACGGCGCGGCCACATCGAGAGCTTCCCGGTGGACCTCCACCCGGGCGACGCACGTGTGCGCGTCCTGGAACGGTCCATCGCCGACGAGGTCGACCTCACCCGGGCCGACGCCATCGTCGCCGTGGGACGTGGCACGGGGGGCGACCTCACGCTGGCCAAGCGCCTGGCCCAGCTGCTCAACGCCGAGATCGGGGGTACGCGCGTGGCCGCGGACCTAGGGTGGATCGAGCGCGCCCGGCAGATCGGGCAGACCGGCGTGGCGACCAAGCCGAAGCTCGTCGTGTGTTGCGGCATCAGCGGCGCCATCCACTTCACGGTCGGCATCGAAGACGCCGGGTGTGTCGTCGCCATCAACACCGACCCGGAGGCACCCATCTTCGAGCACGCGGACTTCTGCATCGTCGAGGATGTGTCGACCCTCCTCCGCCACCTGATCGACGCCATCGCGGCGGTGGGCGCGCCTGCCGGAGGGACGAGTACGTCATGAGCGAGCTGCACACCGTTGTGTGCATGAAGGTCGTGCCCATGCCCGAAGAGGTCCGGGTGAATGAGGAGACCATGACCCTCGACCGCGCCAACGCCCGGTCCGTGTTCAACCCGCCCGATATGAACGCGCTGGAGATGGCGCTGCAGATCAAGGAGCGCCACGGTGGGAGCGTCACGGTCCTCTCGATGGGGCCGCCGCTCTTCGAGAAGTACTTGCGGCTGGCGCTCTGCATGGGCGCCGACCGCGCGGTGTTGCTGAGCGATCGGGCCTTCGGCGGGGCCGACACGCTGGGCACGTCTCGCACGCTGGCGGCCGGGATCGAGAAGCTGGGGCGCTTCGACCTCATCCTGTGTGGGGAGGAATCGTCCGACGGCGCCACCGGGCAGGTGCCTCCGGGCATCGCTGAATGGCTCGACCTGCCCCAGGTGACCTACGCCCTGGAGCTCGACCTCGACCCCCTCAGCCGTCGCCTGCGCGCGCGCCGCGAGATCAAGGGGGGCCACGAGCTGCTGTTGGCGCCCTTGCCTGCCGTCGTTTCGGTGAAGTCGGGCGTCAACGAGCCGCGGTTCTTGGACTGGTCGCTGCGTCCCTGGGCCCAGGGACGCGACCTGGTGACCGTCTGGTCGGCGGCGGACCTCGCCTTGGACGAGGACGAGATCGGCGTACGGGGGTCCGCCACCATCGTCGCCGGTGTGGGCCAGTCGGCAACGCGGCAACGGCGACGGGAGTTCCTCTCCGGCGCCCCCGACCAGGTGGCGCGCCAGCTGGTCGAGCGCATCAAGCCGTACCTCGCATAGCCCCCGTGCGGAGAGCCCCAACGCCCGCCGCCGTGGTCCCGGGGGGCCGGCGGGCGTTGGGTAGTGCAGGGCGAGGCCCCACTGGGCCGGGGACCGGAGATGGATGCGGCACCTCCTGGGGTGGAGCGTGCTGGTCCGTGGCCGACCTTAGGCTCGGGTGCACGAGCAGGGCCGACGTTGGTGGGCCGGGAGGACGTCCGGCGGAACGCGCTGTGGCTGGACGGCGAGCCGCGGCGAGCGATCGCGGGCTCGAATGGCGTCTTGCCCTCCGGGAAACGACAAGGACGGCCCGGGTAGATGTGCCTGCCCTTCCATCTTTCGCGCCCTGGCGTAGGGCGATTCGCCTAGGCCAACGTCACGCCCTTTGTCCCAGAATCACCCGTTCGCGCGATAGCCTTTTGGCTTCCCCGACCCGTACCCTCGCGGTGGTAGCGCGTGAACGGTGACGCGCTCGAGACGCGAGGACGGAATCGATGGAGGGTCTGCTCTTCTTTGCGGGATCGTTCTTTATTGAAGGTGGCCTGGTGTTTGTGCTCATGTGGCTCATCACAGCCGGTGAGCGCGCGAAGGCGCGTCCGGAGACCGGCACTTCCAGGGTCGTCGAACCGGAGCGCAAGGCCGCCTGACCGCGGCCGGGCACGAGCTCGAGGCATGGCGAGGGGCTGCAACTCCTGTGTCGCAGCCCCATTCGCCTCGGCAGGACGGGGGACCGTCACACTTTGACCAGGCGCACTTTCGTGTCGTAGAAGACGGCGCTGCCGCCGACGACGTCCGACAGGCACGTATTGGGGAGCACGGGGTCCGTGCGCATGGCCGCGTTTGCGTGCAGGCCTTTCGCCCGCCGCTCGTCGCCCTTGATGGTCTCGCCGTCGATTTCGACGTCCCCGGAGCCATAGGCCCAGTGGCCGTGGCCCAGGGAGAACGTCACCACACCGGGACGGATCCCCTCGATGACATGGGCCTTCCCAATGAGCTCCTTGCGCCGGCCGTGCTTCAGGTCCCACACGCCTTCGGGATTGGACGCCGAGACGATCTTGACGCGGTCGCCTTCCTCGATGCCGAGCCGCTCGGCGTCGCGCTTGTTGATGGCGAAGACCCCTTCCGGGTTCGCGCCGAGGAGCCAGTAGTTGCTGATGGTGCGGCTCTTGGTGTGCGTGATCTCACGGTTCGTGATCAGCTGGAAGTCGAACCCCTCGTCCTCGACGGCTTGCCCTGTGATGTCCGTGCCGGCGGGCACATAGGTGGGAAGACCGCGGAAGTGCTCGCCCGTGATGGAGCTCTTCGTCGAGTACGTCTTCTCCTGATACAGGTTGATGAGCGCGCCGTACTTGTTCTTCAAGAGCTCACCGTCGTAGGCGTTCTCGAAGCTGTCGAAACGGCCGCCGCGGTTCAGGACGTGCACCACCTTGCGCCACAACTCCGGCGCCACCGCTCGCTGCCAGCGCTCCACGTCGAACACCGTAGACGGCAGATGGGCGCGGCTCGCGACGAAGAGCTCGACCTCGCGGTCGTCGGCGTCGGGCACGGCGTCGCTCCCGTCCGCCTTGTGGCCGAAGGCGACGTTGGCGACCTCCTTCAGGTACAGGTCCTCCGGTCGTGTGAAGTCCCCGTACTCCCCGAACCCGCCGGGGCCGAACCCGGGAAGCCCGAGCTTCTCGGCGAGGCCCAAGAGGAGCGCCTCCAGGCTGAGCGGCATCTGTTCCCCGAAGACCGAGACGGTCTCGTTCGGTGAGGCGATGGCCGGCTGCCGAATGGGCTGCACCTTCCACACGACGCTGGGGTGGGTACCCGCGAACTCCCACCGCTCCAGGAAGGGTAGGTCGGGGAAGATGTAGTCGGCGTACATCGACGTCTCGCCCACCACGATGTCGCTGGCGATGAAGAGCGGGATCTTGTCGACATCGGCGAGGATGTCGATGTTGGTGTGGCCTGCCGGCAGCGCGTATACGGGCGTCCCCATGTATAGGATCAGCGCCTTGATGGGATAGGGATAGGCGTCGCCCGCGGACGGCACGATCTCCTGGTAGAGATCGCTGGACAGCGGATACCACGGCCGCTTCGCCGGGTAGTCCTCGAAGAGCGTGGTGTTTTCGTACTTGACGTCGTGGCGGATGATGCTGATGCCGAAGGGCGTTGTCTTTCCGGGGTGCATCTTCGCCAGCGGGTACGGCTGCCCTTCCTTGCCCCCGGTCTGGTCGTAAGTGGCGCCGGCGCTCATGCCGCCCTTCCAGTCGTAGTTGCCGATGAGCAGGTTGAGGTTGAGCCAGGCCCCGCAGCTGTAGAAGCCGTTGGTGTGGGACGCCACGCCGCGGTGCACCTCGGCCGCCGCCCGCTTGCCGTGGCTCACGAACTCCTCGGCGATGGCCTCGATGTCGGCCGGGTTCACCCCGGCGATCTCGGCCCACTGCTCGACGGTGCGACTGGAGGCCTCGTCCTTCAGGAGCTGGAGCGCGCTCTTGACGCGAATCCCGCCGACGGTCGCATCCACCAGCAGATCACCCTCCACCGGGGTCTCCGCGTCGTTGGGGTCGAACGGGACGGGCTCACCGTCCTTGAGCACCACGAAGGCGTCAAACTCCCACTCCTTCCCGTCCTTGTTGACGCGGCGTTCCTTTTCGGCAATTCCCGCTTCGGAAGCGCGCAGGAAGGTGGTTGGGTTGCCCTGCTCGTCGAGCTTGACCAGCCAGGTCGCGTTGCACCAGGTAGGCTCGCCGTCCTCGGTGGCCGCCGCCTTGTTGGCGTTGGCTAGGTATCGGGCGTCGTACCGCTCGCGCTCAATGATCCATTGGGCGATGCCCATGGCGATGGCCGCCTCGGTCCCCGGGATGTTCGGAAGCCACTTCCACGCCTTGGCCGCCGTGCGCGACATCCTCGGGTCGACCACCACATACTTGAGTCGACCCTCGGATCGAGCCGTGGTGATTCGCCGCGCTCGCAGCGGCGGTCCCTGACTCGCTTCGAAGGGGTTGACGCCCACGAAGATGACGAACTCGGCGGCCTGCAAGTCCGCCTGCCAGAAGAACTTCTTCCCTCCGGTGAACTTGCCCTCGACGAACTGCTCGCTCATTGCCTTGCCGGTGAAGTAGAGCGAGCCCTGGCAGACGGTGGTGTGGCCGTGGGCGTTGACGGACCCGAAGGCGTCCCTGGTGAAGCGCGAGATGATGTCGCTGCGGCCTCCCTTCAGGCGCCCCCACATGAACACGAGCTGGTTATTCTTGGGCCCGAGGTCGGGATGCTCGGGATCGATGAGGACATCGAGGTGCGAGGCGTGGTTCGTCTTGAACGCTTCAACGAGCTGGCGCTTCTTCGCGCGATCCTTCTCGTCGAGGATCTTCTTGACGTCGTCCGCCATCTTCTTGGCGACGTCGGGGTCGCGCAGGGCCCAGATATCTTTGAGCCCAGTGACCACTCGGTCCTCCTCGCCCGGCACGTCCGCAAACAACTTGCCACCGTTGACGATCTCGTCGATGGCCTGCTCGAACGAGATGCTCTTCCAGCGGTTGGAGCCCCGCGGGCCGGCGCGCTTGAGCACCCGGATCACACGGTAGGGGTCGTAGACCGTCTGAATGCCGGCCTGTCCCTTCGGACAGATGCCGCCATCGACGGTGGCAACGTCGAACGGCGACGTCTCGTATGGCAGGTGGGGCATCATCGTCCAGGGACTCAGCGGGTTGCCGTCGATCTTGACGGCGACGCCGTTGTCCAGCTTCACCTTGATGCCGCACTGCGTGTTGCACTGCTGGCAGACGCTGTAGATGATGTTCTCCGGCTTCGCGAGGACGTACTCCTCGGTGGGCTCCAGATAGCGCGGCGAGCCGTTCCGGCCGAACCGGATCATCCACGGCGCCTGCGCGGCAACCGCAGCGGCGCCGCCGAGGAGCGCCCCGGTCTTGATGAACTGCCGCCGCGTCAGGCCAGCAGTCGATGATTCCTTTCGCTCGGTCATCGTTTCACCTCACTCTTCCTCACCAACAGTGAGCGGCAAGAGCCGTCCGCCAGCGTACGCGAGCGCAACGCCGACGCTGACCACGAACGCGAGTACGAGCCATTCGAGCGCGCTCGGAAAGTACTCGAAGCTCAGCCGGTGGTCCACGTACGCACGGTCGAGCCCTTCGAGTTCGGGCACGATCAGCCCGGGAATGACGACGTTGAGTCGGACGGCGATGAATGTGACCGCGATGAGGGCCTCCCCGAGGCCCACCCACAGGGCCGAGCGCGGCCGCGTCAGCAGGAGCGCCAGCGGGATCGCCGCGCCCGCCAGGATGTGGACGAACCAGAACACCCACCAGTAGGGCCCGATGAGGACTTGGAGATACGGCTCCGATTCGGATGGGATATCGCTGTACAGCCCGATGCTGAACTCGGCCCACTCCAGCAGCAGGTACGCGGCCAGCAGCCCGAGGACCATGCGCCCGAGATACGTCACGAGCTCTCGGTGTGATTCGGTTCCGCGGCCTGGCCAGAAGAACGCCACGACGGCGGTCAGTAGCGCGCCGCCGGACGCCAGGGCGCCGACGATGAAGGCGATGGGGAAGATCGACGCATTCCAGAAGGGACGCGCCGCCAGCACGGCGAAAAGCGCGCCGACGCCGCCGTGGAACGCCACGGCCAACGGCACGCCGACGGTCCCCAGGACCCGCAGGGCCCGGCGGTCCCGATCTGCGGCCTCCTGACTGACGTCGGGGCGGCCGAACGTGAGAAGCCGGCCGACCACGCCTCGCAGTCCGCCTTCCAGCGCTATCCGGGAAAGGTCGGACCGCAGGGCGAACCAGTTCTCGGCGATGATGAGCACGAAGTAGGCCGTGTACAGCCAGACCATCCAAGCCATCATCGAGACGTGGTTGCCGTAGACGTACACTTCCCAGAAGCGCTCCATGTGCCCGATGTCGAACCAGATGGTCAGTAGCGCCATGAACAGCGTCACGAGGGCGGTGAAGAGCGCCAGCTTGCCGACGCGTTCCAATTGCCGCACGTCGAACACGTACACCAACGCCGAAATCAAGAAGGCGCCCGCGGAGAGACCGATGAAGTAGACGTACGCCGCGACCCAGAGGCCCCACGGGATGTAGCTTCCGTACCCGGCGAGCTCGTGTCCGCTAGTGAGCCGCAGAACCACGCCCGCCAGCCCGAACCCGAGGAGCACGACCCACAGGGTCGCGGCTAGGGGCAGCGCGGCCGAGGGTCCCGAGCGCGGACGAACCATCGTCGTTTGCATGACCTCACCTCACAGCAGGTAGTACACCTTGGGTTCCGTGCCGAGCTCCTCTTTGAGACGGTGCACCCTCGTACTCGCGATGAGCTCCGACACCAGGCTGTCCGGATCGTTCTTGTCGCCGAAGTAGGTCGCCTCCCCGATGCACGTCGTCACGCAGGCGGGGAGCATACCAGCCTCGAGCCGGTGGATGCAGAACTGGCACTTGCGCACGTTGCCGATGGGGGACTTCTGTCCCCGTCGGACCCAGGCGCGCCCGTACTCAGGCGACGCCGCCTTTTCGTAGGGCGCTCGCTCCGGCGTCCCGTCGGTGTAGAACTCGCCGAAGTCGAAGGTTCGGGCGGCGTAGGGACAGGCCGGGATGCAGTAGCGGCACCCGATGCAACGGTTGTAGTCGATCTCGACGATGCCGTCCGGACGCTTGTACGTCGCCCCGACCGGGCAGACGGGAACGCAGGGAGGGTCGTCGCACTGCATGCACGGTCGCGGGGTGAACCGGCGCGTTACGTTTGGATACTCGCCGATCTCTTCGTCGAGGACCGGCCGGTAGACCACACCCGGCGGGAGGTGGTTTTCCGCCTTGCACGCGATGGTACAGGCGGAACACCCGATGCACTTCTCGAGGTCAATGACCATGACCCACTTGCGCTGATCGATGGGTTTGGCGAGCGCACGTTGGATATCAGCCTGCATCCTGATGAGCGGGCTGACCTTCGTGGAGTCCGCGGCCGGTGACGGAACCGCTCGCTTCCGTGGCGCGGGCATCGTTACGGCCGCTGCTTCGGCGCCGCGTTGTCGCTCCACCAGCGCACTGGCGACCGCCGCCGGGGCGGCGAGCCCCGTGAGCGCGAGGAGCCGCCTGCGGGACATCGCGTTGGGCGACAGGTGGTTCGAGCTCTTCTGTTCCGCAGGGACGGTTTCGGACATCGAAACCTCCTCTCTCCGTTTGTGCTCCCGTTCACGACGAGTCTCGATCCTGGCGGTGTCGCCGAGGATGGACCGCACGGCACAACCTGCCGGTCCGTTCGCGCCGAGTTGGGTGGGCCGACCGGCGAAAGCCTACGAGCTCAGAATGCGAGCGAACTCGGGGCCAAATCGGGGATTTTACCCAGGGGGCGTGCGCTTCGGTCGGGGATGATGGAGCGACGCACCAGCTTGGTGTCGGGGAGAAGCCTGGCAGGGCGGGGGCCGGACGGCCTACGGGTCAGGGGTCAGAATGCCGTGGGCGAGGGCATACCTCACCAGGCCGGCGCGTCCTTGCACGCCGAGCTTCTCCATGAGGCGCGTCTTGTAGGTTTCCACTGTCTTCACGCTCAGATGGAGGGCGTCGGCGATCTGCCGGTTCGTGTACCCCAGGGCGAGCTGACGCAGCACCTCGATCTCGCGGTTGCTCAGGTCGGAGGCGGGTCGGTCCTGGGGCTCGGCGCCAGCGAGCCGGCGCAACAAGACGGTGGTGAGGCGGGGCGCAAGGTAGGACTCGCCGCGGGCGACCGCTCGAATCGCCGCGAGGAGGTCGGTGTCGGCGTCGCGCTTGAGCGCGTACCCCGATGCCCCGGCGGCCAGCGCCTGATCCATGAACGCGGGGTCGTCGTACATAGAGAGCACGAGGACACGCGGCGGCTCGGGCAGTTGGCGGATCGCCGCCGTGGCTGCGATACCGTCAAGGCCAGCCATCCGCAGATCCATCACCACCACGTCGGGGCGAAGGTCGCGGACGAGCGCGACCGCCTCCTCCCCGGTGGACGCCTCCCCGCACACCTCGATGTCCGGCTGCGCCGAGAGCAGAAAGCGCAGACCCGCACGGAGGACGGCGTGGTCGTCGGCGAGCAGCACGCGGATCGTGGTCATTCCTGGCTCTCCAACGGCACTTCCACGTACACCGAACAGCCGGCCCCCGGCGCCGATTCGATGGTCAGTCTGCCCCCGACCAGCGTCGCCCGCTCCTGCATGCCATGGATACCCAGGTGGTTGCGGCCGTTCGGGGAGAGGTGGCGACGGTTCATCCCCCGGCCGTTATCGTCAATCACGAGCAGCACGACGCTGTTCCGCCGCTCCAACAACACCGAAGCGTGGGTGGCGTTGGCGTGCCGCGCCACGTTGGTGAGCGCCTCCTGCGCGATGCGGTACAACGCCGTTTCGACGACGGCCGGCAGGCGCTCGCGCAGCCCGGCAATCTGGACATCGACCGGGAGACCGTAGCGCGCGGAGAACTCGCGCACGTACCGCTCGATCGCGGGTCCGAGCCCCGCGTCGTCGAGGACGCTGGGGCGGAGCTCGAACGCCAGGTCGTGCACCGCCTTGACGGCCTCGGCGGCGACGCGTTGGATGTCCGCCAGCCTCTCGCGCACCTCGTCCGAGAGATCGGACGCCTGGAGGCCCTTCAGGCTCACGGAGAGCGATGTCAGCGCCTGAGCGGTCTCGTCGTGCAATTCGCGCGCAATGCGCTTGCGCTCTTCCTCCTGCGCCGTAATGACCTGTTCCAGGAGCTGTCCTCGCAGCGCTTCCTTTTCGCGGAGCTCCTCCACGAGGCGAGCGTTCTCGACCGCGACCGCTACCTGATCGGCGATGGCGACCAGCAGCTCCGTTTCCGCCTCGTCGAGTTCGCGCTCCGCGGCGTGGAGCGTGTTGAGGACGCCGAGCGGGCGGCCTTTGGACCGCAAGGGCACGCACGCCACGCGCGCGCCAGCGTCCGCGTGCATCTCCCGGCCCAGCAACACGGCGCACCCGTGACGGACCGCCGCGACCGGCTGGTCGAGGGCCGAACGCAAGCAGCCACACTGGCTGGGGTCCAGCCCGGCGAATGCGTCCACGACCTCGGAGGGGAGGCCCCGGTGCCCTGCCAGCGTCAACCGCCCCGCGTCGTCGCCCAACAACAGCAACCACACCGCGCGAGCGTTGAGGGCGTGGACGACCTGGTCGAGCGCCAGGTCGATCACCTGGATGGCCTGGCGAGAGTGGTTGGCGGCGGAAGCGATGGCGAACAGCGCCTCCAGGTCCCGGTTGCGCCGGAGCAGCGCCTCCGACGAGCGCTGCAGCTCCCCGGTCATGGCGTTGAAGGCCTCTCCCAGCCGGCCGATCTCATCGGTGGCCCACACCGGCGCCCGGACCGTGAAGTCGCCGCGCCCGACCGCCTCCGTGGCTTCGACGAGCTTCTCAACGGGGCGCGTGAGCACGGTGGCGAGCCCGTACGCCCCGGCGGCCCCAAGGAAGAGCACGCTGCCGATGATGACCAGACTCGTCAGGAGGTTTTCGTTCACGGAAGCCCGGATCCGCTGCTCCGACATGCCCACATGGACGTATCCCCCACGCCCGTCCAGGATGGGCACCGTGATGTCCTGGATGACGCCCACCTCGGTCGCCAGCCGGCGCGTCTGGTATCCCTGTGGACCCACGTCGACCGGTAGGTCGAGGAG
>FWWL01007478.1_pt1 | contig 14843 bp, 19 predicted proteins | sample 2228331 | NCBI WGS metagenome assembly FWWL01 (sample SAMEA103939775, study PRJEB20133) | metagenome
TTTTAATTTTAATTTTAATTGGATAGAGAAAAAAGTCAACCGAGATATTTTCTTCAAAAGGAGAAAAATTCGGCTTGGGATTTACCTCTTGAAAAAAATAAAAATTAGGGTTTAATTTTTAAAAAAAACAAAATTGAATAACCGAAGAGGAGGAGAAAATGGCTTTTCAAGAGATAGCCGAGCTTGAATCAAAAATAAATGCTTTAATTGAGAGTTTGTTGCAACTTCGAAAAGAAAAGGAAGAACTTCTTAATAAATTAGAGGTAAAGGAGGAAGAAAACAAAAGATTAAAGGAGGAGATTGAGAAGAGGGAAGAGGAAAAGGAGATTTTAAAAGAGAGAATTGGTAGTTTAATAGAGAGGCTTTCCCAAATTTAGGTGGAAATGGCTAATCAAGTAACCTTTGAATTTTTGGGGCAAAGTTTTACCTTTCGCACTACCCTTAACGAGGAGGATATAAAAGAGATTTTAGAATTTTTAGAGGTTAAAAAAAAAGAGTTAGAGAATTATAAGCAGGTGCCTACTTACAAGTTAGCTATTTGGCTTTTGATGCAGGTAGCTTATGAATATGTAAAGTTAAAAAAAGAGAAGGAAGCTTTGGAAAGTTTAGTTCAGAGGGAGATTTCTAAATTAGAAGAGTTTTTAAAGGAGGAAAAGGTTCCCTGGGGTGTGCGTGAATAGAGCAATTGCCTGCCAAGCTAACACCACAGGAAGAAGGAGGTATCGTGGAAATAGGGCTCTTTCAGAAGAGTTACCTATTCCCGACCTCAAAATTTAAAAAGAGAGCTTGGAGCAGGCTATCTATCACGGCACCCTGGGGTTCTTTTAAGAAGAATTTTAAAATCCTCTTTCCCTCTTCTTTTTTCTCCTAAATTTTAAATCTTATTTTTAGTAATTATATTCAGAAAAGGGGGAGGCTATGAATTATGTTTTAATGCTATTAATTGGGATGCTTTTTGGTCTTTTTCTAGGAGCTTTATATTTTTATTTACAAAAGAAAAAGGAAAAAGAAGAAAGAGTTTGGGCTGAAAAAAAGGCAGAAGAGATTTTAAGGGAGGCTCAAAGGCAAGCAGAGAATATAATTCAAAGGGCTGAAGAGAAGGCTAAGGAGATAACCTTTAAAGCTGAAAAATCAGCCTTAGAGCACCTCAAAAAGGTAGATGAAGACACTAGAAAAGAGCTTGAAAAGCAAAAAAAGGAGATGGAAGCTAATTTCCAAACAAAACTTAAGGATCTTCAAAAATTAGAAGCTCGGCTTCTTCAAAAAGAAGAATTTTTAAATAAGAGAGAAGTTGATCTTTCTAAAAAAGCTGAGGTTTTAGACAGTAAATTATTTGAAATGGAGAATTTGAAAAATCAATTAGAGATGCAGAGAAGGGAGGTAGAAGCTTCTTTTAAAAGAGTTAAAGAGGAACTGGAAAGAATCTCTGGTTTTACTGAGAGCGAAGCTAAGGAACTTCTTCTTAAGAAGATAGAAGAGGAAATGGCTGAGGAAAAGGCTAAGGTAATTATGAAAATAGAAAACGAGATAAAAGAGGAATCTAAGCGAAAGGCCCAAGAAATTATTGCTTATGCTACTGCTAAAGCTGTTATTCCCTTTGTAACGGAAAAAACTGTTTCGGTTGTGCAACTTCCTAATGAGGAAATGAAGGGAAGAATTATCGGAAGGGAAGGTAGAAATATTCGGAGCTTTGAAACTTTAACAGGGGTGGATCTTTTAATTGATGACACTCCTGAAGTGGTGGTGCTTTCTTGTCATGATCCCTATCGGAGGGAAATCGCCAGAATTGCTTTAGAAAAGTTAATTGAGGATGGAAGAATCCATCCCACTCGGATTGAAGAGATAGTAAAACAAGTGGAAACTGAGATGGAGCAATATTTAATTGAAGTGGGAGAAAAGGCTTGTTTTGAATTAGGTATTTACGGAATCCATCCTGAACTTATTAAGCTCTTAGGAAAATTAAAATTTAGGACTAGTTATAGTCAAAATGTACTTCAACACTCTATAGAAACCGCTATTATTTGTGCCAGTTTGGCTGGAGAAGTGGGTTTAGATCCTAAAAAGGCTAAAAGAGCAGCTTTACTACACGATATTGGAAAAGCTTCCAGTTATGAGCAAGAAGGTCCTCATGCCTTGATAGGAGCTGAATTAGCTAGGAAGTTTGGAGAAGAGGAAGATATTGTTAATGCTATTGCTTCCCATCATGAGGATATTCCTATTACCTCTATTTTAGGGATCCTTCTTCAGGTTTCCGATGCCCTCTCTGGAGCAAGACCTGGAGCAAGAAGGGAACTTTTAGAAGCCTATCTTAAGAGAATTAGAGAATTGGAAAATATAGCCCAGTCCTTTGAGGGTGTAGAAAAGGCTTATGCTATTCAAGCTGGAAGAGAAGTAAGGGTAATAGTAAATAGCCAAAAAGTTTCCGATGAAAAAGCCTATCTTTTAGCTCGAGAAATAGCTCAAAAGATAGAAAAAGAATTAACCTATCCGGGAGTTATAAGGATTACGGTTTTAAGAGAAACCAGGGCTATAGAGTATGCAAAATAAAGGAGGCCTCTGAAGATGAAGATCCTTTTTTTAGGTGATATTGTAGGTTCCTCGGGAAGAAAGGCGGTTAAAGAGCTTTTACCCAAGCTCATAAAGAGATATGAGCCTCTTTTTGTAATTGCTAACGGAGAAAATGCAGCTGGAGGTTACGGACTTACGGAAAGAATTGTTGAAGAGCTTTTAAGTTGCGGGATAGATCTCCTTACCAGCGGTAATCACATCTGGAAAAAGGAATTTTTTCCTTATCTTCAAAAGACAGATAAAGTAATAAGACCTGCTAATTATGGTCCTGGAGCCCCAGGACAGGGCTTTAGTCTTCTTTCCAAAGAGGAGCAAAAAATAATAATAATTAACTTAGAAGGAAGGATTTTTATGCGTCCATTAGAAAATCCCTTCTTAGTAGCTCAAAAATTAGTTGAAGAACTAAAGAAAGAAGCTTCTTCCATTTTAATAGATTTTCATGCTGAGGCTACTTCCGAAAAGATGGCTTTAGGTTATTTTTTAAATGGTCAAGTCTCTGCTGTTTTAGGTACCCATACTCATATTCAAACTGCAGATGAGAAGATTCTTTCCGGTGGAACAGCTTATATTACCGATGTAGGAATGTGCGGAGCTGTAGAAAGTGTTATTGGTATGAAGATTGAACAAGCTCTTGATCTCTATATCAGTATGGTTGGCCGAAAATTAGAAGTGGAAGAAAATCCTCCTTACAAAGTAGAGGGAGTTTTTTTAGAACTATCCTCAGAAGGCAAAGCTTTAAAAATTGAAAGATTTAGAGAGATTCTTTAAAAGCCTCTCTATTCTTTTTCCACCATTTTTTAAAAAGCTCTCTTTTCAAAGGAGAAAGCCTATCAATAAATAAAATTCCTTCTAAATGGTCATATTCGTGCTGAAAGGCAATAGCTGAAAGCCCAGTGAGTTCCCTTTCCAAATCCTTTCCGTTAAGATCTAAAGCTTTAATAAAAAGTTTACTGTATCTTTTAACTGTCGCATAATATCCAGGAATACTTAAACAACCTTCTTCATATTCCCTTTCTCCTTCAGCTGAAAGAATCTTCGGGTTAATATAGACCTCTAAAAGAGGTTTCCCCTCTTTTTGGGAGATATCCATAATAAAAACTCTTTTAGAAATTCCCACTTGATTGGCTGCTAAACCCAACCCCTTAGCTTCATACATAACCATAGCCATTTTTTCCACCAAATCCTTGACAGAACCATCAATCTCCTCAATCTCTTTTGCCCTCTCCCTTAAAACAGGATGCCCTAATTTGACAATCTTTAATTTTTCCATTTTTTTACCTCTTGAAAAAATCTTCTTACCTTAGAATAATCCTTACTTTTAAAAATACAATAGCTTCTAAAGGTAATTTTTGCTAAGTTATTTTTAAGGGATGGGGATTGAGCTTCGTGATGGCGTTTTCAGGAGATATTTCTAATATCAAGGTCGGAGAAATGGTGAACCTTATTTTCTAAAATAACCTTTTTTATCTTTCCTTTTAAAGTTTTCTTAAGAAAAGGGGTATTTTGGCTTTTAGATTGAATGACTTCTTCTGTGACCACCCATTCTTCTTCAGGATTAAAGATAACCACCTCAGCGGGATTTTCTCCTTTAAAGGAGGGAGGATTTATTTTTATTACTTTAGAGGGATTAGTAATTAAGCATTCTAAAAGTTTAAGAGGGGGAAGTATACCTTCTCTTACTAAATTAAAGCTTAAGGGAAGAAGAAATTGTAAGCCTATTAATCCAAAGCTTGCTAATTCAAATTCTACATCTTTTTCAAGGGGGCTGTGAGGGGCATGATCACTGGCAATAACCTCTATCAAACCTTCTTTGAGGGCGAATTTTAGGCCTTCCACATCCTCCTCTGTTCTTAAGGGAGGTTTTACCTTAGCTAAGGTATTGTATTCTTCTACTTCTTTTTCGGTAAGGGTAAAATAATGGGGGCAGGTTTCTGCCGAAAAGGAAATATCCTCATTTTTAGCCCATCTTAAAAAAGGAATATTTTCTTTAGTGGAGAGATGGGCTAAATGGAGATGGCTCTGAGTTTCCTTGGCCAAAATTAAATCCCTAATTACAGCTATAGTCTCTGCACTGGAAGGAAGACCTTTAAGTCCTAATTTAGCGGAAAGTTTTCCTTCATTTATCTGTCCTTGGAAACTGAGATAGGGATCTTCGCAATGAGAGATTAGGGGTAAATCAAAGTTTTTAGCATAAAGAAGAGCCTTTTTCATAAGGGCAGAATTGGCAACCCATTTACCATCATCAGAAAGAGCAACCACTCCAGCTTTTTTTAATCTTCCAAATTCGGTTAATTCTTTTCCTTCTTGGTTTTTAGTAATAGCCCCAATAGGATAAACCTTTACCCAAGCTTTTTCTTGGGCTGTTTTTAAAATATAAGCTGTTACTTCAGGATTATCGTTAGGAGGATTGGTGTTAGGCATACAGGCTACCCTTAAAACCCCTCCGTAAAGGGCAGCTCGAGTTCCGCTTTCTATGTCTTCCTTCCATTCTTCTCCTGGCTCTCTTAAATGGGTATGAATATCTACAAGTCCAGGAAATAGGAACCACCCTTCACAATTTATAATTTGGACTTCTTTTTCAGAGATTTCAATATTTCTATCCCAACCCTTAATCTTTCCATCTTCAATCAAAAGATCTCCTATAAAATCTAAATTTAAGGTAGGATCTAAAATTCTTCCTTTTTTAAGAAGGATTTTCATTTTTATTCTCCTGATAAGAGTCTTAATAGGACTGACATGCGCACAGCCACTCCGTTTGTTACCTGATCAAGAATTACTTGAAAAGGATAGTTTTGTAAGTGATAGGAAAGTTCAATTCCCCAATTTATGGGACCGGGATGCATAAGAAGAGCCCCCTCTTTTATCCATTCCAAATGTTTGGGAGAGAGACCAAAAATTTCTGCGTATTCCTGAAGAGAAGGGATAAAGGGTTCTCCATGCCTTTCTTTCTGGATACGAAGGGCAATTACCACATCCGCTTTATCTAAAACGGCTTTAACAGAATATTCCACTTTAAAAAGACCGGGTTTTATTTCATAAAAAGGGATTTCCTTAGGTTCAGGAAGAAGGTGAGCTGGTCCAGTTACATAGACCTTAGAGTTAAATTTTTGAAAGGCTAAAATATCCGAATGAGCTACTCGGCTATGTTTAATATCTCCTATAATAGCTACTTTTAAATCTTGAAGGGTTCCTAATTTTTCTTTCACAGTAAGAAGATCTAAAAGGGCTTGAGTAGGATGTTCGTGAATTCCATCTCCTGCATTTACTACAGGTATTTTTAAATGTTTAGCTAAAAAATGAGGTGTTCCAGATAAACTATGCCTTATTACCACTAAATCTATTCCCAAGGCCCACAAATTTTTTAAAGTATCTAAAATAGTTTCTCCCTTTTCTACACTGCTTCCTTTAGCAGAAAAACTCATTGTATCAGCAGAAAGGACTTTACAGGCTCGTTCAAAGGAAAATTTAGTCCGTGTAGAGGGTTCATAAAAAAGAAGGAGAATTACTCTTCCTCTTAAAGTGGGGACCTTAGGAATAGGTCTCTCTAAAATTTCTTTAAGATTTTCAGCGGAAAGTAAGAGACTTTCTATTTCTTCCTTAGAGAGGCTATAAATATCTAATAGGTGCCTCATCTGGCTAAATCCATAGGTTTTCTTTTATGTATTGCACAATTTCTTCCGGATCATTAAGAATTTTAAAAATTTCAAGGTCTGAGGGAGAAAGTTTACCCGTAGATATTAAAATTTTACTGAGCCAAGTAGAAAGGGGTTTCCAAAAATCTTTATCTACAAGGATAATAGGTACTGGTCTAATTTTTTTGGTTTGCACTAAGGTTAAAATCTCAAACATTTCATCCATAGTGCCATAACCACCAGGGAAAAAAATAAAAGCCACTGAATATTTGGCTAACATAACCTTGCGGACAAAAAAGTACCGAAATTCCAATTTGACATTGGCATAGAGATTGGGTTCCTGTTCCATAGGAAGTTTTATATTTAAGCCTACTGAATAACCTCCTCCTTCTAAAGCCCCTTTATTGGCAGCCTCCATTATACCAGGTCCACCTCCAGTGATAACTGAAAAACCTGCTTTTACAAGGAGCTTAGCTAACTCATAAGCTTTTTGATAATCAGGCTCCTCAGGCTTAGTTCTGGCTGAACCAAAGATGGTCACTCCAGGATAAACCTTGGGTAAAACCTCAAAACCATCTACAAACTCCGCTAAAATTCTAAATAATCTCCAAGACTCTCTGGCTTGAAGTCCCTCTAACACATATTGTTTTTCTTCCATCAATCTTTCTTTTACCCATTCAGGCATAAATTAAAGCCCCATTTCTTTAAGAAATTTTAAAGATTTAGGTTCATAATTTAGGTGATAAATAAAAAACCTTTCCATAAGCCAAAAAATTCTTCTCCTCTCCTCTTCTAAAAGGGAGTTTAATAAAGATTCAACCTCTTTAATTTTAGATATTTTACTGAGATTTCTTAAAAGGTCAATTTCCTCTTTTTTAAGAGGAAAGACTAATTCATCCTTACAATGGATACAAAGTAAACCACCTTGAGCAATAGAAAAATAAAAAATTTTTTGGGGGACCTTCTGACAATGGAGGCATCCATTCAAATAGGGAAAGAGTCCACTAAAGGATAAGTATTTGGCTTCAAAGAAAAATTTGTCTCCCCATTGAAAATTTCTTCTCTGATCTATCTCTCTAATAAAGTCAGTGAGCCAATTAAAGACTTCTTTAGAAGACAAGTTATCTCCTGAGTAATCTAAAATTTCAGCCAGATAATTAAAAAAATAAAATTTGATAAGATCCTCTCTCGGGCTTTCCGGTAAATAGAGAAGATCAGCTTTTTCTAAGATAGGAAAAGTGCCCCTATAAGGTTTTCTTAAATAGACCCTTAGAAGAGTAAGGTCTTCTAACAGATTTAAAAATCTCTTTAAAGATTTTTGAGCCCCCTTAGCAATAACCCTAAGTTTCCCTTTAGGAGTAAGAAGACTAATAGAATAATCTAATTCCTTTACCTTAGTTTTATCTAAAATTAAGCCGAGAGTAGAAAAAAACACTACCTAATTACAAATAGACCTTAATAAATTTTTTGTCTTTAAGTTCTTTAATCCATTTTTCCAGATAATCCTGAGCATTTTTTTGAAAAATTTCTTCATAAAGCTCCTTTTTTATTTCCTCGTATTGGGGAGGAGAACCCGAGCTTTTTTTAATTAATCTTATAATTTGATAGGAATTTCCCCTTTTTAAAGGCTCTGTAATCTCGTGAGGTTTTAGATTTTGAAGAATCTCCCTAATCTTTTCATCTATTTCATTTTCAAGGAAAACTTCTTGGAAATAAAAGGTATGCTCCTTGTTTTTTTGATGAATTTCTTGAAAACTTTTTCCTCTTAAGCCTTCTTCATAGAGCTCTTTTACTAAAAGATCTTCTTTTATTACCAAAATTTCTAATTCGTATTTAGGGATAGGATTAAAGTTTTTGATTTTTTCTTCATAAACCCTTTTTATCTCTGTTTCAGGAATAGCGATTTTATCCCTTACCATTATTTGAATAAACTTAATTTTTACTAGCCGATCCCTTATTTTTTCCTTTAATTCTTCAGAGGAATCTTTTAAATTCTCTTCTTTCTTGAGTTCTACCTTTAAGAAATTTTCTATTTCTTCATCACTTACTTGGATTCCATATTTTTTAGCTTCAAGGCCAATCAAAGTATCCTCAATCCATTGTTCCAAGAGTTCTTTTCTAATTTTATTTTTTATTTCTTCTGCCGTCTCCTTAGGAGTTTCAGGTAAGATAATCTTATTATAAAAGGGTTCGGCCATTTGATCTAATTCATAAAGAGTAAGAAATTCTTCTCCTACTACAGCTACAATTTTATTAATCACCTTAGAAGAATTCAGATTTTGACCTAATAAAGGTAAAGAAGAGATTAAGAGAAAGCCTAAACTAAAAGTTAAGATTTTTAGATTTCTATCCATTTATTCTTCTAAACTAAGAGTAACAAAAAATTTGCCTCTGGGTGTGCGTATCCCTAAAAGTAATCTCCTTTTCTTTTCTGAATCTTTAAGAGCTGAGTAAAAATCTAAAGAATTAGTAACTTTTTTACTATTAGCCTCTTCAATTATCATTCCAGGGGAAAGATTAGCCAAATCCGCTGGAGAACCTGGATAAACTTCCGTAATAACTACTCCTTTAATATCCTTAGGAAGGCGTAATTTTTTGGCAAGCTCAGGAGTAATATCAGAGATAGAAAAGCCAAATTCCTCTAAAAGTTCCTGTAATTTTTCTTTTTCCGCTCGAGAAGTGAGATAGCCCTCCTTAGGTGGCTCTATTACTACCCAAATTTTTAATTTATTTGGGCCCCTAAAAACTTCTAATTCTACTCTTGTGCCAGGTTTAAGTAATAAAATTTGACTTCTAAGCTCACTATCACTTTTTACAGGTTTTCCATTTATACTTTTAATAACATCCCTCTCTTTAATCCCGGCCTTGTCAGCTGGAGAGTTAGGAACCACCTCTACTACTAAAACACCTTCCTTTACAGGAACCCCCATTTCCTCAGCTAAGAGGGGTGTCAAATCTTGAATTCTTATTCCTAACCAACCTCTTTCTACCTTTCCTTTAGTTTTTATTTGCTCAACTACAGCTTTGACAATATTGATAGGAATAGCAAATCCTATGCCCATATAGCCACCAGAACGGGAAAAGATAGCTGTATTCATTCCGATGACTTCCCCTTTTAAATTAAGAAGAGGTCCGCCTGAATTACCAGGATTAATGGCAGCATCGGTCTGAATAAAATCTTCTACATCGGTAATACCTATACCACTCCTACCTTTAGCACTAATTACCCCAACTGTTACAGTATGAGTAAGTCCAAAGGGGTTTCCAATGGCAATAACCCATTCTCCTACCCGAATTAAATCAGAATCCCCGAGAGGAAGGGTAGGGAGATTGTGACTTTCAATTTTTATAAGAGCTACATCGGAGAAAGGATCCATACCAATAACCTTTCCTCTGAATTCCCGTCCATCTAAAAGTTTAACCTTAATCTTTTGAGCTCCCTCAATAACATGATTATTAGTAACAATATAGCCATCAGCACTTAGAATAAACCCTGATCCAGCCCCCCTCTCTCTATACTTAGGAGGAGAATAAAAACGTTTCATAAAATCTTCTTCAAAAAAATCAAAGGGGAAAAAAGTAAGAGGATGGGAGACCACCTTTTCTGTTTCAATATAAACTACCGATTTGGAGGCCCTTTCAGCAACTAAAGAAAAGGCTTGAGAAAATTTTTGGGCTAATTGAATATTTTCATCGTTAAGAATACGCCCGTCCTCGGCAATCAATCGGGTAGGTTTTAACCAATCAGTAGATTGGAGAAAATCTCTAACTAATAGGCCCAAGATAAAGAAAAAAAGAAGAATAAGAAAATTTTTATAAGAAGATCCTTTCCTCATCCCCTGGCACCTTTTTTTCAAGATATAGTTTCCGAATAATAAAATCTAAAATTATCTTTAAATTTACTACATCTTCTTTATTGTAAAGGATCAATTTTCTTAAAGCTGAGCGATCTCTTTGTTTTTCCCATTTTTGCCAAAGCTTTACTGCATCATACCCGTTCATTCCCTCGGTTCTTCTCTTCAAATTAAGGGCTTTTTCTATCTGCTTAAGCCCTCCCTTAAGTCCAAGGATTTTAGTAAAATAAAAAAGATCTATATGAACCTTAGGATTAGTAAGAAAGGGAAAATATCTTTTTATAAAGGGAATATCAAAATTAGCTCCGCCAAAGGTTATCCAGATAGGAGTATTTTCTAAAAAGGCTAAAGATTTCTCTAAGTTTAGATCCTTAATAAAGGCATAGTATTTTTCGTTTTTATAAATTCCTATAAGAGTTATGGTATAGTGATCTTTATTCAGACCCTCAGTTTCTATATCTAAAAAAAGGGAAGCTTCCGAATTTTTTAAATAAAAATCTAAGAGACTCCTATTACTTGATTCCATCAATTTTAGTTTCTCCTAAGAATATTTTAACCGGATATTTTTGAGAAAGAGTTTTTAAAAGATTCTTTACATACTCTTCTTCTTTATTCCTCTTCAGATCCTCAGAGACCCTATTTTTGATCTTATCTAAGGGAGGAATTTCTGCAGGATAACTTTTTTCCACTTTTACAATATGATAGCCATAAGGGGAATGGATGGGTTCACTAATTTCTCCCGGTTTCAATTGGAAAACTCTTTTTTCAAACTCGGGAATGGTATCTCCTTTTCTTAAAATTCCTAAATCTCCTCCTTTTTCCCTGGAAGCGGTATCATCGGAGTGAATCTTAGCCAATTCTTCAAATTTAGCCCCTTTAAGGAGCTGAGCTCTAATTTGTTTAACCCTATTTAAAGCCTTTTGCTTTTCTTCAGCCTTTGCCTCCTTGGGGACATAAATTAAGATATGCTTTAACTTTACTCCTTCTGGAATTTTATAACTATCTTTATTTTCTTTGTAAAATTTTTCTATTTCCTCTTCTGAAATCTTAATTTCAGCAAGACTTTTTTGGAGAAAAATTTCGGCTAAAATCATCTTTTCACTTTCCAAAAATTTTTTTTGGATGATGGGGTCTTCATCCAATTTAGCTTCTTTAGCTGCTAAAGCTAAAAGGGATAAATTGACCCATCTTTCAATAAGAGCTTTTAAAACTTGGTTTTTTAATTCTGGCTTTTCTTTAAGAAGCTCTTTGATTTGGGAATCCCTATCCATAAGTTCTTGTAAGTCTTCTTTATAGAGTTTATATGGACCAACTTCAGCAACCATTTCTTTAGCTAAGGTGGGGTTAGTTCCCCAAAAGAACAGAAAAGTCAAAAGAATCCAAAGTAATTTTTTCATAACTCCTCCTAAGATTTTATTTTGCTTTTTGGGGGAAAAAAGCCAGGACCAGCTGTGATCGCTGGATAAACCAAAGAATCCTTTCCAAGAAGGGTTCCTGGCTGTAAAACAGCATTACAGCCTGTTTGAACCCTATCTCCCAAAAGAGCCCCCATTTTTTTAAGTCCTGTGTTAATTTTTTCTCCCTTTATCTCAAGAATAATTTCTTTTTTTATAAATTTCAAGTTAGCTAATTTAGTTCCAGCCCCGAGATTAACCTCTCTCCCCAAAAGGCTATCTCCTACATAGGCAAAATGAGCAGCCTTAGCACCTTGAAGTAAGAGGCTATTTTTAAGCTCTGTTGTATGTCCTATAACAGCCCCTTTCCCGGTATAAACACTTCCCCTTATATACGCGGCTTGACGAATTTGGGTATTTTCAGAAAAATAAGCTGGCTCCTCTAAAAAACTAAAAGGTTCTACTACTACTCCTTCACCAAAATAAAATTTTCTTCCTTTAAGATAGACTCCAGACATTAAAAGAGCCCCTCTTACCTCTTTTCCCCGGAAATAAAAGGTCCTTTCTTCCTTAGAAAGCTCCTTAAAAGGAATAACCTCTCCTTCTATGGTAAGAAAGAGGTCTTGGGTAGTGGGAATATTTTTAATTAAAAGTTTAGGAACCTCAGGAAGGGTATCTAAAAGATAGGTTTTTAAATTTTTTAAAATCTCCCAGGGGCTATAATTAAAGAAAAGCTCTTTAAGAGATTCTTCACCTATGGTTTCAAAAAAGTCCTTTTCAATTTCCTTCCAAACCATAAAATCAATTATAACTCTTTAAAGGGGTCTTGTCAAAATTTATTTTTGGATTAGATTTTAAAAATAATTGGATGCCCCTGTAGCTCAACGGGATAGAGCAGCGGATTTCTAATCCGCAGGTTGGGGGTTCGAGTCCCTCCGGGGGCGTTTTTAATTTTGGAAATTTCTAATTGAAAGGGAGAGAAAGATGAAAAAGGGAATCCATCCGAAATATTACGAAGAGGCTGTAATTAGATGTGCCTGTGGGAATGAGATTAGGGTAGGCTCTACCAAAAAGGAGATTAGGGTTGAGGTTTGCTCTAATTGTCATCCCTTTTATACAGGAGAATCCCGCTTTGTAGATGTAGAAGGTAAAATTGAAAAATTTAGAAAAAAATATGCTCAATTTTATCAAAAGAACTTAGAAACTTCTTAAAATTTAAATTTTTATGAGCTTAGCTAAATTCTATATTTCTAAATTAGAGTCTTTAGAGGTTCGCTACGAGGAGTTAGCCTCCAAGCTTACTGATCCAGAAATTATGTCTAATCCCGAAGTTTATGCCAAATTAGCTAAAGAAATTTCTTCCTTAGAAGAGATTGTTAAGGTTTTTAAAGAATATAAAAGGGCTTTAAAAGAAATAGAGGAAAATAAGCTTCTTTTAGAAGTGGAAAAAGATGAAGAACTCAAAAGCTTAGCTAAGGAAGAAATTAAAAATTTAGAAAGTAAAATAGAAAATTTAGAAAAAGAGCTTCCCTTGATGCTTCTTCCCAAGGATCCTAATGATGAAAAGGGTGTTATTTTAGAAATTAGGGCTGGAGCTGGAGGAGAGGAAGCATCTCTTTTTGCCGGAGAACTTTTAAGAATGTATCAGAGATATGCAGAAAAAAAGGGGTGGAAGTTTGAAATTTTAGATATCAATGAGACTGGTCTAGGGGGATTTAAAGAGGTTGTCGCCAGGATTGATGGTAAGGGGGCTTACAGTAGGTTAAAATTTGAAAGCGGTGTCCACAGGGTTCAAAGGGTGCCTATTACCGAATCTTCTGGAAGAATTCATACCTCTACAGTTACAGTTGCCGTTTTACCTGAGGTAGATGAGGTGGATATAGAGATTAAACCAGAGGAACTCAAAATTGAGACAATGAGAGCTAGTGGTCACGGCGGTCAACATGTTAATAAGACTGAATCTGCAGTTAGGATTACTCACATTCCTACAGGTATTGTGGTTTCCTGTCAAAATGAAAGAAGTCAACATCAAAATAAAACTACAGCCCTTAAAATTTTAAGAGCTAAACTCTTTGAATTAACTCAAAGGCAGCAGATGGAAAAGATTCAACAAGAAAGAAAGTCCCAAATAGGAACTGGAGAAAGGAGTGAGAAAATCCGTACCTATAATTATCCTCAAAACCGCGTAACCGACCATAGGATAGGGATAACTAATTATAATTTACCTGAGGTATTAGACGGCGAATTAGATGAATTTATTGATGCTCTGATTACCCATTATAGAACAGAGAAGCTCAAAAATCAGGAGCTTCAATTAGGCTTAGCTGCTTGATTTTATGATAGAACACTATCAATTCGGTTTCCTTATTTATAAAGGAAAATCCTATAATAAAGATCTAATTATTCTTAAAGACTTAAAGGAAGAAAAGGTTCTTCCTAATTGGTGGAGAAAAGAAGGCCACTATTTATGTGTTGAAGACTTAGCTGAGGTTTTTAGTTTTAAGCCTATTTATTTAATAGTAGGAACTGGAGCAAGTGGAGTAATGAAGATAGACCCCCAAGTCAAAATAAAATGTCAAAACCTTGGGATAATTTTAGAGTCTCATCCTACAGAAAAAGCTGTTAAACGTTTTAATGAATTAGCCAAAACTAATCTAAAAATAGCCGGAGCCTTTCACTTAACCTGTTAAAGTTCTTATTTTCCCATTTTTTGAGTTAAAAAGGGGCCATACTTTTTATCTGTTCCCATAATATGTTTAACTAACCACTCCTTTAAAAAACTCATAACTTCCATAGTAAGAGTAATCTCTCCCTTAGCTTTTTTATCCATAAATTCTTTTATTTTAACCTTAAAGTCCTCATGTTCCCTCTTATGATTAGCCAACTCGGGAAAACCATATTTGCTCATTAAGGTTTCTTCAGTTGTAAAATGATAGCTGGCATAGCGAGCTAATTCGTCTAAGGTTTTATCAATAACCTCTTTTCCTTTACCCTGTTTCATAGCATCATAGAGATCGTTAACTAAAGAGATCAGTTTTTTGTGCTGTTCATCGGCTTCCTTTACTCCAGTAATAAGTCTATCTGACCATTCCATAAAAGCCATAACCTCCCCTCCTTAATTTAATTTTTTTCTAATTCTTGCATAGGTTTAAAAGCTTTTTTAGAGGCTCCGCATACAGGGCATCTCCAGTCTTCTGGTAATTCTTCAAAAGGAATTCCTGGAGGAATTTTACCCTTCCTATCCCCTTTGGCTGGATTGTAAATATATCCACAATTAGTAATAGAACAAATCCACATATCTTTAATATAATTACTCATAAAAGAGTTCTTTTTTAGAACGATTTTAAATTAAATTTATAATAATTAGTTTGATTTTGTCAAGAGGGTATATATAA
>FWWL01007483.1_pt1 | contig 14842 bp, 16 predicted proteins | sample 2228331 | NCBI WGS metagenome assembly FWWL01 (sample SAMEA103939775, study PRJEB20133) | metagenome
CCATTCTTTACTACAGTATTGCCTTTATCAACCTTGGTTGTTGTATCACTAACTATAGTAAAGCATGGAGAGTCTCCCTCTATCTTAGGTATTGGATTAGGATCTTTAGGTTCCATAGGTATTGGTTCCGCTGGATTCTTTATCTGTGCATATACCATCTCATTAGCGTTATTCATTGCAATACTTACCGCTAAGATACTGGCTATAAATAGGCTAATAACTACAATTTTTTTCCTCTTTGAGTGTTTTATATACTGCATTATCATATTTATGATAATAACGATTATTTAAATGTATACTTCAACATTTAAGACTTAAATAAGAGATCGAGATAAAAATAGAGTAATTTGCCAAAGGTAAGGGCTCACCTATTGATAAGCGGGAAGGTACAAGGGGTATACTTTAGACAGAATATGAAGCAGGTTAGCAAGAGGCATGGTGTTACTGGATGGGTTATGAACCTCAAGAATGGTAAGGTTGAGGCTGTATTAGAAGGGGAGGAGAGTGATGTTAATGAAGTCATTGAGTGGTGTCATGTTGGCCCTGCTGGTGCTAAAGTAGATAATGTACAAGTAGAATTTGAAGAGTATAAAGGTGAGTTCGATTCATTTGTTATAAGATATTAGCATTCATAAGGCATAATAATGATATGTTATCTCTTAACTATGATGAGATGCTCGAGATGTAATAATGAATTTGAGGATACAGATGCTAGAGCAAAAGAGTACAATGCTTGCAATGCTTGCTGGAATGAATGGATGAGGTATAGTATAATGGTAATAAACGATCTAAGGCTAGATATGTCCATTAGAGAGCATAGAAATCTCCTAAAAAGGTATGAGAGAGCATTCTTTGGATTGGAGAAGCCAGAGAATATGAGGGATCTTAGCAAGGAAGAGGAGAGGGTACCAGATTAATAAAGTTGTAGTATAGATTTGGCATCGTTTGGTATGTGGAGCAATAGCTCTCCCTTACTATCTATTTTCTCCAAAGCACTCTTTATAGAATCTAAAATATCCTTCTTTGTATCATCATCAAATTGGTTAAATATGCTTATCAAACCTTGTATATCAAGTCTAGGAATCGTATCTGGCTTACTTGCTAACAATGAAGCATAGAGAGCAAAGATCTCTTCCCTCTTGCTCTTATCAAAATCCTTGAGTACTTCGATCCATGTTTTGATTAGCCTTCCAAGTGTAGAAGGCTCAACCTCTGGTATCGCTTCTAAGACGTTATTTATGATCTCTCTCTTATCTTCATTGCTCATGCCAAAGAATTCATCCAGTCTATGCTTTAGCATGGGCTTTCTTAGAAACTCTGGTAGACCAGCAAGTATCTTGATTATATTCTCAGCATAACTCATAGCATTATTTGATAATCTCTATTATTTATTCTTAGCATCAATTAAATTAGAGCAGATTTAAGAAAGCATATGCCATCAAATGTAGTAGTAGGAGGATTCTTTGGTGATGAGGGTAAAGGCAAGATCGTAGCATATCTAGCATTAAAGGATAAGCCAGAGATCGCTGTAAGGGGAGGGGTTGGACCAAATGCTGGTCATACATTTACAATTGGCGATAATGTTAATAAGGTTAGAATGGTTCCTAGTGCCCTAGCAAACAAGGATACCATCTTGATGATTGGAGCAGGAGTACTTATAAACCCTCAAGTACTGCTTGATGAGATAGAGAGGTTTAATCTACATGATAGAATCTTCATAGATAGAAGGTGTGGCATAATAACTAATGAGCATATTGAGCGAGATTCTGCTAAGGATCTTAAAGGTAGGATAGGCACTACTGGCTCTGGCTCTGGACCAGCAAATGCTGATAGAGCGCTAAGGAGATTACCACTTGCTCAGGATATTAAAGAACTGGCAATATATCTAGCAGATGTAAGTGAAAAGATTAATGATTTGTTAGATAGAAATGGAAACCTTCTAGTTGAAGGCACCCAAGGAACATTCCTCTCATTGTATCATGGCACATATCCATATGTGACATCCAAGGATGTTACAGCATCTGCAGTATGCTCAGATATTGGCTTAGGACCAAAGAGAGTAGATGATGTGACTATAGTCTTTAAAGCATATGTAACTAGGGTAGGAGAAGGTGAGTTAGAGGGTGAGTTGAGTAGAGAAGAGGTAGAGAGGAGAGGATGGTTAGAGATAGCTACCGTGACTGGAAGGACTAGAAGAGCTGCTCCATTCAACCTATCCTTAGCAAAGAAGGCAGTAATGCTCAACAGTGCTACACAGATAGCATTAACCAAACTTGATATTGTATATCCAGAATGCTCAAAGGTTAGAGAGTATGATAAGCTCTCTGATAGAGCCAAGACATTCATAGAAGAGATTGAGAAGGAATTAAGGGTTAGGGTTACGCTCATAGGTACTGGAGAAGATGTATACGATATAATAGATAGAAGGAAAGAGTTATAGATTAATTTTAGCCTATACTACTTATGAAGTATTACAAGATTAACCTGCCTAGTAAGTTCAAATTAAATGATGAAGAGATAATAACTCTAGACCCAGAAGATATTGCTAATGTAACATTCCTGCTCCATGTACCAGATGTAAGGAGGATCTATAACCATCTAATCTCTAAAGGCTTTGAATCATTAGAATTCAATGAGGAATGGTATCTATTAAGCAAACCTATAAAGTTATGGATTATGAAGGTGAGGATGTATAAAGATGGTTTTATTGAAGGCTTCATAGGTAGAGAGGATAAGATGATAAATGTAATCTATGATCTCTATGATAATTATAGAGATGCTTATGAGGGTTTGCATATATACTATAAACCAAGGTTTGGCAAGGGTGGATGGATTATAGATATAATCGAGTATTTTAGGATCGAACTTCCTAAGCCAGATATCACTCCTTGGGAGCCTAAGATATTCAGACTCTCGTCACCTTTTAGCTTTCTAAAATTTAAGAGATAGTATGAAGAAGGTAATAATATTAGGAGCAGCTGGGAGAGATTTTCATAACTTTAATGTATACTTTAGGGATAATGAGCAGTATAGAGTAGTAGCATTCACAGCAACTCAGATACCATTTATAACAGATAGGGTATATCCTAAAGAGCTTGCTGGTAAGTTATATCCTAATGGCATTCCAATATATGATGAAGGTATGCTGGAAGCACTTATCAAAGAGTATGATGTTGATGAGATAGTATTTGCTTATAGCGATATAAGTTATGAGCATGTTATGCATCTAGCAAGTAGATCAGTTGCAAGTGGGGCATCGTTTAGGCTACTGGGCTTGAAGGATACCCAACTAACTTCTAATAAGCCAGTTATTGCAGTAACTGCAAATAGGACTGGTGCTGGCAAGAGTAGTTTAGCAAGGGTAATAGCAAGGGTAATTAGAGAGTCTAGACTTAGATTAGCAGTGATTAGGCATCCAATGCCATATCTTACCTTTGAGCCTATCCAGCATTTTAATGATGTATCAGATCTAGATAGATACCAATTGAGTATTGAGGAAGAGGAAGAGTATATACTACATCTTAAAGATGGTAACTCTCTATATGCTGGAGTAGATTATGCTTTAATACTAAAAGAGGCAGAAAAGTATAGCGATATAATACTCTGGGATGGAGGTAATAACGACTTTCCATTCATAAAGCCAGATCTAAATATCATGGTAGTAGATCCTTTAAGAGCAGATGATATAGTAAGGTATTATCCTAGTGAAGTAAATCTAAGACTTGCAGATGTAATAGTAATTAATAAGGTCAATCTAGTAGATGAAGAGTCTACTGCTAGATGCATAAAGATGTGTAGAGATATCAATGATAAAGCAGGGATATTTAGAGTAGGTTTGTTTGCTAGAGTAGATTCTGATATGATAAAAGGTAAGAGGGTAGCAATAGTAGCAGACTCTCCTTCTATAACTCATGGAGAGTTAAAGTATAACATAGCATTGGATCTTGCAAGAGAGTTAGATTGTAAGATAGTAGATGCTAGAGAGTATGCAAAGGGTTCGATTAGAGCTATGTGTGAAAGGTATGATACAAAAGGCATGTTGCCAGCTGCTGGGTATAGTAAGCAACAATTGATCGATCTTGAGCAGAGTATCAATGCTATAGATTGTGATGCTATAATATTAGCAACACCTGCAGATCTTTCAAGAAGGTTAAGGATAGATAAGCCTATAGCAAAGATGGAATTGTACATTAACTCTTATGATTATGAGATGCTAATAACTTACCTTAGAGATAGACTCAAAAAGTTATATACTCTCTAAAAGAAAGATATTAGAAGCGGTCGTCGTCTAGTTTGGTCTAGGACATCAGCCTGCCACGCTGGTAACCCGGGTTCAAATCCCGGCGACCGCATACTTACATAAAATTATATACCTAAATTACAAGTATAAACTGTATTGTCTAGAAAGGATCGTGTTGCTGAGGATATAAAAGAGATGAGTCGTTTTGGTGAGTATATAGTAGATCATAGTTTTGAGTGGGATCTACAAGATTTTAAGGCTAGTATCTCAAAGGTAGGAAGTAATGAATATATTTATAAGCGAATACAAGATGGTAATATCACAGTTGAGAAGATCATTGTATCAGATCAATCACTTAAATTGGGTATAATACCACTTGCACCAGTCTATACACCAGAGCCTCTTGCTACCCATCTAATGCTCAAACTTATGGCACCTATTATCATAGAGCCTAAGAGTCGAGCAAGTATATATCTAACAATGCCGATAGAGATAGGGTTTGTCATTCTAGATGTTAAGCCTCATATAATTGATACATTCTCTCTTACAAGACAATTATATGCAATCTATGGTACTCCTGATAATGGAGTGCTCTGCAGATATCATCTCTCAAAACCATACATAGAGATGCCAGATGTAAATCCGCTAGAAGAGGCTATAGTTAGGGTTCACATAGCAAACTATACAGATTCGATATCAAATATTAATAGAATGGTATTCCCTGCTAAAGGTGTAGATCTCTACTATAGCGATAAGGTCTACTTCCCAGATGTAGAGATGATAATAAATACAAAGCTAGTCAATACTATTGCAAACATAAAGCTTGTTGGTGGCTATGAACTTACAGGTAAGGTTACATCACTAATGCAAGAGCATGAGGATGAATTCATAATGGATAAAGGGTTATAGAATGCTAGAGCCATTCTTATCATTAAAGATCAACATACTAGGAACAGAGCTAGATCTACTAGCCATCTTAATCTCGATTGCAATATTTGCTTTAGGGATACTAATTGCAAGGATAGTTAGGAAGACAGTACTTCATTATATAGGCCTACATCTAAACCTAGAGGCTAGACATGCATTGAATAGACTTGTCTATTATGGTATAATAGGCATTGCTACTCTAATTGCCATAAACAATCTAGGTATTGATCTAACTGGATTACTACTTGCTGGTGGCATATTTGGTATAATAATAGGTTTTGCAACACAATCATTGATAGCAAACCTGATCTCTGGCTTATTCCTGCAACTAGACAAACCCATGCAGATAGGCGATGTAGTACAATTGCCAGATATGAATGTAACAGGTGTAGTTACTGAGATTACTCCATTCTCTACTAGGATAAGACTTACAGATGGTACCCTTGCTAGAATACCAAATGATAAGGTATTCACTGCCCAGATAAGGAATCTTACAAAGAACATCGCAAGGCGTCTTGAGATAAAGATAGGTATAGCATATAAAGAGGATGCTGCTAGAGCAATAGAGATAATCAAAAACAATCTGCAAAATATGCCATTAGTATTAGTAGAACCAGCACCAAATATATTTGTGGATTCACTTGGTGACTCGAGTGTTAATATAAACATATGGGTATGGGTTCCATGGCAGAAGTTGTTCGATGTAAGGATGCAACTAACAGAACAGATAAAGAGGGAACTTGATAAGGCTGGAATAGAGATACCATTCCCACAGAGAGTAATCTGGTTTGGTGAGCATAAATAATTAGAAATCTATTCCCCTTATAGCCTTTATACCCTGATCTCCCTCATCTCTGTAACTAGATCTGCTAACTCTATTATCTCTTGAGGAGCATGATTACCTGTAAGCACTAGATTAGTATCATTCCTAGAATTGATAATATCTATAACATCATCTACATTTATTAAACCTAGTTTTATAGCATAGTTGATCTCATCTAGTATTACAATATAATACTTGTTAGATGATATCTTCTCTCTGCTTATCTCTAATGCTCTCCTTGCAGCACGTTTATGCTCATCTATGTGCTTCTTATCATCGATTATACCAACGAACCCTTCACCAGCAATGATGAGTTCAAACTCTGGCTTTAGCCTCTCATAACTCTTCATCTCTCCATATCTCCATGAGCCCTTGATGAACTGGATCATACAAACCTTATAATTGTAAGCAACTGCTCTCAAAGCCATGCCTAGTGCTGCTGTAGTCTTGCCTTTACCATTGCCAGTATATACTATAACCAATCCATGCATCTAAAGGTATAGATATTATTATGGATTTAAATGATGGTATATGAAGATACCTAGAGTTGTAATTGCTGGGGCTACTAGTGGAGTAGGAAAGACTAGTATAGCAATAGGTTTGATGCATGGATTGAGAAAGCAAGGATATAAAGTCCAAGGGTTTAAAGTAGGTCCAGATTACATAGATCCAAGTTACCATACAGCAATAACGGATAGAGAGTCTAGAAACCTTGATGCATGGCTCATGGGCAATAAAGTAGTTGAGAGCTTTGTAAATGCTAGTATAGATGCAGATGTAAGCGTAGTAGAAGGTGTCATGGGCTTATTCGATGGTATATCTGGAATGAATGATATGGCTAGCACTGCTCACATAGCAAGATTACTAAAGGCCCCTATCATATTGGTGCTAGATGCATCAAAGACATCAAGATCTATAGCAGCAATAGCATATGGTTTTATAAAATTTGATCCAAGACTAGATATTGCTGGAGTTATACTCAATAATATAGCAAGTGATAAGCATGAGAGATACTGCTTAGATGCATTAAAGAGTTTAGAGATACCAGTGCTAGGAGTGGTAAGAAGAAATAATGCGATTAGGCTAGAGGAGAGGCATCTAGGTTTGATACCAGTGCTAGAGGATGAGCATATCTCAAGAAAGGTTAAAGAGGTAGCAGAGTATGTTGCTAGCCAATTAGATATAAAGAAGGTTCTAGAGATTGCATATGATGCTCAAGAACTTAATGCTAGAGTAAAGAAGAGATATGCCAGAAAGATTAGAGCAAGGATAGGTTTAGCATTGGATAACTCATTCAACTTTTACTATGCAGATAATCTAGAGAGATTGAAGGAGAATGGAGTAGAGATAATACCATTCAGCCCAATCAATGATCATAATCTACCAGATGTTGATGGCTTATACATTGGAGGGGGTTTTCCAGAGGTACTATGCAAGGAGTTAGCAGAGAATAGATCTATGCTTGCACAGATAAAGAGAGCAGCGGATGATGGTATGCCTATATATGCTGAGTGTGGAGGGTTGATGTATCTATGTAAAAGAATTTTGATTATAGAGAGTATGATATGGTAGGCTTATTTGATCTAGAAGCGGTGATGAGTAAGCGATTGACATTAAACTACACATATGCAAATACAATATATGACTCCTTAATTATAGAGAAGGATAAGAATATCAAAGGCCATGAATTTCATCATTCTCTAATGATTAACATCCCTAGTGATGCTAGGTTTGCTTATACATTAAAGAGAGGAGTAGGCATTGATGGTAAGAGGGATGGTATTATAATTAATAACACATTAGCATCATATACTCATATCTACTTTAATGATAAGATGGCTAGGAGATTTGTAGATAAATGCATGGAGTATAGTAATAATTATAAAGGTAGATGCTAAAGTTATTGTATGCAAGTTATGGATATAGAGAGTATTGCTAAGGAGATGGAAGAGAAGAGTGCTGAGGAAGTGCTGAGATGGGCTCTAGGAAGGTTTAGATCAATAGCACTAGCATCGAGTTTTGGAGCAGAGGATGTTGTAATAATAGATATGCTTATGAAGATAGATAAGAATGCTAGAGTATTTACATTGGATACTGGAAGGTTAAATCAGGAGACGTATGATGTCATGGATGCAATTAGAGAAAGGTATGGCATAAGCATCGAGGTCTACTTTCCAGATAAAGAGGATGTAGAGAAGATGGTTAGAGAGCATGGCATGAACCTATTCTACAAAAGTGTAGAGTATAGAAAGTTATGCTGTGAAGTAAGAAAGGTCAAGCCATTGAATCGAGCATTGAGCAATCTAGATGCTTGGATAACTGGATTGAGAAGGGAGCAGACAGATACAAGGAGTAATATAATGAAGGTAGAGATAGATCATGCACATAATGGTATAGTAAAGATAAACCCTCTAGCAGACTGGACATGGAGTATGGTATGGGATTATATAAAGAAGAATAACGTTCCCTACAATAAGTTACATGATAAAGGCTATCCAAGCATAGGCTGTGAACCTTGTACTAGAGCAATTAGAGAAGGAGAGCCATTTAGAGCAGGTAGATGGTGGTGGGAGGATAGATCGCATAAAGAGTGTGGTTTACACTTCAACCCCTTGAAGCAATGATAAGTTTACTATAGATACACTTTTATAATCTATCAATACTAAAATGATAACTTTTTATAACATATACTTGAACTCGATTATCTAGATGAGTGAAGGTATTCCTAGAGCACATGGAGGTAGATTGGTTAATAGGGTAATTGAAGGTAAGAGTCTAGATAAGAGAGAGTTCTTATCCATAGATATAGATAAGGATCTAGCAAATGAGGTAGAGAATATAGCAGATGGTATCTTTAGCCCCCTAGAAGGGTTCATGAACGAAGATGACTTTAGATGCGTATTAAGAGAGGGAAGGTTAGCAAATGGACTAGCATGGACCATACCAATAGTTTTAGATCTTACTCCTGAAGATGCAAAGAGAGCAAAGGATGCAAAGGATGTAGCATTAAGTTATGATGATAATATAATAGCCATAATGCATGTTGAGGAAGCGTATAGATATGATAAGAAGGAGATGGCTCAAGCAGTATACCAGACTACAGATCCTAAGCATCCAGGTGTAGCAAAGACCATGGCTATGAAAGATATGCTGATCTCTGGCACCATAGATCTTATAAGTAGAGTAGATGAGCCATTAAAGGCTTACAGATTGACACCAAGAGAGACTAGAGCAGAGTTTGAGCGAAGGAATTGGAAGAGCGTTGTAGGCTTCCAAACTAGGAATATACCACACTTGGCACATGAGATGCTACAAAAGACAGCATTAAATCTCTTTGATGGATTGTTTATAAATCCATTGATAGGTAAGAAGAAGAGCGGAGATTTTAAAGATGAGGTTATAATCAAAGCATATGAAGTATTGCTCAATAATTACTATCCAAAAGATAGCGTTGTATTTGCAACTCTACATCTAGAGATGAGGTATGCTGGGCCAAAGGAAGCAATCATGCATGCAATAATGCGTAAGAACTTTGGTTGTACACATTTCATAGTAGGAAGGGATCATGCTGGAGTAGGCAATTATTATCATCCATTTGCGGCTCAAGAGATATTTAAAGAGTATCCAGATCTAGAGATAAAGCCAGTATTCTTTACAGCATTCTTCTATTGCAAGATATGCATGGGTACGGTTAGTGATAAAACATGTCCTCATAGTAAGGATGCTAGGATAGAGCTAAGTGGCACAAAACTAAGGAGTATGATAACAAATAGAGATAGGCCTTCAGAGTTATTAATGAGACCAGAGGTAACAGACCTAATTCTAAGTTATGAAGACCCATTCGTTCCTTAAAAAATTATAAAGTTTAATGATTTATTTATAGAATAAGGAGTCAATTGTTTATAACTCATATTGGATAAGCTGCTCCTAACTATCTATAATTTTATAAAATGAGAATAATTAAATATAGCCATATATGCATCATTGCTAATGAATTTTAAAATAGATATGCTGTTTGGTGCTCTCGCACTGTTTGTAGGAACGGTTACTATACTACCTGCTTTCGCACAAGAGGAAGCAAGTACTGGAGCAAGTGGAAAGGAGTTAGGTGCTGGTTTGGCATTTGGTTTGGCAGGATTAGGTGCTGGAATAGGTTTAGGTTATGTAGGTGCAGCTGGTTTAGCAGCGTTGAGTGAGAATCCAGCAATGCAATCAAGAGTATTCATATTCCTAGGTATGGTAGAGTCTATAGCGATCTATGGTATAGTAGTGACGCTGATCATACTAGGCTAGTAATGAAATGGCAAATTTTTTTATTATTTAGTATATCTTCTAACAAGGATCTCATAGAATTTATTTTCATATACCTTCTCGTAATGCTTGTTTAGTTCCATACGCCTCTCTTCTGCCCAGTATTTGGTAGTCTTTATACCATCAGAATCAGGATCCTTACTTATTACAATCCATTTATTGTACAACCAAGGTTCATAGTAAGATCTCTTCCAGATGCTACTTTCTATCATCTCATCAAACTCTTTAAGTGCTATTCCACTTGTTACCATTATCCTATGTTCTTGTGGAGAGCCTGTAAGCATCATTATGTTACAGCAATCATAAAGTGAGTTCAATACCTCTCCTACTTCTACAGCATAAGGAGTTGTATGATAGAAGAAGCCACCAGCAGCATCTAGGTAAGTTATCACTTTGCCAGAGAAGAGTGTGTAGAGTTGGAAGCCAAAGAGCGAGGCTAGGATCAATATGTGTAATAATACTCTTCTATTCTCAATCCTAAACATTCTATATATGGTATTAAGGAATATGGATGTTAGTAGTATGACTAATGGTGCTAGCAATATCAAGAATCTAGAGTTAAACCATAGCGTCATCTCCCCTATACCTAGCAAGAGCATAATTAGTGTAAAGAGAGGAGGAAGTCCAAGAAATATATAGATTATACTCTGAGATTTCATGCTAATATTTACTAAAGCTTTATATCTATGTATAAAATAGCCAATAAAGGCTGTGCCCAATAGTATAGGTCCATACATAAAGAGAGCTGTTATTCCATATACTGAGAATACATTGATAGGTTGAAGAAAGAGAGTATCTCTTATAGATCTATTAGATGCTTGATAAGATGCAGAGTAATACTCTGCATTTGCAAATTCTAGAGGATCTCCATATATGCTTAGATTGTAGATTAACCAAACTAATATTCCTGAGATTGAGATGAGTGAAGAGAGAATTATACAAGCCTTTGCCTGAGTTATAGCTCTATTCTTCAAAGTCATAACTATTACTATGATGATAAAGAAGAGTGGTAGTATCCATCCTTCATACCTACACAGAGTTGCTAGTGAGAGCAAAATGGAAGAATAGATAAGATATCTATAAAACCTATATTCTAACCATTTATGAAGGTAATATGCTGAAGATAGAAAGAAGAGCATGAAAGGTGCTTCAGTCATCGCTGTTATGCATAGGTAAACTATGTTTGGATTTGTAGAATATAGCATTGCTACTATAAGTGGAAAAGGCATGCCATGATTTCTAGCCATCTTGTAAAGTAACGTTGAAGTAATTCCAAAGCTTGGAAGGCTTACAGTAAGACCAGCAAATCCACTTGTAAAAAGCGGATCTATCAATGTAGATGGTAGAAGTAGGAGATGAGGTAATGGTAGCCATACAGTACCTAACTGCTGTAATCCTGGTTCTCTCCAATCTAGAAGCTTCCTTGCTCCTACCATATGAGATACAGCATCGCCAAAATATACTAGAGAGTATTTATCTAGGTTATATAGATAGAGAGCGGTAGAGATACCAATTATGATTGTTATAATAAAAGCATATCTTTCATTACTCTCTAGATTAAAGAGCATGCTAGCATTAGATCTTTGCAAACTATAAATTTTTTGTTAGCAATTATGATGCTTATTTATTTATCAATCTATTCAATTCTATAACAGCCTTTACTGGATCATCTGCATCAACTATATTCCTACCAACTATGAGATATTCTACACCATACTTAATTGCAAGAGAAGGATCTCCACCTTGTGTTATGACTCCAGGAGAATAGATTGGCACTCTATCTTTTGCTAGAGAGTAGCAATGCCTAATAATATCTGGGTATGTTGCACCAACTATTATTCCATCCACATCAAGATTTAGACTCCATTCTAGGAAGATCTCATACAATCTCTTATCATCTACCTTTAATCCAAAAGTCTCTTCAGATCCTTTATGGCTCATAAATACTAGGGTTAGTATACCAATCTCTTTTAGCCTTGCATAATCTAGTGTATCATACAAAGCATGGTAACCTATGAAAGGATTTACTATAACAGCATCAAAGTTCATAGATGCAAGATTGTATATTGCTACTTGATTTGTATTTGGTATATCATTCAATTTTATATCTGCTATGGTAGCAACATCATACTTATGAGCAAGCGATGTTATGGTATTTATCTCTTCCCTTCCTAATGGCAATAGTACATGCATGTTCATCTTAATGCCTATTATATGCTCATTTAACATATCTAATAAGGATGTAAGATAGTTCACAATATCATTGCTATCTATCTTGATAGGATCTGGATCTAATGCTAATACTATCCTACTCTTCTTCTTCTCAGATATACTTTTAATGTAGGGTGCAAAACGTTTCTGTCTCATACATCTACTAATGGATGCCCATTCTTTAACTTTATTATCTTGTTATATGTATAGCCATGCTCTTCAGTATTATTAGCAAATGATGATTGTGACTTTACACTACTATATCTAAGGAATTTGGCTGATGGTTCTTCCTCTAACTCTACACAGTAAAAGTAAGTGCTTACATCATCAAATGAGATAAATGTACCTAACAAATTGTTAAGATAGAAGAGTGATGTTGGCATCTCATATACTAGGGTTTTATAACCACATATCTTTGCTAAACTATTAAGATCCTTCAATACTATTTTGCTACACCTCTCATCAACCAATTCTGATGAGAGCCATCCTCTCGGAAACTCCTTGATTAGTATTATAGGAGCGTATGTATAAGTAGCATCTATCGTGCTATCAGTAAATTTGACATCTTCAATCCTAGTACATTTGTATGCTATGAACTCACTATATTCGTTACATCTTGCATAGTAAAATACGATCTTATCTTTAATAGGTTCGCTCTGTACTGCTAGGATTGGTCCATCTAGATCTAAGGCAAAGATTGGCATTGGGATGCTCTCAAAGGCACATGCCAACCTTGCTACTTCATGTATACTACTAACCTCGACAAAGTATACGGATTCCAAACTATATGATTTATAGCATTGTTATTAAAATATCTATCTATTGTTAATAATACTAGCCTTTATTAATTGTAAAGGTATCTAATAAATTTCTGCTAGCATCATAGAACTTTCCTTCTAGTGTTTTTCCATTATTCTTTATATTTATCTCAAGGAAGCCGTATTTGACTATCTGTTTTACACTATAGTTTGCTTGCCCACTAAAGTTGTAGAGTGATTTGCCGCCAGTACCAACTGTTATATATATCTCTCCATAATAATCTTGATAACTGCTTATTTGGTTTGAAGTTATTATAGAATTGTATTTCAATGGTTTAGTCCTTTCATAGTTATGATTATGTGCTTGGAGCACTAGATCAACTCCATATTGATCAAATAATGGCTGATACAAATCTCTAAATGATGTTAATGCAGTATGCTTTGTAGGCGAAGTATACAATGGTTTATGAAGACTTACTATTATCCAGTTTATGCTAGAGTTATTACTTGCTAAGATTAGATCATTGCTAGCAAAAGTATACTGCTGAGAATCTCTATGGTATGGAGATTCAGTATCAAGGATTAGAAAGTGTACATTAGCATAATTAAATGAGTAATATGTTTGGGTTATGTTGAATCTATTGAGAAGATCATTTCTGCCTTCTATGTTTAGATAATAATTACTTCCAGTTGGTGTTTCATGATTGCCCATGACTATTGTTGTAGGATCATGCATCTTATCCTCTATGGTTGCTATCTTTTCATACCAGCATGATGGTGATGTAGTATATGAATAGTCACCTAATCCTATAACAAGTTCAGGATCTGTATATGCAATGGCTCTAACAACACTACTTGTATTTGTAGTACAACCAAAATCACCAACAATGGCTATGTTAAACTCACTAATGTAGTTAGTACCAATATGATATACCAATCCATCATTACTAAATCTACCATTATATGCATCTATAACCTCTTGCTCAGATAATGCTCTATTATATACTCTAACCTCATCTATATTGCCTATGAAGTATCTACTATTGCTATTAGAATCCTTTGCTATAACTAATGGCTTATTCCAATCATAATCTGGTATAGCATTGGTAGATCTAGATGCTACTAACATACCATCAATATACAATCTCAATACATTACCATCATAAGTTACTACTGCATAGTGCCATTGATCATCATTATATCTATTGCTACTAGTAACAAAGTAATTTGCACCATTAGCATTCTCAAATCCTGCTTCTATCCTTCCTTGTACTCCTTGCTTTGAGCCAGTAAGCCATATACCATAGTTCATATCTGCTACACTAGAGCCATCACTTCCAAATCCTCCCTTATTTACTATCGTTGCAACTAATGTATTGCTAGTCATACTAGTCTTGAACCATGCTGCTACAGTAAATCTAGTAAGCCTTAATGATGGATCATCTGGTATGCTTATATGATTAGTGCCAGTAGCAGTAAAGTATGGTTCATAATTGTAGGCATAGGCATCCTCACTTATGAGTATTATACTTATTGTGACTAGTGATATCATTGAATATAGCCTTAATAGAT